>VOFI01004276.1_pt1 | contig 39046 bp, 44 predicted proteins | sample 5384131 | NCBI WGS metagenome assembly VOFI01 (sample SAMN12384728, study PRJNA508395) | human gut metagenome | isolation source: healthy gut H | host: Homo sapiens | reverse complement strand
GCCCGCATAGTGGAAGGCCGGCTGGATGTCCATGCGCAGTTCCATCTCCTTGTCCTCCATCCGGCCACGGAACTGCTGGCAGACCTTTTGCAGCATTTGGCTGATGTCCAGGTCGGTGCGCTCCAGGTGGAAGTCGCTGCCGCCCATCCGGGCCGCCGACAGAATCTCCTTTACCAGCGCCTCCATGTCATTGGTGGTTTTCAGACACCGGCGCAGATAGGTGTCCCTGTCCTTATAGGGGCCAACCTGATGGATCATCCCCTCCAGCTGCCCCTTGATGATGGCAATGGGGGTTTTCAGTTCATGGGATACGGAGGTAAAGAAGTCCACCCTCTGCTTTTCCTGTTCCCGTTCCCGCTCAATGTCCTGCTGCAGCTGCTCATTGGCCGCCTGCAGGCTGTCCAGAGCATTACTCAGCTGCTGGGACATCTCGTTCAGGCTGGAGGCCAGGACGCCGATCTCATCGTTCCGCCGTACATCGCACTTCCAGGTCATGTCCAGAGTGGTCATCCGTTTCGCCACATTGCTGATGCCCACCAGCGGCTTGGAATAGTACCGGGAGCAAATCACCGCTCCGATGATGGAAATCAGCAAAATCACAGCGGCGATAAGGGGGATCAGCTTCAGAAGGATATCGTAGGACTGTGCCACTGCCACCAGGGCGGCATTGGCAAACAGATGATATGTTCGTCCATTTTGCCGGAAGGTAGCGGAGCAGCTCATAGAGGGAGCCGAGGTGTCCAGATTCTCCATATCGGCAAAATTCACGGAGAACAGGCTGTTGCCAATATCATCGTTGATCTCCACCGAAGCGTTGTTCATCATGGAGAATTCCAACAGGCTGTCCGAACTGGCCTCCCAGCCGTTCCGCTCTAAGATCTCCACCAGGTCATAGAAATCCGCCGTGACCTGGCCTTCCAGCTGCGTGTGGTAATTCCTCGGCAGGAAGATCATCACCATGCCGTAGATGATAATGCAGCAGACCACCAGCAGGGCCAGCATACTGAGGAAAGGTCTTTGCCTGGATGCTCTCACTAATTCTCTTTCTCAATTTTATATCCCGCCCCTCGAATGGTTTCGATATAATCCACACCCAGCTTTTTGCGGATATTCTTGATGTGGGTGTTCACAATCTTCTCATCGCCAAAGTAGTCATAGCCCCAAATGCTGTCCAGCAGGCTCTCCCGTGTAAACACCCGCCCCTGGTTCTCCACCAGAAGTTTCAATATCTCAAATTCCCGGATGGTCAGGGACACGCTTTCATCTTTGACAAGGACCGTGAAGCTGTCCGCATCCAGGGTGAGATCCTTATAGCGGAGGATGTTCGTCTCCACCCCGGCGCCCTGCTCCGCCCGGCGCAGCACCGCCTCAATGTGTTTCACCACAAGGGGCATGGAGAAGGGCTTGGTGATATAATCGTCTGCCAGAGAGTCAAAGCCCTTCATCTGGCTGGCGTCATCGTCTAAGGCGGTGAGCATGATGATGGGTACTTGGCTCTCTTTCCGGATTGCCTCGCAGACAGAAAAACCGTTCATTTTAGGAAGCATCAGATCCAGCAGGATGAGGTCTGGACGATGCTCATGGAATTTCTCCATCCCCTCTGCTCCGTCGCTGGCCAGCACTACGTTATATCCTTCATCCTCCAGAAACGCTTTCACCACGCTCTGAATGGCCTCTTCGTCTTCTATAATTAAAATCGTTTTCGACATCGTCTGCACCTCCAGGTAGTAGTGTACCATACGAAGATGGAGTTTTGATGGAGTAAGTGTTACTTTTGAAAAAAAAAGTAACGGCGGCCTGAGAAAAAATCAGGCCGCCGTTGAATTCAGAGACGCTATATTATTTGCAAATGCTACTTTGAAAACTCCTGCATAATGAGGTTTAGGATTTCCTGCTGGTCGGCAGACAAGCCGCCGTTTTTCGGCTTGGTGCTCTCCTTCAATTCTTTTACCAGCCGATGGATCAGTTCCCGCTGCCCATCGGTCATGCCTCCAGTATCACCTGGTCTTTCTTATCAAAGCCGACCAGGTAATCCAGAGACACGTTGTAAATCCGAGCCATGGTCGTGAGGACATCCAGCGTAGGGATCTTGATATTGTTCTCATAGTTGCTGATGACCGATCCGGCCCGGCCTACTCTCCGCCAAGCTCCTCCTGAGAAATGCCATACCGTTCCCGCAGCATCCGCAAGTGGTTCCCAAAATCAAACATCCCATCTCACCTCGCTTTATCCTCGAACTTAGCGTACAGCTATATTTTACCCGCTTGACCTTCGTGTATGGCTAAGTATATAATGAAAGTATTTAGCGATTCGCTAAGATAACAGGTTTCGTTTTTTCCGTTTTGCGAGGATGATCAAGTGTGTCCAAATCAGGAGTTTGTATGCACGTTTGCCGGCCACAGGCAGGTTTTTGAGTCTAAAATTGAGGAAAAAATAAGAAATGCCCTGGAAAGCCTTGTGGAGATGGGCAGCCGGTTGGTGTTCCTGAACGGAGGTATGGGCCAGTTCGATGCGCTCTGTGCCAGTGCTGTCCGCAGTTTGAAGAAAAGGCATCCTGAAAAAGAGATACAGCTATGCTTAGTCATCCCGTATTTATCGGACAAAATAAATGCAGAAAAAAGCTATTTGCAAGCTGTGTACGATGAAATTCTAATGCCGGACGGGTAGAATATGCCCATTACAAAGCAGCGATCCCGAAACGGAACCGCTGGATGGTAGACCAAGCGGATTGCTTGGTCTCCTATATTATCCGCCAGTATGGTGGGGCCTATCAGACCTGCCGTATGCGAGAAAAATCTATCCCCATTATCAATGTAGCGAAAGGAGCGCCACAATGCCTAAAATGATTATTATCGAGTGCAGCGACGAAGAAGCTGACCGCATGGTCGAGCAGCTCAAGAACATGGTTGCTGAATATGAGTACCACCCATACCATGGGCCGGGAAAACTCTATGAATTCGGTTCGCTGCGGATCGACCAGCCCAAGCAGGAGGTGACCATCAACGGCGTCATGGTAGATTTGACCCGCAGGGAATTCGAAATCCTCGGGTTGCTTGCTGAGCACCCAAACCAGGCTTTACCCGCAGATTTTCTCCACAACGCTGTGTGGTCTCATCCCGACGCAGACCACGGCGAAGAAGAAGTGGCAGCCTATATAAATAGGTTGCGGGAGAAGCTGAAATTGGACCAGCCGGACTCCGCCTGCCAAATCGTCGACGAGGCCACCCAGCGTGGGAAATGGCTACCGATTGACCGATTCAGCCGGATGAATTCATAATTTGTCGAATATCCCAATACGAAATATGTAATTAGAAGGAGAAAGATAGTAAGAAAATAGTTTCCCCTTTTTATACTGGCCCCATCTGAATTTGGCTGGGGAAAACTGGTATAACAGGAGGTTGCCGGTTTCCCCCGCATAGAGGGGATGCCAGCAATGCGGCGTTGGAAACCGCATCATATGATTTGGGCTGCAGCTTCACCCGAAGCTGCAGCCCGTGTATGGCTCGTTTGTTTTGACAGCCATGCCGTATTTTTTGTGAATCCAACGAGGTAGCCCTATCAAGCGCATTCGTCCAGGGACGAGTGCGCTTTTTTTACTTTTGCGGAAGGAGGTCATGGCTCAGGACACATAGCGGCAGGCCGCCGCCCCCGACAATCTGAATTTTCTCAAATTTCAGATTGATCGGAGGAAAACAGCCATGGCTTATAACAAAGCCAGAGCCGAAAAGCAGTGGCTCAAATGGAAAGAAGCAGAGGAAAAGAAACTCCGGGAGCTGGGTGTGGACGAGGAAACTATCCAGCGCCTGCATACATACGACTGGGCCGAATTCAACCGGGAGCGCCGGTACCTGCAGCGGCAGGTGGAGTGGTCGCCTTATGTGGATTTGGTTTCGGCGCAGGACTTGGAACTGCCCGTAGAGGATGTGGAATCCCTCATGGACAGCATTGAAGATATGGAATTGCTGCGTATCCTCTCCAAGGAGGACAAGCTCACCATCCAAATCGCCTTTCTGAAGATGTCCGGCTACAACGGGTATGAAATCGCTGAGAAAACCGGCCTGACGCAAAAGGCGGTCAACCTTCGGATGGTGCGCCTGAGAAAAAAACTGAAAAAATTTTTTGAAGCGTGAAGCTATCGGCCCTTTTTCCTGGGCTATGGGATGAACGGGGAAAAGAAGCGTTCAACCTGTAGCTTGAAAAGTCAATATCAGCCATGCGGGTACGTTCCCGTCCAGGCGAGCGACGATGGAAAAAGCGCCATGACAAGCTGCGGCACAACTGCCACTCCCCAATGGGATGGCAGCTTGTGTCGTTGCTTCGAGCGATCCCTTTTGACCGAAAAGAGGGGGCAGTTGCCCTTTTCGCCACGACCCTGGCCGGAGTATTATGATACGCATTACCGTTTGCCCACACGTCAGATGGGTTGGCCGACCCTGGGTTGTAATCAGCAAGACCCCCGGAGAGCCAGTGAACGGCTTGTAAACTGCAAGCCTGCCCGCCATGGTTCCCAAGGTTGCCGGGGGGCGAGTTGCAAATACGGCACATCAGAATCAACCCTTTTATTTTTCAGATTGCCGTTGACGGCGAATCCGTGCGGCGCAGTTTTTGCTGCGCCGCATCAGTTTGCCGCCAACGCACCAAGGAGAATGTGCCGATATGAACATAGACCTGAAGGAGCAGGCCCATGGTGAGATTGAGCGGATCTTCCGCATCCTTCTGCCTCAAAATGGGCTGGCAGTGCGGGAAGAACAGATTGCCCTCTGCCATGCCATGCTGGATACCCTGCTCCAAAACAAAATTGCCTTATGCGACGCAGGGGTGGGGATTGGGAAAACCTACGCCTACCTGACCGCCTGCATCCTTTTTGAAAAAGTTTTATCCATCCGGGCCTGCCGGCTCCCAGCCGGTGGTAGTCTCCACCTCCAGTGTGGCCCTGCAGGACGCCATCATCGGAGAGTACATCCCATTCTTATCCCGCATCTTTTTAGAAAACCATATCATCCGAAGCCCATTCGGGCAATGGTTCGCAAGGGGAAGGAGCGGTTTGTCTGCGATACCCGCCTCGCCCAGCGGCTGGAGGCCGTCAAGGGGAAGAACAAAAACGAGGAACAGCGCAAAGCGTTGTTCTCCCTTAAAGCAATTATGACCTGGACGCTGTCACTGGCCTGAGCGGTTTTGACCGCCGCCAGGTGTGCATTCCGAAAGTCTGCGAGAAAACCTGCCGGCTGCGGAACAGCTGCCGCTACCATCAATACTTGAAAGAGGCCCGAAGTGCGGAGATCTTCGTCCAGATCTGCAACCACAACTATTTGCTGGCCGATGCAGCCCATCGGCTTCAGGAACTGCGGCCCCTTCTGAACGATTACCGGGCTTTGGTCATCGACGAAGCCCACAAGCTGCCGAAGGCCGCCCGCCAGATGTACGGGCAGAGCCTGTCGGCGGAGGATTTTCATGAACTCTGTTCTCTGCTCACAAAGGAGAAGTATATCCTTGCGGCGCAGAACCTGCGGGAAAAGTTCCGGGCGCTGATGGGCGCCCTGTGCCGGGGTGAGCTGCTGGAGGAAGCACAGCGCACTGCCTTCGTGCTGACCGCAGAACGGGAAGCGGCCCTTCGGGATTGCCTCTCCCTTCTCAGGCTACTCCAAAAACAGCTGGCGCCCCACCTGCCACGGTGGATCCTTCACCGGCTGGGAACAACAGAGCAGGCGCTGAACTTGTTCTTCACGGGGGATCGCCGCTATATCCTTTACATCCAATGACAGGAACCGGCAGCCCAAGCCTCTGCGCCGCCAGCCGGCAGATGCCGGAGCAGCTGAACCGTGCGCTCTGGCGCAACAACATTCCAGCCATTCTTACCTCCGGCACCCTCATGGCCGGGGGCAGTTTTCACCGGACCCGGCAGCGCATGGGGCTGTCTTCAAGCCAGCGGCTGGAGGATTTCATTGCGGAGTCCCCCTTCAACTACCAGGAAAACTGCATCCTCTACATTCCGGGGACCTGCCAAAAACGCCAATGGGCAGCGAAATGGAGGCAAAGTGTCTGGCAGAACAGATCTGCAGGTTGGTGGACGCCACCCATGGCCACACGCTGGTGCTGTTTACTTCCTATTCCCTTATGGGCGCTGTCTACAACCAGGTAAAGGGCCGGATTGCCTTCCCGCTGATGGAGGTATGGCGGCATTCCCAGGATGTCATCCATCGCTTCAAGCAGGCCCAAAACGCTGTGTTGTTCGCAGCGGGTTCCTGCTGGGAGGGGGTGGATTTTCCCGGAGATATGGTGTCATCGCTGATCGTTGTGCGGCTGCCATTCCCCGTCCCGGATCCACTGAGCGAAGCGGAACGGGAGCAGTACCCCACCCTGCAGGATTACATTAAAACTGTGGTGATACCCGATATGCAGGTAAAACTCCGACAGGGGTTTGGCCGTGCCATCCGCACGGAGACCGACACCTGCGTGGTCAGCATCCTGGACCACCGTGCCGCTCCCCGGAGGGCGATACCATAAAGCTGTGCTGGATACCCTGCCACCGATCCGCATCACGGCCAAAATTGAAGATGTGGAGGACTTCATCCGGGCAAAGAAAGGCCCGGATTATTTTACGCCATAAAGGAGTTGCCATAGATGGACAAGAAAAATATGAAGGTGGCAGTTTATTTCCGAACAGCCACTGTGCCAATAGAGCAAAAAGTCTGGCTCTACGCCAGCTCCAAGAGCTCCGAGCAAGCAGAGTGGAGAGATTTGAGTGTGGAGACCATGAAACATACGGCCCAGCAAAATGGCCTTGTGGTTGCCGGGGTTTCTACTGACTCCAGCAGACAGCTGCCGCCCATGGAGCGGCCCGGCGTTCAGGAAATGCTGGCGGCTGTCCGTGAAGGAAGGGTGGGTGCGGTGATGATGCCCAGCCTCCATCATCTTGGCCGGGATTTCGATGCAATCCTCCCTGTGTTAGCCGAATTTCAAAAACAGAAGGTACACATCCACGCCAAAGACGCCTCTGCGCTTTCCCTTCCTCTGTTCCCAAAGCCGCCCTCAAAGAGGAAAGGGGGCGACGCACGATGAGTTTTCCCTATATGGACCGCCCCATGTGGCTGTACAGCCGCAGCAGCGACAAGCATCTGAAGGTGCTGTTCCAGCAGATGCAAAACCTGCTGGATGAAGCGGAGCGCAGAGCATACGCTGTCGCAGGCACTTCGCAGGATATGGGTTCCGGCAAGAGCATGGCCAGAATGGGCCTAAAGCAGATGATGCGTGCCGTGAAAGACGGCCTTGCCCAAGCTGTCCTTGTGCAGAATCTCACCCGCCTAAGCCATGACCCCGCCATCCTTATGAGGATACTGGAGTTCCTACAGGATCACAATGCGGTGCTGATCACCACCGAAAGCGACCTGCGGTATGAACTCTACATCAAAGGGCTGGAACAACATTTTCTCAGGAGAGCCGCCCAAAAAGGGCTCCGGCTACCATGGTGAGCCTACCATGGATCCCGCTTTTACTCCGGCACTTCCGGGCGAAAAGGTGATCAAGGAAATTAAATACTTTGTGCTGTTTTCCACGCTGAAAAAGCTGATGGAGCAGGGAAAAATCACAGCAGAATTCTGTCAGCAAGCCAATGTTGCTATTGCCGAAAAGTACGGAGTCTCTGAGCTCAGTATTTAGTGGTTGTCGTAATAGCTATCCCATGCCGGTTGTGGTAGTGTTGGGTGTGACAAAAAAGATGTCCAGCCGGAAAGGGGGTGGCAGAGATGCCGCAGGTCAGAGTGATTCAACCCATCTCAGAGCAAGCCAAAAAGCTGCGGGTTGCCGCTTATGCCCGTGTCAGCAGCGATTCAGCCGACCAGCTGAATTCCTTTGCCACCCAAGTAGCTTATTACACCGACTTCATCAATCCAAAGACGAATGGGAGTTTGCCGGCCTTTATGCTGACGAAGCGGTTTCCGGCACCACAGCCGAAAAGCGGGACGATTTCCAACGCCTGCTTGCCGACTGCCGTACCGGGAAAATAGATCGTATCCTTGTTAAATCCATCTCCCGGTTTGCACGAAACACCCTCGACTGCCTTCAGACCGTGCGAGAACTCAAGCAGCTTGGTGTGGCGGTGGAATTTGAAAAAGAGGGCATTGACACTGGAAACATGGGCAGTGAGATGCTGCTGAGTATTTTGGGCTCTGCCGCCCAGGAAGAATCCCTCTCCATATCGAAAAACCTGAAATGGAGTTACCGGCGCCGGATGAAATCCGGCGATTTTATTACCTGCAATGCGCCACTTGGATATTTCCTTAAAGATGGAGTCTTGGTTCCAGATCCCCAAGAGGTTCCTATAGTACAGTATATTTTTTCCAGCTATCTTGCCGGACATAGTATGGATGAGATAGCTACCTTCTTAAATGATCAGGAAGCAAAGTACAGCCGAAAGGAAATGACAAGATGGTATCGCACATCGATTCGTTACATTTTATCGAATGAAAAATATATTGGCGATTCGTTGCTTCAAAAAACATTTACCCCCAATGAGCTGCCCTTGGTCAACATTCGCAAACCGAGGGCAGCTCTCGCAATTTTATGTAAAGGACTCCCATCCGGCGATTATACCATTAGAAATGTTCGAAGCTGTTCAACGCCTGATGAAAAGGCGTGCCGCTACACATACAGCGAAAGCCTAAACCCGGTGGCTTCCCTTTGAGCCATATGATGAAATGCGGATTTTGCGGCAGCACATTTCAGCGTCATCTTAAAAAAGAGGGGGCTCGATGGTGCTGTTATCAGCACCGAAAGGACAAAAGCCTTTGCGTCATGGAGGTAGTGGCAGAAAGCGAAGTGTACCAAACATTTCTGCTTATGTACAACAAGCTGCTGGATAATAAAAATCTCATCTTAAGAGTAATGCTGGCACAGCTGATAGAACTTCAAAGCAAGACCACATTTGCAAGGCCAGAAATCGTAGACCTAAATCAAAAAATTTCCGACTTAGCCAGGCAGAATCATTCACTCTCCAGGTTACAGGCCAAAGGGTGCATTGACTCTGCCATTTTTATAGAGCGTAGCAACCGCAATAATAAACTGATTGAAGAACTACGGTTTGAATTGCGCCAGCTTCAAGAGCCAGACCGTGTCAGTGAAACAATCGATCAAACGAATTTATTGCTGGATCTTCTTGATGATGCCCAACCCATGCTGGAGTTTGAACCTTCCATATTTAAGAGCATGATAAAAGAGATTACCGTCTATCCTGAAAAGTTCTCTTTTGTCCTTTCCAATGGGCTGGTTCTTTGCGAAATGAGGCGATAGACATGAAAAGGATACGGAGTTGCCCCTTTGGATATCGGATGGAAAACGGGACTTATACTGTGGTGCCTGCAGAAAGGCGCCTTATTGAGCAGATATTTACTCGTTACCTTAATGGAGCCTCTCTCCAACAGCTGTCAATCATGGCAGAAGAAACAGGCTTGAAGTTCCGAGAGAATGCATCCTCTTGGAACAAAAATATGGTATCCCGAATTTTGGACAACAGCAGGTATTGGGACGGAGAACAGTATCCGCCGATTGTGGAAAGGGAGATTGCCACGAAAGTAGCTGATTTGAAACAGAGCAAAGCTTCTCCTCGCTCCCAAACACCGTTTATCCAAAAAAGAATGACCTGCCCATACTGCGGAAGTAGACTGAGGCGAAATGGGAAAAAGCCTCATCGGACTTTTTGGGACTGCAAATGCTGCCAACAACGTCTTGGCCCTATCCCTGATGATACGTTGCTTCAAGTCGTTACAGAAAGGTTTCTTGCAGTTTGCCTAAATCCTCATATGGTGGAACCAGCAAAGGAATCTGCGGAGAGTTTATCAATACAAGCAGCCAGGCTAACCAATGAAATCAATCAAGCAATGAATCAGCGGGAAGTGGATCCGAATGAACTGCTCCCTCTCATTCTTGAGTGTGCCGCTGAAAAATACAAAACCTGCTCCATCAAGGAAGCAGACCATCTTACCATTACTCTGAAAGCCCTCTTTCAGGCACACAGCAATGACACGACACTGGATCGGGAACTTTTTGAAAGGGCTGTGAAACAGGTGATCCTGCAGCCGGACGCATCTGTACAGCTTCGTCTGCTGAACGATATCGTGGTTTGAAAGGAGAATCTCTATGGCACAAAAAACAGTTACAGAAATCCCGGCAAACCCTCTGCTGGGTGACCTGCGTAAGCGAAAACGGAAACTGCGGGTAGCTGCCTACTGCCGGGTCAGCACCGAGGAAGAAGAACAGCAGAACAGCTTTGAGGTGCAGGTGGCCTATTACACGGATAAAATTACTCACCATGAGGGATGGCAGCTGGCCGGAATTTTTGCGGACGATGGGATTTCAGGCGTCAGCACCAAGAAAAGAGAGCAATTTAACAAAATGATTGAACTGTGCCGGAAGAAGAAAATCGACCTCATCCTGACGAAATCCATTTCCCGCTTTGCCCGTAACACCCTGGACTGCATCAAGCACGTGCGGATCCTCAAAAGCTGGGGCATTCCGGTCATCTTTGAGAAAGAAAACATTGACACCTCGAATATGAACAGCGAGATGATCCTCACCTGTCTGAGTTCCTTCGCCCAGGCTGAGAGCGAATCTATCAGCGGCAACGTGACCAAGGGCATCCGCATGGGCTACCGACAGGGCAGGTTCAGTTTCCGATATAAAAACTTCCTGGGCTATCGCAAAGGGCCGGATGGTGAGCCGGAAATCGTGCCTGAAGAAGCGAAGATCATCCGGCTGATCGCTCAAAATTACTTAAATGGCGATAGCCTGCGTACCATAAAGGAAACCTTGGAGAGCATGGGCGTTCCAACCGCCACCGGCAATCAAAACTGGAGCACGGAGGCCATCCAACGCATCCTGCAGAACGAGAAGTACATGGGTGACGTCCTGCTGCAGAAAACCTACACGGCAGATTTCATTGAAGGCAAGGTCAAGAAGAACAATGGAGAACTCCCGCAGTACTACATCAAGGACAATCATCCGGCCATCATCCCAAGGGAAATGTTTTTTGAAATTCAGGAAAAACTCGCCCGGAGAAGAAGTAAAAAACCTGCCAATACCAAGAAGGCCAAAACCAATCGTGGCAGGTTTACCAGCAAATACGCACTTTCGGAAAGACTTGTGTGCGGAAACTGCGGCTGTTATTTCCGAAGGGTGACATGGAGTATCCACGGACGGAAGCAAATCGTCTGGCGATGCATCAACCGACTGGAATGTGGGCCGAAGGTTTGCAAGGACTCCCCCAGCCTCAAGGAAGATGAACTCTATTCCGCCATCCTGAAAGCCATCCGTTCTCTGGTTCAAGGCAACCAGGAAGAAATGGCCGCCACCCTGCAGGATGCACTTATACGCTGCATCGGTGGAGAAAATGCCGCTGTCAATCCCCTTGTGATAGAAAACAGGCTCCATGACCTGGACAAGGACTTGGACCGGCTGCTTACGATGGATGGGAGTGAAATCGTGGATCTGCGGATCAAGCAAATCAGCGACGAAATGCTCCAGCTGAGGCAAATGAAAAAACGTGCGGAACTGGATGCCCAGCAAAATATGGGCCGAGAAAACAAAGTCAAGGAAATCATGGCCCTCATCTCCGCAGAAGATCTCGACCTTACGGAGTATTCCGACACCCTGGTGTACCGGGTGATTGAACGAGTAACCGTACTCTCCAAAGAAGAAATCCGCATCCGCTTCATCGGCGGGTTTGAGATCACCCAGCCCCTTCACTAAGAAGCGGGCACAGAGAAATGCTGGCAGCTTGGGCGCTGCCGGTGTCTCTCTGTGCCTGCTTTCCTCGTTGAGAAATGGGGGAATTTGTGGTATAATTTTTTAGGGTTCACACTCAGAAATTGCATTAGTTGCTTGTGTAACCACCAAAGCTGCATTTGCGCTTCAGTAAAAACACTTAAAATACATATATTCACATTCGGTTTGCTTCTAATACTTAATACAATAAACAAAAAGATTTCAGGTGTTTAAATGAAGATTAATCATATTATTCTGCATAATTTTAGAGGCATTATCCACGAAGAATTCTCACTAAATGATTATACACTCTTAGTCGGAAGTAATAACGCCGGAAAAAGTACTATAATCGATGCCATTCGCGCTTTTTATGAAAAAAGATAAATTTCAATATCAAGATGGTACAGACTTTCCTCAAAAGGCGCGGCTGACAAGGACAGCTGGATTGAAATTACCTTTGATTTGTCTAAAAGCGAATATGAAAGTTTAGCAGATACCTATAAATATGAATCTAATACATTAAGAGTTAAAAAATATTTTAAAACCTCTGAAAAGTTATCAGACGGAAAAAAGCGCAAAAGGTGTTATAGTTGGAATGACTTCGGATGGTATTTATTCAACAGAGGCCTTTTACGGCGCTAAAAATGTTCAAAACGGAAAGTTGGGAAATGTGATTTATATCCCGGCCGTTAGCAGGGTCGATGATATAACAAAAATGTCTGGACCTTCTGCCCTTAGAGACCTTATCTCAAGTATCATGAGTGGAGTTGTTGAAAGTAGTAATGCATATTCAGAGTTGGAGCACCGCGTAGAACAGTTTTCATCCAACGTAAAGACCGCACAAACAGAAGATTCTCGGTCTATTGTAGGACTTGAACAAGAACTAAATGATATGTTATCTGTGTGGAATACGACGTTTTCAATGCATTTTCAAACACCATCTACGGCAGAGATATTATTAAATCCATGATAAGATGGGATTTAATTGAAAACTCACTCAAGATATTGATAAATTTGGATCAGGCTTTCAACGGCATTTTATATATTCGATAATTAAACTTGCAAATGATTATATGCCAAAATCAACGAAAAGTAAGGCAAAAAGAATTCTCACCTAAGATGAATTTACTTTTTGAAGAACCTGAAGCATTTCTTCACCCTCCTCAGCAAAGAACATTTATGTAGAGATTTGATGTCATTAAGTAATAGTGATAGCTGGCAAGTTACACTAACCACACACTCAAGTCATTTTGTCAGCCGTAGTTCCGAAATTCTTACTTCAATCGTGCACTTAGTAAGGACTAATGGTATCTCAAAAATTTTTCAAATTAGCAAAAAAGAATGGGAGGAGATTGTTGACCGTAATCGTATGATACATGAAATTTCCTCCAGATATCCTGACGTTGCAAAGAGGATGCGCGATGAAGATACTCTCCCAGACATTGAAGCAATAAAGTATTTTCTCTGTCTAAATGCGGAGCGAGCAGACGCCTTTTTCTCAACGTGTACAATACTCGTTGAAGGAACGAGCGAAGTCGGTTTAATCAATAAACTAATAGATGATGGCACAATAGAAGATGCATCAGGAGTTTGTGTTTTTGATTGCTTGGGAAAGTATAATGTACATCGGTTTATGAACTTATTTGGAAAACTTGGGATTTGCCATTCTGTCATCATTGATAGTGATAATAATAAGACTGACAAAAAATTAAAATTTCACGAAGAACTCAATGCATTAATTGAAACCTCTAAAAACACTTATACTCAGCACATTGAAAAAATAGATGGAAATTTAGAATTGTTTTTGGGTATTGACGCCAAGGTTAGCGGCGACAAAAAGCCCAGGTAATTTTATTGGCCTACGAAAGCGGAAAGATAAGTAGAGATAAAATTGACGCATTTGCTGAGATAGTTCAACGCTGCCTTAAAAATTGAACGTTCCTTATGGCATTGCCATCTACCAAACATCTATCATCGTTTGTTGGGAAAGTGTGAGTTTGTAAGACTACGATAATAAGCTTTACTAACCTTGCAAAAGACGTCGTCTTTTGCTAAAATAGAATAGGAAATGCTTAGTAAATTATATGGCTGAATAAAGTCGTATTGTGCTTTGTGTAAACAGAGCCAGAAGGATTGTGAGGATTACAAGCAGTTGCTGTGTCACGCTTGTAATTCTCATTACAAGCGCGCCACAGCAACTGCTTAGTTGTAAGTATTTCCAAACCGAGTGGGTAGGTGATATTTTTTGAACACGGTAGCATTGGGTGAAAAGCAAATCCAAAGCATTCGGAATCATCTCGATTTAAGAGATTCAAAATATATCACCTACCCCAAATTTATTTTTTCTTTGCGGAAGGGGTTTCGATAAAAATATTCAAGATTCTTATTGGAACACTAATCGTGGAATAATTCATCGTTATATGGAAAGGTCGCTACCCGATATTAACATTGTACTGTCAGAGCAACTGTGGGAGGATGGTTTTGACAGCACAATTGATCTTTTAACATTTGAAGATTTTCTTGCTGAGGTTAGCGATGCAATCATTCTCTTTGTTGAAAGTCCAGGATCTTTTGCGAACTTGGTGCATTTGCCTACGCTGATTCTCTATTTAGTGAAAAGATGATCATTGTATTGGATGAGCAATATCGCGAAGAACGATCCTTCATTGCAACCGGGCCAGTGTTAAAAGCTTTGGATAATGGATCGAAAGTAGTATATGCCGAAATAAAAGATGGAGCTTTGTTGGCAAGTGCGGAATTGCGATCTGCCGTGATAGATTTAACCAATAAGATGAAGAGCAAAGTTTCCGCTATAAACAAACGGGTAATCAATAAAAATGTCAATGTACATATTGGAGCATTTATACCGGAAATACTTGAGATCATAAAGCTTGCACAACCAATAAAAAGTGCTGATTTAATTCAGCTGTATAAAGATATCAAGGGATTTGAGAATTTTACTTTTGTAAAGCGCAATGGAGAATCTTTTTCTCGCGAGATTCAAGTTAAATATATTTGGAAGTTGCTCGAGGTTTCCAACATAATCCAAATAAAAGCAAGTTACATCTCGCTGATTGACTATTTAAAACCGCAAAGTTTTATGTTGAAATACTCCGGAAATGCCATGGATCGTGAGCGTAATCGGATTATATGTAGGAAATATCGGTATGGTGAAAAAGTATGAGTTCATTGATAGATCGCATTTCTTCAGATTTGCAACTAAAAAAATGAATATATTCGTTCAATAGTTCGTCGTAGCAACTACTATTATAAAGATTATTATATTCCCAAAAAGAAACGGTGGGCGCGAAAGATTTCACAAGCAAGTCCAGAACTGAAAACCCTTCAGTATTGGATTAAAGCTAACATACTTACTCTCATGCCGGTTTCAAAGGGTGCTTTTGCCTATAACAAAGGAAATAGTATTAAGAGGCACGCAGAATTTCACAAAAGATTCCTACTTTATTTTTCACACAGATATAAAAAAATTTCTTTCCCAGCATAACATCAGAACATCTTATTTCTGTGCTGTCTGACAATCATAGTTTGATTGAGGAGGCAGGTCTTTGGTTTGATGATTTATTTGATGTAATATCAAGCATTTGTTTTCGCCATAATCATTTGTGTATTGGTACAGTAAGCTCTCCTGCAATATGTAACATTATTATGTATTCTTTTGATGAATACTTTACGGATTATTGCAGCAGTCGTAATTGGAAGTATTCAAGATACGCTGATGATATTTATATTTCCTCACAAGAATACTTGCCTTGCTCTCTGCGGAGCGAGGTTAATGAAAAAGCTAAAGGAAATTGGATTTTCCTCCAACAATAATAAAACATGGTTTTGTTCGAAAAAGTGTCGCAGAGAAATTACGGGTTTGATTTTAACAGAAAACGGAAGGGTTTCCGTCGGCCTGAAAAAGCGTTTGGCCATAAAGAAAATGATATATGACAGAGTCGTTCATGGTCAAGGAGATCCAAATACTATATTGGGAAACTTGGCTTTTCTGAAAGATGTCGAACCCAATACATATAATAGTCTTCTCATTAAATACGCTGGTTATTGCGATGGTGATGTCATTGCAGCAATTAAGAATGGGCCAAGCCATGCCATTAAATTCGATTTGCCTGATATCTAAAGACTTTGTGCCATGCTTTTATTTCTCCGTGCCACAGCGCCTTTTAATGATATAATTGGTGGGGTGTGAAATGCTGAAAATGAGGCCAAAAACTTTGAAAAATTAAGTGTTTCTTAGCAACAAACTTGCTCTGAACCTGAAATTCTTATTTTTAGCTGGGTATCTTTTTTCAACACAACCCATCAGGCTGAGCCTGGACGCAATTTGCGTTCGGGGCTCAGCTTTTTCTTTTGCCCTGCCGCCCGCGCTTGCAGTAAGTATCTTTTGTCAGCGCTTCCCAGGCTGAGCCTGGGCGCAATTTGTATTCGGACTTTTTTTATTTAGTAAAATACTCGCGCTGAAACCGGGTATCTAATCTGTCAACGTTTCCCAATCCGGGTGTCTATGAAGGCACCCGGATTTTTTATCTGCATTCTTTACAGGATAGACTTTCTACCTCTAGCTGAAAAACAGCCACCTTATCCAGCTCCCGGGAAGAAAAATCCCAGTCTTTTTTGCCTGTGCTATGATGCAGAATACTTTTCAGTGCCTCTATTTTATCTCTTTCCCTCTTGAGAATGGTAACCCTTCCTGTACCAATCACGCTTTGATACCTGGAAGTATACTCGCATGCTTTTTCCTCCCCGCACCAGCTGTTGATTGGTATCCAGTTCAAATCCTACTGTGGGGCTTTTTTCTGTTAAGCGGTATTTTCTACCTTCTTTTGCACCGTGAAAGTAAAATACGCGCCGCCCATTATTCTCATAATATCCAAAATCCAGCGGGACAATGTATACTTCGCCGTTGTCATAAAATCCAAGTCTGCAGCATCGGCATGATAAAATAATTTCTCGAATTTTTTTGACTGTCTGTTACTTCTCTGTCTTTTCTTCTCATAAGCCGTAAAGCCTCCGTTTCATGATCATTTACAGGATACCAGATACCTAATATATTTTAAACCGCTTCTAGGCAAAACACCATCGGTATTTTGTTTTCTTTCCCAAATTCTGCTTGACATAAGTACGAAATCGTACTATAATACCATTTGCTATAAGTACGAAATCATACTTATCACAGGAGGGATACGATGAAAGCGCCAATCCAAGGGCATGAGTCAAGAGAGTTTAACCGCATGTATAAAGAGGTTGATGAGCTATATCACGAGGTTGCCCTAAAGTCTGGTCTTTCCGACACTTCATTTCTTGTTTTGTTTTCCATTGTGGAATTGGGCGACGGCTGTCTGCAAATCGATATCGCGAACCGATATTTTATCAGCAAGCAAACGATCAGCTCATCAGTCAGAGCCTTAGAACAAAAAGGCTATCTCTATTTAAAGCATGGGAAAAAGCGTGATATGAATCTTTATCTTACTGCCGAGGGCGAACGGTTTGCGGCAGATTACATCATCCCATTAATGGAACTGGAGAGCAACGTGTTCTTATTAATGAGCCCGGAGGAGCGCGACGGACTTCTGCGTCTGACCCGTAGGTACACAGAGCTGCTGAAGGAAAAAATAAATCAGCTTGCTTTCCCAAAAATAAAATTCACGATTATATTTAGAGGCAAAAATCAATCTGTCCGCTTAAAATTGGGGGATCTGTCTCTTTTTTGCGATTTTCGACAGCACATAGAGAAAACACAAAAGCATTTACTCCCATCCAGTCATCTTCACCGCGCACCAATCGGAGCCATTTCATAAAATCAGTCGATACGGCAACACACATTCATATTTAATTTAGGAAAGGAAAGCTATGAGAATACAACTATCCGATCACTTTTCTTATAAGCGGCTTCTGCGTTTTGTTCTGCCGTCTATTTTAATGATTATTTGCACCTCGGTTTACAGCATTGTCGATGGCTTCTTCATCTCAAACTTTGTAGGGAAAACCCCTTTCGCCGCCATCAATCTGATTTATCCAGTGCTGATGGCCGTAGGTACCCTGGGATTTATGGCCGGAACTGGAGGCAGTGCCATTGTATCCAAAACTTTAGGAGAAGGCAAGCCGGAGAAAGCAAACCAATACTTTTCTCTTTTGGTGTATGCTACCCTTGCCTTCAGCATCTTGATATCGGTCGTAGGATTTATATTTATCCGGCCCATCGCCATCGTGCTGGGAGCGGATGGTATTCTGCTGGATGACTGCGTTCTCTACGCCAGGATCTTATTCTGCTCTATGCCCGCCTTTATCTTACAATACCTATTTCAAAGCTTTTTCATTGCCGCCGAAAAGCCAGGTCTAAGCTTAAAACTGAATATCATCGCTGGTTTGACCAATGCCGTGCTGGATTATCTTCTTATCGCAGTCTTTCCCTTTGGGCTTGCCGGAGCGGCAGCCGCCACTGCCGCAGGACAATTGATCGGCGGCATTTTTCCTATTATTTACTTCGCAAGAAAAAACGGCAGCCCCTTACGGCTTACGAAAGCCAAATTTAATGGCCGTGTGCTGGCATCCGCCTGCGCCAACGGTTCCTCTGAAATGGTTACTAATCTTTCCGCGTCTGTTGTGAGCATTCTATATAATTTTCAGCTGATGAGCATCGCAGGAGAAAACGGCGTGGCGGCTTATGGCGTTATCATGTATGTAAACATAATTTTTATGGCAATTTTTCTGGGCTATTCTATTGGCAGCGCTCCGATCGTAAGCTACCACTATGGCGCGGAAAACCATACAGAACTGAAAAGCATGTTTCGCAAAAGCTTAATCTTGCTGACCGTTTCAGGAGTCATTTTAGTGGTACTCTCAGAGCTTGTAGCGCGTCCTCTGGTGATGATCTTCACCAGCTATGATCCGGAACTGCTGGATATGACCGCCAGCGGTTTCCAGCTTTATGCCCTGGCGTTTCTTCCTATGGGTTTCAACGTATGGGGCTCGGCTTTTTTTACCGCTTTAAACAACGGAGCGGTTTCCGCCTGCATCTCCTTTCTTCGCACTCTGGTTTTCCAGATTATTGTGGTTCTCACGCTGCCGATTCTTTTGGGTATTGACGGTATTTGGCTTTCCATCGTAGCAGCGGAGCTCCTGTCCCTAGCGGTCACCGTTTCTTTTCTCTTGGTCAAAAGAAAACGGTATCAATATGCGTAAATTAATTCTCTGTGAAAATGTCCCTAGCGGTCCTTCTAAAAGCCACAGGAGCTTTTTACTATACAAACGAGCGGACAAGGCCAATACACCCCCATTAGCAGGATAAAAGGACTCGGGTTTTAAAAGATATTTGCGACAAAAAGGAAGGCGCAAAATCGGGTCTCTGCTTAAACAGACTGCGATCTCATTCTATTGCGGTTCCGCGCTCACTCAGACGTAAATAGAGAGCCAAGATTTCCGCTTGCGCCGTTCGGTTATTTCGGCACCAGAAAAAGCAAAAAATTTTGAAGTATTTACACCTGCTCTTACTCGTCCTGCTGTCTGTGCACAAACGATTTCCCATTTACAGATCCCTTTGGCCATTGAATTAAACTATTCTGCTGCAGGCGTTTTCAATTGGCTTGGAATACTGAGGGCTTTCAATGGATTTTAGGGGCAGTTTCGCCAATCATACTTTATAAAAAATATAAAGGCCTCCAGACACAGTGCCTGGAGGCCTTCCATTTCTCTTAAATTTTCGTCTCGGAAAGGATCATTTCCGCCTGATTGGCTACCGTTTGGCTGATGCTTTCTTCTCTGCTTAAAAACTCTAGAACCGCGTCCAATACGGCGATTTCCTTTAAATGAGAATAGGTTTTATAATAGTCAAAGTTCTGCTCTTCAAATACGGAAAGCAACAGGCAATCTGCCAGCTTGGTCATCGGAGAATATTCATAGCCTGTCACTGCGATTGTTTTCAGCCCCTTCTCCTTCGCCAATTCCAGAGCCTGCACTACCTGCTTTGAGCTGCCCGATTCTGAAATAGCGAACACTACATCCTCCGGCTCAGCCAAATTGATATGGTTGAAAAAATATTCAGGCAGATCATTATAGGTGCACCGTATGCCTAAGCGGCCCAGACGGAACCCCATATACCTGGCCAGGTGGGTTGTATTGCCGGTTGCCACCACATGAACATAACCCGCAGATTTTAAAAGGTTCACGCATTCTTTCATGGTTTCATCGGTGATGTGCTTTCCAATTGCGGAAATTTTTCTGGCGTAGCTCTGAAACAGCCCCGCGGCAGTTTGATCCTCCCCCTCGTTTTCTTTCCGAGAGTACCCCCCCATAATTCTCCCCAAATCTCTCGACAGGGTAATGCGAAACTGATAGTGGCCCTGAAATCCGATCCGTTTGCAAAACCGAATCACGGTCGCGTCGCTGACGCCGCTTAAATTCGCCAGCTCTGACACATTAGCGTTGACCGCTCTTTCGGGGTTTTCCAAGACGAAATCGGCAACCTTTCTCTCGGCCATGAAAATTTGATTATACTTTTCCCGGATCATTTCAACAACGGTTTTTCCTTCTGAAAAGTCCATCAAATTCTCCTCCTTTCTAATTCCACTCCTTCCTGGAGCCTACCAATAAAACCCTGTAAAACAGCGTTTCTCTGCTTTACAGGGTTTTACGATATGGAGACGGTTCTATGTAAGTCTCTATTGGTTATCAGCGGTACAAAAAGCAGCTTTGCCGTCAGCCTGGAAGAGCTCGATCTTATGATAAGCAGTTTCCTTCATCGCGGCGATGCAGGCTGGCTGAATTACATTAGGCTCTCTCAGGCTCTCATCCTTCAGGACCTCACGCATTTTCTCATAATAGGCAACCTTAATGTCGCTGGAAATATTGATCTTATTCACGCCCAAGGTCACAGACTGGCCGATTTCAGCATCGGGGTTGTTGGAGCCGCCATGGAGAACCAGCGGAATAGACACCTTGCTCTTGATTACTTTCAGCAGGTCCAGCTTCAATTCCGGCTTCATGCCCTTCGATACCGTGAGAGGTGCCGATGGCAATCGCCAGGGTGTCCACGCCGGTAGCTTCTACAAATTTAACAGCCGCGTCGGGATCGGTATAAATAATGGTATTGGCGCCGGCTTCAGCCTGAGCGTCAGTAGAGCCGATGGTACCCAGCTCGCCTTCAACAGAAACGTTAACAGCGTGAGCGGCCTCGGCAACCTTTTTTGCAGACAGCGATATTATCTTCAAAAGAGAGGCTGGATCCGTCGATCATCACAGAAGTAAACCCGCTCTGAATTGCCAGCATCACCTGTTCAAAGGTAGCGCCATGATCCAAATGAATGCAAACCGGAACCGTAGCCTTATGGGCTTTTTCAATGATGGCTTTCACGATTTCAGTGCCGGTATGCTTTAACTCGTCGGGATGAATGGCGATAATCACAGGAGCCTGCTTTTCCTCGCTGGCCTCGAAGATACCGTTCATCATGGAATAATCGCTGATGTTAAACGCCGGTACCGCGAACTTGTGCTCATTGGCAACTGCCAGCAGATCCTTCATGTTCATTAACATTTAAAACCAACCTCCAAAATATTTAAAATGATATCATTGAGCATCCATTGACAGATGCCGCTTACCTTAAGCAACAGAACTGAACAAAAAAGCATTCTTTTTCTTCTTTTTTGTGCAAGATGTCAACCAATTAAAGAAATATTATTTCTCTAGATTAGTTGAAAAAAACGTTTTTAAACTTGTTTCCACTTGAAATCCTCTTTACAATTCCTTATTATAAAACAATATTTCATAAAGTCAAGCTTTTTTCTAAAAATATAAAATTTTATTTCTTTCAAAAAATTATATTTCTTGAAATCCTCTTCTTTTACCTTTTAGCCAGGCTTGGGCCGCTTCTAAAATCCAATAATAAATCACTGAAATCTCTCCGGCGCCTATAAGGTCATTTCCCGCAGAACAAGGAACTCCAAAAAAAGAGGGCTCGTTCTGCTTACGGCGCAATCCGGCGGCAGGCGAACCTTCTAAACGTAAAACGGTAACGCAAGCAGAGCGGTATGATAAGAAAATTTTAGCAGGGACGGCTGATTTCCGGCCCTGCCTCGTTTCTTAAAGCACCGCTCTCAAAGCCTGGCTCTCCTTTTAAGGGAGGGCCGGCCCTTCTCCATTGATTCGGGAAACCACCGGTTCAGCCGAGGGAAGCACTCCGCAAGAAGCTTGCTTGGCAGGCATCAGGCAAAAGCTGCATACAATCCGCTTACTCGGCTTGGCAGATAGTTTGACCGAAGCAGCCTTCTTACACTCTTGCAGCCCCAGCTCGGTCCGCCAGCCTGGCCTTTTGAAGCGCCAGAACCAACAAAGGAATCAGAGCAAGCTGGATAACAATGCCCGGAATCGCTTGCAGGAAGGAAGCGGTAAGCCACATTTCCATGGAATATTTTCCCGCATTGAAAATTAAGGCGTTCAAGACGCCGTTGATAATTCTCCCACAGATCATTGCGCCGATCAGCGCCGTATAAAGGTTCAACAAATTCCATTTTGTCCGGATTACTCGGATGATTATGCCGGACAACATCCCATAGGCCGCCAGCTCACAAAGCATGCTGGGCAGCATCGCAGTGGGCGGCATTCCCGTAAAAAGATGGGAAAGCAGCGGCGCTAAAATACCGCATCCCAAGCCGTACACCGGCCCGCACAGCAGCCCCGCACAGCAGCACCGGAATATGCATAGGCAGGAAAACCTTTCCCGCATCCGAATCATATGGAACGCGATGGGCAGCACAATCGCCAAAGCCACACACATTCCTGAGGTCACTAAATTTTTTGTCTGCTTCATTAAAATCCTCCTTGCCAAAAATAAAAAGAAGATACCCGCTTTCTTCTGAAAGCAGATATCTTCCTGATATCCGAAATTCAAAATATAAAATGAATGATAGGATCAACATGGACAAGATCATAACCAATGAAATGATTGCTCCGCCTGGCTTCTGCCAAGACCGCCGGCTTCCTGCCAGCTGTATGAACATTTAAATTATATTAAAAAGCCCTTCTGATGTCAATAGGCCCCGCTGTTCACAGCTTTAAGAATCAGCGCTACCGCTTCTTCAATCAGCTCCGCGACCGGCCTTCCCCCTGTACCAATCACAATATTATCGCATTTATTAACAGGAATCAAAATTTTCTTCGCCAGACTCTGTCCCACCGCGGCCGCCATCCTTGGCGTAACCTCTCCCATCAAAGCATCGGCAATCACGATGCCGATAGGCCCCGCGATAATATCCGCCCTTCGGCAGCCCACTACCACAGCGTTTTCACCGGTAGCCGCTGTTCTCACACCGCCTTTCATCATATTCACCGTAGCCGCGCTGTTGGTTCCTGCTGCCGTCAGCTCAATCCTGGGGTCCTGCCCAATAGCCTCCGCCAGCTGCTTCCCGATTCTGCCTCCCTGTCCATCAATAATTAATACCCGGCACCGATTATCTCCCATAGCTTCAACGCCTCCGTTTCCATCATTCGTGAATTGATTGATTTTGGTATATACTAAAGCACAAGCGTAAAATACGATTCTTATGGCTGACAGTATTATTGCTTTTAAATATTATAGCATCCAGCCTGCCAAAAAGGAATCTCCGTTCTTTAAGATTCGACAATTTTCTTACCGAAAAGATTTTCGCTATTGGCACAAGGTATATTTTATGCTACAATTTATCTGTTAAATTATCGATTTTTTTAAGTGTTCCTTGATTTTGATTCCCGGAGGACTACAAGACATGATATTGAAACATAGATCGCTCTGTATTTTTTTAGTATTCGCTTTCCTTGGCACGCTGCTTGCCGGCGCCGGCATCACCGCAAAAGCCAAGGGAATTCCAAGCTTATGGGACGGGACTGTAGACGCCTCTTGGTACGATCCCAACGTTCCGCAAAAGGAATATGCCATTTCTTCCGCTCCACAGCTGGCTGGCCTTGCCCAATTGGTGAACCAGGGAAATTCTCTGGAGGGCACAACGATCCGTCTGCATTCAGATCTGGATTTAGCCGGCCACAACTGGATTCCCATTGGGAACCAGCTGGAGGCGGAGGAAGGGAAAATGGCCGCTGTATTCAGCGGCACCTTTGAGGGCAACGGACACATAATTTCCAACCTGACCATCGGTTCCCAGTCCTCGCCCTCATGAAGGCTCCTGCGCCGGACTGTTTGGCTCTGTTAACGGCCATATTTCTAACCTAAGCCTAGAGAACGCATCGATCTTTTTTTAGTCCAAAGGCACAGGGGAGGGCAAGCCTATGCGGCCAGCGCCATTCTATGCGCTTATCTGGGGAATCCGGATCTGTGGACCACTGCCTGGCGGCCAATTCTTCGCTTTCCGCCGTCAGCCTGCCCACCAGCCGGTTGCTTGCCTCGGGCGGTCTGGTGGGAATCTGCTATGGAAAGATCAGCAGCGCCTCTGTCCGGGAGGGAAGCTTGTCTGACCCTAATGGGTTTGGGACGCTCGGAGGCTTGTGTGCGGCGCGGCAGGTCCCGGCTCTGTTTTAAAGCTATGTTCCTCCTCCGGGGAAATCTGTGGAATCGAAAACGCCGTTGCTTCCTTCGCCGGCGGTCTTCTGGGCGCTGCCCTGGGAGATAACGGAAAAACGCCGCTTCTGTCCAGCGGTGCTGCGCTCAGGGCACGGTAACCGGCGGCACCTGGTCCGGCGGCTTGATTGGAAACGCCTCCAATACTGTGGTTGAAAACTGTTACACTACTGTTACGGTAAAGAACGCCGTATATGGCGGCGGTTTTCTCGGTATAGGCGGAGACGCCTCCACCAGCGGCAAAATTTCCAATTCTTACACATTCGGACAAGTCTCCGATTGTTTCCTTTATGGAGGCGCTTTTACCGGCAGTCAGAAGGAAAGCCTGGAGAAGCTTTCCGGCTGCTATTATTTGGCGCCCAGTCCCGCTCCGCTTCCAGAGCGAAACGCCGGTGCCTCCGCGAAGCCTTCTGAATTTTTTCATTCTGAAGCCGCTTTGATTTTATTGAATCACAGCAGCGATGGGCCGTGGACCGCCGGTGAGGAATATCCTTACTGCGGCGCCGAGAGGGCGGATTACTCTGCGGTGGAGCAAGCCGCCGCTTCTATTCCTACGGATCTCAACAATTATACGGAGAAAACCGTAGCTAGCCTGAATCAGGCCATCGACCAGATTTTATACAGCTGCACCTTAGCGGAGCAAGCTGAAGTAGATTCCATGGCCCAAACAATCGAAGCCGCGGCCGCCGCTTTGGTTTTACGGCCCGCCGACTATATGCTGGTGGAGGAGGCGCTGGCCATGGTTCCACAGGATCTGAGCGTTTATACCAAAGAAAGCGTAGCGGCTTTGACCGACGCGGTGGAAACGGTTCCCCGCGGTCAAACAGTTCTAAACCAGGCTGAGGTGGACTTGGCGGCTCACGCTATTGAGCAGGCGGTAATAGGCTTAATTCCCCTGGAAGGCGGGACTGAAAATAAATTTGCCAATCAGCCGGAAGGCGAAGAACGTCCGGAAACAGGAGATTTTGATCTCCTGCCGATTTTTATTTCACTGCTGCTTTCCGCCGGCTTGCTTTTAGTAGGCTGGTTGGCCAAGAAGAAAAAAGAAAGCTCGGGCATAAACGCTTTTTAGTCCGCTAGGCGCTTTCAAAGAATCCGCAGGGTAAGAAAGTATTTTTAATTTCTTTGATTTTTTATCATTGGTATTTACAATAGGCCGGCATGCCATAGGAACGCTCCCTAAAAATTTAGCAACAGACGGAAAAGGTCCCGGGATATCCCTCGACCTTTTCCGTCTGATTTCAAGTATTTCCATAGCTGCTTACCAACAGCAATTTATTATTCTTTGATCGCACCGGCGGTCATGCCGGAAATAATACTCTTATTAAAAACGAAGTACAGAATCAGCAGCGGTAAAAGCGTTAAGGCGATAGCCGCAAAGGTGCAGCCCCAGTCCACCTTTCCATATTCCCCGACAAAATCCTTCAACCCTACTGGTATGGTTCTCATACTTGTGCTGAGCGTGAAGGTATTGGCAAACACAAACTCATTCCACACAGAAATAAAGTTCACGGTAGCCACCGTCATAATGGTATTTTTAGACAAAGGAAAATAAATAGAGAAAAACGATCTGGGCACGCTGGCGCCGTCGATAATAGCCGCCTCAAGCATCGAGTTCGGTATGTATCGGTAAAACGCCGTAAATAAATAAATTGACAGCGGCAGACAAAATCCGATCTGGGGCAGGATCAGGGAAAACCAGGTGTCAAGCATTCCAACAGATTTATAGATAATAAACAGGGGAATCAAAGTAATATGGATGGGGATGGTGATTCCCGTCAAAAAATAGCTGAGAACCGCCCCGTGCGCCTTAAACCGCAGTTTTTCCAGAGCAAAGCCCGCCGTACTGCTGAACAAAATGACCAGCACCATAGTGATGATAGTAACCACGGCGCTGTTGCGAAAATATAGGAGCAAATCCGCCTTTTTTATCGCATTGATATAATTTTCCGTAAAGATCGGGTCTGGAAAAGAAAACGGGCTGCTCCACTGGACGTCGGCGGGAGATTTCAGGCTGGTGATGATCATCCAAATGATCGGGTAAAGCTGATAAATTAAAAATAAAATCAAAACTAAATAAAAAATGATCCGCACCGGCGAAAATTTCTTTTTACGCATTAAGATGCCTCCTCTTCCTTTCATTGGCGCAGGCCGAATCAAAGAGAATTCCTTTGCACACGGTTGGCGATCTTTCTGATCAGCATAACGGCGATCATGCTCTCCACCACCAGAAACAGGGCAATCGCGCTGCCGTAGCCGTATTTAGCGCTGGTGAACGCCACCTTATACATATAGGTCGCCACCAGCTCAGAGGAATACCCGGGGCCGCCGGAGGTGGAAATAAAGATAATATCAAAGGCTTTCAGGCATCCGTTAACCACCATAACCAGCGCTACCACAAATACCTCGCTCATCAGCGGCAGCTTGATCTTCCAGAACATTTTCCAGGCGGAAGCCCCATCCATAACGGCGGATTCCAGCACATCCTCGGAAATGGTAATCAAACCGGAATAAATGATCACCATGAAAAGCGCCATATGCCAATAGCTTTCCACGAGAGACACGCTTCCCAGGGAGGTCGCCGCATTGCCCAGCCAGGCGGTTTTCAAGCCTCCTAGGCCAACCAATTCCAGCAGGCTGTTTACCACTCCATCCGGATCCACACTAAAAAATTTCGACCAAATCTTTGCCACTGCGACACTTGCCAGAATTACCGGTGTGAAATAGAGGGTTTTAAACACTTCCCGGCCTTTTCCTACATAGGTCAGCAGAACGGCTACGAAAGCGCCTACGAAAAGCTGTCCTACAACATTAATAGCCACAAAAATCAGATTGTTCACCACGCTCTGGACAAAGTTCTTATCCGAAAACATGTCCGCGAAATTCTCTAGGCCGACAAACCTCATAGCGGAAACCCCATTCCAGGAGTATAGGCTGTAGACCATCGACCAAATGATAGGCACAAACACTGTCGCCGTGAAGATCAGCAGCGCGGGCAAAAGAAACAAAAGAATCCATTTTTTGCTTCTAAGCATTTTATCCATAACAACATCTCCTCTCCTTTATTCTCGATGAAGCCCGGTAAAGGAAATCAATTCCTGATAGGCTGGCAGCGTTCCCGAAGAGCCCAGCCTTTCCACACACTTGGCACCTGCCCCGTTTCCGATCTGAACACAGCCGGGTAAGGACTCTCCCCGGCTGAGCGCCGCTAAAAATCCCGCTACAAAAGGCGTCGCCCGCTCCGGTGGTATCCACCACCGGGCCTTCATAGGCAGGAAAAACCTCCTGCTTTCCCCAGCGGAAAGCAGAGCGCCCTGTCCGCCCATTTTTACCGCCACCACCGGAACCCCTTTTTCATGAAAATAATCCGCCGCCTTTCCAGGCGAATCCCGGCCGGATAAATCCATCGCCTCATAGGCGCTGGGAAGGAAGAAATCCAGATTGGGCGCGCCGGCAGAGCTGCGCCGCCGATCTCCGGGTGGGATTTCCGGTAATATCCATAGCCGTCTTACAGTCAAGCACCTTAGCCCGGTGAAGGAGCTTCGTCAAGCCTTCCCCGTCCAAGCCGGGAATCCCGCAGGCGCTTCCAATATAGAGCAGATCATATTTCCGCAGTAAATCATCGCTGATCTGCCGCTCTTTCAGCTCGTGGCTGGCGCCCCTCTGCACTACAAAGCTTCTCTCACCATCCGGATGGATCAATACCGCCGTTACCGAGGTAGGACCGTCCGTCGTTTTGATCCATTGCGTGGAGACGCCTAACTTTTCCGCGTAATCCAGCGCAAAAGCACCGAAGGCATCCTCTCCTACAGCGCTGTATAGGGTGGTTTCCGTTCCCAGCGCCGATAGGTTCGACGCCACGTTAAAAGCGTCGCCTCCTACCAGCATACGAATCGCTTCCGCCTTAGCCGAGTCCGCCGACAGAGTTTCCCGCGTTACCGGTTTAATCAGCAAATCACATACCATCAAGCCTACGCACAGTATTTTAATAAAGATCACTCCCTTCTCTGGAATTTAATCGAACGGCCGGGAAAGGTCCTTTTTCTGTAAGCAGTTTTTTCCGGTCATGCCTTTCCATTCGCCATACAGACCCGTATCCAGCGTTTAACTACCTCTTTCACCTTAGGATATACAGCCTTCATAACATCCAGGGTGTAGGGGTTATCCCCTGCCCGGTTCAGTTCTTCTCTTAAATTATTCATATAGGTGCAGTGGATAATCGTTCCCACATTCACCTTATTGATGCCTTCCTTAATCGCCCGCTGAATATCCTCCTGGGGGAATCCCTGTGCCTCCGTGAAGGACCAGCGGGGGTATCCACAGCCTTATTGATCTCTGCCAGACGTTTAAAATTCAGTTCCGGCTTTCCCTTGTAAAAGCCGTGGGCTGAGCCGATTCCAACCGCCAGGGAATCCACCTGGGTAGCCTTTACCAGCGCTGCCGCATCCTCCACCTCGGCCAAAAAATCTCCGCCCTTGAAGTCTCCTTCAATCCCCTTGCCTTTGATTTTCCCGATCTCTCCCTCTACATGGACATGCTTAGGCCTTGCATAATCCATCACCTGTCTGACCATTTGAATATTGGTCTCAAGGTCGTGCTTTGAAGCATCGATCATTACTGAAGGATAGCCGCTGTCAATGCAGTCCCTGCACATCTCCACAGTAAAGGAATGGTCCAAATGATGAATCAGGGGAACTTCCGCCTGATCCATTGCCGCATTCGCAAAGCCGGCGCAAAATTTTGCGCCCAGCTCTCCGACTACCAGCGGATTCGACGCAATCATAACCGGAGCTTCTTCTTCCTCCGCCGCTTGAACAATCGCCTTAAAGTCCCAAATATCAGAATAATTAAAAGACGGAACGGCATACCCATTCTCGTCGGCTTTCCGCAATAATTTCTTCAGCGTTAATCCATCCATACTTTCTCCCCACTTTCCATCATGCGACAGCAGATTTTTTCGGGCCAGGAAAATCATATTTAGATTTCCCTGGCCCGCCTGTTTAACCGTAGTACAAGTCAGCCTTTTTATCAGGCCAGTCTCTCTATTAAGGCCGCTTTTACAGCAGCCGGGAAGATCATTGATTGACCTTTTCCATTCCCCAGGTTTGGAGCCTGCTTACCAGGGTGTCGCCGCCCTTTGCGTAGAGGTATAAGCCGTCGCTTTCCACAGGGGAATAAATACAATTGGTCATGACCGTACGATTATCATCTGTGAAAAGTTCAATCGTAGTGCTGTCCATATAAATATGTACTATCAGCTCATCCTTGCGCACAGATTCCAAATTGCATTTCCGCACAACCGCCGACTTATTTCCGGATCGGGTACGGTCAAAAATGATTTCTCCATGAGCCAGGTCGAATTCTAAAAGTGTTTCGTGCTCCCGGGAGCTTCTAAGGCCGAAGCCGATGACATCCGCGCTTGTCTGGGTCAGATCAAAGGCCGCGAAAATCTCGCAGTGAACGTTGTCTCCGGCGGTAACCGGTATTTTCTCTTCCGCCTTAACCATCATATTGTATTGGGTTCTCGGGTCTTTTCTCAAGGTTTTCAGTTCCGGCACCGGATCAAATTTCAGCTTGCCGTCGTGGCAGACAGAAATCGTCCTCGTGGTAGAAATACTTCCGTTAAACCCGATCTCCGAACAGTCGTAAACATAGCCGTGGGGATTCTGCCCGTTTTTCGCGTTTCCTAAATACCAGGGATGGAAGGACCAAGACTCCATCCACCCCATCATCAGGGGTACGTCCCATATCATCCTTAAACACCTGGGGAGCGTAATAATCCAGGCCCCAGTCCACCTCTCCTACGGTCTGAGGAAAGAACCGCCCGGCGTCATAATCAAAATCTCCTACCAAATACATGGCCTTTCTGTCTTCCAGCTCCAGCGGCGCAAAAATCAGCACCCATTTGCCGTCCACCTCAAAAAAGTTTGGGCACTCCGGCATTGAACCGTATTCTCCTCTGCTTTCCCAGATAAAGCTCTGAAACTCCCAATGGATCAAATCATCAGAATGATATAAGGCCACCCGGCCGAATTTTCCGTCCGTAGTACCTGCGGTCAAATACCATTTCTTTCCACGCTTCCAAACCTTTGTATCCCGAAAATCATTCTGACGCATTCCCTCCGGGCACTTGGAAAGGATAGGGTTTCCCTCGTATTTCTGGAAGTGGATGCCGTCCTCAGCGGTGGCGAGGCACTCTACCTGGCCGAAGGCCTCGGTATGACCCGTATAAATAATTTTATACACACCCTCATCGTCGATACCGCAGCAGGTATAAACGCCGCCATGCTTTTCATCCCAGTAATCATACGGCTCGCTGGGAGCGACCGCCTCGGGAAGCCGCTCCCAGTGCACCAGGTCTTTGCTTCTGGCATGGGAAAGATACATCATCCCCCAGGCTCCGCTGAAGGGATAATGCTGGCAGAGCATATGGTAATAGCCGTCGATTTGAACCAAACCGCAAGGATCGTTGATCCATCCTACTGTGGGAGAATAATGGTAATCCTGCCGCCAGGGATGCTTTTTGCACCTCATCCTTGACCTTCTCCATATACGCATCGGCTTCCCGCAAGGCTTGCAAATGATCTCTTTTATTCATGATATCTTCCTTTCCGCAGATAGCGTCCGCGGAAGACGGCTTCCCCTCCTCCGCGGGCGCAAACAAAATTTCAGATTATTCTTCAGCTTTCAGCAGTTCTTCCGCCACATCGTCGAACCAATCGGCGGCATTCTGTTCCACAGATTCATCTACTGCGGCGCAGAATTCCTCAGGAGTGATATCGTTCAGCGCTAAAGAAACGGCCAGAGGACCGTTATTGGTATTGGTAGTAGGATCGAATTCCAGATCATACAGGCGAATAACACCCTCTACATTTGCCATGTCCTCAGCAATCCGGTCAATGATCTGCTGGTCGTGCTCTGTCTCGCCCTTAGGAGCCTCAGGCCGCAGGATAGAAATAGTCCGCTATATTATTATCTTCGCAGAACTGGGTCAAATCCTTCAATACGCCCTCCTGATACAGCTGCGCGGTATAAGGATCCGGATCCTCGTCGAACATATCCGGGGCGTCGTTGGCGGCGATCAGTGTTTTTGATTTTCTGCAGATAGGTAGGACGGTCCGCGATATAGATATGATCCCAGGAAACATTCGGATTCACCTCAGCCTTATACTTTTCAAGGACGTAATCCAAGCACTGGTAAGAGGGAAGATCTTCCGACCGTATGGTGTAAATCGTCCAGTGCTTTTCGACCGGCGCCAGGCCCATCAGCGCCGCTAATCCCAGGGCTAAAATTTTTGTCTTTTTCATACGTTCCTCCTTTAATACTGCTTTATTTTGAGGCGGTCAAGCCGGTTTGCCTGCACGCCTTAAGCACTTATTCGGTCAGAATTTTTCTCAAGGCAAGCACAGTTGAATCCAACCAAAGCTAATGTTCGTATTGAAGCATGATTGCTTATCAAATCTTGGGCTGCACCTTTGCTCTGGATTCTCATAGAATGGTTTATCATGACAGGCTTATCGGCGAAAGCTCTATTTTTCTATTGAATAAGAACTCTTGAACCTGATATGCGGTAGGAATAGAAGCCTGAGCTCCCTTTCGGGAAACTGTCACCGATGAGGCGCAGTTGGCATAGTCCACCGCTTTGCCGACATTCCACCCTTCCGCCAGTTTCACGGCAAACGCTGCGTTGAAGGTATCTCCCGCGGCGGTGGTATCTATCACAGGTACCTCTGGAGGAGCAAACAGCCTTTCCTCATTCTTGCCTAAATAAAGCGCCCCTTTGCCGCCGAGAGTCACCAGCAGCCGATTTGCTCCTTTTCTCAGAAGCCTTTTCCCCGCTTGGAGAACCTCCGCCATGCTGCTGCCGGCTTTCATATTTGCCAGCTTAAAAAGCTCTACTTCGTTAGGCGTCAAATAATCCGCATACTGAAAAAGCTCCTCCGGGAAATTCTCCGGGACCGGCGCAGGATTTAAAATCACTGTTTTTCCCAGGCTCTTGGCCTTCTTCGCCGCATATACTACACTTTCCAGCGGAATTTCCATTTGCAGCAGCAAAAGGTCACAGTCGTGAAACAGCGCCCTTTGCGCTTTCAGATAATCTACATCGCACCGGGCGTTGGCGCCGCTTACTACAATAATGTTGTTCTCTCCCCTGTCGCTGACGCACACCACCGCCATACCGGTGCTTTCCTTTTCGCAAATTTTCATATGCGCCGGATCCATACCGGCTTCCTTCAAGCTTTTTGAATCAGGAGGCCTGCGTCATCTGAGCCTACAGCGCACAGGAAGCATCCGATTCCTCCTAATTTTCCCACAGCGCAGGCTTGGTTGGCGCCCTTCCCTCCCGGCAGTCTTTCCATGCTTTTTCCAAGGACGGTTTCTCCTACGGCAGGAATCTGCTTCACATGAATAGACAAATCTACATTAGCACTGCCTACAATCAATATTTTTTTCATCGCTCTCCTCCGCTATCTCGTGGATTCCCTCACAATCAGCCTGGCGTCTAAATTAACCACCTTATGCTCCGGATCCTTTCCGTTAATCAAGGATAAAAGAATCGAAGCCGCTTTTCTCCCCATTTCCCGCACAGGCTGCTGGATCGTCGTAAGCGCCGGCGAAATCATCTTTCCAAATTCGATATCGTCAAAGCCGATCACCTCTACCTGCTCCGGAACATTAATCTTGAGCTTCCGCAGAGCGTTCATAGCGCCGATGGCCATCGTATCGTTGGAAGCAATCACGGCTGTAAAACGGATCTGATCCTCATAAAGCTCCATGATGGCTTGATATCCGCTGTCTACCGTATAGTTCCCGTATTTCACCAGATCCTCCTGATAAGGAATTTGGTACTGGGTCAGGGCCGCCCGGTAGCCCTCTATTCGATCCACTGAAGTAGAAAGCATGGCGGGGCCGGAAATAAAAGCTATATCTGTATTTCCGTGCCGAATCAGGTATTCGCAGGCGGTAAACAGGGCATAGTCGTTGCAGACGAAGACACCCGCGCCGTAATGGCTGTGACGGATATTTCGGTCTACCAGCACATACGGAACGTCATACTTTTTAAACAAATCGTAAGCGTTGCTGTATCGGCTCTGCACTGACGCCAAAAAATAATCCCATCTACTTTTTGGCAATAAATGCCGAGATGTATCCATCCTCTTTCTCTGAAGAAAAATTTGTATTGCCCAGCAAAACCAAATACCCGTTTAAGCTGGCGATTTCTTCTACTGCTTCTACCAGTCTTGGAAAAAAGGGATTGGTAATATCTGGGACAATTAAGCCGATGGTTTTCGTTTTCGCGTTAGTGCCTGCAGAAAACACTGGGCTCACCTGATACCCCATCCGGTCTAATAACTCTTGGATTCTTTTCCGAGTGGCGTCGCTGACTCCTTCTGCTTTTTTGGTTTACTACGCGAGAAACTGTGGCTTTGGATACTCCGGCAATTCTCGCGATTTCATCCATTGTTACCCGCACCGCCGTTTCCCCTCTTTTCCTGCGCAGATCTTTGTATCCTATTCACAAATTCAGTTTGGAGAAACAGCGTTACGTGTTTCTGTTGCTTTCTGTTTCCAATCATAAATAAGTAACATTGTTTCGTAAATAACACATATTATATAAAATATCTATTCACTATTTGTTGTTTTTATCTATTAAACGCATATTTTCAGGCGAGAAACATGATTCTATTTTTGAAACTTGCAATCCTCCTTAATGTTTCGTAAAATTCACGTTTGCTTTACGCAACCTTGTTTCTTTTCCGTCCCTTCAAGAAATTCAGAAACAGCCGAATTTGTTTTCACAGGAATTTTTTTCTTCAGACTAGGCACGCAAGGTTCAGATGTGCTATAATAATTTTATTTGGCCAAATCATAAAATCACCTGCCGGATAAGATAAGTTTTTTCGACTAATACGAGAAGAGGGTAATTATGGATCGCTCTATGGAATTAAAGTTTCAAAGCTTCGCTCCTATGATTTCAAACACTCCGCTGCTTGAAATCCAATACAAATACCGGGGAAATGACCGGCGGATTTTCGCAAAGGCGGAATATTATAATCTTTCCGGCAGCATTAAGGATCGGGTCGCCTTTCATATTTTAAAAAAGGCCTATGAAAGCCATGCCATCCAGAAAGGAGACTGTATCGCCGAGGCCACCAGCGGTAACACAGGGATTGCTTTTTCAGCGATGGGCAGCTACTTAGGCCATAAGGTGGTTATTTATATGCCGGATTGGATGAGCCGGGAACGCATTTCACTGATGGAAAGCTATGGAGCCAAGGTTCGCCTGGTCTCCAAGGAGGAAGGCGGCTTTTTAGGCTCAATCCAAATGACGGAGGAGCTGGCGAAGCAAGGAAATGTGTTTCTCCCCCGGCAATTCTCCAATGAGGACAATGTAGAAACCCACTATCTTACTACTGGTGAGGAAATCGTACGTCAGCTCTCCGCCCTGGGCTTAAAAGCGGATGGAACGGTAGCCGGTGTGGGAACCGGGGGCACTGTAATGGGAATCGGAAAAAGGTTGAGGGAAGAAAACCCGAGCTGTAAAGTATATCCCCTTGAGCCTTCTAATTCTCCCACTCTTTCCACTGGCTATCGGGTTGGAAAGCATCGCATTTACGGGATTTCAGATGAATTTATTCCCAGCATCGTAAAGCTGAACGAGCTGGATCAGGTGATCTCTGTAGATGATGGAGATTCTATTCGTATGGCTAGAATGCTTTCTCAGCAATTAGGGATCGGCGTAGGAGTTTCCTCCGGCGCTAACTTTTTAGGCTCCGTCATCGCCCAAGAGCGTCTTGGCAAAGACAGCGTGGTTGCCACCGTATTCGCTGACGATAATAAAAAAAAAGTATTTATCCACTGATTACTCGGTTCCTCAGCCCGCAAAGAAGGTTACCTTACTAACGATATTCAGCTAATGAACGTGGCTGCCTATCGGTAGTCTTACTTATAAAAAAGAGCTCTGCCGGATAATTTTTCCTGCAAAGCTTTTTCATTACTTATCCAACACCTAAAAAACCATTTTCCGCGAGGAACGAATTCAAAAAAAAAAGCCCTGTGCTCATAATGAGCACAGGGCTTTTGCCATGCATCTAAATTTTCTGAATATATTCCGCGGAAACATAACCGGAAACACCTGTACTGGTAACAATCTGATACCAACCGCTGGTCTCTGAGATAATGGTGACAATATCATCTTTATAAAGGGAGCCTACCACATCAGCATTAACACTCGGAGCTTTCCGGACATTTTAAGCTGCTGCCAGCATCGACCACTACCTTGCCTTTTTTGTGTGTTGCCTGCGCTGCCATCCCGAACACCGTGGTATAGCAGATATTCAGATCTACCCTTCCGTTAATACCGTCAACTGTACCGCTTTCGCTGTACTGCCACATATCAACTGGGAAGCAGTTAGCAAAAATTTCAGTATCATTCGGCGTAGATGTCCATGCCGCCATCCAAATGTTATTGGCGCTGATCTCATCGTAATATAAATAATCCTGAATCACCGTCTTGCTTGCGTAAACCATGGGAAGATAGCCCGCGTCTCTAATAATTTCACAGAAAGCGTTTACCATATCCGTATTTACACGCCGCTGAGATACGTTCAAACGGTCCGGTTCCCAATATCGAACGCAATGGGATAGGATAAGTCAGATGGTGCAATGTTATTGGCCTCTAAAATATCCAATAAAAACTCAGCTTCTTTTTTAGCCTCCTCTACAGTATCAGCATAACTGTAATGATACAAGCCGAAAGGCAACCCGGCTTGCTTAGCGCCTGTTACGTTCTGAACCAAAGAGGCATCCGTCTGATCATCAATTTCTTCCCAGCCAAAACCCGCACGGATCATCGCGTAATCGATCCCGGCTGCTTTTACTTTTTCCAATCAATCGTACCCTGATGCTCAGATACATCAATCCCGCTGAGCCCAACCGACATTTGGAACATAGCGGTTTTCACTGTGCCTGTACTGTCTTTGACATCTACATACATTTTGTACCGGCCGGGAGTATTGGGCCTCCAGGTATAGCTGGAACTGCCGCTGTAGTCTTTTAAGGTTTGTATAGAACCGCCGATCAGTTCAGCGCGGTAACGATATTGATACCCGCCGGCACCGCCTTTTGCGGAAGCGACCAATATAACGTCGTGGTCAGGTTCGATAGAAACCAGCCCTCCGAAATTAGACGCTCCTGAGGGTGAGAAGGAAATTTCAAACGGCCCGGTAACTTCAGGCTTCAAATAGGCATTACTCGTGCTGCCGGGAGCGGCTCCTCCTTTTTTTCACCAGCACCGCCTGTACCGCCTCAATCGGCTTGGCATAATCGGTCGTTCCGGACGTCGCACCATTGCAGGCCCAGCCAAGCCAGCCAAAGGTCTGAGAATGGACCCGGTAATACACATCATAGCTTGAGGCGATAGAGCCTGTTAGCTTAATTTGGACCGCTTCCACCCGTTTTCCAGAGCCTGGTTTCCCGCTTATCCCGCCATTTGGGGTCCAGTCCTGCCAAGCGTAGGTCTGGAGATGAGTGCGGTACTGAATAGAAGAACCGGCAAAACAATCTGAAACAGCCTTGTCCTGCAAAAGATATTTTAATACCTTCTATTTGCTTGGCTTGCCCCACGGTTCCACTGACAGCATTATCTAATACGCTGTTCTGCCAGGCACCGGACAGATAACTTTGATAGGATAAAGATATTTTAATACGCCGGCTTTTGCCAGGTTCCACTGCAGCATTATCTTTTGCCAGGCATAAGATTTGTCTTCTTATAAGGTGCTGCACGCTGCCGGTCTGCGAAGACGTTTCTGAAGATATGCCCTCGCTTACCGGCTGCGAAACCACAGTCGAAGAATCCTCCGTAGGGGTAAGCGCCAATGCGTTTAAGCCGCCTGTCACCGCAAACATACATACAAATACCCTTGCAATAATTCGTTTAATAGCTTTCATCCTTCGCCTCCACATAATTCCTCATTCGCTGTTACCAGTCTACATAATATATAGACTAAAAGGAAACAACAAAAATTGTCAATGACTTTCCTTAGAATCCCTTTGTAAAATTTTAGTAAAAAAATTATTTGGTCTTTGCTTGTTTTATATTCCCTCCAATCAATTAAATTATGAGGAATTTTCCTCATATCGGTATGGAATCATTATATGGGATAATTATTAAAAAGTAAAGAGAAATTTTCCGAACGTCTTTAGATAGGGTGCGGTTTCATGATTTCGTTCGAACCATTGAGAAAAATTTTAAAAAAGAAAGAGGTATTAGTACCTATTACCTAAGAAATAAATGTGGATTTAATAATTTAGACAGCAAGACAATCCAAAGGCTTATGGCAGACGAATCCGTTTCTACAAATACTTTAGACGCTTTATGTAAGATTCTAAACTGTGACGTATCAGAAATCATAGAGTTTTCACCCGGACATCCACTCTCATAAAGAGAAAAATTAAAAAACGGTATTTCGTATGAAATACCGCTTTTACCGATCATTTTAGTGTTGCTTTTTCTTTCTGTTGTAAAATACAAAAAATATGTGAATACCAACCTGTCGTCAAATACATAGATGGAATTCAGAAAAATATCAATAATCTGCCGCTGGTATTCCTTACTGTCCGGATCTCCATGTTTAAATCGGCTGATCCATTCAATAATGTCCTCCCGGCTGTATTTAGGGCGCTCCAATTCCGCTTGCAAAATTACTGTGACCTTTAATTCTTCTCTCAGCTTTTCCAGCTCCTCCAGTCGTTCGGTGCTGCTGGTCAGCACGCCCAGCTGAATGGCATTGAGCATATTTTCAATCCCCGGTTGGTATCCGCAAGCTGTTTGCGCAGCAGAGGGAGAGTATTGTCCTCTGTGTTCTTGCAGTTCCACCAGCTTGTCCGCAATTTGGGCGATCAGTTCATCCTGAAAGACCCGCTGTATAGTATACTGCACAGCAATACGTTCGATCCAGTCTTTCTTCACCGCTTTCTTGTGGCAGCCCAGCTTTCTTTTGGCACCCCCGCATTTGTAATAGCGATGGGTAGCACCTGTGTGGGATTTACCGCTCTCGCCAATCATCATCCGCCCACAGTGGCCGCAAAACAGCTTGGTGGTCAGCAGGTATTCTTCCTCCGCTTTTGTCCTTGCCGGAGTCCGCCTGTTCTTTCCCACCCTCATCTGCACCCTTTCGAACAAATCCTTGGGGATAATGCTCGGCACACCATCTGGTATCAACGATGTTTTTGTACCGATATTCCCCGATGTATTTCCGGTTACACAACACGCTGTGAAGGCTGTTAGGGCGGAATGGCTTCTGTTTTTGCGTCAGGATATGCCGCTCGTTTAGAGAAGTGATAATGCTGCGAACTGTCTCGCCCTCTGCATACTTCTGGTAAATCTCCCCGCACAACCAGGGGCGGTCAATGGATCAATTCTGAGATGCTGATCGTCGGTCAGCTGATAGCCAAGTGGAATCCCCCGCCGTTGTTTTTGCCCTTCAGTGCATTTTCCGTAAGACCCCGGTTGATTTTCTGTGCCAGTTCCGCTGAATAGTACTCCGCCATCTCTTCCAGCATGGATTCCAAAATAATGCCCTCCGGCCCATCAGAGATATTTTCCGTGGCGGATACGACCTTGACACCATTTCTCCTAAGTATCCGCCTTGGTGGGGCACTGTCGTAACGGTTACGGGCAAAAACGATCCAGTTTCCAAACCAGCACAGTATCAAACAGCCCTTT
>VOFI01004249.1_pt1 | contig 39073 bp, 67 predicted proteins | sample 5384131 | NCBI WGS metagenome assembly VOFI01 (sample SAMN12384728, study PRJNA508395) | human gut metagenome | isolation source: healthy gut H | host: Homo sapiens | reverse complement strand
CCTTTATCAACTGAATCTAATAATCCTATTATACCATCTGATTGTAGGAAAGTTTGTCAATTTTCAGGTGTTAAACCAAGTATTTGCGCACCTCTTAAACCAGTCGTATCATCAAGATCTTGTATATTCTTGTATAATTTTTTTATATCATTCTCAAATTACCACGGGCAGCAACTTTAGTTTTTTAAATACAAACCAACTGCCTGTATCGTATCGGGGAGCCTCTCTTCCATATCTGTTTTGATAATGCTTCAATCTTCTTCACATCATCGTCGAATAGTTTCACCCACCTTGATTTGGCCTTCTCCAGAACCCCTTCTGATAATCTTCATCAATCTTGGCTTTCTTATCCCATTCGCCTTCGATACTCTTAGCCCAGTTGAACGTTTTTCCCAGAATGTTTTGGGAAGGTCCCTCAAAGCTCGCAAAATCTCCTGTATCTGCATATTCAATCCGGGAAGCCAAGTTTTCACCACAGTGTCCCATGCCTCTTAGCACCTTCTCTGAGAAAACTCTTGAACTTCCCGCAAATAGATTCAGCTTGCGAAGTTTGTCCATCTTCTCGATTTTTTGAGATGTTAAACTATCCATGCGAGAAGATATATTTTGCAGGAGACTCTTATCCGCATGATCACTACTTTCCATAGCACGAAAAGTACCTCTAAGGCTACTAATACTACTTTCAAGGCTTTGGATTTCTCTTTCAAGTACGGCTGAATCCAGATCTTCTCCCCAACTTCTGACCGATATTTTGAGGGAGTTTGGGAGTACGGCTTCACTGAGGTACTCAGAATACATGATTGCCCCTTTAATCAGTGGCGTAATCACACTCACTCCATATTGTTTCCCAGAGTCATAAGCACTCCCTTGCAAGTCACCTGCTCCATTAAAGTTAGAGAGAGCTGTGACAGCTGAGTTATAGGCTGTTACCCTAGCTTTCCCAACGGAAGACATGGTCTGTCCTTTGTGCATCCGATGATCCTAATACCATTTTTGACCATATTACTTTTCGACTCCTGTTCTATTAATAGTTTCTTTTTCTAGCGTGTAGAGTTCATTTAATTGCTCATCCAGCTGATTTTCTTGCTTCTTAATATCCGCTCTTCGTCCTTCAGACCATTCTTCAACCATAGCTCCGATGCCTTCTACACTCACGATTAGATTTTCATAGACTTGGTAGTCTTTGGAAGATATAGGAAGCGTTAAGATCTGACGAAGAGGTTTTAAAAACTTGTCGATGTAGTTCCAAACATTTCCTTCTCTGCTCGTTCCACTTTCCTTTTTCTCTAGGTTCAGTTGATCGAGCGATTGAGCAATGTTTTTCTTCTTTTTATCGATCTCTTCTAAGGTGATTGGTTTCATTATTCCGCAAAATATCCTGAATTTGGTACAAACTCTCCACTCTCACCAGGGCTGCACTGGTTTCTGGTAAATTAGATGTGTATTGGCATCGATGTTAGATGCGATATTACTATCCAATTTATGGCTACAAATTCTGCTGCAACCCCATGAATCAATTCTACAAAATCATTTAGTACACCACTAATTGAGACTGCATAGTTGGCTTCTTCTGGAATTTTCTGTGCTGCTGTACTATTTCCTGGATACTCACTGATCCATCTAATGTGACGGTACCAGCTGATGTTATACTTCCTGATGCACTCCCGCTATTCCTGAAGCGATAGAACTTGCGACTTCTTCTCTACTCTGTATTGGTGTCATATAGTTACCTCCCTATCCATTCTTAGTGATTTTAAGTTTAATAGCTTGCTTGCGATCATGCAAGTAGATTTCATCTGAAGCAAGACGCGCTTCTCGATTATTATAAAGGCTTATCAAGGAACATTTTTGATCCATCAATCTCATACCGATCATAAACCATTGAGCATTCCCTTTGAGATATTTTAAGGTACCTCATTGATGTTATTTCCAAGGTAGGAATACTGCTTCCTATTACAAAGTGCATACCTACTAAGTGGAATATAAGTAGAAACTTTATCCTTATAAGCAACACATTCTTCCAATGGATCCCACCAGCATAATATGTAATTTTGATCCAAATTGAAGTGCTGTATTTAACAAATGTTTTTGCTGATTTTCCAGTGATTCTGGAGAGTCCGCCATAAATACCAGATTTTTCATGCGATCAAATGGAATTTTGACCGTTTTGACCATTTCAAAGTCAAGTCCAATTGGAAATTCTAGATTTTCCATAGACTCTTTCACATCCTCACGTCCATAGAAGGCTGCTTCTGTCAACTCATCTGGCACCATTGGGATGCCTGCTGGAGTGTGGCCTGTCCACATCTCTTTGAGACTTTGGACTTGGTCGCGGAGGTTGTTGATGATTTGGATATCATTGTCTCCAGCTACTGGTAGGGCAAACTGGACGACATCGACTTCGTCACGCTTCATGAGGGCGCGTCCCTTGATGTCTTCCATGGTAGACGCTAGTGGGGTTGCTCCCACGATACCGCGGATCTTCAGAGATATCATTTTGTGGCAAGGTCAGCTGGTGCTTGAAGTTTGAATAGAGCTGAGCCCGTAGGTTGTTCTGACGGCTAGCTGTGATGATCAGGTGCACACCGATACTGAGACCTTCACGGGAGATCCGCATGAAGAGCTTGAAGAGGTCTGTCTCATAAGGGCTCTTCCTTCATAGACTCATAGCTATCCATGAGGATGACCATGGTTGGCTCTTGCTTACCGGTCACTTCACGGTAGAGGGCGATGGTGCCGACCCCATGCTCAGAGAGGAGTTTCTTGCGGCGATCCAACTCGCGATTGATGATCCGGATGAATTTCTGGATTTTCTCCCGTCTGATCGAGCAAGGAGACTATCAGCCACATGTGGCAGTTGTGTCAAAGGTGCTAGACCATTAGTCCCGAAATCCAGCAGGTACATGGTCAGATTTTCTGGGCTCTGTTTGCGAGCTAGATCCATAGCGGCAGTCTGGAGGAAAGTGGTCTTTCCTGTACCTGGACTTCCGTAAAGGAGGATATTCCCATCTTTTTGACAGATCGATAGCGACTGCTTCTTGCTTTTGCGCTTGCGGGATATCGGCGACCCCGATCAGGACGCTTGGGCTGTTCGTTTTTTGCCAAGCCTCGATTGGCACGACCTTGTCCAACTCATCCAGCGTGATCCGCTCTTTGAGCGGTGGCAACCATGGTTTGGGCCACAGCTGCGATGCCTTCTTGTTGGTGCAAATGGTTGATTTCCTGAACGATGACATCAAGCTCTGTCGGAACTTCCTTGATTTCTTCTGCCATATCCAGACCGGAGAGGTCTTGGTTGAGAACTTCGTATTGGCCCAGTTCATTGATCAAGTAGATGGTATGGTCTTCGATTCCTAGCTGGTCCTTCTCAGGCTGGTAGTCTGCTCCTGACCAAGCGGTTTGGAAGAGTTCATAGACTTCGTTATTTCCGACTTGGAGGTAGGCCCGACCGGTCTGGGTGATCTCAGCCGCATCTGCCGTCCGCATCTCCATGGAATCCCCACGGTCTCCCACCTTGAGGGCTAGCTTGAAGCGGGAGTTGGACCAGATCTGGTCATCCACGACCCCAGAAGGTTTTGCGTCACAAGGATCAAGTGTACCCCGAGGGAACGCCCCCTGACACGCGCGATAGAGACCAATTCCTTGATGAAGTCTGGTTGGTTGACCTTGAGTTCGGCGAACTCATCACTGATCAAGAAGAGGTGAGGGAAGCGGTTCGGTCGCTTCACCCAGTTTAAATTTCTTTTGGTATTGGTTGATATGGTTGACCCCATATTGACCAAAGAGGCGCTCCCGACGATGGATCTCCGCATTGATAGAGGCTAGGGCCCGCATAGACTGGGCACCATCCAAGTTGGTGATGGTCCCAAGTAAGTGCGGCAGATCCTTGAAGAGGTTGGCCATTCCCCCACCCTTGTAGTCGATGAGGAGGAAAGCCACATCGTGGGGGTGGAAGTTGACTGCCAGGCTCAGGATATAAGACTGAATGGTTTCAGACTTACCAGAACCGGTTGTCCCTGCGATCAAACCGTGTGGTCCATGAGCTTTTTCATGGAGATTGAGGTAGACCAAATCGTCCTTCCCGCGCAGACCAATCGGCACGGCCAAACTTTGGTAAGGGGCATGGCTCTCCCAACGACTCAAGACCTTGAGATCATTGAAAGTTTCCGCTTGGTACATTTCAAGGAAGGTCACCGAGTCTGGAATTGAGCTCTTGAGCTGTTGGATATGCTTGAGGGGGGCAAGACCACGCGATATGGCTTCCTTGTCATAACCTTCTGGGAAGTGATCCAATTGGAAGTCAAGCTCCCGAAGAACCCCTTCTTGCAAGAGCAATTGCCCTTGGTTGCGGTCCTTGATGGAGATAACCGTTTGGATATTTTCAGAAAAGATGAGAGCACGTCTGCCACATAGATAATGGAGCAACCGAGCTCTGTCGGATCCTCACGGAAGAACTCCATGATGACATGGTCCAAAATCAAGGTTTCATCGGTGATGAGGACCACATAGTGAGGGTGGAAGATCTTGGTATCATTAGCTTTTTCTTCCTCTTTTTGCGCCTTGCGGAGCTTGAGGATTTGGTTGAGACTGTTCAAGACCTGATCGCGTGTCCGCTGATTGTAGACGAAGCTACGGACATTCATATCTTGCAGAGGTCGTATGAGGGCAACCAGCGCATCCAATCCCAGCTTTCTTTTCTTCTTCTGGAATGATCGGAATAATGGTCAGATCATGGTAAGAGTGAAAGACAGCCAATTGGGCAACCAGGAGTTGCAACTGTTCTAGCACGATAGGGCGAGGACCGACATACCCGACAGGTCCCCGATTAAGGCTGGCTACAATCGGAAGATTGTCGATCTTTTGATGGGCTTGGAAAAGGGCATAGCCTTCTTCTTCCAAGGCATCTTTCTTCCCCACTACGCTCTTCCTGACCATATTTGAGTTCATAGCTGGTTGGAACCTTGCCCAAGCCCAAGCGATAGGCCAAAAAAGTCAAAATGAAGCGGTGTTTTTTTTTTCGTAGATCCGCGAGTCATAGCGTTTGACCATCTTGGTCAAATCTTCAATCGCTGGGAAATGGTAAAACATGCCTTCTCGTTGCTTCCTGAGATAGCTGTTCCAAGTCCTTGGCCTTATCCTTGAGATAGAGATGGTAGAGCTCCACACGCTCTTTCTTGTCTTCTTTGTATTTCTTACGATTCTTGAAGAATCCTTGAACCGAAAAAGATCACACTAACCACAGACATGGATACCGTCGCGATGATATAGAGTCCCCGCGGTTGGAAAATGGTGATCAAGAGGGTCACCCCAACCATGATGAGAGGGTGGCATGATCAACTTCAAGAGTTCATCTGATGGCTTTTGAGGCTCCGCTCCCGGAGGATTGATCAAGATCTTGTCTTCCGAACTCCGGTAGATGATCCGCGGAGAACGGTGGTACTCTGGATAGTCCTTGTAGAAGTCATAGCGTGAATGCAAACGCGGCACCAGATAAGGACTCACTTCGACAGCCCCTTCCACGCCAAATTCTTCTGGATAGAGCTTAAAGGTCACATCTCCAATGGCAAGCTCATCCCCAAAGGCCAGTGGAAAAGTCGCTTCACTGACGAGTTTATGGTTATGGTAGAGTTTTCCAGATAAGAGCTGGCAAGTCCAGGTCTGCTCTTTTTCACAAGGAGAAAGCGCACTGGATAATGCAAGCGCACATCCGCACCCTTTTCATCTGCTACGAGGATTTCTTCCTTGTCTAGCAGTTCATAGGTATGGACTTCTCCTGTCGCCAAAGTAGCAGACCACATCCCCAAGGATCTTGCTATTTTCAAGCAGGCCCTTGTCTTCACCATACTGGTAGGAGATTTCTCCTTGACTCCATTGGAAATGAAGGGGATTTTCTTGCGAAGCTAGGGTCAACTGAGCTGTTTCTTGATTCGATACGGTCGCTGTTTTCCCTCTTCTAGCGCTAGCTCATAGCGAAAACCTTTTTTATAGAGTATGATACGTTTTTTCATAGACTACTCCTTGTGGTCGCTAGACTCAGTCGAGCTTGCAGTTGTAGAAGACGAGCTTTCTGTTGAGGAGCCTTCTGTAGATGAAGCTGTTGTTGAGCTGCTAGTGGAAGCTTTGGTTTCATCTGTCTCAGCTTCCAAGAGTTTAGAGCGGGCATCCCAGTATTTCTTGTATTCGCCTTCTAACTCAGAGAGTTTCTTCTCGCGCTGTTCACCAGAGAGTTTTTCGCTATCACGTGTCGCCTTGATTTCTTTACGAAGGGCATAGATGATCAAGTCTGAATCGTCGATCCGCTTGGCTGTATCCAGCGCTTGGGTAAAGTCATGACGGCCGATATAGATCCAGTAGTGGAGATAGAGGCTGTCTGACTTGAGCGTAGACATTGTTAAGGATGACCTTCTTTTGGTCCTCTGAGAAATTCAAGCCTTGCAAATAAGATGTTGCCAACTCATATTTCTGTGTTGTTGGAAGACTGCTTGGAGCTACTCCCTCCAGTTCATCGATCACACCGGTGTAGTCTACCTTGAGATAGGCTGTATCCGCTTGAAGCAACTTTTCTTTAAAGGGTGCTTGGAAAAAAGACCAAATAGATCAAGGGCAAGAGTAAGAGGGGGCCACTACAGCGGAAAGCCAAACGGTTGCCAACTTAAAGATTCGGTGTTGACGACTTGAAACCAAGGTCAAGGTCTTTTCTTCCTCTTCCTTGCGTTCTTGGTAGGCTTTCTCTAAAAGAGCTTTCATCTCTTCTAAGCTAGCAGCATCACGGATTTCCACCAAGAACTCTGGCAGATCTTCTAATTCAAGCGTGCCTTGATAGAGCTCCATGAAATCCCAGTCCCCAAAAAAGAGTGACCGCATAGCACTTGGCCTGACGCAAGAATTCATCCTGATCCCACTTGCGTGGCACCATTATTCCCGGAACCCCGCGGTAAGCGATCTTGACTTGCGCATCCTTGGTCACAAACAAATTGATGGGATGCAACATAAAGGTCACCGGAAGCTCAAGGCTGGCGCCAAATCTAAGACATTAATAGCTAGACGCAGACGGTCTGATACTGGTAATACCTGGATTTCTTCATCACTCAAGCCCAGAGCATCTGTCTGATAGGTCAGATGAATCTGGTCTTGATCCGCTGTCATGCTTTGCTCTAAAAACAAGGGATGATGGAGATCCAAAATCCATAAATTGCGTAAATCCTGGCTATCCACTTCTGAACGCTTGAGGTCCAGCCGCCAGCTCGTTTCTTCTTTTTCAAAACGGAAGACTTGTTCTTCCAGTGTAAATTGTTCTTCTTTCACCTTACCACTCCTCAATCTCGATCAGATCACCACTTTGTGATCGGATACTCTTTGTACCACCTTGCCTTCATCCAGCAAGATGCCTTTATTTACCACGCGCAACTGATACTTGCTTCTAGGCTCCATGGCAGATCCAAAGATCTGATCCAATTCCCGAATCAAGCGTCGCACCTCCATCCGCGTTGGGATTCGGGAGGTCATGGCTTGCACCATTCATACGGAAGGTGACATTGATATGTTGGTCCATTTAGGCCTCTTTTTCTATAGATTCGATAGGAAATATAGCCAGCAATCCCAAAGAGAAGAGCACTCCAAGCCAGCATTTGCAAAGCTGGAATAAAATCCGACAAGCTGGCCGAATTGTCCTCCACATTGGACTCGAATTTAGATAATTTTTGATTTTCAGGCTGGAACAGGTCCGCTTCAGGCCCCGTTTTTTCTTTCCCTTTATAGCAGAAAACAACTGGCCGTCTGAATCGGTCAATTGTTTCTCTTGCTTGCGTTTTCATCTGCTAATTTTTTCTGATCCTTCTCATTGAAAAAGAGACTCAGTCGCATCCAATTGGCCACCAAGTGTCTTTTCCTCTTCTGTCTCAAGACGTGAGTTGTTGACCTGCAGACGATTATCAATAAAATCATCTGCAGAAACAACAGCTACTGGCAAGAGACTAAAGACAAAGAGAAGATACATCATTTTTTTTCATAAGCTTGATTCAATTTCCTTTGTTTGAGTAAACTTCTTTGGAAGGAAGATGTTGGCAACAGTCAAAAGGCCGAAGAAAACCAACAATCAAAAGAAGACGCCGATATCCAGCTGTTTGTCCATCAAAGTAACCCGCAAACTGTCCTTCTAAAATAGAAAGGAGGTTAATATTTTTTCACAAATGCTGGAAGGCCTGACAAGGTCGCAGTCGTTCCGATCGCGCTTGATAGGTAGACATAGCTGATCAACATGAAGAAGGCCAGTCCCATTCCAATCACACGGAAGTGTTTCAAGAGAAGGTATTGCAGTTGTACCAATACAAATCCCGCCAATACTGCTAGTAACACCCACGAAGGAACATATTCGACCAACAGAGAGTTGGATACTTGAAATCATTCCGATCACAAGTCCAAGGATAAGGGAAAGTCCTACAAGGACACCGACAGTTAAGAGATCCGATTCTTGCAAACGATCAATTTGAAACGGTCTTTCACCTTACGGATGATTGGTTGCGTCGCAAAGAGATAAGCTGTAAAGAGGCTCAAGACTTCCAACATAAAGATCCAGATAAATGGACGGTAGACGTTGATGGTCGCTTTCACAGAAGAAGATTTCTCTGCAACTGGATTTGACAAGAAGTCAAGCAAGACTTCATTTGGCACTCCATTTTCATAGGCATTGTTGAAGACTTTACGGAAGGCTTCGACGAAGTTCCCATTTTCAGACAATTCCTTGTCGAATTCACCCATCAAGCTCTCTGCATTGCTAGACAATTTCTCTGTATTGCCTTGGGCTTTTTCCAATTCTTTGTTCAATTGGTTAAAGATTTCATTGGTTGAGATTTAGCGGCTTCTACATTGCTACGAGATGAGCTCTTTACCCCCTTCTGTTGAGCTCAATAATGACGTGTATTCAGAACCAAGAGCTGACAAATCCATCGGTCTTGGTTTGAGCAAGGTCACTGATTCCTGCGCTTTTGAGATGCTCTTCTAGGCGTCTTTGAAGATCTGCATACTGCTTCAATTGATCGTTGATATTTTGGGTTAGACTCCTTGTTACTATTTTCAATCTCTTCAAAGGTTACGTTGCAATTGTGGTCCCAACTCTTGCAACTGTTGGAGTGTACCATCTAACTGGGCTTTCACACTCTTCGTTGCATCCCCAGATTCATCCGTTTCAATACTCTTGCGATAATCTTTCATATTGTTTGAAACAGCAGCCTTCACGATGTCGACCAAAGCGTTTGTCAAATCCATATCTTCGATTGGATCATAGAGTGAATGACGTTCTCCCCTTGTCATCTTTTTGGATAGTAAGCATCATCAATGTTTGCGCGCGCTGATAATCTAAAGGCAATTTTACTTGCTTTCACTTGCATAGTTAGCGACAGCTGTTTTCAAGTCTTCTGCAGATACAGTTACATTAGTTGAAACAACACCATTCACAATAATTTTTATCATCAATCGGACTTGGCATAGCTCCTCCATCTTCAACAAAATTGAATGGCTGAATTTGTTTGCCATCCCTTCGTTCGACTTCCTGCTCAGCCCCACCTGCATAAGTCTGCCATCATAGGTCCAAGAGTCTATTTTAACTCCCTGCAGGGAGCTAGAATACTAACCTTCTGTTTTCCCGATTTTGCATTGAGGACATTCGCATAACGCCGTTGATTTGGCATCCACTTCCTGCGCTAATTTCTTCAAATTCATCTGCGTTCCTTTTTGGAGTTCCCCTTCGTTCCAGCAAAACACCATCAAAATCAATCGCTGTATCAAGATTTCCATACTTATTCAGATTCAGAACTTTTAAATCCAAACCTGGAAGTGCTTCAATCGCAGTTTGAATCTCATCATCAGCAGCCTTACGTGCCTTGCTAATCACTTCAATGCTTGACTTACCTAATAAGGTTCGAAGGGTAACCTTCTCTCCTTCCTTTAGACCATAGTAGCCCAAGATTTCTCTTTCACAGAAGTGTCGATGTTCTTTTTCATGATCTTCTAACTTTTGACGTCCGCCTTGATGCCTTTTTTCTAGATCTGCAACACGATCATTAACATCTTTGGTTAAACCTGCATAAGTCTTCGTTCCTGAAGCATCACCTTCTCAACTGGTTGGTTTAATTGCTTCGTAAGATTTTCTTCTTGATTCAGTTGAAGATTCTTGTATAGTTCCTTCGTATTCTCGCTGAGAACAGATTGGTTCATAGACATCAGTTGATTCATGAAGTCTTCGTAGCTAATCTTATCTTCAGAGCGTTGTTTTACAAGAGCATCAAAATTTTGACCATACTGATTCTGAGATTGAGTCAATTGATCAAAAGCCTGCGTATATGATTCCAGTACCGTCTTTAAGGCATTATTGGATTCCACCGATGACGTGGACAAGCTATAGAGACTCGGGAAAATATTCTTCGAATCCAAAGCTGAGTCCAACAAATTGCTACGATAAGAACCAATATTCGTTGACTGAATTTTGTTACTCGTCTCCACATTTTTCTGAGCTGTATAAAGGTTGCTCAAAATGCTGACCATATACATATCTACCAACTGGCTATTCAAGTCTGAAACAATATCCTTGGCTACTTTTATTGGCCTCATTTTCAACCTGAGAATTTCCCAGCAGCATTGACCTTATACGTCACAGTTGTCTTCTCTGCATTGACTGCGTTCACTTCAAGACCTTCTCTGAGAAGTCACTTGGAATGACGATCATCAACTGGTACTTGCCATCTGCAAGACCAGATTCAGCAGCTCCACGTGGCAGTACAGACCAGTTTTGCGAATTATCCCGTTCGATATTCTTTACATAGCTAGCCCCAAGGTTGTATTCTTTATCATTCAGTTTAACCGCCTTGTCTTCATTGACCACCGCAATATTAAGCTTGGTGTTTTCCGTTGTCTGTACAGGTTTTAGCTTCATTTTGTTTTTGGTCCTTTTGAACAGTCGTATAGAGACCGACCACAGCCCCCATCAAAAGGAGAACAACAGCACTCTGACCAATGTATTTTAACCATTTTTTATTTTTTAACTTCCATACCTTTTCCTTTTTTCTAATTCATAAATACAAAATAGGGGTTAGGGATGGATGGACCTAACCCCTATTTTCTATATATCAAAAGACAAAAGGGTGATCTACCTACGAGAAGTAAGATCACCTCCAAGACTATCTTAATGGATTTGTGCAGCGATATCTTGGTCAGTTTGTTCAACGATATCAGCAACTTTAATCAATTGACCATTGATGTCTTCCAACAATTGAGCGAATTGTTTGATCTTTGGAGACAATTCGTTGAATTGTGCTTCAAAGCTGTCAAATGCAGATCCATCCCAGTTTGCATCGATGACCTGTTGTTCATGAGTCAAAGTGTAAGGATTTGATCGATCTCTTGAGAACCTTGTGCATAGCGTTGTGCTGAATGACGTAGTTCTTCTGGAGTTAATTTAATTTGAGCCATATGTTTCTCCTCCTTTTTGGGCTGATACCCTTATATTTTTTTTCATAAACAATACATTAGAATGAATTTAGTGAAATTCCAGACAACTGTATATTTTACCTTTTTTCTCTCCCAGTATTATTTACTTAAAATATCTTAATGAAATATTGTGAGAATGTCAATATTATAGGGCAAACTGATAAAACATTGTAACTTTGTTACAGCAATGTAATTTTTGTAACAAAAATGTAACATATATTCAAAAAAGACCTGCCTCTAATAGTCTTTTAATTAGGTAACAATTTGATTGTGTGAAAGTGATGTATTTTTTCTATATTTCAACTCAACACATAGACTGTAAATAAATGTCGATTTTATACTTACGCTTTGAGTGGTATTAGATTTTTTGTATAAATTCCCATTTTTGTTTTCGGAAGTTTATATCATACAAGGAGATCAGTTTAGAAAAATCCCCTTTATTCTAGCACCAAGACAATTCTACACCTACAAGAAATCTCTATGAAAAAATATTCTACTCATCTCCAACACTATCTCATCCATAACCCTTTTTCCGTTGTCCAGTGTTGGCCATAAAAAAACTCTCTGAGCATTTCTTTAACACATGGTTAAGGCTCAGAAAGCTTTTCTTATTTGTTCAAGATTGAAAGGGTTTCAAGGAGATTATCCGCATGAACTTCGATGGTATCTCCTGTCGCTTTGATTTTCACTTCAACGATGCCTTCAGCTGCTTTTTACCAACTGTTACGCGGATTGGAAGACCAATCAAATCGCTATCGCTGAATTTGACACCAGCCCGTTCATTTCGGTCATCCACCAAGACTTCATAGCCTTTATTGACCAAGGCTTCTTCGATCTGATTAGTCAAATCAAGGCTCGCTTCATCCTTGACATTGACTGGAATCAAATGCACATCAAATGGCGCCAATTCTTTAGGGAAGTTAATCCCCCAAGCGTAACGGTATTCCCCTTTTGGTGTCTTATTGACAAAGAGGCGTGCATGTTGTTCCATAACGGCTGAAAGAAGACGGCTCAACACCGATACCGTAGCAACCCATGATGATTGGAACTGCACGACCGTTTTCGTCCAAGACATCTGCTCCCATGCTAGCTGAGTAGCGTGTGCCGAGTTTGAAAATGTGACCGATCTCGATCCCTCGTGCAAAGTTCAAGACGCCTTTCCCATCCGGTGAGATTTCACCTTCACGAACTTCACGGATATCGACGTATTCTGCAGTAAAATCACGTCCTGGGTTGACACCAGTCAAGTGGTAGCCTGTTTCATTGGCACCGACTACTGCATTGCGACTATCTTGAACCTTGCGGTCTGCGATAATCTTAACATTTTCAGGAAGATCTACTGGACCAAGAGAGCCAAAATCAGCTCCCAATAATTCTTTTCACTTCCACTTCGGTTGCAGGTTCAAAGAAATCTGCTCCGAGGTGATTTTTTTCAACTTCACTTCATTAAGCTGGTCATTACCAACAAGTAGAGCTACTACAGGCTCTTCGTCGGCAATGTAGACCAAAGGTCTTGATAGTCGCTCTTCTGGAACATTCAAGAAGGCTGCCACTTCATCAATGGATTTGACACCTGGCGTTTCTACGCGTTTCACTTCTTCTTCAGACACAACCCGGTTGCTTGGCTTGTACTCATTGGTAGCCATTTCCAAGTTCGCAGCATAGGTTGATTCGCTTGAATAAGCAATCGTATCTTCCCCAGAAACCATCCATTTAAGCAATTCTGCTTTAATTTCCTCTTGGACTTCTGCTGGGATCTCATCAAACGAAGGTACCGGATTTGTCTAGAACCACCCAACGATCTAAGTCTGTACGAGCAGGTGTAACAGCCATAAACTCTTGGCTATCTTTTTCCACCCATGGCACCACCATCTCCGATGATAGCCTTGAAGTCGATTCCACTACGGGTAAAGATACGCTCATAAGCCGCCTTGTATTCATCATAAGTAACATCCAAACTATCATAGTTAGCATGGAAACTGTAACCATCTTTCATGATGAACTCACGGGTCCGAAGAAGACCGTTCCGTGGACGTTTTTCATCACGGTATTTTGGGTTGAATTTGGTAGAGATTCAATGGCAATTGCTTGTAAGATTTTACCGAGTCGCGCACAATAGCGGTAAAGGTTTCTTCATGAGTTGGACCTAAGATAAAGTCAGAGCCTTCACGGTTTTTCAACTTATAGAGGTCTTCCCCGTAAGTTTCGTAACGACCAGATTCACGCCAGAGATCCGCACTCAAAAGGGCTGGAGCTAGCATTTCTACTGCTCCGATTTTTTCAAATTCTTGGCGCATGATGCCTTTTGCTTTTTCAATCACTCGATTAGCTAGTGGCAGATAAGAATATACCCCCGCTGATACTTGGCGAACATAACCTGCACGCAACATAAGGGCGTGGCTAATCACTTGGGCCTCGCTTGGCATTTCGCGAAGCGTTGGAATCAACATTTTACTTTGTTTCATGGACAATATCCTTTTCTATTTCAAAAATAATTTCATAATATCATTCCAGGTGACAGCAATCATTAAAATAACCATTACAGCTACACCTGCAAGTGTCATATAGGTTTCTACTTCTTGTTTCAGTGGTTTTCTCCGGATCACTTCGATCAAATTGATCAAGATTTTCCCGCCATCCAAAGCCGGAATCGGGATTAGATTGAAGATGCCAATATTAATAGAGAGCATGGCCATAAGAGATAACACTGCCGGAATCCCTAATTGAGCAGCTTGTGAGCTGGCATTGTAGATGGCAACCGGACCACCCAGTTTATTGAGACTAAAGTGGAAAATAATATCTTTCAAAGCTCCCAAAATCCGTGTCGCTGTATTCCAGGTATCTGTAAAACCAGACAAGAGTTTATCTACAAATCCTGTCTTGAGGCCGTTTGTCACACCCAGATAGTAACGATTCCCCTGACTTTGTTGGCTTCACTTTGACTTCTTTTTTCTTGGCCGTCTGTCTTGACTTTCAGGGTCAATTCAGGAGCGTCTTGCTGTCCTTGGTTGCCTTCTCGACAGCATCTGTCAGTTCATCCCAGTTGCTAACAACCGTATCGTTGTTGACTTGAAGGATCTGAACAGTGCTTTTGACACCGACCTTGGCCAGCGCCCCATCGGGTGCCACCTGAACATTGTTGCTGTAGTAGTCAATCGCACCGCCTCGCATAAAGGCTAAGAGTGAGTAGACAACAATACTGAGGATAAAGTTGTTCATAGGACCCGCAAAGTTGGTGATTAATCGTCCCCAAATGCTGGCATTCTGATACTGAACATCTCTCGGTGCAATCCGCACTTCTGTCCCATCTTCTTCAACGATGGTCGCATCATGATCGACATCATAGGTCTTGGTCTCATCGAGAACCAAGCCCGTAATTTCTAATTTATCTTCAAAGTCAAACTGGGTGACATTCATAGGAAGGGCTGTCTGATCAGATTCTTTCCTGAAAGATTGATCCGGATGACCATACCAGCCTCATTTACCGTCAAACTGACTGGAGTCCCGGTCTTAATCTCAGTGGTATCCTCACCCCAGCCAGCCATACGCACATAGCCACCCTAAAGGCAGAATTCGAATGGTATAAGCTGTTCCATCTTGACCAATATGGGCAAAAGATTTTTGGTCCCATCCCGATCGAGAATTCTCGCACCAGGATGCCCGATTTTTTTGCAAAATAGAAATGACCAAACTCGTGAACGAGAACGATCACTCCAAAAATAACAATAAAGGCAATAAACTGCATCGTTCTATACGTGGTTTCCTTTCTATCTCTTCTGTCTTAGAACAAGCCCCAAGAAATGCATCAAGGGAAAGACAAAAATCAAACTATCAAAGCGGTCTAGAACACCGCCATGTCCTGGAATAAATTTCCCAGAATCTTTCACACCGAAAGTGGCGTTTAATCGCACTCTCTACCAGATCTCCAAACTGACCTGCAATACTAAAAGAGGATGGTAAAGAAGATCATCGCAAAAAACCATGTCCGCCCGCTACAGAGCGATCAATGATCATAAAAAGAACTGTCACAACAACTGCAGATAGGATTCCACCTAGGCTACCTTCCACCGTTTTATTGGGAGAAACCGTAGGCATGAGCTTGCGTTTTCCCAAACTGACTTCCCACAAGGTAGGCGCCTGAATCAGTAGCCCAGACAATAAAGAGGGCCAATAAACCTTATCAATACCAGCAATTCGCGCATCTACTAAGGAATGGAAACCAAGTCCAACATAAAAGCTAGAGGCAATGGGGTAGACCACGTCTTCATAATTGTAATTCTGAGCAAGAACCGTTGTTCCCATGAGGATCAAGACAACCAACCCATAGGCAATCATGTTGCCATCTGCTGGAAGGTAAGGGGAGGTAGTCCTCAATCGGCAAAGTCAAGACGAAGGCCGCTAACATGGCTAGCGCTCCTTCAAAAGTCGCTGTCTCAAGCCCCTTCATCTTGAGCAATTCATGAACCCCTAGCATGGCGATCAAGCCAATCACAATCTGAAGAACACCCTCCAACCATTACTGTTGAATGAAAAAGAGCAGGCAATTCCTCCAAAATTACTCGTTTTTGTAAATCTTTCGTCATCATCTTCTCCTAAACACCGCCAAATCTCCGGTGGCGATGGCTATATTCTACTACGGCACTTCTTAGTGCCTCTTCTCCAAAATCGGGCCACATCACATCCGTGAAATACAACTCACTGTAGGCAACCTGCCAAGGAAGGAAAGTTACTCAAACGGATTTCCCCCTTGTACGGATAATCAAATCCGGATCCCTTAGGAATACGTGGCAAACTTTCGGTATAGAGATAATCTGCGATCACTTCTTCTGTGATATCTTCTGGACTGAACTTCGCATCCAAGACTTCTTGAGCGATTTGCTTCACAGCCTGAGTGATCTCTGCACGTCCACCATAATTGAGTGCGAAATTCAGAATCAAGCCAGTATTGAGGTGGGTCATCGCTTCTGCTCTTCCAAAGCCTCTAAGGTTTCTTTTTTGGTAATTTCTTGGTATCACCGATCATTTGAATCTTGACATTATTGCGATGCAATTCAGGGACGAAGCGATCATAAAACTCAACTGGCAAGTGCATGATAAACTTGACTTCATCTTCAGGGCGTGTCCAGTTTTCCGTAGAAAAAGGCATAGACTGTCAAGACCTGAACCCCCATATTTTTGCTGCAATCGTCACTTCTTGGAGAGCTTCCATCCCCGCCTTATGACCAAAGACGCGCGGTTGCATCCGCTTTTTTCGCCCAACGACCATTGCCATCCATAATGATCCCAATGTGTTTCGGGACTTCTAAAGGAATCTCGATTTTTTCTTTCTTCTTAAAACGAAACATGTTTTTCTACCTATTTCAATATTTATCGCTTCATTATACCATAAATCCCCATAAAATAGGGACTCTGGCCTCTATTTTGAACGAGCAGGGGCTTTCCTTCATCGTGCAATTCCATTTGCCCACCAAAAAAGAGGCTCTTTTGCCTCTTCTTTGACGATTATTCTTCTTCGATAGCTGAATCGACATCTGAGCTAGCAGATTCTGTAACAGTGGCTGAGATCCTTCTGATACAGGAAGAACTGTTTTGATCGCTCCCAATTCAAAGGTCAGGTAGACACCATCAACATCCAAGACAACGGTCTTGCGATCTGTATCGACTTCATCGATGGTTCCGTACAAGCCACCAATCGTGATGACTTCATTTCCTTTTTGAAGTTTATTCAAACTTTCCATCCGTTTTTTGGTACTGTTTTTGGCTACGGCTCATGAAGTACATCAAACCGACCATAAGAACAAGCATAATTAGCAAACTTCCGCCTTGCATATGTTTCTCCTTTAATTTTCATATATGCTATACTATATCAAATTTCGCCCGTCTTTTCAAGTTTTCCCATCCTCTTCAAGCAAAATCAGACTCCAGTCTCAGAGAGGAGGCAAGTTTTGATGAAAAAGAAAAAAAAACCACGAAAAGTGGGCTACTGACTAGTCAATCGTCAATGCCATACTTTTTCATGATTCTCATCATACCAATCAATCAAGGCCAAAGGCTGTTTGATAGGTAATATTTTTAATTTTACTCGTTCCCTTAGTCAAAGTCGCCAAGCTCATTTTGCTGATGTTTGTTTCAGTTGCGACACGATAGCTCGTCAAGCGACCATCAACCATCAGTTGAACAACGGCTTCTACTTTTCTGTATTCGGGGAGTTGAGAGATATCAATTGTATTGCTCATCTTTACTTCCATTCCTCAAATTTTTTCTTGTATAGATTATATACTTATTTTCTTTATTTATTAATAAATTTGCTTAATTCCTATGATTCTGTGACTTTGTCACGGATTTGTTGTTCAACCACACGACGGAGTGGACGAACACCCATGACCTCATCATAGCCTTCTTCAGTCATGTATTCTTTAGCAGCTTCGCTAACTGCCAAGTCAATGTCTTTCTTAGAAAGAGTCTTGTTAACTTCAACCAACATAAGGTCTACAATCTTAGAAAGATCTTCTTTGCTCAAGTGTGAGAATTCGATGACAGCATTGAAACGGTTAAGGAATTCTGGACGGAAGTAAGGTTTCAAACGATCCATAAGTTCTGGTTTATCAGCATCTTCTGTCAAGTTAGCTTCATAGCCAAAGCCTGCGTTTGAAGTTGCGATAATCACAGTGTTCTTGAAGTTTACAGTGTTACCTTGACCATCAGTCAAACGACCATCATCCAAGACTTGGAGGAGAAGTGTGATAACTTGAGGATCCGCCTTTTCAATTTCATCGAGAAGAACGATTGAGTATGGGTTACGGCGAACACGTTCTGTTAAGGTATTGCTATTGTCATCATATCCAACATAACCAGCTGTCGTACCAATCAATTTAGAAACGGCTGTGCGGTCGCTGTATTCTGACATGTCCAAACGGATGATCGCATCTTTGGTTCCGAACATATCAAGAGCCAATTGTTTAGCCAACTCAGTCTTACCGACACCAGTAGGACCTACAAAGAGGAAGCTACCGATTGGACGGTTACCCTTCGTCAAATCCTGCACGGTTCCTACGGATAGCACGTGCCACTGCTTCAACGGCTTTATCTTGACCGATAACCTTAGTTTGCAAACGGTGACCCATATCTTTCAAACGTTCGATATCGGTTGCACCCATTTGAGAAACTGGAATACCCGTCATACGTTCTACAGACTCGGCCACATCGTTAACAGTTGCTGTTACTTTAAGGTCTGCCGTATGGTTAGCAATTTTCTTTTCAAGTTCTTCAATACGAACCTTAGCGTTTCAGAGCTGCTTCGTAATCTTCTTTAGCAGCAGCAGCTTCTTGTTTGGTTTTTTCTTCTTCGATTTCATGTTCAACAGCATTCACATCAGTCACTGGGTGTTGAGCAGCCAAGTGAGCCGCTGTTACATCGACCAAGGTCGATAGCCTTATCAGGCAAGCTACGTTGTGGAATGTATTGGATCGAATAATCAACCGCTGCTTTCAAAACTTCATCTGGCAAGATGACATTGTGGTGTTTTTCATAAAGATCACGGATCCCTTTGGAGAATCTTGAAAGTATCTTCAGCTGATGGAGCATTGACTTTCACTTCGTTGAAACGACGAGCAAGAGCCGCATTCTTCAAGATGGTGTTACGGTATTCATCTTGAGTAGTTGCCCCAATCACTGTCAATTCCCCGCGTGAAAGAGCTGGTTTCAAGATATCAGCAAGACCTTTAGATCCTTGACCATCGCCAGTGCTTCCAGCACCAAGAATTTGGTGGATTTCATCGAAGAAGAGAATGATATTTCCCATAGCTTTGACTTCTTGGATCAGATTTTGAATATTTTCTTCAAAGCTACCACGGTATTGCGTACCAGCTTCTAGACCAGAAATATCAATCGAGATGATTTCTTTGTTTTTGATAGCCGCTGAACATCCCCTGTTCACAATAGCTTGTGCCAAACCTTCTACAACTGCTGTTTTACCAACACCGGCATCCCCTACAAGGACAGGGTTGTTCTTGGTACGACGAGACAAGATTTCAGCAGTTTCTTGGATTTCTTTGTTACGTCCGATAACTGGATCCAATTTACCTTCGCGAGCTTCTTCAGTCAAGTTACGACCAAGTTTAGCAAGGATACCGTCTTGTTTAGGTCCTTTACCTTGATGGTGTTGCACTTGCTCACTTCCTTCATTTGGAAGTTGACCAGTTTGACGGTAAATAGCAAATTCTTCTGGTGTCACTTCACGACCGTTGATCATGTAGCGACGGCTTTCAGAACGAAAACCACCCATGTTTCCCATTAGTTGATTGAAAAGATCATCCATATTGTTAAAGTTGTTATTCATATTGTATACCTCTAATTTACATAATTTTAATTCATTCTTGAAAATTAGCAGACCAATTTGGCTGCTGTTTGATTGTTTACATAATTTTTTAATTCATTTATTTAATAATAGCCCTACAGGCTAACAGTTTCTATTTTTCCTTTTATCAATTAGTTGTCTTAATTCTGGAAATAGCATATCACCATCTCCTTTCCACTATTGATCTTGTAAACCAGTAGGTTTTTTCCCAACCTCTTTTTGTTTACATAAATTATTATAACGCAGACTGATTTCTTTGTCAACACTTTTTACATAATTTTTAAATTTATTAAAAAATCTGATGTCACTCCAGATTCCATATTTAAATAGAAGTTCTTGGCTAGATAGATTTAAATTTGCCAGCTTTTTTCTTGAATAACCGTCTGTACATTTTTTTAGCAAATTGACCCACCATGGACTGATCCAGTTGCTTTTCCAACTACCTGGACGTCTTCTTCGGCTACTGTTGCAATCGCAGTCAATCCATCATTGTAACGCTTCTCAACTCCTGCCTTGCAGGTCAATAAAACGGGCGCATAGACAACCCGGATTAAATCTTTTTCAAGTTTCTTTCGACTTTCGATGATCCTCATCTTATCTTTCATATCTAAATCAAAAAAATCTTTAACTGGACTATCACCCATACTTCCTCCTCTTCTATACTATGAAACTTTATCTTGTGCAAACTCCTCTTCCAGTTGACGTCTATCTTTCCGGTAGGATTGCCATAAATTCTCTTCCTCGATTTCGATCTGTTTTAAGGCTACTTGTGCAGCTTCTCTAGCTTCGAGATCATACTCTTCTATACAGCGATGGAGGGACTCCCATCCACAACTGTTATCAACTTCCTGCTTTTGTAAGAAGGAAGCTGCCATCGCATACTCTTCTTCCAGCATCTGGGTGAAGAGCTGCTGTTTTTTTTTCCACTAGGCAACGCTTTTCATCTAGCTCCAAGCGCGCTTTTTGAAACTCTCTTTCCAAGTGATCCAGTTTCTTTTCCTTTTTTCGAAAAAGTAGATGAAATTAATAAGCTAGTTGTTCCCACTGGTTCATTTCTCCTGCTATTTCTTGATCTTTTGCTTTTAAGAGCTCAATTCCTGCATTCACTTGCTCGTTTAAAGTATGGAATTCATTCGATAAGGACTGATATGCAGCCAAACGGTTGTCGAACCTTTCTCTTACTTCAGTGACAACTGTTTGCCTTGTTGCACCAGCCTGTGCATAAGCCTCTTCTACTTCCGCAAGATTGAGAATGAAGCCTTTCGGAACGGTCTGTAATACTTTCTCCAAAGCTTCTAAATCTGTATCCAGTTGTACCTTAGATTTCTGAGCTTGCTCCAGCCCTTCATCCACTACTCGAATCAGCTCATCAGAAGCCAAGCGCGCCTGCAAAGCATCCAAATAGATCCGTTCACTTGAGCTCAGTCCACCACCTGTTTTTTGCAATTTATCCTTTAAGCGATAGTAAACCTTCATCCGCTCTTCAATGATTTCCTTGCGAGTGATGGCTTCCGTTCCCTTTTCAAGAACCAAATTCCCATCCTTATCATAGATATAACCATGCATCATGTGCTGCAGGCCAGTATTTTTCTAAATTCTTAGTTTTGAGGTGCTTGACAATCCCACTGGATTCCTTGCTTCCAGAATCCTGATAGCCCAAGCTAACCAAATCTTTATGGTCAATAATGGTTATAGATTTTGTACTTCAGCGAATCTATACGCGCTTTTGCTCGGGTGTTAAGATGGAATAGGCATTAGGGCCATTGTATAGATGGACAGTCCCAATATGAGACGCTTCCTTCCGTCAAGCAGGCAAGCGCATACTGAATATTCATAGACCCCAGAGAGTGACCGTATAGATCGATTTTGGCATTAGGGTATTTTCGGATCACCTCTTTCAAATGAGCTGCAGCATCTTTAAACTGCGGAGGCGGAAAGTCCCTCTATCTTTGTTGTATTTTTTAAAATGGTAGCTCCAATAAAGTACTGGAAACTTTTTGCTTGACTGTATCAATTAGAATGTCCGTTCCCATACCATATAGATTTGCTTTCGCCTCACGATAAGCATTTTGTTATGAATTACTCTGACAGGATTGTCCAAACTTTTTGTATGAACAACATTTTTATCAAGTAAACTAAAACGGATAATTAATCAGATCGAAATATTTGCAATCGGCAAAAGGTTTCATCCACATTTTTCAAATTCTCCTTAATCTTATCTCTGGTGAATCTTTTCGCATAATCTGTCGCATAGTTCGCCGCTCCATTGGGACCAAGAATGTTAGAAGCCGCTGGCAAATCTGTTTTTACCCAATCCGTAAATGTATCATGGAGCAACTTTTGTGTACTTGTTTCTGTTTCCGACCCCTTCATCAGGACTGTCACATCATGGATTTGGGCACGCGCTTCATCAGAAGCAGAATAGGGGACTGGATCTTGTTCAACACCCTTGCCACTATCCGTTAGTACGAAGACCTGTTCTTCATTGCCATTTACACTATCATAGATGTGAGCTAAGTTACCAATATAATCATCTCCATCGTTAATAGAATAATCTTGCCCCATTTCTAACGTTGTTGATATTCCAATAAGGATGTTTTCTGATGTTGAAGATCCGAAAAATTAGAATTAATGACCATCATTTCTCCTCTTCTTATTAGTCTCGTTAACTTTTTGGCATCCCAGACGCTGCAACGGTATATTTTTGCCCCATGTGAATCTTCCTTCTCTTGAACTGTCATATTGATTATTAATGTATCATCATTATTAATGACTACCTTAGAATCATTCCTCCCATTGGTTATATTTTAATTTGTCTTTTAAAAATCCTATAAGTCTTTATTTTCCCATTTATCTGTTAATGCCTCCGGATCCTGTTTTTTAAATAATATTTTCAATCACCACTTTCTTTCTTTACTCCTCTGCGATTTGAATCATTTCTTGTTTCTTGGCAGATTGTCCATTAAAAAAGCTACAGCCTCCCAAAGCTCAAACTAAATACTACCATTATCAACACAATAAATTTACTTTTTTCATCTTCTTCCCCATTCTTTCTTCAGGTTTCTTAGAATTTATTATACAAAAATTCTATTCATACCTGAAATGTTACTTTTGTTAAAAAATGTTGCCAAATCGTTACAAGTACTAGCTATTAATGTAACATACCAACTTTGATTCAGAAATTGTTTCTATTTTCTTATATTAGGGGTTTTACCTGAATGAGTTTATTTCCCATCCTTTTCTGCTTCACTTAACAGATCATCTTAATTTTGCTGAAATACCGTAACAACCTGCTTCAACTGTCCTGAATCTTCCATTTGAACAGTCGTATCGATCGTTAACTTTTATCGCCATTGATAACGAGAGTGATATTCATCCCTCCCATTGATTGTATTCCAATTCACCTTTTATCAGGGTATAGGAGTGAATGACCCTTCTGAAGTGAAAGCTTTAGGATCGATACTGATTAACAAGTGTTTTATCGCTCGCTCCATTTTCGTGCTTTCTGCAATCTGAATCATTTCCTTCTCTCAGCAGCTTTATCCGTAAAAAGACTGCAACCTCCTAGAAACAAAGTCAGTAAGAATAGTAGTACTAAAATCGTTGTTTTTTATCAGTCATATTTCCCTCTCACTTATATTATTCGTAATGATTTTTAAAAAATGAGCCAATTTTTAAATTTTTTCCAGAATCCAAAAACACCCTCTACATAGGTGTGCCTCTTGTTAAATCATGTATTCGACACTATAAGTGGCGTCAGATAAAAATCTGATAGGAATTGTTTGGTTCGTTCTTCTTTTGGACTGTTGAAGAATTCATGGGGCTCATTTTCTTCAATGATATGCCCGCCATCCATAAAGATGACATGGTTGGCCACATCACGCGCAAAGCCCATCTCATGGGTTACGACAACCATGGTCACTCCTTCTTGGGCCAATTGCTTCATGACATCTAAGACGTCACCGACCAACTCTGGGTCTAGCGCTGAAGTCGGCTCGTCCAGCAAGATCACGTCTGGTTTCACTGCGATGGCACGCGCGATTCCGATCCGTTGCTGCTGACCACCTGACAATTGAGAAGGATAGTAATCCTTATAAGCGAGGAGACCAACTTTTTCAAGGGCTGATTCTGCCCGTTGGATGGCTTCTTCTTTGGAATCTTACGAGCTACAACCAGTCCTTCCAAGATATTTTCAAGTGCTGTTTTGTTGGCAAAGAGATTATAATGCTGGAAGACAAAGGCTGTCTTTTGGCGGATTTCTAGAATCTCTTTTTTGCTGAGTTTTGAGAGGTCGTACTCTTTTCCACCTAGGGTTAGGTGGCCTGTATCTGCCTTTTTCCAAGTGATTGAGGCAGCGAAGGAAGGTTGTTTTCCTGATCCAGATGGCCCCAAAATAACGACCACATCCCCTTGGTTGACCTTGAGATTAACATCTACCAGGACCTGGTGGTCCTTAAATTTTTCGATACGTGTTCTACTTCTAACATCTTCTTATTTCTCCTTCTTCTATGCGAGTGTCAGGCGTTTTTCTAAGAGGTTGAATCCCCACTGAATCACCCCCCACAAATGACAATATAAAGAATAAAAATCACGAGATAGGATTCAAAATATTGATAGCCATAAGAGGCTTCGACCTTGGCAATGGCGGTGATATCCTTGATGGTCATGACAAAGACAAGGGAGGTTCCTTTGACCAAGTTGATAACCAAGTTACAAAATTTGGAAGGGCTGAACGCAGGGTTGTGGAAAACAATGCGGATATAGGCTTGGACGATTGGTCAAACCGATGGCTTGCGCTGCTTCAAGCTGGCCCTTATCCACCGTCAGAATAGCTGACCGGAGAATTTCAGCAAGACTCCCCGTTGTCATCAAGCTAAAGATGATAAAGGCATAGTAAATGGATTGATCTCAAAGACATTAAAGTGACTGCCAATACTCTTAAAAAAGCTATTTAAGAGACTGGGAAAGAGACTATAAAAGAAGAGAATTAAGAGAATCGGAGGAGTCGCGCGAATAAAGGCTAAGTAAACCACTGAGAAACTGCGAACCCCTTTTGACCTTTGTATATCTGACCGAGCGCCAAAAGAGGGGCTGGAAAAAAACTCAAGAGGATCGATACGACCATGATCAGAAGGGTCACTGAACACCACCCAAGGTGGCTAGAAATGTTTTACTAATAAAATTGAAATCCATAAGCTACCTTTCTGTTACGCTGAGTCGTTTTTCAAGCAATTGAGCGGAGAAGGAGATCACAAGAGCAATTCCCCAGTAGATCACTGCTACAGCTGTATAGGTCTCGAGGAATAATTCCCAAGATTGCGGCTGATCAAGTTATTTCCTGCTCCCATGATATCGATAAAGCCAATAGTATAGGCCAAAGCGGCGTCGCGCATGAGGTTCAAGATGGCCGTCGTCATATTGGGAAGAGCCACGCGAAAGGCTTGGGGAAGGACAATCCGCCAAATGGTTTGAGCTGGCGTCAAGCCGATACTCAAGCCTGCCTCCATCTGACCTTTGGGAATGGCCAAATAGGCTGCCTTAAAGACCTCAGAAATCATAGCAGCAAAGAGAAGAAACATGGCCACAAGAACAAAGACAAACTTGGACCAGTGATCAATGTCAATACCCAACCACCAGTTCAAAAATTGGGGAGCCCATAAAAGACCAAGAAGAGCAAGACAATCGGAGGGGTACAACGCAAAAAAAGACATAGCCTTTGCCAGACCTGCTCCTACCTTATCTTCTGATACTTGTGCCCAAGTCAAAACCAAGCCAAATGCAGAACCAAGAAGCGTCGTTAACACCATCAAAGCTAGGGTCGCTGGTGAGCTTGGACCAAGGTTGGAAGAAATGACCAGACCTTGAAATGTCGTATGAGACCATGTTTCTTTTCCTTTCTGTATCCGGATAGAAATAAGGAAGCTGGGGCTATGCGCACCCAGTTCCATCTTATTTCTCTTTATCTACATAACTGAAGACATCTTCACCGAAATATTTTTTCGACAATTTCGCAAGCGTTCCATCTTTTTTCCAATTCTTTGATGGCCTTGCTGTATGCTTCCGCAAATTTTCGTTTTTCTTATCCTTATGGATCAATGGATAAGTTGGAATTCCTTTGTAGGCAAACCAGCTGAGTTTGTCTGCGTATTGGTGGTAAGAACCATCTTTATCTGTAACAGCTTTTTCAAAGGAAAGTTTGATGTCAAAGAAGGCATCGTAACGTCCTTCAAGTACCCAAGCATAGGCATCTGCGACTTTGAACGATTCGGCAGCTGTTAATTCGATTTGTTGGTCCTTTATGCTTTTCATTGTATTCTTTAATAACATTCCATTGCGCATTTTGTGGTGAAATTGGAACCAATTTTCCTTTTTCTTTAGCGAAGTCATCGATATTCTTGTATTTATTCGCATCTTCTTTCGAACGGTAAATCCGATGATACTTGCTCCGATTGGTTCTTTTGAATGATAAATTTCTTGGCGCGTTCTTCGGTATACCAAGCTCCTTTGGTTCCGATATCATACTTACCAGATTCTAGACCGATCAAAAGGTCGTCGTCACTTGTTCCAGTGTACTCAAACTTGTAGTCTGGTAACTTTTTCGTCAATGGCTTTCAAAACAGCTACTTCATAGCCATCTGATTCTCCTTTTTCATCGACAAAATCGTAAGGTACATAGTTTTGCGTGTGGGCTACTTTTCAAGGTTGTCACCTTGTTCGATCCTGTTGAGCCTTTGCTGTCGTTTGCATGGTTCAAGCTCCGTCCAAGAATGGTTGCACCTGCAAGGGCAAGAACGGCCACCCCACCGATAATCCATGTTTTTTTTTACTCATACTTTGTTCTCCCTTTTTCTATTTTCTTATTCTGCTGCAGCTTCACGAACCCATTCGATTCGTTCTTCATCAATGTCACTTGGAATCGTACAATCCGCACCGATGACCAAGCCTGTGGTTCCAGTTTCTGCGATGATGCGTTTGGTTTCTGCTTGATGGCAGCCTTGTCTCCTGTATAGAGAAGACCATTTTTGCCATTTTCAAAGCCACCAAGAACCGTACGTCCACCGAAGATTTCGTCCTTCTGCTAGGCTGATTCCTTCTGGTCCAACTGCCCAGTTAATGACTTGGGCTGGATAGTCTTTGAAGAGATGGATATCATTGCGAGCTCCTTCGTAGCCACAGATATGAAGAATATTTACGCCACCGGCTTCATTGGCTGCTTCTAAGACATGGAGTTCACTCTGGTGCAATAATATTTTTATAAACTTCTGGCTCACGCGCGCATCTTGGATACTTTGAACACTGAGGTAGATCCCGTCTGCTCCTGCTTCTTTAATGATGCGTTGGCTCAAACTTGCAATATCTTGACCAATCGTATCCAATACTTTTTAAGGGTTGCAGCATCTTGATCGATGAAGTTTGCGATCAAGTCATCTCCACCTGAAACTTCTCCGACCAACCATTTAAAGTAGGTCACTGGAGCAAAGATATTGTAGATGGCTACAATGTCTTCTTCAAAACCGGCACGGATTTTTTTAACAAGCTCCACCTGCTCTGTGATCCATGGATGATCGGCTCCGAGAGGTTCAATTCCTGCTAAGTCAGAAATGTTTTTCAAGGCCTTTGTGAATGGCTGGATTTGGATAAGCAAAGTAACCATCGCTCATAAGTTTGACAAAGTCTGGTTTGGACCTTGTGAAGAAAGTTTTTATGGCCATTGAGATTTTTTTTTCAATAATTTCCGGATTGGAAAATCCTTTCAACCATTCTTCTTCTGTTGTAAAATGATGCCAAAATCCAACTGGGCACACGATCAACTGCTTCTCCTTTAAAAGCTTTTAAGACTAATTTCTTTTTGTAGACATGTTCTTACCTCGTTCTATTCTTTTCTTGTTTGTTATCTTATCACTTCGATAATTGTTTGACTAATATATATTTTTTATCAAGCTCTTCATCTTTTTTTTATCACTGTCCGTTCAAGGAGTAGAATTCCTGCTAGGTCAGATGGGCGAAGGAGGGAGAGACTATGGGCTGAATTCTTTCTCCAGTCTTGCCATATCTGATCTTTTTTGCTTTCCCATGACTGCTTGCTAAAGCGACTTTTACTTAGCCCTAGAAGCAAAAACAAAACGGTTACCAGGATACACCATACATTGATCTTTTTCATCTCCCTCTCCTTTCTTTTTACAATACGGCTGCTTTACGTACCCAGTCTAAGCGTTCCAATTGAAATCATCTGGTACGGTACAGTCTGCCCCAAGGATTAAACCGCGACTTCCAGCTTCTGCCACCAAGCGACGGGTTTCTTGCTCGATCGCTTCGTTCCCCTTGGTAGAGCAAACCTTTCTTGCCATTGACAAAGCCACCCAAAACGGCGCGATCGCCGAAAAAGTTTACGACCTGCTGGCCAAGCTAAGGCCTTCATGATGGGTCGCCCAGTTAATGACCTGAGCTGGATAATCCTTGAAGAGTTCCACTTCATTGCTGGCCCCTTCAAAACCACAGATATGAAGGATATTGATGCCACCCGCTTCATTAGCCGCTTCTAGGACAGCGATGTTGCTAGGTTCAATGAACTTGCGGTATTCTTCCTCTGTCACACGCTCATCTTGGATCTGCTGGGTTGAAAAGTAAATCCCTTCAATACCTGCTTCTTGAATCAAGCGGCGACTTAAAGTAGAAATGTCTCCTGCAATCACATCAAGGACATGAGCTAAAGTTTCTGGATCTTCCTTGAGAAAGTCCGCAATCACTTGGTCTCCACGGGATTGGTCCGTACGAACCAGCGTTTCAAATAAGAAATGGGCGAGAAGATATTGTAGAAAGAAGCAATCTCTTCATGGAAATGGGAACGAATCTCCTTGACCACTTCAATTTGTTTTTCAATCCAAGGATGATGCTCTCCAATTGGTTGAATATTCTTCAATTCTTGGATCGATGTGATCTCTCTCGAATAAAGAGCACTCGGATAGCGGAAGAAGCCATCACTCATGATCTTGACAAAATCAGGTGAAATTTCTTCTACATAGTGTTGGTGTCCCTGAATACTTTTTTCTACTACAGCCGGATTGTCTAGACCCAATTCTTTTCTTCTTGGGTCACATAATGGAGCCAAAATCCTACAGGGATTCGCTCTACTGTTTCGCCTCGAATGGCACGAAGAACCAATTCTTTTTTACTCATACTGTGAATCCTCCTCAATCTTTTCTCCAAAAGAAAGACTAACTGCTTTCCTTCTGGAATTTGTAACCATGATATCACCTCGAAAAGTAGCTGACTAATATATTTTCCCTATCAAGGCCTTAAAATTTCTTTATTAAAAAGGTATCATCAAAAAGCGCAAGTCCTTGAAAATAGGGACTTGCGCGGTATCTTTCTCTATTCTTTCATTTTAGAAGAAAAGGACCGCTTTGATCTTTTCTTGATCCGGTTATAACAGAAAACTATATCCCTTCTTTTAAAGGAAAAAATAGCATATGTTGAGGCGAAGAAACCTTTTCATAGCAGACGTTTTTCCTTCTTTTTCTTTTCACCGATTCCTAGACACCTTCTCCTCTTTTCTTGTCAGGCAAGATTGAAAGGAGTATAATTTTTATAGAATAATTTTAAAGGGAGTGTACGGTTTATGAAAACAACAAAAACCACCTTTAGCCATCGTTTCTGCTCTTGCTTATTTTACTGACGAGTTGTGGAAGCAATACCACTAAAACGCAAGAGACAAAAGCAAGCGGTAAAAATCAGGTAACAATGACCTATGATCAACAGCGCTCACAAGAAAATACCATGTCTGTCCTCTGGTACCAAAAAGGCAGCAGAAACCAAGGCTTTGTATTTACAAGGCTACAATGTCGCTACTGACCGTTTGAAAGAGATCCTCCAAACTCCTTCTGATAAGCCTTATTCCATCGTCTTGGATTTGGACGAAACTGTTTTTTTTAGACAACAGCCCTTACCAAGTTCAAAACGTCAAAGATGGTACGGCCTTCAATCCTAAAAAGATTGGGATGTTTGGGTGAAAAAAAGCCGCAAAAAGCGGTGCCAGGTGCCAAAGATTTCCTTCAATATGCGGATCAAAACGGGGTTCAAATCTGCTACATTTCTGACCGTTCTCAAGTAGATGATACTATTAAGAACCTTGAAAAAAGAAGGCATTCCTGTTCAAGGACGTGACCATCATGTTCTTAGAAGATGGCGTCAAATCAAAAGAAAGGTCGCCAAGCTGTACAAGAAAAAGACCAATCTTGTCTTGCTCTTCGGGGACAACCTGGTTGACTTTGCAACTTCTCTAAGACCTCTGGAAGCTGATCGCGACAAGAAATTGACGAATTGCAAAAGAATTTGGTGAAAAAATTCATCATCTTCCCAAAATCCAATGTATGGATCATGGGAATATGCTGTTTACCAAGGTAGGCAATCAATTGGGTTGGTACCACCATTGAGATTGGAGAGAGGTAAGGGTGAACCGCTGTCAAGACCAAATCATCTGTCTCTTTAGCGACATTTTCTTCTGCAATGGTTAAAACATGGGCCCCACGTGCCACTTCTTTGATGTTCCCACGTGTGTGGCTGGCTAGGACTGGATCTGACAAGAGGCGATGACCGGTGTACCCTCTTCGATCAGAGCGATGGTACCGTGTTTCAACTCACCCGCAGCGAAGCCTTCATTGGATGTAAGAAATTTCTTTTTAATTTCAGACTGGCTTCCATAGCAACATAGTAATCTTGGCCACGTCCGATATAGAAAGCATTGCGGGTTGTTTCCAACAAGCCACGAACTTTTCGTCGATCACTTTTTTTTTTCTGAAAGGGTTGATTCGATCGATTGGGCAACGATAGACAATTCATGCACCAAATCAAAGGCTTTGGCCTTCTCATTGCCATTAGCTTCCCCAACAGCTTTAGCCAGAAAGGCAAGGGCTGCGATTTGAGCCGTATAAGCCTTAGTAGAAGCTACCGCAATTTCAGGACCAGCATGGAGCAACATAGTCATGTCTGCTTCACGTGAAAGAGTTGAACCTGGGACATTGGTCACTGTCAAGCTTGGGATGCCCATTTCATTAGCTTTGACCAATACTTGGCGGCTATCGGCTGTTTCACCAGATTGGCTGATAAAGATGAAGAGTGGTTTCTTGCTGAGAAGCGGCATACCATACCCCCACTCAGATGAAATACCGAGTTCTACTGGGGTATCCGTCAACTCTTCCAACATTTTTTTAGAAGCAAATCCAGCATGGTAAGAGGTACCAGCCGCAAGGATATAGATCCGGTCTGCTTCTTGAGCAGCCTTGATAATAGCTGGGTCTACCACTACTTGACCAGATTCATCTGTATAGGCTTGGATCAACTTACGCATCACAGTTGGTTGCTCATCGATTTCTTTGAGCATGTAGTATGGGTAAGTCCCTTTTTCCAATATCAGAAAGGTCGAGTTCAGCCGTGTAGCTATCCCGTTCTTTGACGTTTCCATCATAGTCTTGAACTTCAACGCTGTCAGCCTTGACAATGACCAACTCTTGGTCATGGATTTCCATGTATTGGTTGGTTTCACGAATCATGGCCATGGCATCAGAGCAGACCATATTGTAACCATCCCCAAGACCGATCAAGAGTGGTGATTTATTTTTTTGCCACATAGATGGTGCTTGGATCTTCCGCATCCATCAAAGCAAAAGCATAGGCCCCACGGATGATGTGGAGGGCTTTTTTGAAGGCTTCAAGCGTAGACAAGCCATCTTCTTCAGCAAATTTTCCGATCAAGTGGGCTGCAATTTCTGTATCTGTTTGCCCCTTTGAAATGGTGACCAGCTAGGTATTCTTCCTTGATTTCAAGGTAGTTTTCAATGACCCCATTGTGGACCAAAACAAAACGACCTGTTTCCGGAACGGTGTGGGTGAGCATTGTCCTCAGTTGGTTTTTCCATGAGTGGCCCAGCGGGTATGTCCGATCCCAGCTGTTCCTTCGACACCTTCTGCCTTAGACGACAATTCTGCAATGCGGCCAACTGCCTTTACCAATTGGCTCTTGCCTTCACTAGCCAGAAAAACACCCGCAGAGTCATAGCCTCGGTATTCGAGTTTTCAAGTCCTTGAATCAAAAATATCAGTAGCATTTGTATTTCCTACAACACCAACGATTCCGCACATAGTCTTTACGATATAGCCTTGCTATACTTTCCCTTTACTTAGTCAAACGACCCATGGTCGATTTCTCAGTTACTTTAAATTGGTCTAGTCTAATTTACCAAAAAGCAACCAGCGGAGTCAGTATACAATGCTTCTTCCAGTTTGTCAACTAGGAAATTCAAGAAAATTGGTCTAGTTAAGAAAGGGTTAAGAAAAGAGGCTGGGATAAAAGTCCTAGCCTCTTAATTGTTTTTGGATTGTCGAGCAAGACGCAGTGGTTGAGTAGGCTCTACTACGCTGATTTCATCAGCTTTTTACAGCCCCTCAACTTTGCGGATAAACGACAAAATCGAATTCTAACGAATGACCGATTTCTGTCCCCAAGAGCTGTTTTCTACTCTTCAAATCCATTCTGCTGGCTCAACTCACGGAACCAATGGCCGGATTTTTCAGGGTCTTTTTTGACTCTCAAGATCCAATTCAACAAACCATAGCGGTTCTTGTAGCCATTGAGCCATGACCAGCAGTCAATAAAGGTCCAGATCAAATAGCCTTTACAGTTGGCACCATCTTGAATAGCCCGGTGGAGCTCACGAAGATGGTCTTTGACAAAGTCAATCCGGTAGTCATCTTGGATCACGCCATCCTTGCGGAATTTTTCCTCCTCCTTCGACCCCCATTCCATTTTCTGTCAGGATCCACTCGATATTGCCATAGTTTTCCTTGATATTTTTGGGCAATGTCATACAAACCTTGCTCATAGATTTCCCCAACCACGGTGGGGATTGATCTTGCGGCCTGGCATGACATAGGGTTCATAAAATTGTTCAAAGAGTAGGGGAGATGCTGGATTTGGAGCATAACGAGGAGCTGCCACACGGAGTGGTTGGTAATAGTTAACACCTAGGTAATCGACCGTATTTTCCTCCATCAAGCGCAACTTCAAAGGGATCATAATCCGGCAAGAGATCACGCTCCCGCAGGATCTCCACTAATTCTTCAGGATAATGGCCAAGAACAGATGGATCTAAAAAGGATTTGGCTTGAAAGAGCTCGGCAATGCGCGCGGCTTTAACATCTTCTGGATGCTGGCTCCGAGGATAGGCTGGTGTCAAATTGAGCACAATCCCCGATACGGAATTAGGATCCACCTCGTGACAGGCCTTCACCGCTAGAGAGCTTGCTAACTGGGTGTGGTAGGCTACTTTTACAGCTGTAGCTGCATCTACCTTATGAGGAAAATGGGCATCATAAAAATAACCAAACTCCACAGGGACAATGGGTTCATTAAAGGTGATCCACTGGTCGACCAGATCCCCATAGGTCTTGAAACAAAAACGCGCATATTCTTGATAAGCATAGGCGGTTTCCTTTTTTCCCAACCATCGCCCTGCTCTTGAAGAGCCATCGGCAAATCAAAATGATAGAGGTTGACCAAGAGGTGAATCCCTTTTCTTTAATCTTTTCAAAGACACGGCGGTAGAAATCAACGCCTGCTTGATTGATCTCCCCTCGGCCTTCTGGGAAAATGCGGGACCACTGAATAGAGGTCCGAAAGGCGGTGTGGCCGGTTTCTAACAAGAGATCCAGGTCGTCTTCCCAGTGTTCATAAAAAGTGGATGTTTTCTCTGGTCCCTGCCCTTGATAAAAGCGATTGGGTTCGATCCTATACCAGTAATCCCAGAGATTGTCACCTTTTTCCATCCTGATCTAGACGCCCTTCTGTCTGTGGACCCGAGGTCGAACTCCCCCATAAAAATCCTTTGGAAATTGAAACATGTCCTAATCCTCCTCATTCTACTAGCTCTATTGTAACGAATATCCCCCCAAAACCTAGGCACAATTTACAGTCTTTCTTACGCAGATTAAAGAAAAAGCCCCCCTTAGGAAAAATTCCTAAGAGAGCTGGTCCTCATTATAAGTCATTCACGACATATTCAAAGAGTTTGTGGTCTGCTGGACTCTTGTCAAAACGCAATTCGGATGCCATTGAACGCCGAGAAAACGACTTTCATCTATGGATTGAACCGCCTCTATGACGTCGTCTTTGGGATCCCGCGCGATTACTTCTAAAGCCATCTGCCAAGTGTTTGATACTTTGGTGGTGAAAGGAATTGATGCGACTGGTCTTACTCTTGTAAAACCGTCTCGATCCTTGGTCACCAGCTCTTGGCTGGTATACTGACCTGGATTGTCCTGCCAGTGGTGCAATGTCTTGATGCAAGTTCCCCCTAGAGCGACATTATAGAGTTGGGTCCCACGGCAGACGGTAAAGATAGCTTTTTTAGCCGCACGCGCTTCCTCAATCAAGGCCAACTCAAAAAGATCACGTTTTAAGAGGTAGTCATCGCTATCAATGGTGATTTCTTCCCATAAAACTTTGGGCAAGACATTTTGTCCACCGGTGATGATGAGCTTATCAATCATCGATATGTAGTCTTTGGCCAAGGCCGCATCTCCAATCGGCAAGATCAAGGGAATCCCTCCTCGCCTCTTTGACCGCTTCGACAAAACCAGTCGCCGCATAACTCATATTCGCGTCTGGATCATCTGGGAAGGGTCTTTCATTTCCTGTAATTCCAATCACTGGTCTTTTTTTCATACTTTTTTCCATATACTTTCATTCATTTTCAAGGCTTATTGTAACACAATTTTAAGCCAGACTCAATGGAGAGTTTTTGAAGAGAAGGCCTCTCCTCTATAACAAAAAGCTTGCTGAAAGGATTAAAATTGCTTATTAAAAAATTCTCAAGTGCAAAGACTTGAGAATGGTTTGTTAATTTTTTATCAACCCTTCTTTTACCAAAAAGTCACGCGCTACTTGAGCAGCAGACTTGTTCTTCTACCCGGACTTGGTAGTTCATCTGGCTCATTTGCTCTGCTGTGATTTTACCAGCTAACTTGTTGAGAATCCTTCCAATTCAGGATGTTTCTTAAGAAGAGCTTCTTTCATGAGGGGTGCCCCTTTGATATGGCGGGAAGAGTTGTTTGTCATCTTCAAGGACCACCAGGTCATAGCGAGCCAGCTCGGCATCTGTTGAGTAGGCATCTGTTATCTGATATCGCCAGACTGGATAGCTTGGTAGCGAAGGGCTGGCTCCATGGTGGAGACTTGTAAATGAAGTCCGTAAACCTTCTGCAAAGCCCTTGTTCCCATCCTCTCGGTCATTAAACTCCAAGGTAAAGCCTGCCTTGAGTTGTCCTTCCACCTTTTTTCAAATCTGAAATGGTCTTGAGGCCATACTCTTGGGCAATTTTCTTAGGGACTGCAACAGCATAGGTATTTTGATAAGCCATGGGTTTGAGCAAGGCCAGGTCGTCTTGTTTCTGATCCCATCTCGAGCCGCTTGATAGACTGTTTCTGGATCATGACTGACTTTGCGGCGCCGGCTTGAGGAGACTTTTCAGTCACGGTCCCTGTAAACTCTGGATAGATAGCAATATCCCCTTTTTTCAGAGCTTCATAGAGGAAGGTGGTCTTGCCAAAAATTGGTTTGACAGGTCACTGTCATGTCCGTATTTTCCTCGATCGCAATTTTATACATATTGGCTAGAATTTCCGGTTCAGGACCCAACTTCCCAGCAATGACCAGATTTTCTTTTTTCGGTTTGGGAAGTAGACTTGGCGTATAAGAAGCTCCAATCCAATAACCATCACAGCAAAGGCTGCAAAGATGGTCCGCAATTTGGCCTTTTCCATCCATTTGAGAAGAAGGTTAAATGCGATGGCTAAGAAGGCAGAAGATAGGGCACCGATCAAAAATCAGACTGGCATTATTGCGGTCAATCCCTAGGAGGATAAAGGAACCGAGTCCCCCCGCGTCCAATCAAGGCAGCAGCTAGGGTAGCTGTCCCAGATAATCATCACGGCTGCCGTGCGAATCCCAGACATAATGACGGGCATGGCCAAGGGAATCTCGAACTTTTGAGTCGCTCCCACTTTTTTGGTCATCCCAAAGGCGGTTCCCCGCTTCTTCAAGGCTTGATCAATCCCTTGTAAACCGGTGATGGTATTTTGAAGGATGGGGAAAATGGCATAGATGACAAGAGCTGTTAAGGCCGGAAGCGTTCCGATTCCCATGATGGGTAATGAAGAGGCCGAGAAGGGCCATGGAAGGAATAGTCTGGAAGATCCCAGCTACCTGTAAAAACCCAGTTGCTGGCTCTCTTGCGTGTACTTAAATAAATAGCCAGAGGCACCGCCAGAAAAATCGCAAGAAGCAAGGTCAGTAATGACAGTTGCAAATGTTGCCCCAGTGCAGTGAGCCAGTCTCCAAAGCGTTCTTGAAAAGTTGCAAATAGTTTAGACATGGTGAGCACCTCCAAATAAATCCGCAACAAAGTCATTGGCTGGCTGGGCTAAAATGGTCTCAGAATCCGCCACCTGCACAATCTCTCCTTCCTGCAACACTGCAATCCGATCGCCTAATTTTAAGGCCTCGTCCGTATCATGAGTCACGAAAATAGTCGTCATACCAAACTCATTGTGCAAGTTTTGGTGAGAGTCTGCAACTGTTTGCGGGAAATGGCATCCAAGGCTGAAAAGGGCTCGTCCATCAGTAAGATTTTTGGCTCTGCAATGATGGCCCGCACAATCCCAATCCGTTGTTGCTCCCCACCAGACAGCTCATGGGGTTTGCGATCAGCGTAATCAGAAGCTGGAAGGCCTACTTTTTCTAAAAAGTTCGACTGTTTTGGAAGCCACTCGCTCCTTGCCCCAGCCCTTCATCTCAGGAATGAGAGCGATATTTTCCAAGAGTTCTTCGCAACTGTCAAATTAGGGGAAATAGAGCAATGGCTTGAAGCACATAGCCGGTAGACAGACGTAATTCGCGTTCATCATAGTCCTTGATGCGTTTTTCATCCATATAGATATTGCCATCAGTTGGCTCCAAAAGACGGTTAATCATCTTGATCATGGTGGTCTTTCCAGATCCTGAAGGGCCTACGAGGACCATAAATTCACCATCTTCAATGCGGAGATTGACATTTTTTAAAATGTTCTGTATCCGTGTAGCGCAAGGCTACATGTTTATATTCAATCATATTCTTCCTCATTAAGTTTTCTGTCTCTAAGAGTATCCAATAGGCTACTTGCCGGATGTCCTAGAACTTTTCGACATCTGTAGAAACCCCAGCTTGTTCCCCAACTTTAATCGCTATATAGGTGCTGACCCAGGCATCGTACTCCCAAGTTTGTGCTGGCCATTTTTTCCGTGACTCATAGGCTTCTTCTACTGATTCATCCATTGATACGCGATGGCGTCACCGGTCTCTTTTGAGAGAAGCGCTACGATTTCTTCCATGGAAAGATCCTCTGGCCCTGTCAGATTCAAGGTTTGATTTCCCATTTCTTAGCATGTAAAAGAATCTCTGCTGCAACCCTAGATGTATCCTTACGGGCAACAGCTGACACAAGACCACTGCCGTGCCGGACCGCGAATCTCTCCATTTTCAAGCGCCATATCAATCAGGAAGTCCAAGTAAAAATTATCTCTCAAAAAGTGTAGGTGAAGCCTAACTTCTTGATATAGGCTTCCGTCTGGGCATGATCTCGAGACAAGGTGAAAGTTGCCTTCTCATCTGCCCCATAAAAGGAGGGTATAGACGATATGCTCTACTCCTGCTAGCTTTGCAGCATCTAAAAAAAGTCCTTGTGTTCCTTGACACGCTCTGGATTTTCCGAGCAGAAACCATCAACAAGATATCAATCCCCTTTAAGGCCTCAACCACCTCTGGTGTATTGGCATACACTATTTTACGAATTTCCGCTGACGCATAGATCTTGCACGCTCTGGGCTTCGTGCTAGATGGACTGAAGCGATTCCCTTCTTATCGACAAGATTCGCCATAAGAACCTTTAAATTTCCCTGTTACCCCTGTAATACCAATCATAACTGTTACTTCGCTTTTCCTTAGATGTCATTCTCTTTAGCTTTTAGATTTGAGATAATCCGCTCTTGATAGGGCCTCAAATTCTCGGATTTCTTGATCCGAAAATCCTTGATAGAAAATCTCCCCCATTCTTTACTGACACGGTCTCCAATTTCTTTTTGTGCCCAACCGAGGTCTGTCAAAGAGATATATTTTTTCCTTTTATCCTGCGTGCAAGGTTGAATCGTAACCAAAAACCTTGTTCTTCCAATTCTTAACCATGCTAGTCAATGTATTATTGGCTAGACCCGTCGCAAGAGCGATATCCGTAGCAGTTGCCCAACCATCCCCTTTTTTTTCCCAAAGCACTGTTAAGATCTTACCTTGTTCACTTCTGTATTGAGCATCTGGCTCCCTTGCTCAAGAGTTTTTGAAAAAGTCGCCCATTTAACCGTAAGCGTATTTGTAAAGCTTGGTATCCCCCTTTGCATATTGTCCATTTTGTCCCTTTTTATTTCTATATCGAAATTTATATTTTCATTGTAATCCTTTTCACTTACATTTGTCAATTGTTTCGATATCGAAATAAAAATCTAAGAATATGTCCACAGATCCTTGAGGAACTTCAAAATACCAGATTTTTAATTTTTACACCATCTTCCCTTTTGAAGAAAATCAACCTTTATACTCCTTTTTCGAACGACACTGAGTTTGACATCTCTTCATTATCATGCAGAATGAATTTGTTAAAGCCCGGTAGGGTTCTTCCCTAGAAGCTTTTTTTTTGATGAAAGAGATAAGGGTTAATGTCCTTTATGCTTCTCTCTTCGTTTTTGCTGTTTGCGTTCAAATTTCTCTTGTTTGAGCAATTGCTTTTGGACACTAGATTGATGTTTTGAAATCTTTTTCCTTTCCTCATACTGCAACTGTAATAGTTCTTTCGACTTGGAAGAAACTTTCTGATTTACTTGTTTCTTCACCATTCGCTGTAATCGTTTAGATTCTTAATTTTTACATGTTGATTAACTGTAGTCTCTGGACTAAAAGATAATTGAGTAAACTGAGTCTGTAAAATCTCTAGAATTTCATCATCTTTTTGGCTCCTGACCAAATGTCACACGACAAACTTTATAAGTTTCTCGATACACTTGTTCGAACAAACCATGCCAAAATCCATCTTCAAAATAAACTGTCAATCCAATTGAAATTGTTTCCACGACAGCACCTCCTTAAATCTATCCCTA
>VOFI01001366.1_pt1 | contig 39085 bp, 51 predicted proteins | sample 5384131 | NCBI WGS metagenome assembly VOFI01 (sample SAMN12384728, study PRJNA508395) | human gut metagenome | isolation source: healthy gut H | host: Homo sapiens | reverse complement strand
AGGACGATGTATTCACGCACGCCGAACGGATTCAACGAGCAGCAGGCACCGCGTATTCCGGCGGAGGTTTACGGGCACGTGTTCACGGCACAGGAAAAAGCGAACCTCCAGGATGGCAAGACTTTGCTTGTCGAAGGGCTGAAAAACAACGGGCAGACCTTCAGTTCCTACCTGAAAGTCAATCCCTATTCCGGGCAGTTGCAGTATTTTCAGGAAAATCCGGACATCCGCAGGGACACTTCCCGCCGTGCCGCACAGACGGAGACCGCACAGGGACAGCAGCAGGAGCAGAAGAAGGGTGCATCGCAGGCAGTATAGACCTGCCCGGAGAGAAACAGAATCAATCATACAAACCTAAAAAAACGAATCGTATGAATACGGATCAGAATACCCGTCATATTTATAAGACGGAAGATATCGACTGGGACGGTCTAAAGGCCGCAGGTATCAGTAAGAAACAACTGGAAGCGGAAGGCAACATGGAACTGTTGCTGCAAGGAAAGGAAACGGGCATCGTTCCGCTGAAACTCCATATTTCGGTCATCAGCCTGACGATGGACGCCACGCTGAAGCTGGTACCCGACGGCAACGGCAGACCGGTCATGGAAATAAACGGTCTCCGTCAGAAGGAGGAGGCGGCAGTTTGACCGGGAAACAATAAGTATAACTCACGTTCCGTGCCGTTCCTGACGGTACGGAACATCAAAAAGAAAAAGAATATGATAGCGATAGTGACTGACAAGCCCAATGTGGGCAGAGAGATAGCAAGAGTTCTGGGAGCAGACAGAAAAGAGAACGGATACATGACCGGAAACGGATACATGGTGACATGGACATACGGCAACATGCTTTCCCTGGCGATGCCGAAAGATTCCGGTACGTCATGGGTGGAGCGGGAGGACTTCCCCCTGCTGCCCCCTCCTTTCCTGACGGTAAGGCACGTCAAGACGGATACGGGATGGAATCCCGATATCAATGCGGTACTCCAGTTGAAGGTGATAGCCAAGGTGTTCGACGCGTGCGACACCATCATTGCGGCAACCGACGCTTCCCGCGAGGGGGAAATGCTGTTCCGGTATCTTTATCGTTTTTTGGGATGCAGGAAACCTTGCCTCCGCCTGTGGATCTCCTCCTTTGACGGACGAAGCCATTGCCAAAGGAATGGAAAACCTTCGTCCTTGCAGCCTGTTCGACAACTTGTTTTTGGCGGCAGACAGCCGCAACAAGGCCGACTGGCTTCTTGGAGTCAATTCGAGCTATGCCGTCTGCAAGGCGGTCGGTTTCGGGAACAACTCGCTTGGAAGGGTACAGACCCCTGTATTGGCAGCGATAAGCGGACGGTACCGGGAGAGGGAGAACCACATTCCCGCTGACAGCTGGCCCGTGTTCATCAGCCTCTGCAAGAACGGGAAAATAATGAAGATGCGCCACGTGGAAGACTTGGGGAACCGCCGGGACGCCCTGGAACTGTACGAGGACTGCAAGGCGGCAGGGTATGCACGTGTCACGGCTGTCGGCAGCCGGACAGAGGAAATCGGCGCGCCGGCCCTTTATAACCTGACCGAGCTTCAGAAAGATGCGAACCGTTACCATAACCTGACGGCCATACGGGTACAGGAAATCACCCAGAGCCTGTACGAGAAAAAACTGATCTCCTGTCCGCGCACTTCCAGCCGCCTGCTGCCCCGGGATGTGTATGACATGTTACCTCCGGTTATGGAAAAGCTGCTGTCCGGCAAGGATTTCCGCCAATATGCCGGTATGATCGACCTTGCTGCAAGGAAAGGCGTAACCGGAAATCAGGACACGGCGGAGCATCATGCCATTGTCATCACCGGCGTACAGCCCGGCGGAGCTGGACAGGGAGGAAAGGCTGGTTTACACGCTCATTGTCGGCAGGATGCTGGAAACGTTCATGCCACCGTGTAAGGTGGAATATACGACGGTCGATGCGGTCTGTGCCGCACGCAAGTTCCGAATCCGTACATACCGTATTCTGGAAGCGGGGTGGCTCGGAATCTTTCGAGAGGGAACGGCTTGTCGCGGAAGACAACGACCTCTGTCCCGTACCCCCTGAACTTTTTCGGGAGGAGAAGCTGCCGGTAACGGGATGCAGCCTTATACACAGGAAATCGCTGCCCGCTGCCCCTTATACGGATGAGGAACTGGCGGATTATATGGACAAGACCGGTCTGGGCACCGCCTCCACCCGCACGAATATTCTCCGTACGCTTCTGGAGCGTAAATACATCCGTTATTCGGGCAAATACATTATCCCGACCCCCAAAGGGCTTCTTTTATATGAAACGGTACGTGGAATGAAAGTGGCTGAAGCCTCCCTCACCTCCGGCTGGGAAACGGAGCTGGCACGGATAGAACGGGGAGAACTCACACAGAAAGAATTTCTGGACGGCGTATTGGAAACGGTAAATGAGGTTACCGGTGAGATTTTCCGGAAACTTTCGGAAGATGGACAGCCGCATGGTTCCATATAGACGGCTGGGCGGAAGGTACGGAACAGAAGAGGTGCAGACTGGGGTCTGTGCCTCTTTTTTATATATGTAAGATACGTTTTTCCGCTTTTAAGCGGCAAAGGTCTTGGATTGCCTCGTTTTTGCCGCAAGGCGGCCCCTTTGGGGGCTGGTCGGCTAAAAGAAAATCATCCTCGCTTCGCTGCGGTATTTTCTTTTGCCAAGCCTTGCGCAAAAAGGCAATCCAAGGGCCGGAGGCCTATAAAATCGGGAAAACATATCCCGATGGGATTATTTATTCATTCTTAAAAATTTAAAGAACATGAAACTGCAACTCATCGAAAACATCTGCAAACAAGCGGTCTCACTGGTTCTGCTTGCAGGAATATGCCTGCTTTACTGCAAGGGCGTCATTCCCGTGTACCTGTCTGTCCTGTTCCTTATGTCGGGAACTCTGGTCAGTCTTATCTTCAGGACATTCACCTTCATCCTGAAAACAATCCTTGTCCTGATTGCCATGGGCATGCTTGTATAATCATCAAATGCTGAAGATATGAGAACTTACACATTTACCCCGTCGGCTCCGGTCATGCCGGCTGCATGGCCCACCACAAACCGGACAACACCTGTCAAAAGACAGACTCCCTGTACGACGGACGGGCCGAGACGTATCGGCTACTATCTGGAGCCGTTGAAAGGCATCGCATCGAATCCGGACAGGCAGAGAATCCTGAAGGATTTTTTCAAGGAAACTTATGTATAACATTTTAAATTTTACCATTATGTTTTTTCAAGCAATCAACCAAATGATTACAGCAGGCACAGACCTGAGCATCAACATCAGACGAGTAAACAACAACCTGACGGTGGCCGTCGTTCCCAGACGGTCGGGAGTAAAGGACGGCGAGCGCATCGTCCCGCTCATCCTGAACGGTACGCCGGAAGAGCTGGATGCGGATTCCTGCAGGCTGTCGGTGCACCTGTACAGAAAGCGCAGGTATCCTTACCAACCTGGAAACGTTCGAGAAGCAGGCAGAGCAGGCGGTCTCACAAAGCAAAACCTCCAGGCCTACGGTGGAGAAAGAGTCCAAGGAGGCCCGTGAGAAACGGGAAAAGATGGAAAAACTGCTTAAGAAAGCTGAGGATGCCACGGCAGGAAAGCATATTCCGAAGCGTTGATATGGCTCAAGCAGGCTAAGGTGCTGGCACTTCCGGACAAGCAGAAGGAAATCGACGAAAAAATGGCGGAAGTGCAGAAAAAGGCATCGGAGGGAAGCCTGTTCGGTATGGAACAACCGCCAATGCCCAAGCCGCAGCCGGCTCCACAACAAACGGCTCGCAACCGATGGCAGCCCCGGCACCACAATACCGGAGCGAAGAGCAAGTCCCGATGTTCTTGCCCGAGCAGCCGGCTCCGGTTCCGCAACCCGTTTCACAGCCGCAACCGTTGTACAGCCCGTACAGCATATAGGCAACCTGCACCGCAACCGGTTCCTCAGCAGGCTGCTCCACAACCGCAAGAAATCCAGTTCCATCAACCGGTACAGGTGCCGCAACCGCAATTGGCGGACAATCGCTGGATGCAACAACCGGCTCCGTCACAGTATGCAACGGTGCAGGAGGCTGCAATGTACAACTTCGACAAGGACTGCGAGGATGACCGGGAAATGCTCAGGGAAGACCCGTATGCGGAATATCCAGACTTTCCGAAGGAATGCCGCATGACGGACATGGCACAAATGGATATGGTATATTGTTAAACCTTATAAAAGAAAAATAATATGGCACTTGAAATCAAAGGATTGCAGAGAGTTTTCAAATTCAAGAAGGACTCCAAGGAGCTCGTATTGAGCGATCCGAACAGCAGCCTGTCCGTAAACGAGGTGATGGACTTCTACTCCATGACCTACCCGAACTGACAACGGCGACGGTACATGGTCCGAGTGGGAGGAAGACAAGGCGGTTTACCGCTTCAAGACAACCATCGGAGTGAAAGGGTAAGCGGTATGGACAAGAAAAAAAAGGATAAGGAAACATGCAGACAGCTTTCAGAACAAGCCAAGGATGGACTGGCACGGCTGATTATTCTCTCAGTAAGTTCGTCCCACATCCGAAGGGGAACCTCGGAACGGAAAAGAAGGATACTTCTGCCACCGGGAAGCACAATGCTTTTCTGACCGGTAGAATCACACCCCTTGCACCGGATTATTGGCATCAGGATATGGATAATGATTCTCCGGTCAATCTCACGACTCCGGAAAATTTTGACTATCTCTACCGGTCGGCATCAAGCTATGCGGACTTATGGGTATAAAGCTCCCTTTCCGATACAGGAAAGGGGGTTGCCCCCGCCTGAATATTACCGAGTTGTACAGAGTTATGGAAGAGTGTGTACCGGAGTGTATCAATCTGGAAGAGAAAGAAGGAAGGCTGCATTTCTGTCTGTTCCGCCATCATGACTGGCCGGAACCTACTTTGTTTTGGATTCCGGTTGATTTTACCGAACGGCTTTCGGCATCATTGAAGAACATTGTCAGAGAGTTCATCCGGCTATTTGTCCGACACCACAGACTGTACGATATTACTGAGACATTTTGTTATGACTTTGCCATAGAAGAACTGGAAGACTGGGGAAACCGGGATTCCGATGCTTCCCCGAAGGAAGTCAGGGCGAACAAACGGCTGGCAGATTCCTATCAGTCTGGAAAACGGATGAAAGCACTCAGACGGATGTCGGGCAAACCGTTCTGCAAGTCTTTGGAGGAGGCTGTGCGGAATTATCGGACAAAAAAGGAAAAAGAGCTGAAGCTGTTGGAACTGATTGAGGACGGCATGGCATTGATTACTCCGGAAAGCCCGGTATTGACAGGCTACCAGTACGATTGGGCTTATGAAGAGGAATGCGATTTTCCCCCGGTGGGAATGGAAAGCCAGGTCATACTGGTCTACTCTACCGATGACACGCTGGCGGAGTGTGGAGGGGTATCATGAATTCGGATTACCAGGAGACTTATGCCCTTACTCCGGTCACTTACAAGCTTCCTGACACCGGAAACGGACTGTCTCTTTCCAGATGGACGACTACCCGGAAAGGCTTTCCAGATGGCTGGCACGTTTTACAGGCTATATAGCTGACAACTTCTAAAACGAACGATATGAATGAACTGACTAATAAACTTCAACAGGTGATGGTGCCCAAGGCGGCACTGATCGCGTACGAATACAGTGATGGCCGCTATGGACACGGGACATATTATCTCGAACTGCATCCGATCAATGACAGAGGCCGGATGGAGGCTGCCGTCCCCGTTACGTATGAATTTATGGACTCCCTGGTGGAATCCTATACGGATGACCGGCGGAACGTGCCGCACGGGAAAATCCCCACCAATATGCTGTGGTGTGATACACGTAAGGGGCACGAGAGGTACATCTGGTACAATCCTCCGGGAAAACGGCAGATGTTCTTTGCCGAAAGGCTGAATATTCCGGACGGGACATTCCATGTACCCGGCGTCATCTACAGGGTTTCCGGTGACAGGCTGGACATTTTTGCCTATAAGGGAGAAGCACCGGTGGAAGACAGCCCGCTTTTCCTTGCCCCGTTTCTTCAATGTAACGGGAAGCAGTGTCTGTCTGGGAAATGCCACGTTGACTCCTCCCGGAAGACATGACTTTCTCAAAACTCCTCGAGTATTGGGAAAAACGCTTCTGGCTCAGCGAATTCTCCCATCTGGGAGGAAGCAGGAACCCGACCGGAAGCAACCTGGTCTCGGTGACGGAAAAGGCACGCGCCAATCCGTTTGACGAGAACGAATTGAAACCTATGGACAGACAACTTAAAGACTTATTGATATGAAAAAGATTCATTATACAGACAGATACCTGCTTAATCCCTACCATCCCGTAACCGTCTTCGTAATCGGTGCGGGCGGAACAGGCTCACAGGTGGCCACCAATCTGGCGCGGATGAGTATCGCATTGCAGGCACTCGGACATCCGGGACTGCACGTGACGGTCTTCGACCCCGATACCGTCACGGAAGCGAACATCGGACGCCAGCTGTTCAGCGGATCGGAACTCGGATTGAACAAGGCTGTGGCACTTGTAACCCGCATCAACCGTTTTTTCGGCTTCTCGTGGGAGGCAAAAGGGCAATGCTATCCGTCAGGAACATCAGATTCCGTTTTGGCGAATATCATCATCACCTGCACGGACACCACCCGTTCACGGACCGGTCTGTGGCGTTTTTTGAAAAAGCATAGGGAACGTTCATACGATGACGAGAAATCACCGATATACTGGATGGATTTCGGCAATGCCCAGACCACCGGACAAGTACTGATAGGTAATGTCAAAAGCAAGATACCGCAGCCCTCCTCCACTGAATACCTGCCTATACCCAAGATGAACGTCATAACGGAGGAAGTCCCTTATTCCACCATCAGGGAGAAGGATTCAGGACCGAGCTGCTCGCTGACTGAGGCATTGCAAAAACAGGATCTCTTCATCAATTCCATGTTGGCACAAATCGGATGCGACGTCCTGTGGCGCATGCTCAGGGAAGGAAGAACGTTCTACCGGGGAGCCTATCTCAATCTTGACACGTTACGGGTAAACCCCATCCCGGTATAGAACACAAACGTCAGTTTCTCCTGATACATAAAACGATGTATAGGAGAAACTGACGTTTTGGAACACTCCTGCCATGCGGTTTAATATTTCAGCCGTACGGCATTTGCCACTCCCTTTTCCGTCATGACCAGCTCATACCGGTCCAACTTTTCATAGAGTTTGCCCAATGTCTTGCATCCATATCTCCTGACCTTGAATTTGGGCATCATTTTTTTCAATGCGCCGCCGATCAGTGAAAGGGAAACCTCCTCTTTGCCGTCAGCCGCCTGCTCAAAAGCCTTGTCGAAATACTCCATGTCCCTTCGGATAAAGAATTCGGGAGTATTGTCCGCTGCCTTGTTTTCCTTCCGGTCGGCATACAGGAACACGGAACAGGACCGTACCAATGATACGGGAGTCTTTCCTTCCCCATATCCCAGCACTTTCACCCCGGCTTCCCGTATCCGTTGGGCAAGCAGGCTGTAGTCACCGTCACTGGCCACCAGACAGAAACAGTCCGCCCGCCCGTCACGAAGAATATCCATCGCGTCTATGACCAGTGCAATATCCGTCGTGTTCTTTCCGGGAACATGGGAGGAAGCTTGTACAAGCCTGAATCCATGCTCCCTGGCACTTTCCTTCCATGCGGAAAGCGCTTTCCTCGTCCAGTCTCCATAAATTCGTCTCACAACGGCATCCCCGTAACGGGAAACAAAGCCCATTATATCCTCCATCTTCTCGAAGGAGGTGTTATCCCCGTCAATAAGGACTGCGACGGCATATCTTGAATTGGTATTTGTCTTCATAACAACTGTTTATGAAACAAAGTTAGCATAACTTTCCCATGTTGGTATTCCCGCCCTTATCTTTTTTCCCACGTTTCTGTAAAAACTCCTGTATTTCCGAGCTTCTGTAGAAGTTCTTCCCGTTATCGTCCGTCTGGTAATAACGGATCAGCCCTTTTTCCCTGTAACGGGCGACTGTCCGCAATGACACGTTTAGCAGTTTGGCAATGTCATAGTTGTCCAAAAGCTCGTCTCCATTCAGGCAGTCCTTCACGCGTCCCATCCTGTCCAGTTTCTTTTCTATACGGTCAAAACCTTCCACTATGGTCATTATCATTTTTTCAAGCACTTCATTGTCTATATACATCATGGTATGTATCTCCTGTATTTTTAAAGGTTATTACTGAAATACCCTTTCTTGTGCGCACTTTCAAGAGTATATGCCATGTTCAGTGAAAAATGTATGCCACATTATCCGTTTATATTGGACGGGGAATTATATAATGCTGCAAATCAATAAAATACAGATATAAAAATAGTATAGGGGAAATTGAAATGTAAAAATTCGAGGTGTAAAATTGTAAAATCCGAATGTAAACTTTACAATTTACAGGTCGTCAGACCTTCTCCAGATCAGGACTGATAGATGGCGTTTCCATACCAGGCGTTTTACTTTTGTCGGCGAAGGCATCTGAAAGGTACGGGCAAGAAATACGGCACCCTCCACTTTGGCACCGGCCCTTTCCAGGTTATGGGCGTATTCCAGCAGGCTGGACCCGCTGGTCAGCAAATCATCGACAATCACCACGCGCTTTCCGTACAGATCGTTTGACATCATATAGTTGGCGGTATTTATTTCAGAGCGTTTTTCTGAGGCGTGTTTACACTCCCTGCTTTCCGTAATGCATATTAAATCCAGTCCTGAACGGACATAGCCATGCGTTTCCAGAAAACTGGCAATACCTGAGAAACGTCTGTAATAGCGGTCTGATGTGCTGCACGGCATAAACATGGCAGTAATATCCTCATCAGTGGAAAGAAGCAGGAATGCTTGTGAAAAATATTCCGTACAGCTGTCTTTTCCATCCTTGAAATCATATACTTTTTGCACGAATGCCAACTGGTCATCACAAAGCCAGCTTTCAAAGCGTTTGGGAAAATAATAGCCGGCAAACACGCAGCGAATGCTCCCGAATGAGAACAATCGCAACGGACGGACTTTATCAAACAGCTCAGGACAAGTCAGCGCATATAACAGCGGTGCATGAGGATTTCCTGCTATGATGGCTTGACGTAGCGGTTTCTCCCTGTCTTCCCGCTCATCGTAGGCTGCTGCATATTGGCATAGCACCTTGCCGCACTTTTTCCTCCAGTATTGTCCGTATATCCAGAGAACGATAGCCGCTAGTAATAATGTTGCATTGATTATCAGTTCCATATTTCCTGTTTTTTTATTTTCGGACAGATTGCCCAGGATAAAAATACTGTTTTTCCGGTAAAGAAACAGACTTTTAGCCATTCTTTTAATTTGCTTCCCCAAACAGAGCGGTCTCTGACATCTAATGACATCTGATGCCGTTTGATGACATCCTTTTGCCCACGACTTTTACTTCCCGTATTTTCGTGCCGGACAAAAAAAGCAGAGTTTATGGAGTTTGTATGTATCGAAGCTAAGGCATTCATGGAAATGAATGAGGCTTTGGAAGCCGTTGAAAAGAAAATGCGTGAAACATGCGGAGGAGGCATCTGTAGTATGGATGACTGGATTGATAATCAGGAAGCGTGTATGCTTATGAATGTCTCGCCCCGAAAGCTGTTGCAACTTCGGAGAAGCAGGATTATCCCTTACAGCCATATAGACCGCAAGGTATATTACAGGCGTCAGGATATTATACGTTATTTGGAAAACAGTATTCACCATGTAACCCCCCGAATCCTTATGACTCAATTCATACTGACTAAAGAAAGCCCTGAGATTATACGTTTTTCGGAACATAAGCACCCTGTCCAAAATGCTGGATGATCAGGAGAAAAACCTTCGTCCGGTTCTGAACGGAGAGCGTTACATTACCGACAGCGAGTTGGCGGAGAAATTGAAGCTGACACGAAGGACGCTGGCTGATTACAGAATGAACGGCAGGCTGCCCTATTACAAAATAGGAGGCAAACTTTTATATAAGGAAAAGGACATTCTTGTTCTGTTGGAAAAAAACAGGGTGGAAACATTTGATCATTGGTAATACCCGTTTCCAAGTATCACGACATAAACATAAGAAAGTCATGGAAACGATAAAAAGAGAGGGGTTCATGGCTTTCTTATTACAGAACCGGCAGATTATACGTTTTTTTATTTTGGAATCATATATCGGTCAGCATTTCTATTTCTTACATGTAAGGTAGCCTTTTGCTTCTGATGCGCAAGGCGGTCCTTCGGACTGGTTGGCTGAAAAAATCATCCTCGCTTCGCTGCGGTATTTTTTCGCCAAGCCTTGCACTATCAGAGCAAAAGACAAATGTCTGACATGTAAGAGATAGAAATACCGGCTTTGCCAAAGCCGGAAATGTTTAATCACAAAATAAGAAAATTATGATTCAGACAACAAACAAGTATAGCAAAGAAACTTTCATCCGCCTGAACTACTGGTATGATCGGATACACGGACTTGTACAGGAAGATATAGATAAAGTGAATACCATGGTGGAACACATCGAAAAGACACGCTCCGACCGGTATCCACGAACAGGAGACAACCTGTTCTTTGTTTCCGGTTATGGTGAGCGTTCCCGGCTGTTCTTTATAGATGCCGTATATGGAGATAACATTATACTCCGGGATTTTTCCCGTGTTCCATTCGTGTCCCGTGACAAAGAGGGTATCAAATGCGATATGCATGGCGGTGAGTGTCTGTTGGTAAAGGCAGGCGATGTAAGGTTCAAGGCATGGACTACCGGCCGTTTCAAGCATTGGGGGCATTACGGGGCATGTGAAAACGGGGAGGTTTACTACGATGCGAAAATAGCCCTGTGGGAGTGTGGCGCACCTGAACAGCCGGAAAGCCGGGAATGGTTCAAAATCCATATCCGCAAAAACACCCGGCCGGGCGAGGATATGTACGTCGGAGAAATATCCTGTAAGGATGAGGATGGACTCAAACAGTTTGTCAACGACCATGAAGGTACCATATTCGCAGAAGAGGATTCTCAGGAAATGGTCATGCTGTGTTTCAGGCATTCCGACATGAGGATTTCCCCGGAAGAATGGGAAAAGATGGATTGTCCGGTATCCATGCGTGAGATATACGGACAGATGCAGGAAGTAAAGATTGTAAAAGACCATAAAACGCATCTGACCACATTCTACTATTAACATAGTATCACCACATGAAAAATCACCCTTGTTTCCTCCTGCCACATATGACAGGAAAGAAACAAGGGTATATCATCAGGCAGTCTTTTCAATACATCTATTAGATATGGAGCAGATTGTTCTTCCCGCACAGATATTCATTCAGGTCCTTATATCCGGAATATTCATGCGAAAGATCGCATATACGGATTCCGTATTTCTCCTTTAATGCCTGCACCGCATTTTTTCCGGCGGTATCATTGTCCAGACAGCAACAGATGCCGTCATATCGTGCAAGGAAAGAAAAAGCCTTCTGTAAGTTGCTGACAGAATTCAACACTATATAATCCCCCTCTTCCAAGGACGGAAAAGCCCGCCTGAAAGACAGAAAATCCATAAACCCCTCAAAAATATAGCAAATCCTGCTTTCCGGTGAGCTGATGATACGACTGATGTCCTTGGGAGCGATACAAGCCTTGAAATACCTGTTCCTGATTTCGTACCCTCCGGAAATATTAGGGAAAGCGATGGCAAAATAATTTTTCCCGTTCCGATTAAAATGAGCCTCCTTGCATACTTTTCGGGCCGTTTCCGTATCAATGCACCGTTCCTCCAGATAAGCAAGCAGTATCCGGTTGGCAAGAGGAATGATTTTCAGATCTTGAAAGGCGGGATATGCCTTTTCAAACGGACAGGAAACAGTAACCGGTTTCAGTACGGCTCTTTTATCCTCAATACACTGTAATACATAACCTATATCTTGTGTCCGATAAATCTCCTTGGCCAACGTTATAATATCCCCTCCCTTCCCCAGACCGAAATCATACCACAGTTCCTTATGGAGGTCAACCTTGAAAGAGGCTTCCTTTTCCGTCCTGAAGGGCGATTTGTACCATACGCTGTTCCCACGCTGTATTACCGGTTCGTATCCGAATCCGGCTAAAAAATCAACAAGCCTGATGTTCTTTGCTTCTTGTATGTTCATGGCATCTCATTTTCAAGGGTTAGTTCACTATTAATACACGACAAATAATACACGACAAAGAACCGCTTTATATCCGAAACATAAAAAGCAGTGTCATCAGATGTCATTAAAAGTCATCAGATGACATCCTGTATATCCTTTTTACATGAATGGCTCAAAAACTTTTCTGTTTTGGCATGCACACCTCCTTCATGCAGCAATGCCGCAAAGTATGATAAAGGCATGAATTATAAGTAAAACAAAACTGTACAAAATAATATTTATGGAGAAGTTATGACATTCTGAATAGTATCTGTATATTTGTAAAATCCAATAACACATAATATATTTGAATGGTATAATCTGTAGACATTATATCGAATAAGGTTTTAGGGTATTGATAACCAATAGCCCTGTTCCTTTTCAGTATAGGCTCTATTTTAATACAGTGGAAATTTAAAATGTTGACTGCCGCTTTACTATAAACTATTAATTTAAAAAAGTATTTATGAACAACATGAAAGATTTGATTGCGTTATTTGACAACCACAAGATTTATGATACGGATATATGGACAAATGTCCTTATTCTATTGGTGTTTACAGATTTGTATTTAGGTGTGTGTTGTCCCCAAAAAGAACCTGGAATTACGTTTCAGGATTTAACTCTAATAAACCTGATTCCATTCGTAATATTAGGTATTGTCTGTATTTGGACTGTGAAATTTTTTACTTGTATCCTCTTTGCATTATGTACACTAGCAGTACCCTTAATTGGGAAATATATTTTTCTATTTAATAATGAAGAAGTTTCGATATTTACGTTGAAAGAATATGCAATGAAAACCAATAATACTGTGATTGCACAAATTGTAAGCGATATAGAGATACAAAAATCAAGAAAGGTAAAGAGTGCTTTAGGAAAGGTGGGAGCTATAATCTTATGTTTAGTAGATCTCTTTGCAGGTGCCTTCATGCCCAAGTCAGTTCCAAACTTTTTGGCGCCTAGTGAAATAGTCGTCATTTGTATTTTTGCTCTTTTAGTGCTTTTGGTTTATTCATGCAAAATAAAGATTCAAGGGGTATATCTTTCTAATGATTTGCGAAGCAAAATTTCCAACTTTAAAGTCAACACCCCAAACAATAAATAAATTCTTAATGTATTTAATTAAGCACATGTTTTTATTTTTTTTCTCTTGTTGAAAACTATAATTAAAAGGAATGAAAATATTTGCAGAAATCGAACCTGTGTATTATATTTGCAATGTCAAAGAGACAAATTTTGTCAGATTAGTAAAGAAAAACAATGAATTTAGCGTAAGGCCAATTCAATGGTTTTCATAAAAGATAAAGCAAAAAGGTACAGTCACTCAAGGAGTTAGAATAAACCGAAGCAAAAGGTTCGATTCCTGGTGGCACCACTTTAAAGAAAAAAAGACAGTAAAATCCTGATTTCCAAACGGAATCAGGATTTTTTGTTTTCTCACAAAACGCAAAATACAACAATATAGACTGGATGACGAGGTATACGAGCTTAGGGATCAGGAACAATGAACATCCTGTTCTTCATTCTGAAGACAAAACTTCTCCTGAAACGGGTATTCGGAAAAGAGACGGAAATGCGTACCCTGCTCGGTACAATGAACGAAGAAATAGAAAAAATGAAAAAGGCAGTAAACATAGATTATGCGCCTGTAACTTTAGACAAGTCGGACAAGAAAGTAGGTTTATCATTTTTATAGACGATATGTTTGGAAAGGAATAAACCGCTGATAATTTCCATTATATCAATCAGATTTGTTTTGTCTGCCAAATAAAGAGGGGAAAAAGGTTGTTTGTTAAAGTGTGATTTGAATTGCTCCGGGTACTTGATACGCCATTCCACAAGGCGTATTTCATTGTTCAGTAGCCCAATCGCTTCATCAATGGGATACAAATAAGGCATTTTTTTCTTGCTCAAACCGTACATGATACGATTTAAGTCTATGTAATCCGAATGAAAAATAGCGTAATAAAACGCTATTATCCTGTTCGCTGATACTGAAATCAGCCAAATGAATAGCCAATTCCTCAATAGCTTCCATAAACTCTGATACCGAAAACTTTACGTTGTGAGCATTCCGATAATAATCGAAAGAAACTCAAATCTGATATTTTGTTCATACAATAGAAATACTAAATGTTTTTTTATTAAGCACATATATTTGTCATCCCATTAAATAGCATTCAAGTGAAGCTATTGAATAAAAAACATTCCCAGCATTGTGAGCTTCTAATTTTTGTGCATCTAAGCAAGAAGTTATCCATGAAGCAGATAAACATCGTATTCCAACTTCCCTACAAGACACAATATCTGAAACTGTATCACCTATATATATCATTTCATCCGGTTGTAATTTATAATCTGCGAGCAGTTCCCTAAAATTCTCTGCTTTATTATTTTTGAAAGGATTTCCAGTTTTTACTTTATCAAAACACGTGTCCATATTAAATTGACGTAATGTTATCGCACAGCTCTTTTCTCCTTTTCCTGTAACCAAAGCAATAAGAATAGATTTCTTTTTAACTTCTCAATCAGTTCTGTTATACCGTCGAAAGGACGAGGGCACATTATATGCATTTGTTCGTATATCACGTAGAAGTCATCCAAAGCATTTTCCCAATTATAACCAACAAGTTTTTTTATCATCCCTTTTTCATTTAGTCCAAAAGTTTCTAAAATATCATTTTCGGATACATCATTAAGAGTAACATAGGGAGTTACTGCCTTTTTAAGGCTTTGAGGCACATGGGAATTGTATCTCTGATTGTACCGTCTAAGTCGAAGGCTACTAATTTAATCATAACCTTACATTTGATTGATTTTCCGTATCACCCGGCAAGGATTTCCTACCGCCAAGCTATTTGCCGGAATATCTTTGGTTACAACACTTCCTGCACCAATCACACATTTTTGCCCTATTGTCACTCCCGGTAAAATAATTACTCCACCGCCAATCCAGCAGCCATCCTCTATCATGACAGGGAGGGCAAAAGTTCGACGGACATACTTACAGCCATCCGGGGTTTCTGTCAATACAAGTCGTTCATTAAACTCTACCGGGTGAGTTGCCGTATAGATTTGTACATTAGGTGCTACCAGCACATTGTTCCCTATGGTAATCTTATTGCAATCGACAAATGTACAACCAGTATTTACGGTGACATTATCACCGATATGTATATTGCATCCATAATCACATATAAACGAATGACCGACAGAAACATTTGCGCCTATACTTCCAAACATTTCCTTTAGTACGGCATATTTTTCAGTCTTTTGTTCATACGGCAAAGAATTATATTTCATCAACAAGTGATGAGCTTTACTCTTCAAATCCATAAAAAACGGGTCGTGGCAATCACATTCACCAGCCAAACATTTTTCCATTTCAGTTTTCATAAGCTATAATTTTAAATATATTGCAAAGTTATACCGATTTTTCGGCTAATTTTAGGTATTATTTTTTCGTTATTTTGGTATTAATCCGTTTTTTAGGGCTATATTTATGGCATGAAAAGAGAAAACCTACATCAACCATTCGAAATTAGTTTTAGCGAGCTTGACGAATCCTTGCTAAAAGAGCATGAACATACCTTTTTTGAATTAGTATATATTCTTTCAGGAACAGGCATCCAATGGATTAACAACAATATGTTTCCTTATCATGACGGACATTTGTTTATGATTACTCCCGGAGATACGCATTCTTTCGAAATCCATACAACAACTAAGTTTGTCGACATCAAGTTTAACGACATATATATACATTCTTCTGTTTTCGGTGCTGAAAATATCCAAAGACTGGAGTTTATTCTTCAACATGCTAATCATCAACCCGGTTGTATACTAAGAAATAAAGTAGATAAGCTATTGGTGAAACCCATGATTGAAGCGATTATCAGGGAATATATTAACCGAAATTTATACAGCAAGGAGATTATAACACAAATAATTAATACGATTATTATTGTGGTAGCACGCAATATCGCAATGTTCTTGCCTGAACAGGTGGATGAATGCTCTGAGGACAAATCGCTTGACATATTGCAGTATATTCAAGCAAACATCTATAAAACAGGTAAAATCAGAGCAAAAGATATAAGCCAACATTTTGGCATTTCGGAGAATTATTTAGGACGATATATCAAAAAAACATACTAATGAAACTATGCAGCAATACATTTTAAACTACAAACTAAAGTTAGTAGAAAATAGATTATTACATAGTCAAATGAGAATTTGTGAAATCGTTGAAGAATTGGGATTTACCGATGAAAGCCATCTTAATAAGTTTTCAAAAAGTATAGAGGATGCAGCCCCTCTAATTTCAGAAAGAACAATTTGAAGTAAACCATATATATATCCTTGTTTTTAGAGTTATTAAAACAATAGAAATGACTATTTTTGCATTATATTTATAGATGTCTATGACAAATACAGAAACCATACAATCACTTATCGATAGCGGAGAAGGCTATAATGTAGAGTTTAAAGTTCGTGTACCTTTAAAAGTTCGTGAACTAACAGAGGAAATTTGCGCTTTCGCTAATGCTGACGGAGGATATTTGCTTATCGGCGTAGATGATAACGGACAGATTATTGGTACAGGTTTGGAAAATGACAAACGTTCAGCCATTCAAGGCTCTATCAGTGAAATATCTCCAGCTCTCCATTGTGATATGTATGCGGTAAATATCGAGGATAAGACAGTTTGGGTAATTGATGTTCCATCAGGGAAAGATAAACCTTATATATTTTCCGGTTCTATCTTTGTGCGTGAGGGAGCAAACTCACAGAAACTTCGTACTGTCGAAGAAATGCGCAGTTTCTTTCAGGAATGCAACAAAATATTTTTTGATGCTATCCCTTGTTCGTGGTTCAACATTTACACAGATGCAGATGAACAAGCGATAAAAAAGACTTTCGCACGGAAGCAAAGCTAAGTCCATCGACTGCCAACAAACAGATATTTGAGAATTTGGAACTGTTTACGGATAACGGAGTAGCCAAGAATGGAGCAGCCATGTTCTTTGGGAAACAACCTGAACGAAAGTTTCCACACGCAGTAACAAGATGTGTCCTTTTCAAAGGAACAACCAAAGTATATATCATTGATGATAAAACCTTTGGCGGTCCACTATACCAACAATATTTGCAGGCTATGGCATGGCTAGAAAGTAAACTGCAAGTAGCTTATAAAATTGAGGGAGCAGGACCAAGAGAAGAAATTTGGGAAATTCCTCTTACTGTGTTTAAAGAAGCCATTATTAACGCTCTCTCACATCGTGATTATTACGAACAGGGAGCAACCATTACAATAGAAATGTTTGATGACCGAGTAGAGGTTTCTAATCCCGGAGGGCTTTTGCCTATCGTAGCTAAAGATTTCGGACACAAGAGCATGACACGCAACCCATTAATCTTTGGATTGTTTACCCGTATGCATTTGGTTGAAAGGGTGGCATCCGGCATTCCCCGTATGCAAGAAGCTATGAAAGAAGCTAATCTTCCTGAGCCTGAATTTCATACGGACGGGATGTTTACGGTTATATTCAAAAGAGGTATCAGTATCAAGAATGATACTGTAAATGATACTGTAAATGATACTGTAAATAGCAAGGAGAAAGAAGTTTTAAAGATAATCCAGAAATATCCTGGACTCAATTCGTCCAAGATTGCAGAATTAATAAAGAAAAGTATTCCAACAGCAAAACGCCACTTAAATTCTTTAGTTAAATCAGGTTTAATTGAGTTTAGGGGGGCACAAAAAACGGGGGGGTATTATATTATAAATCAACAGTAAGCTACATTATCATAGCATTATTAATCAATATAACTGTTTGGCATATGAATACTGATGAAACAATCAATAAAGAGGAGTTGACTTTGCAAAACACTCCTAAAGCAGTAAATTATCTTATAAATGAAATTGCTGAAATGAGAGTTTTACTTGAACATATAGAGTCACAATTAGGTTTAGGGGTTGATAAGCACAGACCTATAAATATTGAAAAAGCATGTCAAATTCTAAATCAAACTAAAAATGGCATCAATAAAATGGTCAGAAGCCGAACCATACCTCATTATATACAAGGAAACAAAGTTTATTTCTTTGAGGACGAATTAATTAAATGGGTTGAGAAGGAACGTGTTGCTACTCTACAAGAAAAATATACATCAAAGAGAAACTACTAATACTCAATCAGTATGGAACTGACACGCAAAGAATTATATAACTTAGTATGGTCTGAGCCAATGACAACCATATGTAAACGTTTTGGTTTTTCAGATAATGGTTTAAGAAAACGCTGTAAATCGATGAATATACCCACACCACCTTTGGGGTATTGGGCAAAACTGAAATATGGTAAGCAAGTCACACCTCTACCGTTCCAACAAGAGGAAACAAACGCAACTCAATCAACAACACTTCAAGAAGCCAAAGAACCTAAAGTAGAAATGGAGAAATCCGTAAATCCATACAAGCAACGTGAACTGGAAATTTGCAGTGGTGATATTTCATGCTTTAAGGTTCCAGAAGTCTTATATGCTAAAAATCCTCTAATAATCGACACAAAAGAAAAATTCAGACAGCGATCAGAAAATCAATATTTAAAGAAAAATCCCTATAAAAGTAAAATAAGAGAAACGTTAGACCTCTATGTTTCTGAGAATATGCTAGATAGAGCACTATCTATTTTTGATACAATTATAAAAGGCTTAATTTTTAGAGGACATAGTATTAAATGCAAAGACAATCAGACCTATGCCATTGTTGATGGTGAGGAAATTCAAATAAGATTAACTGAAAGAAAAAAGCAAAATCCTAATAGCAGTAATCGCTGTGATAACAATAATAATATCTTTTCTGGCGAATTACAGTTTTATATTTAGGTAATCAGGATATCCTGCACCCCACGGGCTTTTAAATCAGTCAGGACACCCATCCAGAAAGAAGAGCTTTCCGATTTGCCAACCCACATGCCAAGGACTTCCTTCAGACCGTTCTGTTTCAGTCCGACGCAAAGGTAAACGGTCTTGTTTATGATCTTACCGTTATCCCGTACCTTGAAGACAATACCATCCATCCAGACTATCAGGTAAACAGGATCAAGGGGGACGGTTCTGCCACTCCTGGGCAGCCTGATTGACCTTGTTGGTAATGATGGAAATGGCAGATGTAGAGAGCTCTATTTCATAAATCTCACGCATCTCTTCCTCTATGTCAGAAACGCTCATTCCTTTGGCATATAGGGAGATAACGAGCTTTTCTATAGAAAGTCCACGGCTTTCATGTTTAGGCACTGCTATCGGCTCAAACTGGCCGTTACGGTCACGTGGAATAGAAATGACAGACTCTCCATGTTCGGTTTGGATTTTCTTCGGATAACTGCCATTTCGGGAGTTGCCAGTGTTATTTCCTATCACAGAATTCTTTTCATATCCCAAATGGGCATCCATTTCACCTTCAAGCATCTTTTCCAATACTTGGGCATGCAACTGCTTCAGAAACTTGCTCACATCGGCTTCTGTCTTGAACTGACTGATAAACTTGCTTAAAACCTCATCAGGCACTACTTGATTCTTTTCTTTCATAAGCTTCTTCATTTTGCAAATGTATAAAATAAAAAATACGAGACTCATTTCTGAATCCCGTATTTCCATTGCTCGATTGTAACTTTATCCACTTCTGACCTGCCTCCATATTTGATTAAGTCTTGGAGCAAAACTACTCCTTCCCGATATAAATCCCAATTTGATACATATTAAAAAACACTTTATACTTGAAGCATAAAGCTGGATGAATTCATCTTTATAGAGTTCCCGAACATCTTCGGGAGCATCATCAAGAGTATAAGCAGAAAGATTCTTACGCAAAGATTCCATATACCTGCCCACATCTTTTCCTGCGTATAGCTAGCAGGATTTAGTTTGAAAATATTTTCTCCGCTAAATGCAAGAAAGCGGTTCTGAAGTTGTTTATCATTCACACATTCTTTCTTTATAAACTCGTCAAATCACCTCTAAGCTTCTACTACAACAAGTCTATTTTAGGCTGCAATATTCTCAAACTTATATAATATACATCTTAATCATCGACGAACGGCAAAAAGTTCAGCTTCAGTTTCCCAAGTACCATCCGGACGTTTTACCATACGTTGCCAACGGAATGAAGTCGTTGTAATTTCTGAAAACACCCACTGTATATTCTTCTCATTAATTTCCGTCTGAACAATCCTGTTTCCTTCTCTTTTTCCTTCCAGTTGTGTAGCCCCTCCTAATTCCGTATATAAAATATCCCATGCCTCTGTATTAGGATTATACATACGTACCGCAGTCGCATAAGCTGCATCCGGTTGATAATCTTTAATCCGTGCCTTACGCGAAGGGCAAATAAACACATCTTGAATTGCAGTCCCTTCCAGCACCCAAGCGAATATCCACTCTCCCTGAACATGTCTTTCGCCTGTTGTACCTTGGTTATCAACCCATTCAAAATCCCATTCACCGACAAACTGTCCATACAGGTTATCTTTTTCCGGTATCAAATTGCTTTTCCCTTTTGACACTAATACATTTATAAATTCTCCCATACTTTATTTACTGACTCTAGATTAGACAAATATAAGATTTATAATTAATAATCACTAATATTAAAGCAATTATCTGTATGCAATATCCATGTCGAAAGCAAACTGATGCATAGTATAAAATACTGGCTTCCCTACTCCCAAACAGATTTTTTATATTACACCCCAAAAACATTTCATTTACAAACTTATTGCAAAAAAAGTATTTGGCCATTAAATCTCAATTATTCAAGAAAGAAGTACCGATAAAAAGTCTTTTTTCCCTATATTTGCTAGGCTGAAAAAAATGTCATTAACTCAATTAATATGAAAAAACTATCGTTTATTATTGTATTTGTATTCCTGTCCATTCTTTTTGTACAGGCACAGCAAGCAAAGTATGTATTTTATTTCATCGGAGATGGAATGGGTGTTAACCAAGTTTTAGGAACAGAGATGTATCGTGGAGAGTTGGAAGGCAAAATTGGTGTGACTCCGTTATTATTCACCCAATTTCCTTATGCAACCATAGCCACTACTTTCTCGGCAACCAACGGAGTGACAGATTCGGCCGCTGCAGGAACAGCACTTGCTACGGGAAACAAAACAAAAAATGGCGCATTAGGTGTGAAAAAGGATTTGGAAACCAAAGTTAACAGTGTTGCTTCTTGGGCAAAAAATAAAGGTTGCCGTGTAGGTATCAGTACCAGTGTCAGCGTAGACCATGCCACACCGGCTGCTTTTTACGCACACCAAGGACAAAGAAGCAGCTATTACAACGTGGGTCTGGATTTGATTGATGCCAACTTCGATTTCTATGCAGGATCAGACTTTTTAGATCCCACCAACAAAAAAGCCGCCGGTTCAAATTCAGAAAGTCTGTACACACTGGTGGACAAAGCCGGATATACCATAGCCCGTGGCTACAAGGACTATCAGAAAAAAGCAAAAAAATCGGACAAACTGATTCTCTTACAACCTGCGACAGCAACAGACAATAGTGCTATCCCCTATGCTATCGATCGAAAAAAGGCGATATGACTTTAACTGAAATCACCCGTGCCGGAATCAATTTCCTGTCTAAAGATCTATCAAAAGGGTTCTTCCTGATGGTTGAAGGAGGTAAAATAGACTGGGCTTGCCACAGCAACGACGCCGCTACCGTATTCCACGAAGTGATGGATATGGACAATGCCATAAAAGTTGCTTACGAATTCTATGAACAACATCCCGATGAAACCCTGATTGTAGTAACAGCCGACCACGAAACCGGAGGAATCGTTTTAGGAAAAGGTCCGTATACTTTGAACCTGCAAGCTTTAAAATCACAAAAAGTAAGTGAAAGCGGATATACTAAAATTGTAAACGAATTAAGAAAAAAATACAAGAATCAAGTACCTTGGGAAGTTATCAAGCAATCATTGAAGGATAATTTCGGATTTTGGGATAGTATTCAACTGAATGAAAAGCAAGAAGCATCCCTGAAGAAAGTATATGATGAATCATTTAGCGGTAAAGAGATAGATTTGACCAAAAGTGAATATCAACAAGACGAACCTTTGGCAGCTGAGGCCAAAAGAATTCTGGATGACATCGCTCTGGTAGGTTGGACCAGTGGTGGGCACTCTGGAGGTTATGTACCCGTATTCGCTATCGGAGCCGGCGCCCAACTATTCCAAGGTCGCATTGACAATACCGAAATTCCGGTAAAAATAGCAGAAGCTGCTGGTTATCCCAACAATTAATCAAAAGCAAGATAGTGCGACAAACGTTCCAAGTCTTTCTCAGTGAATTCCTCATACAAGGATAACTGGGAAAGACTTTTTAATTTTCCCTTTTTCCTCCTATATTCTATAATTACCTTTGCCTGATAAAAATTCATATAAGGATGAGAGCGAAGTTTGTCAAGCCCGGCCTTATTGGCATTTATCCGATGAATTGGTGCATTTCCGAGTTTAAACCATCTCAACATATCCTCATCTACATAGTTCACTTCCTTCAATTGAGCCATATCATAAAAACCTCCCAAACGTTTCCGGTAAGCCACAATCATGCGTGCAATGCCACTGCCTATTCCCGGAATCTTTTTCAACTCGGTAGTGTCCGCTTCATTCAAATCGACTAAAGTTCCTTCCGGATATTTATAAACCGCCAACGTATCTTTCTCCGCCTTTTTGATAAAGTGCAATGTATCCTGTTTCCGCCGAAAAGCCTCTGATATCTGGATATAAGGTTTTAACATATTAAATTTCTCGGACGACAAGCCATAAACACGAGAGAAATCATCCGCTGTCCTGAATTTACCGCCGGCTCTCCGGTATTGCAAAATAGTATGTGCAATAAAAGGAGGCAATCCACGTTGCAAAAATTCGATGGAATCGGCTGAATTTGGATCAAAAGCAGCCAATACCACCTCTCTTCTTTTAGGCTTATCATAGGAATATCGCAGAGATTCCTTCTCCTCCATCTCATGTACTCCGGCCAGAAAGTTTTTTATTTCTTCTATCCCCTCTTGATCCTGTTCCAAAGACTCTTCCTTTACTGGAAACAGAACCCATATACACATAAATATGAAAAGCAAAGTCAACAAAAAAAGTATAGCTCTGCGTTCGCTTTTCGAAAAATAGAAGAAGTCTTTCCACATTACAATTCTAAATTAGCCCTAATTCATTGATAAAAATCAAAATGATAGCCACAGGTGCCACGTATCTCAACAAGAAGATATACAGATTGAAAAGACCTGCTTTCAGTTTTCCCCCATTGGTCAATTCTTCATAAGAAACGGAACGTTTCAAATACCATCCTACAAAGATACATACCAGCAAGCCACCCAAAGGAAGCATTATTTTTGCAGTGACAAAATCAAGTAAGTCAAAGAGTCCCTTATCAAACAGCGTATATTTCTGCATAACTCCCAATGACAAGGAAGAAATGACTCCAATTATAATGCACCCGAAAGTGACCAATCTAGCAGCACGGCCACGAGTTAAATTGAATTCCTCGTGCAGAAAAGCCGTCACCACTTCATGTAGAGAAATAGTAGAAGTCAATGCAGCCAAAGCCAACAAGACATAGAACATCACCGAGAAAATATAAGCTAATATCGGCACACCGCTAAAAGCTTGCTGAAAAACATTAGGCAATGTAATAAAAATTAATGATGGTCCCGCATCCGGCTGGATACCTACAGAAAAGGCCGCCGGAAAAATAATCAATCCGGCCAAGACAGCCACAAAAGTATCAATCACACCGACACTCAGAGCCGTATTTCCCAGTTTGGTTTCTTTCCCAAAATAAGAAGCATAGGTTGAAAGACATCCCATTCCCAAACTCAAGGAAAAGAACGCCTGCCCCATAGCCCCTAAGAAAACATCTCCGTTCACTTTACTGAAATCAGGCTTCAGCAGAAACTCCAAACCTTTTTCCGCATTGGGAAGCGACAATGAGCACCCCACCAAAACTACTATCAGTACAAACAAAACAGGCATCAGCACCTTCGAAGATTTCTCTATCCCATCTTTCACTCCCTTTACTATAACAAAATGGGTGGCCAATAAAAAGATGACCAGCCAGATAAGCGGACGAACAGGGTCCTTCGAAAAACTCTGGAAAGCAACCACAAAATCTTCCGGCTTCTTATCTGCAAAACCATTCATTCCCGCTTCCAATATATATTCCAAAGTCCATCCTGCCACTACCGAATAATATCCTAGAATAAGAAAACCGGCCAAAACCCCCAAATATCCCAACCACTTCCAATGAGTTCCGGGTGCCAAAACCTTATAAGCACGTCCCGTACTTGCTTTTGAATGACGACCTACTGTGAATTCGGCAATCATAATAGGCATTCCCAACATAAAAACACACGCCAAGTATACTAAGATAAATGCCGCACCTCCATGATTTCCCGTTTCATAGGGAAACCTCCATATATTACCAAGTCCTACAGCCGAACCTGCCGCCGCCAGAACAGCCCCAATCTTACTTCCGAAATTTACTCTTTCGCTTTTTTGCATAAAAAACTATCAAATTATTATAAATCAACACTGGTTAGCCTGCAAAAGTATAAAATTAATCGTACTTTTGCGACGAATCACAAAAAAATTAAAGTATGCTATATTATTTTAGAAAATATCCGGTATCCTTGATCATTGTAGCTATCATCTTTTATCTTTCCTTTTTCACTCCTCCTAAAACAGATGTGGAAGAAATCCCCTACATAGACAAAATAGTGCATATATGCATGTATGGAGGACTCTGTTTCATTTTATGGATAGAATACCTGAGGAATCATAAGGCTATCAATTGGAATCATGTAATATGGGGAGGCATCATAGCTCCTGTAGCTATGAGCGGGTGTATCGAACTGATGCAAGCTTATTGCACAGATACCCGCAGCGGTGACTGGCTGGATTTTCTGGCAAACAGCATTGGAGTCGGACTAGCCGCCTTAATAGGATATTACTTACTTCGCCCCCTTATATGGCGTAAATCCTAAAAAGAAACGCCGACGATTCTTCGCGAACAGTCGGCGTGATGATAAAAGTCAAAGTTATATAATAAAGATAGAGAGTCAACTTAACGGAAATCTTTCAGATCATTCTGCAACCTCTGACGAGTGAAAAAGATACGGCTTTTCACTGTTCCCAACGGAAGTCCCAGTTTTTCGGCAATTTCCCTATATTTAAATCCTGATACATACATAGCAAACGGCACACGGTAATCTTTAGGCAACGCATTCACGATACGATGTATCTCTTTCAAATCATAAGCACCTTCTGTAGAATCGAATCCTGAGTCCTGTGGAAGATTCAAATGGAACAAGTTATCTGTCTGATCGACGAAAGTCTGATCACGCACTGTTTTACGATAATTATTTATAAATATATTACGCATGATGGTGTACATCCATCCTTTAAAATTCGTATCTGGAGTAAACTTCTCTTCGTTGTCCAAAGCTTTAAGTGAAGTTTCCTGCAACAAATCATTAGCCTCTTCTCTGTCAGCTGTCAATTTAAATGCAAAGCGAAATAATTCGGTTTGTATACTTAGTAAATGCTGTGTAAAGTCGACTGTCTTCATATTAATCTATTTTTAAATTGTTATTTTCTGTTTTTGCTTTCTGCTGCAATATTAACGACTTCTCGCAAAAGTCACGACAGAAAAACTAACAACAAAGGGGGTATAAACTATCAAATAACAGTTTTTACCCCCTAAATTAACAGTTAACAGGTGGTTTCGTTTTAACTTTTAATTAGCCGGTATCCCTCCACCGGTTCCAGCATTACCTCCTCCACTTTTCAAATCATCATTATTAATGCTTCGCGCAGCTTTTTTTACCTGAGCCTTCAACTCCCCAAAACGCCAACTGATATTAAATCCATAATAACGCATCGGAATTCTGGTAGCAGTAGAAGAGCAGAAAGTAGGAGTATTGATGTTATTCTTAAAAGTAATATATTTATTAAATAAATTGGACGAGTTAAGAGATATAGTCAGCCTCTTTTCCTTCAAGAAAGAACGACTGAGCCCTATCGCATAATAATAGAAAGAGGAACTTTTACCTTGCAAAGAGATATGCGGAGTACCACCCCCTCCGTTCAGACTCAGACGCAGATCCCAAGGCAGAGTCTGCTGGAAGCTTCCGAAGACATTTCCTTCCCAGCCATGATTCTTTAAATCAAGCCCTGAACTTCTATAATCCACATAAGCTCCCCGTCCATTGATATTAAAGCGGGTTTTAGGAGACATATTCCAGTTCAAGAACAAAGACAAATTAATATTCTTACTTTTTCCTATATTATCATAGGTAGAATTCATCACACCATCTTTTATAAAAGAGTATTGCTCTATACCATTATTGACAAAAGAATAATTAGCACTGACATTTACATTAAATTTCTGCGAGAAACTACCGAAAGTAACACTAAGCGAATGGGCCTTTTCACTTTCCAAATCAGGATTACCGTAACTGATCGCAGTAGGGTTGCTGGTGTCAGTAAACGGATTCAAAAACCAAATACCCGGCCGGCTGATACGCATATTATAAGATGCCCTCAAACTTTGAGTAGGAGCCAATTGGTAAGAGAACATCAAGGATGGAACCAAATCATCAAACTGAGCATCAAACTTCTCATCCTTATTTTTATAATCCGCATCCATAAATGTATGCTCATAGCGAATTCCCGCCTTTCCACCGAGTTTTTGTACTTCAGCTGATAGCCCAAATAAGCAGCCAGAATATCCTGCTTATGATCATATTGCGTACTCATATCCTGATCATACTTATATTCTCCGGTTTTATCGGCCAGATAATATTTACCATCACTTTTACTTCTACGAAAAATATACTTTATACCAGTTTCAATGCTGTGTATCGAATTTATCGGATTGGTATAGTCCAATTGAGCCGTATGCTCTTGTGTGCTGGCATCATTTTTAAAATATTGGTTTTGCAAAAGATAAGGAACATTCAACGTATCCTCATAATCCGTATTCGCTTCACTGTTATTGGGGAATGGCTAAAACGATAAGAGAAAGTAAGAAGTTCCCCTTTCTTTTTAAACGAATGCTGATAATCCATGTTGCCCCCCACTTCGCCAAAGCCCGATTCATTATTTCCCAAAGAACCGTAACCGTAAACCGGATTACCGGCATGATTCGTCATCTGGGTATTTCCAATCCTCTTATTCGTAAAATTGCCAGTCATCAGATTCATAGAAAAACTAATCAGATTCAAAGTGTCAATCTCATAACTTCCTTCCAGACTGCCAAATTGAAAATTGCCATAGCTCTTGCTTCTTCGATGCGACTCCAAAAATTTATTTTCCTGAGACGTGAAATCCTCACGATATGAATCTTCAAATCCCTTTTGAGATCCCTGGTAGTTATAAGAATAATTACCGGTAACAGTGAACTTGCCCGACTGCACCGTACCATAACCGCCACCATACACACGCATATTGCTTGCACCACCATTCAATGTCACCGTTATAGATTTAATGGAATTGGCCGGCATACTCCGCAATACCTCGGTAGGATTATTGCTCATCATGTTATTCGGCTTGCCATTAACATGCACTTTAAACTTACTGCTACCGTTTACTTGAATTTTATCCTCTCCATCTACAGTCACCAGCGGAACTTTACGGAGCATTTCAAGAGTCGTATTGGTTTTAGAATCCGGATCATCCTCTATACTATACGTCACTTTGTCTATTTCCGCCTTTACCAAAGGTTTCTGCGCTACCACCTCCACTCCTTTCAACATTTCAGTCGCTTCTGCTATCAGAATCTTACCCAAATCAACATTCCTACGATTTGCCGATATCGAAAACTCCTTCTGTACAGGAGACTTTCCTACAGAAGTAAAATGAATGAGATAAGTCCCCGGCACGGCAAGCCGTTCGTCAAACCTGCCGTCCGCTCCTGTCACAGCCAGTTTCACCGGCTTTGCAGGATTGTTCTTCAATGAAATACGGATTGTAGAATACGGTTCCCCTTCATTAGACAAAGAATCTAATAAGACTCCCTTGACTGAGAACTGGCCTTGGACAGCCTTTTGCGCCTTCGCCGTAAATGACAAACTTGCCACAAGCAAGATAATGCCCCATAAAATGTTGTGTTTCATATATCAATAATGAGTTTGTGTTTGTTGCAAAGGTAGGTAAACGATAGCAAGTAGTTTATTTTCAGACGTTAAAGAAGCCTATATATTATCTACCAGCGAGTATAAGGATTCTTCATCAAAAAAGAATTATAATAACGAATATCTCCCGTTACCTCTTTTTCGATGAAATGGGGCTTTTTAAACAATTCGTCCTCACTATTCAATTCCACTTCCGCTACAGTCAAGCCTTCATTCTCACCATAAAACTCATCCACTTCAAAGATATGCTCTCCACTTTTCACCAAATACCGGATTTTATCAATCACCCCAGGCTCACACAGTTTCATCAACTCTTCGGCCTCTTGCAAACTGATCTCCTTCTCCCACTCATAACGACTTGTACCGGAGTCATTGGAAGCCCCTTTGATAGTAAGATACCCTTTATTATCCCGAATACGCACCCGGACAGTTCTTCCACGAGCACTACAGATATAACCTTGCACAATATGACTATGTGCATAAGCCTCTAGTTTATAACTGTCGTCCTTTACTAAAAATTTTCGTTCTATTTCTTGTCCCATAGCGTTTTAATATATAAAAAAGCCCCGCAGAGAATAACCTCAGCAGGACTTCACTATTTATTTTCCGTTTTTATCCATACATGGCATAGCCTACCATAATAACAAGGGCTAATACAATTAATCCGATGAACAGACCTTTTACAATCCTATTTGCTTTCTCTTCTTCCCGCTTACTATAAGCAGCTTTCTTATTCTTTCCCATAAGTATTTCATTTTTAAGATTAAACCATCTCTTTTGAATATCCCAAAAGTACAAAGTTTCTAGAAGAAAACAAATAAATTACGAAGAATTTACTAATTCTCCGAACCGGAAAACTCCATCAAGTATGCCTTGATAAAGCCATCAATCTTTCCATCCATCACTCCGTTCACATCCGAAGTTTGAAAATTAGTACGATGATCCTTCACACGACGGTCATCAAAGACATAACTGCGTATCTGTGATCCCCATTCAATCTTCTTCTTGCCTGCCTCCACCTTGGCCTGTTCTTCCATGCGGTGCTGCAATTCCTTATCATATAAAATTGAACGCAACTGTCTCATCGCATTTTCCTTATTCTTCGGCTGGTCACGGGTTTCAGTATTCTCAATCAAGATTTCCTCTTCCTCACCGGTATACGGATCTTTATATTGATAACGCAGACGTACTCCTGATTCCACCTTGTTCACATTCTGTCCGCCGGCCCCTCCCGAACGGAAAGTATCCCAAGACATACGGGCAGGTTCAATTGTCACTTCAATACTATCATCCACCAACGGCGTTACAAACACAGAAGCAAAAGAAGTCATCCGTTTCCCCTGAGCATTATAAGGAGACACGCGCACCAAGCGGTGGACTCCATTCTCACCTTTCAGATAACCATATGCAAACTGCCCTCAATATTCATAGTCACCGTCTTGATTCCGGCCTCATCCCCATCCTGAAGGTTAGCCACGCTCACTTTATAGCCATTGGTCTCCGCCCAACGCATATACATACGCATCAGCATGGAAGCCCAATCCTGACTTTCAGTACCACCGGCACCGCAATTAATTTTCAATACACAATCCATTTGGTCGGCCTCCTGGCGAAGCATATTCTTCAGTTCCAATGCCTCCACCGCAGTGACAGCCTTTTGATACGCTGCATCCACTTCTTCTTCGGTAACCAAATCATCTTTACAAAAGTCAAAAGCCAATTCCAGTTCATCTGCCATCGTCTTTACCTCACGGTAACCGTCGATCCATTTTTGCAGATCTTTCACCTTCCTCATTTGTGCTTCTGCTTTCTTGGCATCATCCCAAAAACCGGGCGCCTGCGTACGCAGTTGTTCTTCTTCCACCTGAACCAGTTTATTTTCTATGTCCAGATATCTTTCAAGTGCCGCAGTACGTTCTTTTACGTCTTTCAGTTGCTCTATTGTTATCATCTTGAGAATTTTTGCATTTCAAGGTGCAAAGATAGTGGAAATCTATTCATTTTCCCATTATTCTTCGTACATCTTTTCTATTTCGGCAGCATAGTTCTTGTTCAGCACATTACGTTTTATTTTCAACGTATTGGTCAGCTCACCACGTTCCATACTGAAAGGATGGGGCAACAAGGTAAACCTCTTGATCTGTTCATAATGTGCAAACTGCTGCTGCAGTGTATCAATCCGCTCTTTAAACAAATCGATAATTTCCGGTTTCTGCAACAGTTCCTCCATACTTTCATAGCGAATACCTTTTTTTGCGGCATACTCTTTCACCAGTTTATATTCAGGAATTATCAAAGCAGAAACAAATTTACGTTCATCGGCAATAATAGAAATCTGATCGATATAACGGTCTACCACCAATTTGGCTTCAATGGCTTGAGGAGCGATATACTTCCCGTTTGAAGTTTTAAACAAGTCCTTGATACGCTCTGTAAGGAACAAATGCCCATCTTTTATATAACCCGCATCACCGGTATGGAACCATCCGTCTTCAGTAAACGCCGCTTTCGTAGCAGCTTCCTTTTATAATAGCCATGAGTGATTCCCTCACCACGTAGCATTATTTCGTTATTCTCCCCTATTCTGACCTGCACATGAGGCATGATACGCCCCACCGAACCAACCACATGGTCATTATCATTCTCACAAGCAACCGTTGCAGTAGATTCCGTCAATCCATAACCGGCTACCATATTAATTCCCACCGACAAAACAAACTCCTGTACAGCCGGCGGAATAGCCGCACCGGCAGTAGGGAAGAAACGCCCGTTTTCAATGCCAATAGTCTTTTTCAACAAGCTATAGATCGTTTTCTCATAAAATTTATATTTCATGTGCAATACAGGCGGAGGAGTCAGCCCTTTGTACACATATTCCAAATTATGTTCACGCCCCACTTTAATAGCATCCAGCATCAACTTCTTTTTCAATCCGGTTGTCTCATTGATTTTTTCTTGCACGCCGGCATACACTTTCTCCCAGAAACGGGGAACACTGCACATAGCCGTAGGACGGATCTCCTTTATTGTCTTCTGGATATCAGCAGGACGCAAGTTGATAGACAAAGTACACCCCATCGAAAGACACCAGCAAGTCCATGCACGCTCAAACACATGAGTAAAAGGAAGGAAATTCATAATTACATCCTGATCACCCAATTGAGGGAAACGTTCATCGTGTGCCGGAATGGCCGCCTCATAGCAAGAATGATGCAACATCACCCCCTTGCTGTCTCCGGTTGTTCCACTGGTATAAAGAATATTGGCAAGATCACCATTACCCGACTCTGAAGTACGCTTGTCTACCTCAGCTTGATGCGGATGCGCCTCGCCCAATTTCAGAAAGTCATCAAAATAAATGGAAGTCTGGTCCCGCTCATCACGTTTTACCTCCCTGTCGAAAATTATAATCTGTTTCAGTTGGCTTCCCAGTTGCATAACCCGAAACGCCACATCATATTGCAACTGTTCACCTACAAAGATATAACGTATTTCGGCATCACCTACCATATAATGTACCTGCGCCTCGGAACTGGTAGCATAAAATGGTACAGTAACAGCCCGTACCCCAAAAGCTCCAAAGTCCACATACAGACATTCCGGTTTATTTTGAGAAAAAACTGCTATATTTTCCTGTATGCCTATACCTAATTCTATCAATGCATTCGAAACTGTTTTTACAGTTGCGGCAAACTGGTTCCAAGAAACCGGAATCCATGTTTCTGTTTTATAATCGCGGTAACGCAACGCTACACGATCACCATATTTCCCTGCCTGACGTTGTATCAGGACAGATAAGAAAGAACTACTCATTCCAAAGATTTATTTTTAATTCATCGGCAAAGTTATCGTTTAATTTGGAATTATCCTCTATAAACAGGCATTAATTTTCCCAACCAGTCAAAGAGTTAGAAGAAATCAGCCGAAAGTTTTAGTTGCATATCTAACTTAATTACCTACTTTTTTTTCATCACCGTTTACCACGCAAAAATAGTATCTTTGCAACACATTAAATTATTAAAATCAAGATGATTGATATAGAATATTACACTTCCGAAGCAACCACATTGCTGAATTCGTTAATCGGTATCCCCTCATTGAGCCGGGAAGAAGAAGCTGCCGCCGACTTTCTGCAGAACTATATTGAAGAAACAGGTATCATGACCGGTAGTTCGGGAAACAACATTTGGTGTATCAGTCCGATGTTCGACCTCAACAAACCGACTATTTTACTAAATTCCCACATCGATACCGTAAAACCGGTAAACGGATGGCGGAAACATCCTTTCACTCCGAAAGCCGAAAACGGAAAGATTTACGGTTTGGGAAGTAATGACGCCGGCGCCAGTGTAGTATCCTTATTTCAGGTGTACCGCCATCTCTCTACAACCGAGCAGGCATACAATCTGATCTTTCTTGCCTCATGTGAAGAAGAAGTTTCCGGAAAAAACGGAATAGAAAGCGTATTGCCCCAACTACCTCCCATCACCTTGGGCATAGTGGGTGAACCGACAGAAATGCAGCCTGCCATTGCCGAAAAGGGATTGATGGTGCTGGATGTTACCGCATACGGAAAAGCCGGACATGCCGCACGCAATGAAGGAGTGAATGCTATTTACAAAGTACTGGAAGACATTCAGTGGTTCCGTGATTATAAATTCCCGAAGGAATCCTCCCTGCTAGGCCCCGTCAAAATGAGCGTGACACAAATAAATGCCGGCACGCAGCATAATGTCATCCCCGATACTTGTACTTTCGTTGTGGATATCCGCAGTAATGAATGTTACTCTAACGAAGAACTATTCAAAGAAATAAGTGCCCATCTAAAAAGCGAGGCGAAAGCCCGTTCTTTCCGCTTGAACTCATCTCATATCAGTGCCGAGCATCCCTTTGTGAAACGCGCGGTAAAACTAGGACGTGTACCTTTCGGTTCTCCTACTTTGTCCGATCAGGCGTTGATGAAGTTCCCGTCTGTCAAAATCGGTCCGGGAAAGTCCTCCCGTTCACACACGGCTGATGAATATATCATGATTTCGGAAATTGAGGAAGCGATAAGGCTTTATATCGAGATGCTGGACGGACTGGTGCTGTAAACGACTTACAAAGACGCTATTTCCCCTATAGACAGACCGGTAACCTGTGCAATTACATCAAATGCAATACCGGCCTGTTTCATTTTTTTTGCATTCTTGAAGCATTCTTCCTTACGACCTTGCTCAAGACCTTCTTTAAGACCTTCCTCACGCCCTTTTTTCAACTGGGTGGACATCACACTGTACCAATCACGGAAATTCTTCAAACTTTCCCAATACTCGCCTAATTCCTTAGGATTGAACTTAGCTATCTCGGCAGCCTCGAAAAGACGGTCGAACACACGGTTCTGCAACGCACGCGGACGCTCGAACAGGGAAGACAGGTTACGCAGAACGAACAGCCATTTGTCGAACATGCTCTCCAACTCATCCTCCTTCTTGTTGAACTTCGGCATTTCAAGATAGATAAAAGTAAGCTTGTCATAAAATACCTTATGGGTGTACAGGTCCACCAGCTTCACTTCGTGGTGGAAATAGTCCCCGTCCGTATCATTGAAAGTGAAATTAAGGATGCCGATGATATAAACAGCTTTCAACTCATAATCCCATTTTCCCCGTTGGGACTGTTCACGGATAGGGAAAGTAGCATAATACACACTGCGGTCTTTAAAGAACTGCTGCTCACCACGCTGCATTTCCACCAAGAATTTCTCGCCCTTCTCGTTTTCGCAATATACATCAAACACCGCACGGCGGTCATACTCCTGCGTATCCAGATGCTCCGCATTCAAATAGGTGACATCCTTCACTGTCTCTTCCTTGAACAGAAGCGCGTTCAGGAAACTGATAAGAAGTTCCTTGTTCATTGCCGTGCCGAAAAGCAGCTTGAAGCCGAAATCGGTATAAGGGTTGATGTATTTATCCTGTATGCCTTCTGTTCCCATATCTATCCGAGGTTTAATAAGTTATGATACAGGACAAAAGTAATCAATATACTGCAATTCCCCGTCTTAAAAGAAAGATTTAACTATTTATCGCCTCCTCCACTTGACATCATCCAAAATCACAGTCGAAAAGTTATCACATAAATTCATTATTCAATCCTGTTACAGTCTGTCCTTCCATTACTCATCAAACGGTTTCTGATACCCTAAGAGTTTCCGTTCAATTAAAAAACAGATCAAACTCTTTTTTATACTTTCCAAAAGAGAAAACATAAGGATTAAATTCAACAGATTCCGTGACATCAACCAATTGATTATAATCAGACAGAATCTTTTTCACATCATCTATATCATATCCGTCAGGCATATACACCGGGTGTAAATGATCAAAGTCCGCCAAGTCGTTCGTCAACAAGTTGGAGGCTATCCCCTTGCCGGAATCCAATCCGGGATGAGGAGTAAAGAAAGAAAAAAAGACTTCAATATTGTTTGTTGGAGTCCAGTCCCTGATATAAGGTAATATGTTCTGCAAATAGTTTTTAGACATTCCCGGATACAATACCTGTAAAACCGGCCGTGCTGTTATATGATATCGGGCACATAAATCCATTGCTTTAAACACGGTTTCGGTCCAAATGCCCGAACGGCTTTTCAATGAAGATACAAGGTGTTCATTTTCAAAGCTCTCCACTCCCATAATCAGATGAGTAACCCCGAATTCTCTCAAGACAGATATGGACTGTTCATTCACCCGGTCAATTCTTGTTTCCGCTATCACCTTCTTGAAAGATAACCGGAAGTCACATGCTGCTAGGATATGTGGTGACTGCAAAATATCATCGTCTATGATTTTCAATATTTGCCGATTAGCAAGACGCTTCAAATCGGAACGGACTACCTCGACAGACCTGTGTGAACAAACTCCTGCATTCCAAATGCGGCGCAGTGAACAGAAATTACAATTGTACACGCACCCGAAAGTGATCTCATAACATACTGGATCGTTCCGATAACAATCAAACAAAGGTAAATCCCAAATATCGCCCACTTCGAAATCAATATCATACTGCCTTCTGCCTTCCACGATCCTATCCAAAGGGAATTGGTCAAACATTCCGGCAAGAGGAGCCCCTTTGATAATTTTGTCAAAACAAGGATAATTCGTTGATATTCTCTCTGCATTCATGCTGGCAAAAATTCCCCCAAGGATTACATAACACCCCTCGCTCTTGGCTATCTGCGCTAATTTCACGGCATGGGGGAAAGTTGCCGTATTGGATGTGATCAGCACAAAGTAAGGTTGCTCTCCCTGCAAATGCCTAGAGAAAGACTGCTCTGTCCTTCCCTCTACATACAATGAAAGACGGAACTTCTTGTCCAGTTCCAAAAATCTGATCAAATAGGGGAAAGTCAATGCCAACGCGTATTGATGAGAAACGATCTGGTATCCGCTTGAAGGCTGAACCAGGCATAATCTGTCGGAAAAAACGGGCATAGTGCACTATCTTATATAGGGTGAAGTCTTGGAACTGACGAATTTCTGTATCATGTCTAGTTCAATGTCAGTAATATTAACCGACAGGTTCAGCAAGGCCAACAGCTGCCTGATGTGTTGCTTACTAATGTCTTCACAGCGTTGCAAATCGTCTCCCCAACTTACCTGACGGTCTAGGTGAGTATAAAGTTTCCGCCCCTGCTCCAGTTCCATCTTGTACGCATCGTAAAATCAGAGCCTTTTGAATATACAACACCCGGTTTCGTCCGATCCTCCCTTGTTACAAGAACCATATTATCTGAGAATTCCCTTTTGAATATGGAGAAGTGATTTTTCAGATAGACATCAATGTTCAAGGTTCTTCCGTAAAAATAAGCTGCTATGATGGTTGCCAGCAAATCGCATTTTACATTCGCTTGGGTAACCACATTACCCGGAGTCACTAAATTACTGTATGTCGCGTACATCCGGCAGACATTCTCGTCCCGTGGATCAAGAATATAGATGCAGACATGCATGGTCCGATGCTGTTCTTCACACAGATTCATTAAGCTAGGCAGAGTGATGTCTCGAGTGTAGCGTCCGCTTCCCCCGTCATACCACCATTCATGGGTGTTTGTCCTGCATTCGCGGTGATGATTATTGATTTGATAGGGCTGCAATACTTTAAATTCACCTATTTTCATCTTTTTGGGAGATGCCCAAACCAGCAAGCCACCCAGTATAACTGCGACAGACAAGGAAGAGAATAAGGTTTCGAGTATGGACTTCCATAGCAAGTACCTGGTTTCACCGGTAGCCAGATTTGGATAAATCACATAATGCAGGACTAAAAAAAGACCGCCCAACAATCCAATGATTACTATCCCGAATTTTACCTTATTGGATATCATTTCCAATTCCTCTAGTTCCATAATAAATTGTTTTTCTTTGTTTTTACATTGTATGGTATCAAAGGCACTAAAAAAGCGAGGAAAGAAACCGCTCCATTATGGGAAGCATTTTCTTTCCTCGCTTGAAAATAGTCTTATGGTAAAGAGGGTGTGCCAAGATGACAAGGCACACGCCTTTTTATCTAATTAAAACGGAACTCCTATCAAGGTTTTGCATTTCTGATTACTTCGATAGTAAAGTCGAATGAAGTAGTACCCCAGTCATGCTTGTATGCGACGGTTACAGTAACTACCTTTTCGTAGATTGTACCGGTCGGGTCGATTGTACATTTCAATTTACCGTTTTCAATTGTCCAACCTTCTGTCTTTGTAGAGAAGGTAAGTCCTGTTGATGAAGTAGCTGTTCTATACAATGACTGTTCAGCAGCAAGCAAATCGAATTTACCATCTTTTACATTGTACTTCACAACATTCTGGTCAATATAGTCTTTCAGAACCAATGAGTTCCATACAGATGTCTTCTTGTCAGCACCTAATACAGTCTTAGCATAAGTTACGAAATCAATTACTGTATTCTTAGCCAAAGTTGCATCATAAAACTTGCCCAAGTTAGCTGTTCCTGCGAATGCTTTCAACGGGCTTTGAACCTTCCATGTATCAGTTCTGTAGAAGTTATCTTTAGCTACAGTACCATCATACAGGTCAATCTTCAATTCCTTAACCTTGGCTGCATCTACTGGTGCAGTGAACTTAACAGTGTTGCCTTCGAATGTCAATGTACCCGCAGTTATCAAACCTTTCACATAATCATTCTGCTTTTCAGCATCCAAGTTAAAGGCAAGAGTAGCATCAGTCGGAATTACAGTGTACATGTCATCGAATACATTTGATTCCAATGTATAAGTTGTCTTGTCTGCACTCCATTTACCAATGATAGTCTGTGCTTTATATTCTTCCTTAACTGTTGCGCTGAAGTTACGAGTTACAGAAACATCTGTCAATGTCAAAGCAAAATACTTAGCATCATAGTTGTTCCATACTGCATAAGGCATTTTGTTCTTACCAAATGTACCATTCCAAGCACTAAACTTATAAGTCTGTCCACTAACCTGAGCTTCAGGAGAAACATACAATGTTGTTTTCGGCAACTTAGCCTTAGCTCCAACCATCAAGAACAGAGAGTCTTTATCTGCATTGGTTCCACCATTTCTGTAATACAACAAGATGTCACCGTCAGCAATAGTCAATTCATCTGAATCAATGTTAGAAGCCATTTCTGCTACTCCATTTGTTTTAGAAACTTGCTCATATGCCTTAGTTTCTTCGTTATAAGCATACAACGGCAATAAATAATTCTTCCAAGAGTAATTATCACCAGCCACAACGTCACGACCACCAACTTCCGATTCAAACTTACGCACATTCAAAGAAACAATCTGAGTCTTAGTAGCATAGTCCAAAGCCAGTGTACCTTCATTAGGAATCAAATCTACAGTACCGTAGTTAATTTCTTTTTCCGGACGAACAGCTTTCACGAAAATCGTATTCTTGAATACATAGTCATCCACACCTTCTACCTGAGATTTTACAGTTGTTGTAACCTCAACACCTGCATATTCATTGATAGCAGAAGACTGATAAGCTTCTTTCACAGCCAAGATACCGTCTTTAACCTCAAAAATACCCTGACGTGTATTTATTGTCTGGCCATCGAACGTTATCTCCATATCCTGATCAATCAACTTGAAAGACTGGGTATATTCAATATTCGTTTCTGCCAAAGGCATTACTTTCTGATTAATAACAACAGCTGCATTGACTGAATCATTCAAATTGAATTGTTCTGTATAGTTAAACTTATCAGCAACCTCCCAAGTATTAGCAGTTTTTACAGTTGATGTTATTTCACGAGGATCAATTTCTTGTCCCGGGAAGATACGGTAAGCATGGATATCTTCACTATATACATTGGCAACCTGTACATTGAAATAGTCAGATGCAGAAACATACTGATTATACATCTTCACGTCCAATGAGGTTTTATAGTTTGTGCCAGATACCATATTCTGCGGACGCATAGAAACGCTCAAGATACCATTTTCCAATGAAGCCGATTTTTCCACATAGCTCAATGCGGGAACAGCAGCTCTGGTCTTGTAGGTATCAGAGAAATAGAATTCAGCGTCGGACAAAGAAAATGTTTCAGGATATACCTTGAATTCTGCTTTAGCCGGAACAGACGCAAATAAAACATCTTTGTCCCTATTACCGTCTTTATCC
>VOFI01001749.1_pt1 | contig 39107 bp, 36 predicted proteins | sample 5384131 | NCBI WGS metagenome assembly VOFI01 (sample SAMN12384728, study PRJNA508395) | human gut metagenome | isolation source: healthy gut H | host: Homo sapiens | reverse complement strand
TGTGCACCCACAACCTCAGGGATTTCCCACCATACAAATACTCCGAGACGAGGATCCTCTCCATTTCCTTTTGCAATATACTGACTGGAATCCTGTGAAAATACTTCGATATCAATCAGCCCCTCTTCAAACCATGTGTGATAATAGGCGATCGCATTTTTATATTCCTCAGAGGATGCCTGATAATATACTTTTCCATCCTTTATCGCCCTATGGTCAAGCTGATAATCCGTACATCCAAAAGGAGCAAGCAGTGTTCCGATACCTGCACACCAGGAACCATTTTTCTCAGGGAAAATAAAGGAGAGCGGGATTTCATCGGTCGGATCCCCATTGCCATTTACATCATTTTCCTTAAATGCTTTCAGTATGTCATGAAGTTCATCTACCGTAGAGGGCATTTCCATATTTACAGCTTCCAGCCAGTCCGTGTTTATCGCTGTAAACTGAGGGATAGCTCCAATATAGTAGGTATTTCCATCCGTATGTTCAAATCCCATTTCTGAAATTGTGGGAAGTCCATAAATATGACCATCCGGCATGGTACATGTGGCAAGCAGTTCCGGACGCTTCTCCACAATTTTCATCAGATTCGGCATAGTCTCTTCATTAATATAGTCTTCCAGCGCAATAAGCATCCCGTTGCCGCCGTAAGTAATAAGCTCGCTGTCGGTCATAGCCGCCGACATCAGGGCATCCGGCAGATCATTTCCTGCATTCAGCAGAAGATTTTTCTTTTCCGTTAAGGTATCCCCGGATACACAGTTCCACTCAACCGTCACTCCCATCGCTTCATTCATCTGCTTAACCAGCGGTTTTTCGCTGTTATCAGGAGACAGCGCGCTGACGCCCGCAAATATTTTGAAATTTGTCTGGGAAGTGTCTGCCTGTGCCGTTTCCCCGCCTCCTTTACTGCCGCAGGCCGCCGTGGACAGCACCAGTAATGCAGTCATTCCTGCCGCCATCAGTTTTTTCAGATTCCTTTTCATACTTATATCCTCCATTCGTTAATATGTACTCCCTTTACATATCTGCACTTATTTGCAGTCCAGGGAGGTTTTTCATACCGGCAGCTTTTGATTAGCCCTTCACTGCACCGGCCATAAAACCTTTTTCAAAATATTTCTGTACAAAAGGGTAGGCTATCAGCATCGGTACGGATCCCACTACGATAGATGCAAATTTTATCAATTCTGTTATCTTATTCGCTTCCGCATAGCCGCCGTCCATATTCCCTATCATTGTCGCTGTTGCCTGGCTTTGAATTAAAACCTGGCGCAATGCCAGCTGTAATGGATATTTGGATTTTTCACTCATATAAATCAAGGCTGTAAACCAGTCATTCCAGTAAGCTACCATTGTAAAAATAACCATTACTGCAAGAATGGGTTTGGAAAGCGGCAGGGCAATTTTGAAAAAGGTTCTCATATTGCTGCTTCCGTCAATAGCAGCCGCTTCGTAAAGCTCTTCGGGAATACTGCTCTCAAAAAATGTTCTCGCCACAATCACATTGAATACCGCCACCCCTCCGGGAAGAATCAGCGACCATACACTGTTAAGCAGCCCCATTTTGGCAACCACCAGATAGGTGGGAATCAAGCCTCCGTTAAAGTACATGGTAAATACATAAAAGAGCATAATACTTCTTCGAAAGGGCAGCGTTTTCTTCGAAACACAATAACCGGTGGTAATGATAAGCGCTACGGAAACTACAGTTCCCAGAATCGTATAATAGATACTGTTGATATAGCCTGTCGCAATTGATTTTTCCTTGAACACTCTGGCGTAACCCTCAAACGTAATCTTGGAAGGAAGCAAAAATGTTTTTCCCGCATAAACCTCATATGGATCCGAAAAAGAAGCAATCAATACATAATAAAGAGGGTATGCAATGATAAGCACAAGGATAAGAAGGAACGCATAGTTAAACAAATCGAACAGCTTGTCCGATGTAAATCTGAATTTTTTCCTGTTCATCTCCTATTCTCCTTCCTCATATAAAGCTTACGTCAGACAGCTTTTTGCATATTTTATTAACAGCAATCAGCAAAATAATATTTACCGCTGTATTAAACAGCCCCACAGCCGTGGAAAAGCTGTACATTGCCTTTAACATACCCTGCTCATATACATAAGTGGCAATGATTTCAGAGGTCTCCTTATTAAGGTTCGTCTGAAGCAAAAATGCCTTTTCAAATCCCACATTCATCAGATTTCCGAACTGCATAATTAGCTGTATAACTATGATGGGAACCAGTTCCGGAATATCGATGGAGAATCCTCTGCCAGGTGCTTGCCCCGTCCACTTTGGCGGCTTCATGGAGCGATGCATCCACACTGGACAGGGTAGCCAGGTAAATAATCGTTCCCCATCCCGCATCCTGCCAGATACTGGAAGAGATATATATTGTCCGGAATGCAGATGCCGAATCTATGTAATTCACCGCTTCCGGCGCTCCCAGCGCCTGTGCAATAACATTTATCAGACCGCCGTAGGGTGAAAGAAAAATCCGGAGCATACCGCATAAAATCATTATGGAAATAAAATGAGGCGCATATATTACAGTCTGTGTTACCCTTTGAAACTTTTTCCCTTTTACCTGATTTATCAATAATGCTAATATTATCGGTATGGGAAATGTCCACAATATGCTGTAGAGGCTTAGCAGTACCGTATTCCGTATCATACGTACACTGTTATAGCTGTTGAAAAAGCGCTCAAACCATTTCAGTCCCACCCAGGCGCTGCCCCAAAAGCCATCCACCGCATTATAGTCCCTGAATGCAATCTGCACTCCGTAAATAGGAACATACTTAAAAATAATTGTTAATACAATTCCCGGCAGCAGCAGCACATAAAATTCCCAATGCTTCAGCATCTGCTTTCCTATAGATTTTCGCGGCGGCAGTGTCACAGCATTCTGCTTTGATTTCTTCATCCTCCATCCTCCTCATATTTCCATTGTGAAACGTTTCATGATTCATGCCTTTATATTACTGTTAAGGGACCCATCTGTCAAGCGTAAAAAGTGATATTTTTGTGCAATCAGTATATTTTATTGAATTTATACAAACTATTATATCCGATTTCAGTCATTATTTCAGATTGTAACGTTTCACTAATTGTATTATAATAGGATTCTGAATGGTGAAATTACTATTTCTATATTCATCTGCAAATGTTAATATTAAAAGTAATATCTTTTTCTTTACAGCTCTGCAAATATTGTTATTTTGAAAGGAACATACAAAATATGAACAAAAAAAATGCTCCTACCATGAAGGATGTTGCGAGGGAAGCCGGTGTTGCTCTTGGCACTGTCTCAAAAGTCATTAACGGCCTTCCTGTAGGCGATGCATATAAAGAAAAAGTAGAGGCGGCAATCAAAGCATTGGATTATGAAGTAAACACATATGCCCGCGGGTTAAAGACCCAGAAAAGCAATCTCATCGCGCTTATCATTCCCAATACCACCAACCCTTTTTTTGCTGCCTTTACCGATCATATAGAAGGCGCGCTTTACAAGAGAGGGCTTAAACTGCTGCTCTGCTGTGCAGACGGAATACCGGAAAAAGAGGTTTCCTGTCTCAGCATGGCTACACAGAATAAGGTCGACGGCGTTATAGCGCTTACTTATTCCGATATAGGAAAATATATCGGAAAGGATCTTCCCATTGTTGTTTTCGACCGTTTCTTTGAAAATCACGTAATTCCGAGAGTTGCCTCTGACAATTATGCAGGCGCATGTCTTGCCATTGAAAAGCTGTTGGAATTCGGCTGCCGTCATCCTGTCTACGTACGCTTTCATTCTGTTTTTCCGGGCGAATCCGATAAAAGAAAAGATGGTTATCTTTATGCCTGCAGCAAACACGGACTTGAACCGGATTACCTTGATATGCTTGACAATGAGGACTTGTCTGTCCAAATGAAAGACTTTCTGTATAAACATAAAAAAGCCGACAATACCCTGACTTTTGATGGTGTTTTTGCTCATACGGATTATCATGGGTACATGTTTGCCAAGCTTCTTCGCCAGGAGGGCTACCGCGTTCCTGAAGATGTCCAGATAATTGGGTTTGACGGCATACATAAATTTGGGAATGAAGATGACGAACTGTTTGTTTCTTCCATATGCCAGCCCGTCAGGCAGCTTGCGGAAAAATGCGTGGAAATTTTACTTGAGGAAGATCGGTCCGCGCTTCCCAGCCTGACACTTCTTCCCGTAAAATATGAATATGGAGGAACTACAATACGGTAGGCGGAACTTTTTTCTCGCGCTGCTGCTTCTCTGTTATCGTCTCTTATATACCACAGACATAAAACCGCTTTCCGGCACATATCCTGTAAGAAAACCGGAAATCCCATATGAAAAATCGAGAAATAATCAAAGGTATCACCGGAATCCTCTTCCTGTTCATTCTGGCATTTTTAGCCGGCCGCTTTCTGGCGCAGGCCGTGGATGCCGTCATTTCATCGTCAGTCCTCCTGCCGAAGGCAACTGGGGCCTGAGCTTCCGGGAAGACGGCAAGCCTCCCGTTGCCAATGCCTCCTTTGAAGAGCTGGCGAAATATAACGCTTTTTATGCGGAAAACACACAGGAAAAGGTACTTTACCTCACGTTTGACTGCGGGTTTGAAAACGGAAACACGCCCGCCATTCTGGATGCCCTGAAAAAGCACAATGTTAAGGCAACCTTTTTTATTGTTGGAAATTATCTGGAAACCAGCCCCGATCTGGTGAAAAGGATGTTGGACGAAGGGCATATCGTGGGAAACCACAGCTACCATCACCCGGATATGTCTCAGATGGATAAAGAGGCCTTTACAAAAGAACTGGGAGAATTGGAAACGCTTTATGAGCAGACCTTCGGCCAGCCCATGCAGAAATTTTACCGGCCGCCTCAGGGGAAATACAGTGCAAACAACCTGCAGATCGCCAGTGATTTGGGATACAAAACCTTTTTCTGGAGCCTCGCGTATGTGGACTGGGAGCAGGATAATCAGCCCACCCATGAAGAAGCCTTCAATAAGCTGCTGAAAAGGGTTCACCCCGGCGCTATCGTCCTGTTACATAATACTTCGAAAACCAACGGGGAAATCCTGGATGAACTTCTCACAAAATGGGAGGAAATGGGGTACAGCTTCCGTTCCCTTACACAGCTGCCCGGAGTGGAAAACAACTGAAATACGGAACCGGATATGATTCCGTATTAAAGAAAAAAGCAGGAAAACACACTTTTTCCCTGCTTTTTTCGCAATTTCATCACAATTTTATAATAATTCCATCACAATTCCTTTTTATACTACAACTATCGAAACAAGGAAAACAAAGTTTAGCATAAAAAGGAGCTGACCATTATGTTTGAATATCAGAATGAACACTACGAAAACAGAAACCAGATGTATAATTACAACGGCATGCCGGAGAACGGGCCTGCAGAGCCTCATAAACCGTCCGCCTCTCCGAATCCCGGACATACGGGAAAGAAGGCGCGGATCCTGAAAAAAGCCGGAGCCATCACCTTAAGCGCCATCCTTTTCGGCGGTGTAGCCGCAGGTTCCTTCCAGGCAGTCAATTATTTAACCGGCTACCAAACACCGGCAGCTGAATCCGCAGCGGCTTCTGCGGGAAACAATACAGCCAGCCTTCTGCAGACTGCCTCTCTTCCGAGTACAGCCGACGGAAAGGGCAGCCTGGGATGTTTCCGACATTGCACAAGCCGTAATGCCCTCCATTGTATCCATTACAAATAAATCGGTACAGGAGGTACAGAATTATTTCAGCCTGTTCGGTTACGGCTACAGCGGAGAAACCATTCCCCAGGAAACAGAAAGCCGCGGTTCCGGTATTATCATTGGGAAAAATGATACGGAACTCCTGATTGTCACCAATTATCATGTGATTGCAGACGCCGATACACTCTCCGTCGCTTTCAATGACAACCAGGTATATGAAGCGAATACAAAGGGTACGGATCCGGACAACGATCTTGCCGTAATCGCAGTTCCTCTGGAAAGCATATCTGCGGATACCATGTCACAGATAGCCGTTGCTTCCATCGGCGATTCCGATTCCCTTAAGGTCGGCGAACAGGTTGTCGCCATCGGCAATGCCCTGGGTTATGGCCAGTCCGTTACCACGGGTATCGTAAGCGCCACCAACCGTACCCTGAACTCCAACATGAATACCGCAAATACATCGGAGGACTCCGCAGACCAGCCCGCCTATATCCAGACCGATGCGGCCATCAACCCCGGCAACAGCGGCGGTGCGCTGGTTAATATGAAGGGTGAAGTCATCGGAATCAATTCCGCTAAATTAGCCAGCACGGAAGTGGAAGGCATGGGCTATGCCATCCCTGTTTCCAGAGTTTCCGACATTATCGAAAAACTGATGAACGAAACTACCAGAAGCAAAGTTACTGAAGATCAGAAATCCAGCATCGGTATTACCGGGATCACAGTCACAGAATCCGTAAACAGTGTGTATGGCATTCCTTCCGGTGTCTATGTTGCCGGCGTAACTGAAGGCAGCGGGGCAGAGAAGGCAGGGCTCAGGAAGGGCGACGTCATTACAAAATTTGACGGTAAAAACATTACCCAGATCCAGGAGCTGACTGAACTTCTACAGTATTATCCGGCAGGGGAAACCGTGGAACTCACTATCCAGACTATCGGCAGTGATAACGCCTACACGGAAAAAACGGTATCCGTTACTCTTGGACACGCGGTAAATTCCGGCTCCCAAAGCGGAAGCTCCGGACAGCCGGAAGCAAATTCGCAGAAAGACATGAGTGCATTTTATTAAATGACAGAAAAGACGGGTACGTCCCATTTATACTCCACAGTTATAATTAACCCCCGCTTTTTCCGCCTGGTCCATCTGGTCCTTCCTCTCAATGTGATATATCCGGTTCCCTTTTTTAAAGAGCGCGCCGGTCTGTTTAAACCAAAATGGGACATTGTATTCCACACATTGTTCCATGGAATTTAAAATCCAGCCGAAGTCACAGAGGCGTGCCTCAGGGCCGGACTCTCCTCCGCAGGTTACCTGTTCAATACATCCTGTTGACAGGTACCTGCGGATATCTATGGGTTCCAGCATGGGTTCGTGAATCACGGTTCTGTGTTTTATGGGAAGCTCCAGCAAAATGGGAAGCCGGTAATCTGCCCGGTTCTGGTTTTCACAGGTACAGCAGATGGTAACATTATCGTACCCTTCTCCCCAGTCTTCCGGCAGGCCTGTGCGGAAACGGTGGATTCTTTTGGTAATGATGACAAAATGCAGATCGCCCCGCAGCAGTATCATGTTCCAGGCCTCAGGCCGCCATTGATCCGCTTCTTCCAGGAAAAAATCCGATGTCATACAGGTATAAATACTTTCCCCGTCCGTTTTCAGCTTATATTCTCCCCTTCGGCTGCATTTTATGGGCAGGGAAAAATTTGCCGTCTGTGTTACGACGCTGCTGTCCCTGCCGAACTCGGCATCTCTCCGGTAAACATAACAATTTCTGCAGCCCGGGCTGATCTTTTTACAGCCATGCCATGGATTCCAAACTGCCATCCGGTCACCTCCCAGCCAGATAAATTATAGGTGTTCAGTTTCTATTTTCATTATAATAGACTGGGATATGGCATGCAATAGGCACAGGAACATTTGTTCTGTTTTTATTAGTTTGACAGCTTTCTATCCTTTCGGAACATGAGGAAATATTATTTGCCAATAATAGAAAGATACATCCGGTAAACGGCATTGCGGTTAATATAGTCCAAGCGAAGGACTCCGCCCATCCAGGGTTTGTTTTCTACCATTGCCAGATTCTTATCAATTTGGCCGTCCAGCGCATCCATAAATTTTTCCATGAATGGACGGAATGTGTTTTGGATTATTCCGGCCAGTTTATCGCTGACACCCGCATCAGCAACAATTTGTCTTGTGTCCTGATATTGTTTAACCAAAAATTTTCCCAGCTCACTGTCGGATTCGCACGGCCGCCATACCTCCCATACGTGTCCGGCGTTTTTTATTTGCTGAGAGAGTGATTTTGCATAAACTCCCGCAAATGTCAAATCATCGCCACTGTATACAGCCTTTGAGGAACCAGATTGTATATTGCCCCCATCTGCCGCAAAACTATCCCGCAGCCGCGCTGCTAAATAAGCATCATCCTGTGCAAGCCAACTGTCTTCCGAGTCTTTCAGGTTGGCATAGTCACCCGCACCAGCCAAATACGTCTCATAAGCGGCTTCCCTTTCATCTACCATCGCCAGGACACTTGACCTCATATCCTCTATGACTCCTGTCTGCCCCAAATCTTCATAAAATCCTCCGATATTTTGCGCATATGTATCGGCCATTTCCTCTTTTGCCTGATTATATATACTATCCAGCTTATCCATTTGAGCCTTTTGTTCATCGCCGGCATACTGCGTCTGAATCCTGTCCTTCAGCACCGCATACCTGGAGGCTATATAATCTGCTTTGGTTTCCAGACGTTCCACATTACCAAATCTGATATCCATGGAACAAAAATCTTCTATGACACCCCGCCAATCAATATCCTCGCCCAGGCCATTTTCATTGAGTTCCTTACGGAAATTTTCAAGCTTCTCGTCACTTACCATACCGGGGGCACACAGCCTCATCGGCTTCCCCTCCTCAAAGCGGTACTGCTTCATATACTGGTTCATCAGAGCGTCATGCTCCGTATAATCAATCACTTCTGATGGTGGCAGTAATTCTGGAACGTGCATTGGTTCCGCTTGCTTGACCTCGCACCCAAAATCTATTCTCTGCAGTTTGTTTTCATATCCATGCATTCTGGCATATTCTTCTGCAGAAGAAGACAATTCTACCCTGTCTACATTGGGTTGGTTGTAATTCTGGGGCTGCCTGGCCAGTAACCGTTCCGCAATTTTCTCCAAAGCAGAACGCGTTGATGCGGAAGAAACTTTCTTGTTATTTTGGAAACACTAATAGCTTTGTATTCCGACGTGACCTAGAATAATCATTTTGGAAACACTCCTTTCTTTTATGTGATAATCTGTTTGTTTCTATACTATAGAATCGGCATATTTTCTCAATATATTAGTCATCTCTACTGTTTTTTATGTATAATTATTTACGTTATCCTCTGATTTCTCTGTGTGAATTTATAAGGCAATAAATCACGAATTTTAATAGAGGCAAACAAATAGAGGGCGTCTGACCGACGCCCTCTAAGTCCGTTATCATAATATCAGAAGTTATATTCCAGAATCCCTTACACCTCAACAGCCTTCATTTATCCAGCTGATACCCCAGTTTAAGCACCAAAGGCTGTGCATAATTCCCAAACTTATCCCCGAACAGATTCACGCCCCCCAAATGAACAGCATCCTCCGCAACACCGATTTTAACACTGATGTAAGGCAAGTCAGAAAAACGGATATCCGAAATAGTAAGCCTGCTGGTCCTGATCCCATCAAGATATGTGCCGCTTTCGTCCAGCCGCCATGTGATTAAAAATCCATATTGAGTGGATAATATGCTGTTCCAGGATGGAGTCAGAACTCCGCGGGCACCCCCGCAGTCGCAGGGGCTCTCAAAAATTCCAAGTTTTTTATCGTTCACAAAAACACTGATGTCACTCTTCCACGGATCTCTGTACATTGGCGCTTCCGAACATGTTTCAAAGGATATTTCAAGCCATTTCAGAGTGATGTCATACATAAAGGCAAAGGAAAAACGATATTCCAGGAAACCGGAATGAAACCAGACTCTCTGGGCCTGAAATCGATCCGGATGGAAAAAGCAAAGCGGATTATCCTTTTCCCCAATTATCGAATACTCATTGCACATACCGCAGGTAGGCGTAATATTCTGTGCATCCGTATAACATCCTACCGGCATGCTCATGGTAAGACTTTGGGGTGTCTCATCCGTTTCAACGGATCCGATATTGTTCAGATTGAAAATCACCTGGGATACGGAAGGAGAACAAAGCTTTAGCATGCCGCGCTCCTGTGATTTATTTTTGGCAATAATCAGTCCGCTCTCTTCCAGAATACTCACCGAAGTTGAAACGGTAGACATGGGGATCTGCAGTTCCTCAGATAACTCGCCGATGCTTCTGCTTCCGGACTGCAGCGTTTCCAGAATAGTAAGTCTTGTTTCAGAGGAAAGCGCCCTTGCCATCTTCCGCAGGCCGTGCTTATCATCCAAACTGAACTCCGCTGTTTCCTTCCCACTGTCTATCATTTCAAGTCCTCCCTTCAGGAATCGGTTATTTCACCTGCCCAGATGAGATCCATGCCAAAGCCCGGTTTGTCGGGAATCTTCATTGTTCCTCTTTCCAGGCAGTATCCGTCAAAATCCACACCCTCTATGGAGCCTAAAACAGCTTCCACGCAGGGAATATGATGAGGATACGCTGCGGCAAGATGTGCACAATAATGTGTTTTCGTTACATTTCCCCATGCATGCGGTGACGCCAGCCAGCCGTTTTGGCTGATTTCCTTCATCAGGGTTCTCCATTTGGTAAATCCATAGCCGCAGACATCCGGCTGCCATACATCAAGAAGCTTCTTTTCCGCCAGTCCTCTCAACAGCGGGATATCTGTATCGGATTCTCCGTCCGCAATCAGAGTACCGGGCCGTTCCTTCAATAAATAATCCTTCAGCAGCCGGTTTTTCCCTTCTTCCTCACGGAATGGCTCTTCAAACCAGAATATCTCCGTATCACCGATTCCCTCAAGAAAGGCAATGGCATCCTCCAGCGTATACCCATCGTTTGCATCCACCATAATGGCAATCCCCGGCAGAGTCTCATGAATCCGTCTGACAATCTCAATATCCCTCGCCATTCCTTCCCCATGCTCCATCCATCGATGCCCTCTGCCGATTTTTACTTTCAGTATCGTATGGCCCAAACGCACATCAGCCACACTCTCCTGTATCACCCGATCGACTCCAAAAGGAGCATCCTCCGGTATGATATCGTTCATATAAATCGCCCCGTCATACACAGGTGCGCGGAGCACCGAATCCGGATTGATCATGCGGCATACAGGAATTCCCAGAATTTTCCCTGCCAAATCGTGCAGCGGGATATCAAAGGCCAGCAGCTTTTCATCCAGGATTCCCGTCCCGGAATCAAAAAGCTCCGTAAGGGGACGTTTCAGCAAAAGCTCCTTATTCCTTTTTGCCTCATCCATGCCTCTGCTCAGCTGTCCCCAGCCTGTGATTCCGTCCTTCGTAGTCAGTTTGGCCACTTCAATCTCTCCGCCGAAACCGTGATAACCCCGGATTGCATTTTTCCCGTGCAGCCTCGGATATCTTGCCCGGCACCGATAAAACTGCACCCGTTCAATCTGATGCCCTTTCAGCTCCTGATTCCATAATTCACAGCAGGATTGCTTCATTTCTCTTTTCCTCCCAATTTTAGATTTCACTGCCTTTCCGTCATTTGATTTCAGCCCTTATCGATCCTATCATAACACCCTTTGTAAAATAACGCTGTACAAAAGGATAAACAATTAACATGGGTACGCAGCTGACTACAATAACCGCATATTTTATCGTAACGCCAAGCTTTGAATTTTCCGCATAGGAACCGTCTCCTGAACTCACCTGATTCGCCAAAAGGATATCCCTCAGTACAAGCTGAAGATTTGCTTTCTCCGTGGAACGCAGGTAAATCAGCGCGTTAAAATATGTATTCCATGAATCAACCGCATAATACAGGGCAATCACTGCCAAAATGGGCGCCGATAACGGAATTACTATCCTGAGAAAATATTTCGTATAGCTGCAGCCGTCCAAAAAAGCCGCTTCCCTCAATTCTTCCGGTATCGTGGAGTTAAAATATGTCCTCATTATAATCATATTTGTCGTCGAGATCGCAGTCGGTAAAATCAGCCCCCAAAGCGTATCAACCAGTTCCAGTTTGCTTACGAGCAGAAATGTCGGTATTAACCCGCCGCTGACATACATGGTAACTGCGACAAAAACAGTGATCAGATTCCTTCCCGGCAGCTCCTTTCTGGACAGCGGAAAAGCCAGCAGCATCGTAAGCGACATATTAAGGAGAACACCAAGTCCCATATAAATAATGCTGTTCTTAAATCCGTTCAGGATCTGGGAATTTTGAACCAGCATTTTGTAGCCTTCCATACTGAATTCTACCGGCCACAAATAAACTTTTCCCAGGGATATCGCATCCGAAGAACTGAAGGAAGCGCTGAGTACATAAATCAAAGGATATGCTTCCACAATCAGGATCAAAATTCCCACCGTATTGAAAAAAATACTGACCGCTTTATCCTGCGGAATTTCTTTTTTCTCTTTTATTCTTTGTTTCATTACCCGCCTCCTACCATAAGCTCGTCCCATTTACCCGCTTTGCAATCGCATTTGCGAGCAGAAGCAGAAGAATATTACATACGGAATTAAAAAGACTGATTGCCGTTGAATAATCGAAATTACCCTCCAAGATTCCCACACGGTACACATAAGTGGAAATCACATCGCTGGATGCCTGATTCAGGCTGTTCTGCATTAAGAGCACCTTCTCATATCCGATATTCATAATCTGCCCGCAGCGCAGCAGCAGCATAATCGTAATGGTACTGCTGATCCCCGGAAGCGAAATATGCCATATTTTTTGAAGTCTTCCCGCTCCGTCTATGGATGCCGCTTCATAGAGCGTGGTATCGATTCCCGCCAGGGCTGCAATATAGAGGATGGCATCCCATCCCATGTTCTGCCAGATACCGGATATGATGTACATCGGCTTAAAAGCACCGACTGACGCAAAGTAATTTGTAACGGGAAGTCCGAACCACTGGCGTATCATATTATATACACCGGTATTGGGATTCAGGATCAGCTGCATGATACTTACCACAATAACCGCTGAAAGGAAATGCGGTATATAAGCAACATTCTGAAGCACTTTCCTGAATTTTCCGTTTCGCAGTTCCCCAGCAGCAAAGCCAGAAAAATAGGGAAAGGGAAGCCGAACAAAAGGCTCAGGATATTAATCGTCAGTGTGTTTCCCACAATCCTTCCAAAATAAAAACTGCTGAAAAAGCGTTTGAAATGTTCGAGGCCGATCCACTCACTTCCCCATATGCCTCTCGCCGCACGATAGTCCTTAAAAGCTATCAAAATGCCGTACATGGGTGTATACAGGAACAGGATATACCATATGACAGGGAGCAGAAGCATCAAATACAATTCCCTGCATGCCAGAATCCGTTTCCATAAAGATTCTTTCTTTGTCTGATTAGATGACAAGTTTCTCGTCCCCCTTCCCTAATTAAATTCATTATCTGTAATCATAATCGGCAGAAATTTTATGAAAGGGAATCATAATAGTCCTGATAGTACGATACCAGATCATCAACACCCAGAGATTTTAATGTAGCACAGTAGTCATCCCAGGCGTCAAAGCTCATTTCACCCGTGATGAATTTCGCCTGACATTCTGAAACATAAACATCAAGATCCGTTCTGATCGCATCCACCTTTTTCTGCGTATCCGAATCGAACAACGGGGTGCCGTAAACCGGATCCTTCTGATAATACGGTTCCCACACAGGAACATTTTCCTGTACCTTGGCGGAATAAATATAATTTGAGTTCTTTTCATTTCTCCAATACCCAAAACCGCCACCGGGAAGCGGGCAGGCATCTCCAACCGCTACCGCAACGCCTCGTTCATCATGAAGCATTTCATCCGTATAATCCCATGTTCCGTCATCATATTTCTGACAGGTAATCCCTATCAGGTCTTCATTGAAACAGCCAATCGTCATGGAACCCTCTTCCGTAAAGAAATAGTCAAGGAATCTGAAGGAAACCCACGGTGTTTCGTCTGCAGCAGTGATAAAAGTATTACTTCCCATGCTGTTGGACGCCAATTGAATCACAGGCTCCTTTCCGTTCGGGCTTTTCACAGGGGCCAAAGCAACATACTGGTCGTTTACCATGGTAAAGAGGTCATCTGAGGACAAGCCGAACACGCCGCAGTTACCGGAGGATATTTTTCCGATAGACGAGTCGCCTGTCTGCGTATATACCTCATTATCCAAAAGGCCTTCCTTATACATAACGTTCATGTACTGAAGCACTTCTTTCCACTCGTCCGTATTTTTCAAGAAACTGACCTTTCCTTCTTCCAATTTTATATTTTCATAGTCCAGGTTATAATACAGTCCGAATAACCCCGAAATAATGTCCGCCCTGGCCGTATGTCCCGCGCCGGAATCTTCCACTGCGTAAGGAATTTCGTTATTGGGATTCCCATCGCCGTCCGCATCCTCATCACGAAAGCTGCGCAGCACATCCAGAAGTTCCTCTGTCGTTGTGGGTATTTCCAGGTTAAGATTGTCAAGCCATTGTTTGTTGATCCAGAGATTCCTGTGGCTTGTCAGATTCGGCTTCAGCGTATTAATGCCCGGCAGGGTGTATAATTTCCCATCGGAGGCTCTTGCCGAAACGGCAACTCCCGGATATTCTTCCAGCAGCGGTTTTAATCCGTCAGAGTAGGCATCCATTAATTCATCGATCGCAATCACCTGTCCATCCTCAATCGCAGTGGAAAGGTTGGGAATAGCCCCTTTCATGATAATGTCCGGCAGGTCATTTGTTGCAAGCATCAGATTAATGCGTTCATTCCAGCCGTCTGCACCCACCACAATCCATTCTATTTCGATATTCATTTTCTCCGCAATATAACGGAGCGTTTCCATCTCTTTCACATCACCGATATTGCCGGGCTTTTTTATCATGATTGTTTTCTTTACCGTATCATTTACAAGCGGATATCCTTCTTCGTTAAAATTCATATCCTCTTTCGCCCGGGCAATAATTTCCGGCAGATTTTCCTGGGCCTCTTCCCCTATTTTCCCGTCCGCTTCTGTATTCGTACTGCTCACAGTACTGCCCTCTGCTCCCGTACCAGCAGCGGCCCCGCATCCGGCCAGACAGGAACCCAACATCATGATACTAAGAACTGCACTGACTAATTTCCCATATTTTCGCATAAAAAAAACACCCTCCTTAACCTAGTCCATAAAGATACCCATTCCAGTTCAAAATTTCTGAAATACTCAAAAGTATGAACCCTTTTGTTTTGTGCCATTATCCTATAGGTTTTGAAAGCGCTCTCTTAATTATAAGATATTTTCCATAAAAAATAACGTTTTATGAAGTACATTTTTATTTAATCATATGATTTATTGTGTGTCAACCTTTCGGCATTCATTCAAAAAAGCCGAATACCTCTGCTGTACCATTTCAATTTTTGAGGTATAAACAATGTGGAATATGATAGAATTTTTATTATCAGAAAATAGAACGTATGACTTTTTCCTTGAAAATAATCTTTCATAAGATCATAATGGGGATATGGATATATTAGGCAGCATAGAAGGAAGATAAAAGGGAGGGCATACTGATGATTATTGAAAAAGCGACCGAGGATGATTTACAAGAAATACTTGCTTTGCAGTATCTGGCGTATCAGAGTGAAGCAAAATTATTTAATAATCCGGATATCCCGCCGTTAAAGCAGACTCCGCCTGAAGTGTATTCTGAATATGAAAAGGGTATTCTTTTAAAAGCTCTTAATGAAGACGGAAAAATCGTGGGCTCCGTACGGGCCTTCTGTAATCATGACACCGCATATATAGGTAAGTTAATTGTTCATCCGGATTGGCAGAGAAAGGGGATTGGTACCAGGCTGCTGCTGGAAATTGAACAGCTCTGTCAAAGAGAACGCTATGAATTATTTACAAGTACCCGAAGTACAGGAAATATAAAGCTATATGAGCGGCTTGGCTATGTGATTTTCAAAGAAACGACTGTTAATGATGAATTACGGTTTGTTTACCTGGAAAAAAGCTGCCGGTAATGATACGATATCATATCATTATACCGGCAGCTTCTTATCGTACCTGCTATATTTCTTTTCTGTAAGGTTCCGCAACAGGCATAACTGTCATCCGCAGATCCGTACATCCGTATGGAACAAGCTCCGCTTCCACCTCGGGTCCAACCGGAGTCAGAGAAGACGGTCTTATGGCCGCCACCCCATTTTCCGCAGGCCATTCCACAGGACAGAGCGTTGTTTTCAGGCACACCGGTGGATTTTGGGAATCAAATGCCCCTATACCCGGATTTTTTTTATTATACATAAATTTCCCATCCGCAAAAGCAAAGTTCCACGCGGATTCCGGATAAAGTTCATAATCACAGTATGGATATCTGCGTTCCACACCATCACGTACAAATTCCTTTTTACGCCATTGTGCCTTAACCGGCAGTGAAAAAACAAGCGGGCCTCTCTTTACATAATACATATCTTCATATTGCGGCTGCAGTTTTGCTTCGAAAGCAAATACAACATTTATTTCACTTTTCCCTTCCCACCTGCGCTGAAGTTTACACCGATTTCCTTCAACCTTTTCACCGTCAACATAGGCTTCAGCAGCTCCGTCCGGAATGCGCAGGGAAATTTCAAATTCAGCAGGACGATCTGTTTGCACAATAACCCGGTATCCGTCCGCAAACGGATAATCCGTCACAATTTGAAAATATACCTGTGTACTATCAATTTCCATACTTGCCGAACAGGGAAGAACCGCCCCCACAGCAATTCCTTTTTTTTGCTTAAAAGGATCGCAGACATTGCCAGCTTCGGCCATCCCTGTCCAAAGTTGGCCGTACAGCATCCATAATTCGGTTCCAGGCCAAATATATGGCTTTCGCCGCTGTTTGTAAGAAAAGGAGTTTTCTCCGGAGACAGTATCGAACATTGAATCTGATTGGACATCTGATCATACTGGTGTGTCCACATATCTGAACTGATTGTGGCGGGCAGCGCATTAAATGCCAGATTCTCCAGACGATCTGCCCAGATATCCCCGCCGGTTCCGCATAAAAGCCATTCATAGGAGTACATAGCTTCTACAATCCCGCAGAGTTCCGTTCCGCTTAAAGGACTTTTCCCTGCAAGGCATTCATCACCTGAGAAATGTCCAATCGGCATCCCATGATAATCCAGAAGCATATTCAGCGCTTTTTCCGCAAAATCCCCAATTTTTCTTCCCTCAAATGAATTATACAGCATATCTGATCTCAGACACATTGATAAATTCACCACATGGGTGAGGTAATTCCAGCGGCCTTTTTCCTGCGGTTTCCGGTAAGGCCAGTTTTCAAACAGCTTTTCATAATCAACTCCCTGTACACGCAGTAAAACGGCAAGATCCTGCATCCACCTTTCCGGATGACGATCGTATAACCAGCCCAATGGAATGAGACATTCAAACCATCTGGAAGCCCCCCAGTCAAACAACGTATGCACCTCCAAATGCCTGGAAATGCATTTTAACGCCTTGTATACAGCCTGCTCAATCCGCGCATCCTCCGTACATTCGTAATAAACCACAAGTACCTTGCAGATGAGAAAAGCCGCCCAGATATCATAGCGGGGACGTTCTTCTTTATCACAGGGACATATCCACCCATCCTCCTGCTGCCGGCTGAGAATTGCATTTATATATTTATCCGCACAGGCCTTCAAGTCAGAATCATCAAGCAGCCAGGCCATGGGAATGAATCCATCCAGCCAATAAGGAACCCTCTCCCATCCTTCCTTTTCGCCTCCCGTCCATCCGCTTTCCTTTATATCCGGCCATACTTTATCCAGATTACCGCATAATCCGTCTGCCTGCGTTCTCAGCTGACGATACATCCAGCCCTCCGGTTTCAGCTTTGGGGGCGTCAGCTGTTTATAATAAAATGACTGATACATAGTATTTATTCCTTTCCTGAAAAACCCCATCTTTCCAGGGAAAAGATGGGGTTCACACCATACAGTACTGAATTCTTTGAGCAGCAGTATTTAAATCAGATTAAGCACGCCTCTGTAACCTCCGTCATTACGTTCCGGCATACTGTCAAAACCGAGATCGAATCCTTCATGTCTTGCATATCCGATCAGTTCGTACGGATAATTGGCGCCATTATACCATAAGCTGTAACCATCATCCTCTTTCACCACACTGACACGGTATACACCGTCATGATCCCAGTATCCGTCTGATCCGGCAATCACCGGATTATCCGGATGGCGCTCCCAGCCGGAAATACCATCTTTGGAACGGGCCAGACAGCAGGAAGGACGTCCGTCGCCGTCAAAGCCTATGTAGAACATATAGTGCCAGTCCTCCTGTATCAGAAGATGCCCTGCCGTAACTTTTTTCATTTCACAGAATTTACTGCTGTCGGGAACAAAGATCGGATTACTGCTGTGACGAATCCACTGAATACCATCACTGCTTTCCGCATAGCCTATGGCATCCGGTTCCTCCATCTCGCCGCCGGAATACCACATCCGGAATATATTACGTTTTTCATCCCAATGGACTTCCGGACACATAACGGAAATCCCTTCCCATTTTTCCTCAGGGCTCAGCACCGGCTTATTATAACGAGTCCAGGTAATTCCATCCGGACTTGTGGTATAACCGATTGCACTGGAACCCCGTGTTTCATTTCCGGGGAACATCTGCCCTGTATACCACATATGATACATGCCGTCTTTTTTAATGATGCTTGGCCTGTTAACCTCATGCGCTTCCCAGTCAGAAGATGGATCCGGGGTAAATACTACCCGGGGCAGAGTCCACGTTATCCCGTCCGTACTTTCCGCATAACCAATCAGGTTGACCGGACGCCAGGAAAACCACATGCGGTATTTACCGTCTTCCTTCAGAACCTGCATATCAAAACTGGTGCCATATTCTGGTCCCAGGACCGGTGATGTCAGAGGTTTTGTCCAACCGCCGGAACATCCACGGGGTATCCACTTTATAGCTTGATTCATACTTTGCTCCTCCTTTAAAGCCACATTTTCTTTTCTACAGGTCCCTGATATTCAATAGGCTCTCTCTGCTTTTCCACCACAGGCGCACCTTCCACTCCCCACATCGTATGATACTCATCCTTCAGAAGAATACCTATTTCCTCACGCTGGCGGTTACAGCCGTTATACCATAATTTACAGCCGCCGGATTCTTCCTCAATAATGCTGACCTTACATATACCGTTATGATCCCAGGAGCCGTCTTTTCCTGCAATCAGAGGATTATCCGGATGTTCTGTCCAGCCGCTTATTCCATCCTCAGAACAGACAGCACCCACAGCACTGTGGCCTGATCCGTCAAATCCGATATAATACATGACATATCCGCCGTCTACCTCTAATACGAAAGGAGCCGTAACCTTTTTGCACTGCCAATAGCTGTCGGCCCGGGGTACAAATATGGGATTTTCCAGCCTGTCCCAGTGAATGCCGTCTTTACTTGTGGCGTATCCGATGGCATCAGGCTCGTATTGTTCTCCTCCTGAATACCACATCCTGTAAATGGAATTCTCTTCATCCCATAAAACGAACGGACACATCAGCGCATATTTTTCCCATGGATATTCAGGACGCATAACCGGTTCAGGATGCCTTTCCCAGTTCAGTCCATCCACACTTGTCGCATAGCCGATAGAACTGGAGGCTTTCGTAAACTCACTGGATACTGTCTGTCCCGTATACCACATATGGTACAGACCATTCCTCTTTACAAGTGTGGGACGGTTGACCTCATATCCTTCCCAGTCGGATCCCGGTACGGATGCCAGAACTACAGACGGCATTTCCCAATGAATCCCGTCTTTGCTGGTGGTATGTCCGATCAAACGCGTCGGACGCCAGGAAAACCACATTCGGTATGTATCATCTTCCTTTGCCACCTCCACATCAAAACAGGTACCGTATAAGCCCCCCAGCACCGGTTCATCAATCGGTGCATACCAGCCCCCGGCATAACCACGCGGCATTTGCCGAAACAAATATTTTTCCATAAAAAATCCTTTCTGCCGTTCTTTCACCGGCACTAAATCTTAACTTTTCACCGCTCCCACCATTACACCTTTCACAAAATACTTTTGGAAAAAAGGATAAATAACGGTAATGGGTAGAACGGTAATTACAATTACCGCAAATTTCAGGGCTTCGAATAAATACTTCTGCTCTAATCCTATCTCGCCGCCTGTATTTGTCAAGCCGCTGTCATTTGCGATAAGAATGCCTCTCAGATAAATCTGAATCGGCTTCAGTGAACCGCTCTTCAGGTAAATAAGAGGATTGAAATAGTCATTCCAATGGCCCACGGCATAAAAAAATAACGAGAACTGCTATAATCGGTTTCGAAACAGGGACAATGATTCTCCACAGTACCACGAAATCATTTGCCCCATCCAGATATGCAGATTCTGACAGTTCCAAAGGCAGGGATTCAAAAAAACTGCGTGCCACAATCAGATTATAGGCGGAAACAGCCGTAGGAATAACCAAGGCCCATGGCGAATCATATAAACCAATCCGATTCACAACGATATAAGTAGGAATAATTCCTCCTGATACAAACATGGTTATTGCCACCATAGTGGATACAAACTTTCTCAGGCAGAACCGTTTCAGAGAAAGCGGATATGCCGCCATAATTGTAAAAATAATATTGACAATCGTACCCACTACCGTATACCAGATCGTATTATAGTACGCCTGAAAAACGTCCTTCTGGCCCAGCAGTACCTGATAAGAACGGATAGAGAAATTAACCGGCCATAAAACCACACTCCGTCGCAGGACTTCGGCCGGATCGCTCAAAGAGTTGGCAATAACATAAAGGAACGGATAAAGGGTAATGACTGACGCAAACAGCATTATCAGATATATCACAATGCTTCCTGTTATTCCGCCATCTCTGCGGCGCTTTGACCGTTTTATTTTTTCTGCCATTTCTTTACCTCCTAAAATAATGAAGTTTCACTGAAGCGCCTGCTTACCCAGTTTGCACCCAGTACCAGCACAAGGCTGATGACGCAGTTAAACAGTCCTATTGCCGTTCCGTAAGAGAAGTCTGCATTAAGCAGAGATGCCCGATAGATATAAGTAGATATCACATCGGCAACTTCATAGGTAGCCTCGTTATACATGAGAAGCACCTTTTCGAACCCTACACTCAGCAGCCATCCGATACGCATAATCAGCAAAATGATTACAGTGGGAACTATACTCGGCAGTGTAATATAAATCATCTTTTTCCATCTGCCGGCCCCGTCCACCATGGCCGCTTCGTATATTTCTGCATTAATCCCTGCAATAGCCGCGAAATAAATAATAGAATCCCAGCCGAAATTCTGCCAGATATTAGATAATACATACAGCCATCTGAACCACTTCACATCAACCAGAAAGTTAATACTGTTTCCGCCCAGCCCCACAATGAGCTTGTTTACCAAACCATCTGTAGGCGAAAGCAGAATATTCATCATTCCTACTACCACTACTACAGAAATAAAATGCGGCAAATAGGTAAAAGTCTGAATGGTGCGTTTCACTTTGTTGTTGCGTACCTCATTGAGCAGCAGTGCAAATATTATGGGTACCGGAAAACCGAAAACAAGATCCATTAAATTGATAACCAATGTATTTCGAATTACCCGAAAAGCATACGGACTTGCAAAAAAAACGTCTGAAGTTTTCCAGTCCGACCCACTGACTCCCAAAAATCCCCTGGCGGGCATTATATTTTTCAAAAGCTATGATATTCCAGAACATGGGGATATAATGAAAAATGACAAAAAATAAAATACAGGGCAAAACCATGAGAATCAGATACTTATCCCTCTTAACAGACTTAAAAAAAGATTTCCGTATATTTCTTATCAATCCTGACCTTGCTCACAATTGTTCCTCCCTTCCGAACAGACGGGCTTTTTTTGATATCCTCCCGGATTTTTACAGTCCGGGAGGATATCCTTCCAATTAATTATTGGTTCCCATAATTTCATCTGCACGATCATACCAGGATTGCTTAACGGCAATAACATCTTCTATTCCCATATTCGTCAAATCCTTTTTATAATTCTCCCACTCTGCGTCTGTTAACGGACGTGTGCCAATAATGAAATTAACAACATTTTCCCTGACATAAGTATCGATATCCGGCCAAAGCTTGGAATAGGTCTCATTTTCTTCTTCCGTTCCAAGAATTATGGGCAGCCTGGATTCAAGCCTGTCACTGAAGGTCTTGTAAGCTTCTTCCACATAAGTATCTTTATACATGGCCAATATCGGTTCTCCATATTCATTGCCCACAAAATTGGGGAATCCTCCGATTTCACGAAGAACATCAATAGGACTTCCGTCCGTAACCTTCTTGGTATATTCTTTGTTCCCATTTTCATCAACAGTATAGGTATCTCCTTCAATTCCCCAATAACGTAAGGTTACAGAATCCTCACTGGCATAAACCCAGTCAAGCCATTTAGCGGCAATTTCAGGATTTTTACAGTCAGCTGTTATAACAAAATAATCATTAAATTCATTTCTTTTATTGATATAAGGATCTGTATTTTCAGGATAATCCGGATTGTAAAGCGGATTGATAAATACGAATTCCGCATCCGGCTCAATCGCTTTTGAAAGGTTGGCATCACTGATCAGGTTATCAGAAGAAGAAAGGACACGGCCGCCCGCCCGATCCTGTGACAGATAAGTGGAACCTTCCGAACTGGTGATCGTCTGCTGCAAAAGACCTTCCTCATACCATTGATGCAGAGTTGTAAGACAATCAAAAAACTTATCATCCATTAAGTCAAATGCAACCTTCCCATCCGTTTGTGACCATATATCCGAATATTTAAAACCAAACGCAGTTTTAAAGGAATACAGGCCAAACATATCCTCATTTTGGTATATCAGCGGAATTTCATCCTTTTCCCCGTTTCCATTGGGATCCTGATCTCTGAATGCCACAAGAACATCATGATATTCATCAATTGTTTCGGGCATCTTCAGATTCAGCTTATCCAGCCAGTCCTTCCGAATCGTATTCCACATAAATACCACATTGTTTACATTATATTCCGAATGAGCCACCCCATAAATTTTTCCGTCAGGAGCCTGCATATAAGCACGGTAGATAGGCTGCTTATCCATTAATTTATAGAGATAAGGCGTCGTCTCCGGACTCATATAATCGCTTAACGGAAGTATGAGTCCCTGGTTTACAGCATTCATCAGGCCGGTAGTACCATTGGGAATACGCATAATATCCGGCAGCCCCGTTCCTGCTGCGAGTCTGGTCTGTGCAACCGTATTATAATCGGAAGTAGGACATTCCCAGTCAATATGAACCCCTGTCAATTCCTCCAGTTTATTTTCCACCGGCAGACCATCCGTGGAATCATAAAAGGATGAAGCATGCCAGTTCTGATAAGTAAGGAAAGAAAAACTCACGCTTCCCGGTTCACAGAACGGCAGAGAATATCCGTCTGCCGCGTTAGAAGCTTCTTCCGTCGAAGCCGCTTCACTCACTGCCTGACTGTCCGACGCAGGCGATTCAACCGGAGCACTTTCTTTGTTCTCCTGCATGGATCCGGGCATACATCCGGCCAGCATTGCGGGAAGTAAAGAAACAGACAATATGATTGCCAAAACTTTATTTTTTTTCATACGAAACCCCCAAAACAATTTTAATTTGTTTTACATTTACGTTGTATCGTTGTTCTTTAACCGCCGTGCAGCTTATGAATATTCACGGCATTATTCATAAGCTGTTTGACTAACCTTTTCGTCCGGTATTCTCTCATATATCAAAATGATAAATAAGGTGCCAAATATCACATATAAAAAAACCTGCATTTTTTGAATCCTTCCTTTTATATAACACTCTTTTTCAAACATCAAAAAAATTATGTTTTTTTATCAATTAGAACCTGACGAAATAAATATGCTCAACTCAAGCGCTATCATTGACATATTTTTTGGTCAATTTGCATCATTGACATCTTAATTATAATATTATATTTTAGAAAATGAAAGTAATCAAATAATAGATTTGGTGGTAAAAATACATGAATTACTTATTCGCTCCGAGCAGTGAGCCAATTGAATATGACGAATGCGGCCAATTATATTCTCATGATACATTTATTCACATCAAGCGGAGTATGGATGTTTTTGTCCTGATCCTTCTCTGCAACGGCACCCTGTTCATCGCCCAGAACCAAAATCTTTATGAGCTGCACCCCAATCAATATGTCATTCTTTTTCCCGGACAAGAGCATTATGGATATCTCCCGTCCACTCCAGGTTTGTCCTATTACTGGTGCCATTTTCGTTTTAAAAACAATGAGTATGAAATCATTTCGGAACAGGCTGCCAAATCCATTGTTCATAAAAATACAGACAAGTCCGCTGCAAATTTTACAGGTTATCTTCTGCCCGAAACAGGGACAATGTACAATGCGGATAAACCGAGTCTTATTTTCCGTCTGCTTATGGATTTATCCCAGCAGAACTATTTTTCAAAATATCAGGGGAACTATGCATTAAGTTTACTTATTCTTGAAATCATGAACGAAACTTTATTTAATTCCGAAAACGGCATTATGAATAAGACGGCATATAATGTCAAAGAGATAGAAGAATGGATACACGCAAACTGTATTACCAAGCTATCGGTTCATGATGTTGCGCTTCATTTTGGCTATAATGTTAATTATCTTTCTTCACTTTTCAAACGGCATACAGGGTATTCGCTGAATAAATATATCTACATATCACGTATTTCCATTGCCAAGCAAATGCTTCTCAACAGCTCTGATCCCATCAAGAAAATCGCCATTAATTCCGGCTTCTCCGATGAAAAGCAGTTCATGAAAACCTTTAAGAAGACCGAGAATATGACTCCCAGCCAATATAGAAATTTATATTACAAGAAACATTTCAGTCCTCAATTGCGGTAATTTACTAAGTCTGTATATAATAAACGATCCCGTGAGAATCTCACGGAACCGCTATTGTTCCAAACATGTTATTATTTTTTTCTGTTCTCCTGTCCTTTAGCTGCTCCAGTGCCATCAGAGTTGTTTTACTGCGGCGTTAATACGATGCCGTCACTCATAAACACCTGATCGCCTTCCGCCGTATAGTACAGCATCGTTCCCAGTTCCCCGGCCACTTCCTGTATAATCTCATCCGACGGACATGCTGTCACCACGGCATAACGGGGCTGAAGAGCCCTGAACAGTTTTTCAGATGCCGAGTTGGCTCTCCCGTGGTGCGCTACCTTATAAAGACTAATCTCAGGCCAATCAATAGTAAGCAGCTCCTCGCTTCGCTTACGCAGTGCGTCTCCCGCAAACATCAGATTTACATCATTATGCTGTACAAGCACTCCGAGAGAATAATTATTGGAATCATTATATTTTTTCTCCATAGGCGGGTATACCAGCAGCCTCATTCCGCCGGCCTGCAGACGCCGTGTCCGCGTGGGATATATCACCGGAATCCCCTGCTCGTCCAGCCACTCATTCAGCTTCTTCAGCCGTTTATTCTCTTTCGGATAATAGGGTTGGACTACTCTTTCCACCTGTATTTTGCTCAGGATCTTCATCGCTCCTCCGATATGGTCCGCATCCGGATGAGACAATATCAGATAATCCAGTCTGGTAACTCCGTATTGTTCTAATACCTCCAGAATATGATCCGCATCCGTCTCTTCTCCTGTATCAATCAATACTGCCGCACCATCCTGATACAGCAGCGAAGCATCCGCATCATCTTCGGTCTGCATGCATACTACAGTCACAGGCCCCGTCACCTGATTCTCGGGAGCGGATACGAACCAGATCGCTGCCATGAATCCGCCAATCAGCAGACACCATCCCAGAATTGTCAAAAACTTTCTGATAGCCTTGCACCTCCCTTTACTGATTTTCTTCCTGAAAGAATAGAAAGGTTCTCACATTCATATTATACGAACAAACCTCCAAAATCAAATACTCCTATTCATTTTCCCTTCAGCAAAAGGATTTCCCCACTATATAACAAACGGTCCCGTGGGAATCCCACGGGACCGCTGCTCTTACAATTTATCATATGAACCACCGGACTTAATCAGCTCCCCGTTATAGTCCCGCCATTCACATGTATCACCTGCCCTGTAACATAAGACGAATCACCGCTTGCCAGATATACATAAGCCGGTGCGAGCTCACAGGGCTGCCCCGCCCGTTTCATAGGTACATCCTGGCCGAATACGGCTACTTTTTCCGCCGTAAAGGAAGATACAATTAACGGTGTCCAGATAGGGCCGGGAGCCACCGCATTTACGCGTATCCCCCTGTCTGCCAGGGACAGGGACAGAGATCTGGTAAAAGCAACAATGGCTCCCTTGGTTGCGGAATAATCGATCAGATCCGCTTCGCCTTCATATGCGGTAACCGAGGCAGTATTTACAATACAATCCCCTCTCTTCATATGAGGCAGTGCCGCCTTTACAAAGAAAAACATGGGAAACAGATTAACCTGAAAAGTAGTCCGAAGCTGTTCTTCGGTAATATCTTCAATGCTGTTCTGCGGAAACTGCACGCCAGCATTATTCACAAGGATATCCAGGCTGCCCATCTCGGATACCGTGCTTTCCACCATCTGTCTGCATACACTCTCCCTGCGGATGTCCCCGCAGAGCAGGATACATTCCCGCCCCAATTCTTCTATCCGCTTTTTTGTCTCTTTTGCATCTTCATTCTCATTCAAATAAACGATGGCCAGGTTGGCGCCTTCTTTGGCAAAGGCAATTGCCGCCGCCCTGCCGATTCCGCTGTCCCCTCCGGTAATTAACGCTGTTTTCCCTTTCAGCTTACAGCTTCCTGTATAGCATGGGTCCTCAAATACGGGTCTCGGCCTCATCTCCCACTCTATTCCCGGCTGCCTGCATTGGTGCTGCGGAGGAAAGGATGTGGGAAATGTCTCTTCTTTGTTACAATTTTCCATATGATCCTCAGACTCTTTTTCTTCTTTCTATGGTATGCATATGGATAATTGAAAATGTCAGCCCTGTTTCTTTTAACCGCTCTGTTATCTGTATATAATTGTCCACATTCCAAAAACTGTGGCATCTATGGTAATTGTTGCCGGATCCTGATCCAAATCCTTCATTTCCAGCACGCCGCCGATGCCGTCCGGAACAAGTATGCTGAATGTATGGCTGGCATTAATCATGTTCCGGGGAAGTTCCAGTACCAGCCGTAAGGGTTCCTGTGTATTTCTGACAGCATTTACCCTGTTCCCTTCGATTTCATATAAATCAATTTGTAAAGAACATGCTGTATACGCTCCTAACAGCCTTGCCGCATCCGACATTACACTTACTATTTCCTTATTTTCAGAGACATCACTGGTATACATGCTGAGTCTGCTTCCTGCAGTCTGCAGCCCCGCCGCCGCTTCTGCCTGTTCTTTTCCTGTTATCACAGCGATCCCATTTATTTGTTGGGCGGAATACACACCCGCAAGCGTGGATACTATTTCCCTTCCGTCAGAACCTTTTACCTGATTCGCGGTCCTTTCCGGAAGAGGTGTCTCCTGTTTATCCTTTGCTTCTCCACGGCTCTCTTCCGCCTGTGAAGAGGCCTCCTGCTTTCCGGGCTCCGGCCTGGGATACAGATGGCTTTCCAGATACCGGCGCATTTCCTGCGCTCTGTCAGCCGCCTTGTCTATTGTCCCCGACAAACCATCCAGTTCGTCCCAGCTTCCTGCATTTTCAGCCTTTTCCAGCTTCGCACCGCAGTCATTCAATGTTTCAAGAATCCAATCCATAGCCTCTGAGCCCTGCCAATAATTCATCCAGTCATCACCCAGAATCCAATAATGACCACCCGGAATCTCAGCATTCATTTCCTTAATAAATTCTTCATCCACTGTTTCCTCTTCTTCCAGCCAAATCACATGGACATTTTTCGCACTGTTGTCCTCGTCTTCCACATCCCCATAGCTGTCCGTAAGGCTGTTCACCAGATCCCATGCCTTATCCATTTTCGTATAAAGCGAATCCAAAACAGCCGGGCGCGTCCCCGTCTCCACATTATTGTCTAATGCTTCTGCCCGCTCCTTCAATGCCTGATACAGCTCACGACGTGCATCTTTATTCTCCGGTACGTCAAATTCCTTAATAGCATCTTCACCTGCATCTCCCACAGCCCACAGCTCGTCTGCCTTTTCTTTAAAAGCATCAGCATAGGTTTTACTGACAAATTCCTGCCCCTCCGGGATATCTTTAGGATCCATGGATTCCCCGTCCTCCCGCTCCCATATATCCCGATTCCTAAAAAACTCATCAAAATAATACTCCGTAAAACGTGAAAGGTCATCGAAGGTACAATCTTCTCCTACCTCGGGCGCAGCCAACACTGAAATACAGCTCGATACCAACAGTGTTAATGCAATTAAAAACGCAGTCCATTTCTTCAATCCTTTCATATCTATCCTCCGTTTCCATATTTACTATTTTTCTCATTATAGCAAAACGGTCACTAGATATGGTTCGCAGACTGCGGACTTCTCGCACTGCCCTATCCTTCCCATGCATAAATCTTCAGGCCCGATCCCTTCAGCTGTCTTTCCGTTTCCTCTTTCTGGCTAAGTCCCACATGCACTTCTCTAAGATTTTCACAGCGAAGAAGCGGCGTGTAATCCTCTATTTCTGCCCCCACCATTTCCGCAATATAAAAAACCTTATTCCGCGTCAGAGGCTCCAGACTGTCCGGCTCGGTATAACCAAATCCCATATATTCAAGATGCGGCAGCTTTTCTACTCCTTCCAGACTTTTCAGGCGGCTCATACTCACATCCAGCATTTTAAGCCGCTGGAAACCTGAAAAACCTTCCAGATTCTCTAACCGGCCACTGACTGTCAGATATTCAAGCTGTGTCATGGTTTGAATGGTTTCCATTCCCTGTTCATTCACTGTGCCTGCATTAAGGACGGTAAGCCCTCTCAGCCATCTCAACGGAGATAAATCCGTTATTAATGTATTGCCCATTTTCAGGCTTTCCAACGGAAGCCTGCAGAAATCCTCCGCATCTGCCAGGTTCGTCCCGCTGATTTCCAATTCCTGAAGAGAAGTTAGCTGTGCTAACACAGAAGCATCCGATACAGGCACATCCTCCAGCCATAGTGCCTGCAGCGTCTTTATTTCTGCCAGAGCAGTCAAATCCGTAAAGGGATTCCCGCACAGGCTTAAATACTTCAGCTGCATATCTGCCAAAGGCGTAATGTCGGAAATATCCTGATAATCCAGAACCAGTGCCTCGAGATTCGGCAATTGTTTTAATTCCTTCAGCTCAAATATATCTCCTTTCCCACTCCATAGTGTGCTGTCATTTTTCATATCATAGTGAGATGAACTGTGTTCCGTCCAGTCCGACAGTACATCATTGCCGCAGATAGTAATCTGTCGTACCTCTGAAAGCCTATTTTTCGGAATGGTTTCGTTCGGCGGGATGTCCAGCTCCTGGCGGATCGCCTGCTCCAGAAGCGGGCTGCTAAATTCCGCACCTGTATTCACTTTCCATATTCCTGCTGCCGCTATGAAAATTATAATGACAGAAAAAATGGCTGCAGCCGCTCTATACGTCGTTTTCCTGTGCTGTACAAATTTTAAAGCGATGATAACTCTGTGAATATCGGTATAACGTTTATCGGGGTCAAATGCCGTACACTTACTTTCTATTTTTTTCAGAGCGCCAGAGTATATTGCATTGCTTTCTTTTTCAAGACTGCCTGTCAGCAGGAAACGTATAAGCATACCCAACGCGTAGATATCCGTTCTTTCATCCGACTGCCCATAACCAAACTGCTCCGGAGGCGCAGTCGCCTGGGTTCCCATGAAAATCGTATCTTCTTTATTTGCTTCCTTATACAACCTGGCCGTACCGAAATCTATCAGTGCACACTTACCCTCCGGCGTCAGTATGATATTCTGAGGTTTGATATCTCGGTGAATCACCGGCGGTTTCCTGCTGTGCAGGTACTCAATTACATCACAGAATGATAGCAGAATCCGGATGCTTTCTTTTTCCGATAATGCACCTTCTGTGAATCACCGGCGGTTTCCCATAATATAAGCTGTGCAGGTACCCGCAATTAAAAAAAGACTTCCAGGGATCACCTTCAGAATGATATTCTCTTTCAAATCCGGTTTTCAGAATCATCTTCCTTTCGTCCATTCCTTTTACGAGGTACACTTCCCTGTCATCCTCTGCTTTCAAACATGCTGTTAACCGGCACCTCTCCTTTATGGCCTTTGGAAGATATACCCTGCTCAAAATATCCTGCTCATACCGCCCGATAAATTTTTCAGCCTCACTCATTCCGATTTTCTCCATACAATGGTTTTTCGTCCAGTTCTTCCAACAACTGCTCGGCTTCTATCAGCGTACCTTTTTTATCAAGCGCATAAATAAGAGCGGCGTCCCTTCTTACCTTCGGATATAGAATACTATTACCTGAAAGTGTAAGCAGCCGCTGTGTTTCTTCCACGGATAGCCTCATTCCAAAAGCAATCCGAAGCATTACATCCCTTCCCGCCCTTCTTTTTCCTTCAAAGATCTGATAAATATAAGACTTGCTCAACCCGGAAGATATCATGACCTGCGGAATCGTTAATCCCTTTTCCTGCCTTTTCCTCTCCATAAAAGCTTCAAGAGAAAGCGGCTTCATGCTGCTTTCTCCCACAGAAATAATATGTTCAAAACTCTTTTTACTTTGCAGTAATTGCATCAATTCTCCGGTATCAAGCGTTTTCATATGTCCTGCCCTTACCTTTCTTTGCCGATTTTAACCGAATTATAGCATACAAAAAGTTCTCATTCAATATGACCCTTTTATCCGCGATAAAACCTATAAAACCGTTCAAGGAGTATCTTTCGTTGACATACAAGCAAAAGTTGACACAACATTTATTGTGATTACGGCGCCCTGTCTAACCGGAGCATAATCCACCTTTTTCTTATACAGGCGCCGTTTCCTGTATCCTCTTTTCCATTGAAAATATCATATTTCAGTAAAATACCTGTAATTAATATTTTCAATGGAAATCGTACAGCTTGGATTCCCCAGTTTTTCTCTGACTTCCTTCGTAATATTTATATATGAATTCCAGAACGCCTCCTGGCTTCTCACTTCCACCGGATTTCTTACCGACGTAATAATGTGTGCGGTATCGCCTAATGTGCACCCTCTTATCTGTCCGCACACAAGCCTTTCTATGCTCATCCGCGCTGTAATAAAAATGCCCGAATTCCGGTATTCTTTATTTGAACTCTCTTCCCAAAGATGTGCAACAAATTCATTTGTATAATATTTTGAATCAACACCAAAGAAGCTGATTACATACCGTTCCGTTTCTGTTATCACGATATTATCCAAATTCTTTAAATAATTATCTTATGTCCGGCGGATCAGCCTGTGACTCTAAAAGCGCTTAAAATCCTTGAAAATATCGTGTTCCGCTGCCCCTTCCGCTCCCAACAGCCGCTGCAGCTGTGTAAGCTCGGATACGGGCTGCATACATTGACTGCCGCTGCAAAGGTAAAACTGTTCACCCTTCTCCGGTATAGGATAATTTTGTATATATGGCGCCAGTCCTCCGAGCACCTCTCCGTTCTTCTGTGTTTTCACTATAACAGACAGTCCCGGTATTGTCTCCGCAAGATATGCAAGCTGTGCCAGCCGCTTCGTCCGTCTTTCCGTATCGGAATCAAAATCACAGGAAAGCGTACATATCAGTTCTTTTGTCGGATAAAGCACCTCCATCATAGTTAAGAGCGCATAGCTGTGCCCTGAGGGATACCCTTCCATGGCACCGGCCAGATAGTACAGCTGTTTATCCAGCGCTTCCTGCCATTTTGTCTCACCTGTGATCTGTGCCAGCTTATGAAGCACCCGGGCGCCCACAGAATTCCCTGACGGCATCGCGCCATCGTAATTCTCCTTTGTCCTCATAAAAAGCTGCTCCCCGTCTTCGGCATACAGATAGAAGCCCCCTTTTTCCTGAACAAAAAACTGTTCAAGCAAAATCTCCGCACAGCGGGCAGCCTGCTCTAAATAAGCTGTCTGAAATGTCACCTGGTAAAGCTCCAGCAGGGCAAGAATATAGCAGGTATAGTCATCAAGCTTTCCTTCTCCTGCCGCATCTCCATCCCGGTATCGCACCTGCAGACGACCGTCTTTCATGAGTTTTTGTCTGACAAAGCCTTCTGCCCTGACAGCCATATCCACATATCTTTTATCTCCAAGCACGGCGCCTGCCTTTGCAAATGCACAGATCATCCAGCCGTTCCAGGAAACCAGTATTTTATCATCCTTGTGAAGCGGTGCACGCCTGATACGATATTCATAAAGCTTTTGGAAGGCTTCTCTTCCGATTCCGTCCATATGGCCTCCACCGTCACAGCCGAATTGTTCCTCACAGATCCTTTCATAATCTTTATTCCCCAGAAGGTTCGGTATGCTCTTTCCTTCAAAATTGCCATTCGCGGTAATCCCATACTGCACGCAAAAAGCGTCTCCTTCTTCCTTTCCCAGGATCCGCCTTATTTCCTCCTGTGTAAACACATAGTACTTTCCTTCCACACCGTCGCTGTCCGCATCCTGTCCGCAGTAAAATCCGCCCTGTGCATCCGTAAGCTCCCGTTCCACATATCCGAGAACCTTCTTGGCCACACATTCATACAGCTTCCGCCCTGTCCGGCTGTACGCTTCCAGGTAAGCGATGGCAAGCAGCGCATTGTCATACAGCATTTTTTCAAAATGCGGCACCAGCCATCTGTCATCTGTAGAATATCTGGAAAATCCTCCGCCAATATGGTCAAATATCCCTCCGCGGTACATCTGTATCAGAGTCGTTTCCGCCATATCCAATGCCTCCCGGCTGTTTTCCCGAATGCCGTACTCCAGAAGGAACATCAGGTTATGAGGTGTGGGAAATTTCGGGGCACCGCCGAATCCGCCGTTCTTTTTATCGAAGTTATCCGCGAACTGCCGGAAAGCCAGATGTACCATGTCTTTTCCCGGTTCGGCCGCCGTCGGCTGTTCCTGTTCTTTTACGTATGCGGTTATCTGCTTAGCGCTGTCCAGGATTTTTTCTTTTTCCAGCTTCCATTGTGCAGCCGCTGCCGTCAGCAGCTCCTGCAGCCCCACACTGCCATAACGGGCTGTGGGAGGAAAATATGTGCCTGCGAAAAATGGTCTGCAGTCAGGTGTCATGATTATGGTCAGCGGCCAGCCGCCCTGCCCTGTCATAGCCTGGCAGACCGACATATATACGGAATCAATATCCGGCCGTTCCTCCCGATCCACCTTTATACAAACATATTCCCTGTTTAAAAGTCCGGCTATTGCAGCATTTTCAAAGGATTCCCGTTCCATAACATGGCACCAGTGACAAACTGATTAATCGAACACACCTAAGAATACCCAATGCTTAAAAAAATCGGTTTGTCCTCCGCCTTTGCTTTCGCAAATGCTTCCTCACACCAGGGGAACCAATCCACCGGATTGTAGGCATGCTGAAGCAGATATGGAGACTTTTCATTGATTAAGCGATTGGGTACGTTTTCAGCTGTATTCATGGGCATCACCTTCTTTCTTGATATAGGTTACTCAAACTTCGCACATGCCCCTGTCCCTTCCGGCCCCTGTTTTCGTGGCGTCGGCCCGGTTTGGAACCCCTGCCCTCTGCGCCGGCTTTGCAGGTTTTCCTGTAAGGGGCGTATAAACTCGCCGGTCCTTAGGCCGCGTATTTTGCGGCCTTAGTACCGCTGCGTGTTTATCCGAGCGAGAGCGTCCCCTTTAAGGATTCCTGCATGGCCGGCGCAGAGGGATGGATTTCCAAACCGGGCTGACGCCACGAAAACAGGGGCCGGAGGGGACAGGCGCATGGGCGAAGTTTGAGTAAGTAGATTTAGTATTGTGCAATAATAAAAAAAAGATACTGCCAAACGGAGCTGACTGTATCTTTTTCATTAAGGAAAAGTGATATATGTGATATGGTATCAACATCTGATAATCGCATTATCCGGTTTTCTTATCAATCAAGAAGGTCTCTCATTTTTCTCGCAAGGTATAGCGGCATATTGGTAATCAGACCATTTTTGAGGTAACCACGCTTAGAAAAGCGAATAGCATGTTCAGGCTTTTTCTCTATTATATAACGTTTAAAAGACGGCGCAGATTTATCCTCTCCTCCCTTTGTTTCAATGGGAATGATTTCAGTGCCATGCTGGATAATGAAGTCAATCTCACTGTTCTTGTCGGAATAATATCTCGGCTCAATATCAAATTGTCCTCGAAGCTGCTGCAGGACATAGTTCTCAGTTAGCGGCCCTTTGAACTGATAATCATTTTTTAAGAGAATCGCACTGTTGTCCAATCCGGCCATATGCTTGAGAAGTCCGGTATCAAAGACAAAAAGCTTAAAATTATCCAGCTTGTCAAAAGCAGAAAGCGGATGTTCCATCTTGGAGACATTATACACACGGTTTATCATTCCTGCAGAAACAAGCCATTCAATCGCTTCCTCAAAATCTCTGGCTCTCCCGCCTTCGCGGACAGCACCGTACATAAACTTCTCGTTAGGCTTTGCAAGCTGAGAGGCAATGCTTCGAAACACCATAAGGATGCGTCCGCTGTTGACCTTTCCGTTGTGCTTTGAGAAGTCGTTCTCATAGACCTCTATGAGTTCTCTTTGTATCCGGGCTATCCTGGCCGGATCCTTATACTTAACCCATGATGTAACACATTCAGGCATACCGCCAATAATGAGATAATAGTTATAGGCTTCGAGTAAACGATTATGGAATATTTCCTCAATATGCTGTTCCTTTTCAATACTGCAATAGTAGGCATATAAGGGCTCATCAAGCGCCTCCAGGAATTCATCAAATGTCAACGGGAAGATGTCAAGAAGATTGACCATGCCTACCGGATATGACTTCGGCTTTGCAAGCAGTGTTCCAAGAAGGCTTCCGGCGGCAATCACATGATAATCGTTTGCTTTTTCTTTAAAATACTTCAGAGAGTTCAATGCTTCCGGACATTCCTGGACTTCATCAAAGATAACCAGAGTTTCACCTGGAATAATCTTCTCTCCGGCAATCATGGACAACAGTTCAATAATTCTATAAGGATTTTTATTTACCTCAAAAATAGACTTGAGTTCGTCTTCTTCATCAAAGTTGAAATAAACATAGCTATTATAATAATTCTTTCCAAACTCCTTCATCAGCCATGTCTTGCCAACCTGTCTTGCACCTTTTAACACCATCGGCTTGCGTTCTTCACTGGATTTCCATTTTATCAAATCCTCAATTGCATTACGCTTCAAAATTATCACCACCCTTTTTAATCCACATATAACATAACACATTTTTCTGACTTTTTCAATAAAGTTATTTCACATTTTTACAGCAAAATCAGCCATTAAATTCACATTTTTCCGATTTATATATTTAAGCAGATGCGACAGCGCGGTGGTAATCTCCGCAATTCCAGGTGCAATCTGATTTTACCAATATTATTCCCCACACATGCAATATTTTTTGTATCCAATATCTTTGTATCCACAAAAAGTCTGTTTTTTATGCCATATATTCCTCGTTTTTATACATTCTCTTTTTCCAGAAAAGTGTTAAACTAAGTTTATCACCAAAGGGTATGACTGGAAAAATTATTCATCAATATTCGCGGCGCGATGAACTGGGTGAGGTCCCGGGAATCAGTGAACTCTGGCTGAAAAGCAAACGACCATGTTGCCATGGTGCAAGCCAGTATCCCGGCAGGCATGGTCAATGACGCTCTTCCGTTGACAATCCTGAGTGTGAAACTACTGTGAAAGGCTGTGAAGTCCATAATCGTTACTCGAAGCCTTATCTCGTGGCGGTAATGTGTTGTGGAGTTAAGTATGAGATCCGGCCAGGATAGCAGATACAAAGGCTCATGAAGGTCTGTGAGCGACTCTCAAGCTGCAACAACGGACATCGTTTCAGCGTACTCGGCGCTGGTTTATGTGCGGTGCTGTCCACGAGGCAAGCCAGGCTGTTTCTGCCATTGTATGTCAGAGACATCCGCTTTCTGCACGGTGAAAGCGCGGACAATTACAGGCTTTGATACCGGGGCTCAAGCATATGGCGGATTAACGACATTCAAAAATGATTATCGAAGAGACCCGCTAACTATGATCACCTGCGGCAGCTCGAAGAACGAACGATGTTAACCGAACCCTTCCGACAAAACTGTCGATATCAACATGTTTTCGACCCGATGGCAAGGAAATCTGCGCCGACCTCCTGTAGAGAAAAAGCGAACATACTTATTCGCTGCTGTGGTGCAAAAGCGGTCTGCCTGCGGCGAAAACCGGATGTCATTTCGCATCACATATCGCAATGGGCTGGTCAGCCGACGGCAGCCATCTTGCAACCAGTACGCAATACTCAAACTTCGCACATGCCTGTCCCTACCGGCCCCTGTTTTCGTGGCGTCGGCCCGGTTTGGATTTTCTTCCCCTGCGCCAGCCGTGCAGGAATCGCCAAAGGGGACACTTTCGCTCGGATAAACAGGCAGCGGTACTAAGGCCGCAAAATACGCGGCCTAAGGACCGGCGAGTTTACTCGCCCCAATCCCTGCATGGCCGGCGCAGGGGAAGAAAGGGTCAAACCGGGCCGACGCCCCGAAAACAGAGGCCAGAGGGACAGGGCATGTGCGAAGTTTGAGTAACCTATAATGAAGGTGATGCCAATCAGCTTGCTGCCAATCAATGAGAAAGTCTCCGCCAACATGCCTAATCCAATGACTGCAGGAGGAGGTTTCGATTTTACAAGCGTGGTGTCGGTAATCAGTTGTCACTGGTGCCAGGAGACGAATCACTTTGAAAATGCTCGGACTTTAAACAGAGATATGTTTGCAAAAGGTGGATCGGGAAGGGCAACCGGATGTGATTCAAGTATGTATGGATGCTGCCGAATATTTAGCGAAACGTATCATGAACTTCACTGAACACCCTCCCACAGCCCGTTGCCAGTGTGGGCTGCGACAGCTGGAAAAAAATCCCTGGACAACATAAGCAAACAACCACATGCTGGAGGCAGCCGACATTTCAGAGCGTATGGTACATCTGGCTTTCAGCTGGTTCGCGGAACCTCGTGCGGTAACAGTGAAATGCCTGATGTTCACTGGAGAGAGTACGGCATTCAGCAACTTCAGGCGCGGAAGCTGTTGGAGATATTGTTCAATTTCCAGGCAATGCGGGTGACAGATGACTGGTGCCGACGCTATGACTGTGCGCTGCTGCATCGCTGCAATGACTGGAACGGAACAGGAAGATGCCAGTTGCTGGCGCAGAAGAAAAGTACTGTAATCCACACGGGAGAAAAGGAAGAAGAGGCCCAGAAAATTTATTTGAAGGCTGCCAGCTGAGGGAAGGTATGAAGTCTGTGAAGGAGCAATTCGGCTGTGACAGAAGAACAGGATCGGAAAACTCAAAAGCATGAATGAGCATGCACTGCTGGGATGGTTTCCTGGAGACTGTGTGCATTTACAAGGCTTTGGGCGTGCTGAAGATAAAAATATGTGAATGAACTCGCATGTGATCGTCTGAAGATGCGGCGAGCGGTGACCTGCTGATGCCCTGCTGGAGCTACCAGGCGAACATTCGGGCAGCAAACGGGCTACAATTTTAACGGTTACGTTCGAAGAGACCTCTGTATGCCAGCGGGACAGGTGATGACCATCATGAACTGGCGCAACTGGCTGAATCACGGTGGACTCGCGGAAGCGCTTTGGACCGGCCAGCTGGCCTGACCGGTGCTGGCGAACATCCGACAAAACGATGCTGGACGTTCGATGCAAGCGCTGCATATATTGCGGAGGTGTCGGGACTGTCTGTTCGCTGTGAAAACACCGGAGACTAATATCTATACGGAAGAACATTCGCAATCAATACGGCCGTATCGAAGCTGCGGCTGTTGAGCTTGAAGGCGGCAACTCCAGAGATTTCTTTGCTTTAGAATCACAGACTGATCCGCCGGACATAGATAATTGTTAAAGAACTGGATATCGTGTTAAGAAGAAACAGGCGTATATGTGGCACAGTGTTGATTCAAATATGAAATAACATCTTTGGAAGAAGTTCAAATAAGTACCGGAATTCGAGCATTCCACGGCGCGGATGAAGACGATGCGGACGGATAAATTGCACGATAGGCGATACCATGTCGATCGATAAATCCGGTGGAAGAGCCAGGGCATTCTGAGAAGAGTCGAAGCAAGCTGTACGGTATTAATGTGGTGCAAGTATTTTACTGATATGATATTTCAATGGAAAAAGAAGGATACAGGCGACGCCTGTATAGAAAAGGTGGATACTCCAGCGCCGTAATGTTGTGTCAGCTATGTGCAATCTCATGAACAGGACTTCCTGGGTTTTATCGCGGTCGCCATGTGGTCAGGCTTTGTATCATAGTCGGTCAAAATCGACAGAGGCAAGTTGCGCTATTCCAGGTGACTCTGGTACTGCAAAGAAGTTTGAGCGCTCATGCAATGAGGCGGCGTGAGCCACTGAAGGAAAAAAGACGAAAAACCCTGGTCGCGTCTTCCGGGTGGCTGATCCATCAGGTCTGAGAAAGGAAAAAAGAGAATGTCTTCCGGATTGCTGGAATATCCGGAACTACGGCGACTGCTGCACTCGGTAATATATCGAGGTAGAAAGGGACGCCATCTTATTAGCGATAAAGGTGCGCTGATAAGCCAGGCAGTGGAAACTGGACAACAATATGGAGAAAATCCGGAGATGAGCTGTATCGGGCATGACGAGACAGCCTGAGCAGGGCTGAGCATAAGAAGGTGCCGTGCTGGCGGGCTGGCAGGAAGTGACAGCCCTCGTAAAGGCCAGGCATTCTGAATTCGAACTGAAAGCATCGAATTCTGAAGGGCCACTGTGAGCGAGCAAAACCCATGCTCCGCTGTGAGGCTGATGGCTGAAGGAATGCGATTATCGAAAAAGCATCGAATTGATGCCTGCGCAACGAGGCCGCCGGTGTTCACCGAACAAACACTCAAAATGTCGCGTTTCGAATAAGTGCTGATAAATTCGACCAGGTTATGGAAGGCTGGTAAAGACTACATTTCATGAGGTCCTCAGAATGATTATC
>VOFI01001982.1_pt1 | contig 39210 bp, 37 predicted proteins | sample 5384131 | NCBI WGS metagenome assembly VOFI01 (sample SAMN12384728, study PRJNA508395) | human gut metagenome | isolation source: healthy gut H | host: Homo sapiens | reverse complement strand
ACGTATTACTGGAACCTCTATCTTCTGTTCATCGTCACCGTTCCCATTTCTGGAGAATAAATGCCATAGTTGTATCCGTAGTGCGTAATCTGATAATTATCTATATAGAAAGTGGCATACAGGTTTACCGACCTATCGGTATCTATATACATCGTGAAATAATCAATAATCGGTTCCGTACCCGGTTCGGGTTGTAAACTCAACTACCGGTCCGTAGCCTGTCCCTTCCTCAGTAGTCACATAGGGACGTATATAATAATGTGTATTGGGAAGCAGATCGGTCACCTCTACTTCTAAAAACGAATAGTCATAATTCCGGGTTTCCCGTGCCAATGTTTTCTGATCATCAACCGTAGGGATTCTTTTAGTAGAACTGTAACAAGCGCCCTGTTCTATAATTCCGCCATTGCTTTTGAAACGGACCTCCGCAGATAAATAGAAACTGTATCCTGTAAAATGTGCATCGTGCACAACCAATCTTGGCAACCCTGAAAGGCGGAATGGCTTCACTTCACTGTAACGTTCGCCACGGGTATTTCCGCCCAATACATGGTCCAGCAATCCCGACGTCCGTTATAGCCATAATTATAATCAACCATGGCGCAATAATAAGTTTCGCCCACGGGGAGCATATTCGATTCCAGGAAAGCATAAAAGTCCCTTCTGTATCACGATGTACATAAGCTTCCGTAAGCACTTCTTTCATCTCTCGATCTTTAGCTATCAGGAATCTGGGATACTGGTAGAATCCGGTTTCTTCACTTGTCACTTTCCCTATCATGACCACGTCTGTCCGATACAGTTCTTCTGTATTCATCCCCAGAATATTGGACAGCAATTCCACGGAATCTTGTGAAAGCGTAGCCATATCACAAATCCGCTCCAACGTTAATGTTGCTTTAGAAGATTCCATAGCCCCCCAATAATCTCCTTTATTATCACAGGAGGTAGCCAGCAATGTCATCAGACAGAGCAAGCCTAGTAATTTTCTCTTGTTCATCTTTGTCTATTTATAGTGTTAATCGTCCGCAAAGTTACAATATTTATCATAAATATAACAAAATAAAACAATTTGATTCTCTACAAATCCGGAGTATCCTCCGGCCGGTATAAAGGAAACACAACAAATAACATCCCCCCGGCCGGAAACCGTCCGATGTTGCCAACCGGCATATACTTTGCTTCAGGCAAGAAAAGCCCCCGGAATAATAAATATTCAATATTATCTCCCTATATTTACAGACAGAGGTACCCCCCTGAAGTACCCCCATTGCAAACACCCATAACGATATGATGCAGAACCCCGATTATTTTGAACGTACCCGCAGCCGGTTACATCCCAAGAAATACCGATTTTATTTCTTTGATTACCTTTACTATTGCGGTGACCGGTGGTCGAAAAGAAATTCTCGCGTATGGGGAAGCGGAGTGATATTTAATTATTGGACATTTTGCATATGGGGTCCTGTTGCCTTTTGGACAAGATTAAATGGGATTCATCTTTTTAGCGAGAGCATAGATGTGACAATTGTTTTTGCCGGCATGTTACTCCCTTTCGTTTGTACCCGTCTACGATACCGGAAAGACCGGGTATCGGCTATCAGGCACCATTACCGCCGGAGTGCCTGGAGAAGCATCATTCCTCCCCGGCTGGTGGTGTTCGGATGGTTTATCATCCTATTGCTTGAAGTGATAGGAGCAAAGTTATGCGAGGCATAACGAGAAGGTAAACAGGATATATCCGGAATCTGAATATGACCGATCATTGATGTATATAGCCACACATTCAGCCTTTATCGTAATACTTCAGGTTGCTTGCAAGCCTGTCAATCGCTTTGGCCATCCTGGCTACTTTTGCCCGATCGGTCTTTGCAGAATAGATCCATTTCACATAATTGTGCCGCTCGTTTTCAGCCAGTGAATTGAAAAATTCCAATGCTCGAGGTTCGTCTTGCAAACACAATTGCAGTTCTTCGGGAATCTCCGACGGCTCTTCATCAAGGTACAAAACAACATGTACATAATCACCCGCCTGCTTTTTGATCTTCTTACGGATTTCAGCTTTTACAGAAAGTCCTAATTCTCCATTCCCCATTGGCATCAAATGGTGCTTTTTGATTTCGACACCATCAATACTTCCTTTTACTTTCACCCAGCCGAAAGGTGCCTTTTTATCTTGCGGCACTTCGGGAATGGGTGCATAAGTCCATCCTCCATTGCCGGGAGTTCTCTCAAGCAAGTAATCTTTATCCACTAAGGGTACTTCCATTTGTCAATGACTGTTTATTTCTATTCTATCTTTTCTATTTCCCCATACTTTCCGCCCCGCATCACTTCTCTTCACCCGGCAGAACGAAAGACCAATGGGTATGGTATGGGTTGATAAAAGCCTTCTGATCTTCATGCCAACGCTCCATTGCTCACTGATCCATATGGCTTCCAAATTTAATAAATATCCGGAGACGAACCCCAATTACCACCAATTTTCACTCTTATTCTGTGATTATTTCCTTTTTCTTTGCGACTAACCAAATAAAAGTAATCCTAAAAGAAGATCAATGAACCTGAATCCGGCGCATATCAACGAGCCTGTACAAAAAGAGTTCCTCTCGGTAATCAAGGAATACGAGCGGGTTATCTACAAAGTATGCTATCTGTATACCACCCGGAACGCTACGCTCGGCGACCTTTACCAGGAAGTGATTCTCAATCTGTGGAAAGCTTATCCCAAATTCCGGAAAGAATGCAAAATATCGACCTGGATTTACCGGATAGCCCTCAACACTTGCATCAGCTTCATCCGCAAGGAAAAGAATGTGCCGGAAATCGTCGCACTGACCCGCGAAGCCGACTGGATGACAGAAGAGAAAGACGAACTGACGGAAATGCTGCGGCAACTGTACCGGATGATCAATCAATTGGGACAACTGGACAAATCGATCGTACTGCTTTACCTGGAAGAAAAAAGCTACGAGGAAATAGCCGAAATCACCGGACTGACTGTGACCAATGTAGCCACTAAGCTGAGCCGGATCAAGGACAAACTTAAAAAGATGAAAAAGGAGGAATAAGATATGGAACTGGATGACTTGAAGAAATCGTGGAATGCTCTGGATGAACACCTGAAAAACAAGGAGTTCATTGAAGAAAAAGAGATAGCACAACTGCTGGGACGTGCCCGTAACAAGATGAACAGCATCGACCGGTTCAACAGGAAACTGCGTTTTGCCTCGATCGGCATACTGACATTAGCGGTGCTCTTCTGGATATGCGCCGACACACTTACAGACCTTTTTTATTGGATAGCCCTCTCACTGTGCATCCCGGCTCTTTGCTGGGATTTGTACTCCGCCCATTACCTGAGCCGGACCCGGATCGATGAGATGCCTCTGGTCACAGTCATCTCCCGCATCAATCGGTACCATAGATGGATGGTTCGCGAATGGATCATAGGTATCCTCTATCTGCTTGCGATGGCTACTTTTTTCTTTTTCCACAGGCAAGTCTGGCAATATGGTGCTGCGGGAATCATCGTCAGCCTGATCGTCTGGGCCATCGGGCTCGGAATCTGCCTATGGGTATATCGCCGGAACATAAGACATATAAAAGAAATAAAGAAGAACCTCAACGAGTTAAAAGAATTAAATCATACAGCTTAACTTAAACCGTACTTTACAAATTCTCTCTAACTTTGAAGAGGCGTTCGGAAGTCCCCCAAAAAACTTACCTGCGCCTCTTTTTATGTATTCAACTCCATAGTTAAGAAAATATGCTGCAACGAGTTTTAGGCTTTCTGATAGTAATCCTTGTACTGCCGGACATTTATATTTACCGGACATTTATCAAACAACTGACTCTAAGTCTTTTCTGGCGGATTCTGTACTTCTTCCCCACTCTTTTCCTGATGGCAGGAGTCGTGTCACTGGCTTTCTTTGCCAACTATGAATACGCCGAGCAACATACGTTATGGATAGGGCGTTTTGCCATTGTCTTTTTCCTATTTGCTTCACCGAAACTAATTTTCACGATCTGTTCCATCATCGGACGCCCGTTTAACCGATGGTTGCACTGGTCCCGGAAGCCCTTTGTGGCAACCGGACTGGTACTTGCCACACTCAATGCGGCGCTGATTCTTTACGGATCGATGGTCGGCAAAGACCGTTTCGAAGTAAAGGAGGTCACTTTCCGGTCTCCCCGTCTACCCGAAGCCTTCAACGGATACCGCATTGTTCAGTTGTCCGATATCCACATCGGGAGTTGGCAGGGAAACGCCAAGAGCCTGCAACGGATGGTGGACCTGGTGAATGCACAAAAACCGGACTTAATCGTATTCACGGGTGACCTGGTGAACAACCGGGCTGCGGAATTGGACGGATTTGAAGAGATACTGTCTCAACTGCATGCCACAGACGGCGTCTACTCCATATTAGGGAACCATGACTACGGACCTTACTATCGCTGGAAAAGCAAGCGTGACCAGGTAAACAACCTGAACGACCTGAAGAAAAGACAGGCCGATATGGGCTGGATACTGCTGAACAACGAGCACACCCTGCTACACCGGGGAAATGACAGCATTGCCCTGATCGGAGTAGAAAACGAAGGAGAACCTCCTTTCTCCCAGCACGGCGACCTGACCAAAGCACAGGCAGGAACAAACGGGCTGTTCAAGCTGTTACTAAGTCATAACCCTACCCACTGGAGGCGTGAAGTGTTACCTCAATCGGACATCGATCTGATGTTGGCGGGACATACTCATGCCATGCAACTGGCCATCGGACATCACTCGCCTGCCTCCTGGATTTATCCGGAATGGGGAGGTATGTACATGGAGGACAACCGGGGGCTGTACGTAAACGTCGGCATGGGATTCGTAGGTCTGCCTTTCCGCTTCGGAGCATGGCCGGAGATTACCGTGATAACACTGGATAAATGAAAAAATACTGGCAAATACTGAAGAAGTACAAAATAAGCCTGCTGGCATGCCCGTTGCTGGTACTCGTGTCGGTGATGTGCGAAACCGTTCAGCCGATGTACATGGCGGATATTATAGACAACGGAGTGATGCAAAGAGACCTCTCCGTCATCACTGCCGTGGGCGGAAAGATGATACTGATCTCCATTGTCGGACTGATTTTTAGCATTGCCAATGTCTACGTATCTTCCCATGCATCCATTGGTTTCGGAACCGATCTGCGCACCGGCCTTTTCGGCAAGATACAGCAACTCTCTTTCTTCGACATCGACCGGTTCAGTACGGCTTCGCTTATTACCCGCCTGACCAGTGACATCAGCCGCATCCAGCAAGTCATCATGATGTCGATGCGCCTGATGCTACGCTCTCCGCTGATGCTTGTCATGGCGGTGTTTTTCGTTGTACGCATCAATCTCGAACTGGCGGGTGTCCTGCTGGCTGCCATCCCTATATTGGGTTTCAGCGTATTCTTTATTCTCCGGAAAGGTTTCCCCTTCTTCCTGAAGGTTCAGCAGAAGGTGGATCAACTGAATGAGGTGGTACGCGAAAACCTGATTAACATCCGGGTGGTAAAGTCATTTGTACGAGAGGACTTCGAAGCACATAAGTTCAAAGACAAGAGCGAGAGCCTGCGTGATACGGTGATTCATGCTTCCAACATCATTGTCTCCATCTTTCCGGTAATGCAACTGGTGATGAACCTGTCTATCATCGCTATCCTCTGGATGGGAGGCCACAAGGTGATGACCGGAGAGCTGAAGGTAGGCGAACTGATATCGTTTGTCAACTACCTGGGACAGGTGTTGATGTCATTAATGATGCTTTCCATGATCATCATGTCTTATGCCCGTGCTTCTGCCTCGTCGAAACGTATTTTAGAGGTACTGGACACACAACCTTCGCTGACCGACACACCCGAAGGCATGCGGAGCACCCGAGAGATTGAAAAAGGAGAGATCGCCTTCGAGAAGGTCAGCTTCCGTTATGGCGGCGGAGAGACGGACGTATTACGAAACATCAGTTTCCACATCCGCCCGGGCGAGACAGTGGCCATAGCAGGTGCTACCGGATCGGCAAAAAGTTCACTCGTGCAACTGATCCCCCGCCTCTATGATGTCAGCGCCGGAGAAATACGCATTGATGGCATCCCTGTACAAGACTATAACCTGCGCGAACTCCACGCCCGCATCGGAATGGTGCTGCAAAAGAACGAACTCTTTACGGGAACCATCGCCGAAAACCTTCGCTGGGGAAAACCGGATGCCACGCAAGAAGAACTCGAAGTGGCAGCCCGTGCCGCCGAAGCCCATGAGTTCATCTGCTCGTTGCCTGCCGGATACGACACACTGCTGGGACGGGGTGGAATCAACCTTTCCGGCGGACAGAAGCAACGCATCTGCATCGCCAGGGCCTTGCTGCGTAAACCCAAGATATTGATACTGGACGACAGTACCAGTGCCGTAGACTCTGAAACGGAACTCCGTATCCGGAACAACCTGAATGCCTGGCTGCGGGATACCACGGTGCTTATCATCACCCAACGCATATACACCATGCAATCAGCCAACCGGGTCATTCTGCTGGACGACGGGGAGATAGAATCCATCGGCACCCCGGAAGAGTTGCTGGAACGGTCGGAAATGTATCGGGAAATATATTACTCACAGCAAATCGTTATCTGACCATGGCACACGGAGATCATCTGAAATACAGCGGAAAGCCTAAGGCGGGAAAGAAAACATTTCTACGCCTGATATCGTACGTGGCCTGTGACCGGCGGTTACTGATTGTGATCGGTGTGCTGATCGTGATCAGCATTGCGGCCAACCTCACCGGATCGTACATGCTTCGCCCGATTATCAACGACTACATCCTGCCGGGCGACTTTCAGGGACTGGTGCGCATCCTGCTGTTCCTGGCAGCCATCTACCTGACAGGAGTGGCAGCTACTTACATCGAATATATCCTGCTGAACAAGATAGGACAACGCACCGTGACCCGGATGCGTGAGGAACTGTTCGGCAAGATGGAATGTCTGCCTGTCAGATACTTCGACACCCATCAGCACGGTGATGTCATGAGCCGGTACACCAACGATATTGACCGCATCAGTGACGCATTGACCGACAGCCTGTCCGATATGCTGTCCAGTGCACTGACGGTTATCGGTATTTTCTGCCTGATGATCTTTATCAGCCCGATACTGACAGCGGTAACGCTGATTACTGTCCCCCTGATGTTCCTCAGTGCCAAAGGCATTGTGAAACGGAGCCGGAAATACTTCAAAGCGCAGCAGGAAGCACTGGGAATGATGAACGGCTATGCGGAAGAAATGATCAGCGGACAGAAAGTGGTGAAAGTATTCGGACACGAACAGAAGGTGGAAACAGACTTCGGGATACTGAACCAAAGCCTGAAGGACAAATCGTTGAAAGCACAATTCTACTCGGGGCTAATGATGCCTGTCATGCAAAACCTCAATACGCTGAACTATGTGATCATCACCATTGTGGGGGCTTTACTGGCCATCTTCCGCGGATTCGACGTAGGCGGACTGGCAGCTTTCCTGCAATATTCACGGCAGTTCGGCCGCCCGATCAATGAACTGGCAAGCCTTTACAACAGCATACAGGCTGCCATAGCCGGAGCCGAACGTATCTTCGAAATCATAGATGAAGCGCCCGAGAAAGCGGATGTTCCGGAAGCCGTCACACTGAAAAATATAAAAGGAGACGTAGCCCTGAAGAATGTGTATTTCGGCTACCGTCCGGAGAAAACCATCCTGAAAGGAGTGTCCCTGCATGCACCGGCAGGAAAGAAAATAGCCCTGGTAGGCGCCACCGGAGCCGGAAAGACAACGATATTAAACCTGCTTCCCCGCTTTTTCGATATTCAGTCGGGAGAGATCACCATCGACAATCACCCGATCGACCGGATCGAGCGCAACAGCCTTCGCCGTTCGATGGCTATCGTGTTGCAGGACACCCATCTCTTCACAGGTACGGTACGGGAGAACATCCGCTTCGGACGCCTCAGTGCGACGGATGACGAGGTAGTGGCAGCCGCCCGCCTGACCGCTGCCCATTCATTCATCAAACGCTTGCCGCAAGGGTACGATACTTTGCTCGAAAACGACGGAGCCAACCTGAGCCAAGGGCACCGGCAGCTATTGAACATTGCCCGTGCCGCAGTGGCCGATCCGGCCATCCTGTTGCTGGACGAAGCAACGAGCAACATAGATACACGCAGTGAAATCTTGATCCAGCGGGGATTGGACCAGTTGATGCAGGGACGCACCAGCCTGATCATCGCCCACCGCCTGTCTACGATCCGCAATGCAGATACCATCCTGGTACTGGAGCACGGAGAAATCATCGAGCAAGGCAGTCATCAGGAATTACTTGCATTGAAGGGAAAATATTATTCGCTGAATGAAGAGCAATTCAAATAAACGGACTACCACAGAAACCGCGCCGGGGATGGAGCAATCGTAATCCCGATTCGGAAGAGGTATCAGATAGAAAGTGATTGATGCAAACAGCGATACATTAAGAAAGCAAATACCCGGTTTCACAAACAGCACCTTTCGATAAAAGCAGTAAACCGGAGAGGGAAAGTCCCCAAAAGTGGGGTTACGGAGGTGAAGAACCGGGATTGAACAGGTGAAGAACCGGGATTTTTCACAAAAGAAGCAAGCATTTCAGGAAAAAAGTAAGCATTTGATCCGAAAGAAGTAAGCATTTCCCCAATATGCTTACTTCTTTTTCAAATATCTCCTATTGTTTTTGTCCATCAGGTCTATTGTCCTGTTTTTCTCCCCTGATTCTTGCGTTTTCCGTTCCGGTTGTGAAGTGTCGAAGCACTTAAAGGAACAACAGAAAGACACGGCTTTCCTTCAAGGAAATACTTCAGCGAAGCAATCGCACCTATCTTGTGACATTCTATCAGAAAGCGAGCGGAATCACCGTCCATAAGACAAACCCATAACTCCCTACAGAACGATTTTTCCATTCGGACCGCACTCCGCCCCGAAAAAACGCAGCCTGACGATTTCCAATTATCAATTTGTCAAAGTGATAGCACTCTTCCCATTCGCCGCACGATGGAGTTGCACTTGCACGGCGATGCGCTCACTCATCTCCCTGTACATGGGAAATGACTCCGATCTTCCGTCCCTGCATCTGCAATTGCTCGAGAGCTTCCATCACCGTGCGCAAACTGTCGGCATCGAGCGAACCGAAACCTTCGTCGATGAAAAGTGACTCCACTTTCAGGTTATTGCTTGAAAGAGACGACAGGCCGAGAGCCAACGCCAGGGAGATCAGAAAAGATTCTCCGCCGGAAAGAGAATAGACGGTACGCACCTCGTCACACATATCGCAGTCGATCACTTGCAGGGCGAGCGTTCCCGGCACCTGCTGCAACCGGTAACGTTTCGATAGATAAGACAGGTGCTTGTTGGCATGCATCAGCAACAGATTCAACGTATAGCTTTGGGCAATCACCTTGAACTTTGTCCCGTCCGCACTGCCAATCAGTTTATTGAGTTTTCCCCATCGGTTGGCTGTCTCCTGTTTTTCGGTCAGTTCCTGCTCCAGTTGCTTCAGCTTCTTCCGGTTTTGCTCCTGTTGCAAAAGACGTGCTTCGACGGTCGACAGACGCCGTTCGGTCTCCTGATTGGTCGCTTGCTGGCGGGCGATCGTCTCCGGCAAATGTTCCGGATCGGCTATCTGTTCTTTCCGGAGCATCAATTCGTCGATGGAGCTGTTCAGTTGTCTGATCTCTCCCTGCATACCGGAAATACGCGACTGGACTTCTTCTCCCTCCTTGCGCACCTGTTCCACGGAATCGTTTAATTGTTTTTCTTTTTTCCGAATAGCGGCTTCCGCATCCTCGACAGATTTGCCTTTCAACAAAGGAGCCCGTTCCTGACGGAGAGTTATCAACTGTTCACTGACCACTCGGAACTGCTCCCGAGCAGTCGTTTCCGCCGTTTTCAGTAGTTCAAATTGCTCTTTAGCAGCCAGAACTTGCTGTATCAACAGATGGCAACGGGCCACCCCTTCGCGCAAAGCCTCACAAGCCGAGCGAACCGTCCTGATCTGCCCCTCATGCTGTTGCCATTCCTTGTAGAGCTGATGGTATTGGTGCATTTTCTCCGCGAGCAGATTTAGCTTCCCTTGCACGGTATGCAATTGTTTCTCAAAATAGTCAGGATTTTGCTCCTCTTCAGACGAAGGACGTTTCTGCTCAGCCTCTTGGAGGAACGCCTGCAACTGTACGGTTATCTCTCCGGACAATTCCGACAGATGAAGCAAATCCTGTTTCAAGGCAATATTCCGGTTATTTAGTTGCTGATACTCAGCAGATGCGGTTTGATATTCCTGTTCGATGTTCTGATACAGACTATGGACTACCTGTTCCTCATTCCTATAAGGATGGTCAGTGCCCCCACATACCGGACACGGTTCATTCTCACGCAAATTCAGCCGCAAGGTCCGAACGTCTTTCCCCATCGCGATACGGGCATTCTCAAAAAGGCGTTGCAGCACTTTCAGTTCAGCCTCCTTCTCTGACAACCGGGTGGTCAGAAAGGTTATCTCTTTCCGCATCTGTTCTTGTTTGTGCCCCATCTCTTCCTGTTGTGCTTTCAGACGTTCGGCCTCTGTCCCCGCTTTTCTCCATTCCAACATCTGCTGGCGGGCATTCTGCAAACGGGTTTGTTCCTGCATCCATCGGGCTTGCTCGTCAGTCACCGCTTCAATCCCAAAAGCATTCAGACGGTTCACACGCGCTTCGTTCTTTTCTGAAGAATGGCAAGTTGGTCTTCCTGCTCTTTCAGCCTGTTCCGGACAGATTCAAGAAATAGCCCGGTCTCTTCCGTAACCGGTAGCTCGATCTCTCCCGTCAGATTCTTCAACGAATGGCAGGAAGTATGCAGGGCTCCCTGCACAGATTGCAATTTATTGGCTTGTGCATTCACTGCCTTTTCAGCACCTTGCAGTATCTCCTCTACCTGCTTAGATTGGCTGACCAGTGATTGGATCTGAACATCCAGTTCACGTGCCCGGCTAAGATCGGGTTGCACAGCTTCACACTGTCCCCGAAGCGAATGAGAGAGTCGGACTGGCGTGTATATTCTTCCCGGAGCTTCTTACTTTTTTCTTCATCCAGCCGCATATTTTGCACTTTCTTATCACGCTGCTCCTGCTGCAACTTCAGAGTATGCAGCACCGATAGCTGTGCATTCAGGTCTATCAATGTTTTTGCTTCCCTGTTCACGAAGGTTGGTCAGACTCTCTTTTTCGGTCCGTAGAAGAGTGATTTCCTCTTCGGAAAGCAGTTCGATCAGAGTGGCATTGCTCTTCAGCTGATTCAGTTCTGCATCGGCTGTTTTGCTACGCAGATAGATTTCACTGGAAATACGGGAGTATATCTCCGTTCCAGTCAGCTTCTCGAGCAACTCGGCTTTGGCAGACTCACGGGATTTCAAGAAAGTAGCGAAGTCATTCTGGGCAAGCAGCACCGTACGGGTAAACTGTTCGTAAGTCAAACCGACCAAAGTCACCAATTGTGCCAACAACTCTTTCCTCGTTCCCTGTAGTTCCTGATTGGCAGTCAGATCGGTCACTTGTATCGTCTGCGACCGCAAAGCACCGTTAGCCCGGCTTCCTGTCCGGCGTACCGACCAACGAGAACGATAACAGTGTCCGGATGCTCCTAAAAAATCAACTTCGGCAAATCCCTCTCCCGTCCCTCTGCGAAGGATATTCTTCACATCGGCCTGATTCACCCGACTCTCACCGATATCTGACATATAAAGACTCTCGACCGAAGCGGAGAAGCGGGGTGTCTTATCATACAGCGCCAGACAGAGCGCATCCAGTATCGTAGATTTTCCGGCTCCTGTAGGTCCGGATATCGCAAAAATCCCGGCAGAGCGTAAAGGCTCGGCTTGGAAATCAATTTCAAAAGTTCCTTCAATGGAAGCCAGATTTTTTAATCGTATGGTTAGTATCTTCATGGTTATTCGGTTTGCTTTCACCACAGATTACACGGATTAACACAGATCAATAGATGATCTCGTTGATAGTAAAGATTAAAAGATCTGTGTGAATCCTAATGGTGATCTGTGTAATCTCCGGTAATCTGTGGTGAATTCCTATTTGATTCATTCTAAATTGATGGTCCGGCAAGCCTCCTGGAACAAATTTACCAGTTCTTCCGGCATCTCCGTCTGGTAACTGTTCTCAAAGGTTGCTTTCACAATCTGTAAGGGATTCATCTCCTGCAATCCGGCGGTCAGGACTTCTTCTTCCACGCTCCCCTCTGCCGCCTGCCGATAGAAAGAAACGATACGGGCCAGCCGGACCGGCTTGCCTTCCAGTATTTCTTCCACTTGCTGCCGCAACATCGGCTCCGGTTCGCTTAGTTTCACCTTGACTTCCAGATAGGGCATCGGTTCATCTTCCGGTAGTTCCAGCCCGCGCAATTCATCCAGCACCTCGTCCGGAGCCGCAGCTTCTGTGGCAGGGATACTTAGCAAACGCACCAACGGAGTATATTCAAGTTTCTCTATCTCAACCGCCCAACCTTCATCTAGGGTCACTTTTACCACTCCGTGGTGATAATGCTTCTCGGCAAACGACATAGGTAAGGGACTGCCGGCATAACGGATATTCTCCCTGCCCGATACGCGCTGAGCCTTGTGGATATGCCCTAAAGCCGTATAAACAATCTGTTCGGGAAAAGACTCGGGCGATACACTCTCCAGACCACCGATGATGATGCGCTCACTATGATCTTTCTCGGCAATCTCCGAACCGGTTGCCAGCAGGTGTCCGACAGCCACCAATGCCTGTCCGTCAGTCCGCTTCTTCAACGCATATTTCAACAAACGGGCATACAGTTCCTTCACCCCTTCCGCATACGGATTGCCTTCAGTCTCTACCACCGGATAGTCTCCCTGTCGCAAGAAAGGTACCGCCAGGCATAGGGCTTCTACCTCCCCCGCCGCATTCTTCAATTCTACCAGTAAATGCTCATAATCTATTTTGCCATTCTGTTTACGGACAATTCCTTTAATCTCCGTACGCATCTCCTGCAACAAAGGCAGAGGAGATTCCAGCCGGGCGGCCGAATCGTGATTGCCGGCCACAACAACCAACTGCAATCGCGGATTCTCAGTCGTCACCCTGTGAATGAAACGATAGAACATCCGCTGGGAAGCAGCAGACGGATTGGAAACATCAAAGACATCTCCGGCAACAATCAGTACATCAATCTTGTTCTTAGTGAGGACACCGGCCAGCCAGTCCAGAAAATGTTCGTGTTCCTGCGTGCGGTCATACCCGAAAAAGGTTTGTCCCAAATGCCAATCGGCTGTATGTAGTATACGTATCATGCTATTGAAATTTGAAACAAAGTTAGCAATTATTCAGGACAGCAATATTATTTTGTTTATTTTTGCACAAGCTAAAACCAAAATCATTATGAAGATACTATACTATATTTATCAAATCTGCATTGCATTGCCCATTTTGTTAGTATTGACTATCCTCACGGCGGTTGTCACAATCGTTGGTTCATTGCTGGGAGGAGCCCACATCTGGGGGTATTATCCGGGGAAAATATGGTCACAACTGATCTGCCTTTTTCTGTTGATCCCGGTCAAAGTGCATGGGCGCGAAAAGCTACATGAAAGAACTTCTTACATCTTTGTCCCCAATCATCAAGGGTCTTTCGATATCTTCCTGATTTATGGTTTTCTGGGACGAAACTTTAAATGGATGATGAAAAAAAGTCTGCGCAAAATGCCTTTCGTCGGCAAAGCATGCGAAAGCGCAGGACATATCTTTGTAGATCGCTCGGGACCGAAAAAGGTACTTGAAACCATTCGTCAGGCTAAAGACTCCCTGAAGGACGGAGTATCATTAGTGGTCTTCCCGGAAGGAGCCCGTTCTTTCACCGGGCACATGGGATATTTTAAGAAAGGTGCTTTCCAACTGGCAGATGACTTACAGCTTGCCGTAGTTCCCGTAACCATAGACGGCTCTTTCGAAATCCTGCCACGCACCGGCAAATGGATTCACCGTCATCGCATGATTCTGACCATTCATGATCCCATCCCCCCCAAAGGACAAGGAGCAGATAATATGAAAGCTACTATGGCCGAGGCTTACACAGCTGTAGAAAGTGCACTTCCCGATAAATTCAAAGGAATGGTGAAGAACGAAGATCAGGATCGATAGACGTTCTTAAATAGAAAAAAACACTGGTAAAAATGAACGATGAACAAGCTGCATTGACTATCGCACAGCTCGTTCATCGTTCATCTTTAAGAGCACCATTGCTCAAAAGCATTCACTATTTAAAAGGTATTCAACGCTTACCAACCCTCTTCTTCAACACGAATACCGGAAGGAAGAAAAAGATTCCGATGATAGACATCACCAATCCTCCGATAGTTCCTGCCGCTAATGGGAACCAGAATGCCTCCTTATCCGTACCGACCATAAAGGGAATAAAACCCAGGATGGTGGAAACCACCGTCAGGAAGATAGGAAGGATTTTTGCATTCCAGGCTTTGGTATAAGCTCTCAAAGCCGACATTCGTGGATGACGCCTCCGGATGGCATTGTATTCGTTGAGGATATAGATACTGGCGTTCACCGTAATACCACATAGCAAAACGAACGAAGCAAAGCCACCTTGGTCAAAGTTCAGCTTAAACCAATAGAACGTCAGGAATACCCCGATATACGACACGGGAATGATAAATATGATGGCCAAAGGCTGCTTCAAAGAGTTGAACAGAATACTGGTAGTAAAGAAGATAATGGCAATCACTACCAGCAAAAGCAAGTATTGCTTATTATCCTTTTTTCCCCAACCCCAGCTCTCTCTCTCCGACTGAGCCGTATACCCCATCGGCAACTCTTTATTGAATTCTTCCAGATCCCGCTTCAGGATTTTGTTTCCCTGCTCGCCCGAACCGATATATTCGTATTGCAGGCATAGCCTGTACTGCTGGTTCTCCTTGGCAACCTGTTGGGGCATCTGCCCTTTTTCCATAGTGGCCAGTTCAGACAGCTTATACTGTTTATCGTCTGTTCCATACGGAAAATATTGCATGGCCCAGATATCATATTCCTGAGACTGCTTGAAGAAAGCTTTATCTTTTTCCGAACCATTTTCCGCCACTACCGAGCCGATCTCCATATTCTTACCATATATCGGCCGGATGGTGGAGAACAGAATATTGGCATTGATATTCTCCTGCGCCATACGTTCACGGTTCAGATTAAAATAGAACTCCTGATAATCGTCTTTCCAATAAGAGAAATACGAATTGATGATGACTTCCTTGATCCGTCGGTGCGTCAGTAACTTGGCTTTCAACTTTTCAGCCCACTCGTACAGTTCATCATAATTGTATCCGTACATCTTCACCTGAAACGAACCGGCTCCCTCACGAACATCATTACTGAACCCCTGATCCTGCAAGCCGTATACACCCAGCTACCTCCACCCAGTTGCAGGGCCTTACTGATAATGTTGGCTTTCAGTGTATAAGGAAACCGCTATTCTGATGCTCTTTGGTAAAATAGATATTGATATTACCCCGACGGGCATTGTATACCGAGGTCTGGAACTGCTTAATTTCTTTAAACTGGCTCAGATAGATTTCCATCTTCTTGATCAGTTCGTTCATCTGCTCCAACGTACTGCCGTTCGGAAGATTGGCATATACATACAACACGACTTCTTCGTTCCGGGTAAAATAGCTGCCGTTGTATACCTTCTGGATAAACAGGCGCAAACTACCTCCCAATGCTTTGTCGACTATCGGCTTGATCTTCTCTTTGTAAGTGGACGATCCCAAGGTTTTGTTGTACCACTCCGTGGCACGTCCTTCACCCTCCACTTTATCCGGAAGCATAAACACCGGAAGTCCGAACAATAGTATCAACAAGATGCAGACAGCCACACGCCAACGACACAATTTACGTATCATCCAGCCATAGAAGCGGGTAAAGTAAACCGTTATTCTTCGCGGAAGAGAGGCCCGGAGAAGGAAGAAGCGGGATTGGGTCCGACGACGTTTCCTCTTTTTTCAACCCGATCTTTTCGATCAGGGCAGGTACGAAGAACAGAGCGACAAACAAGGATACGGCGAGGTTGATAATCACCACGGCTGCAAAGTCCTGCAAGTTCAACCGTATCTTCTCGTCAAGGAAGAAGATGATCACCAAAGCTCCCATTGTAGTCAGAGTAGCGGCCAGGATAGACATAAAGGCTTTCAGGTTACGCCGGTGCAGGATATGGTCGGTCATCACAATCGTATTGTCTATCACCAGATTGAGCGAAACCGTAATACCGGCCAGCGAATAGAGCTGCATCTCCAACCCAAAAAGATAATAGAAAATGACTGCTACCGCAATATTGATGCTCAGGCTGACTACAATCAAGAATAGGTAACGCGGATTCAGAGTGATAATCAGCACAAAGAACAGCAAGATCAGAACCGTAAGACCGGTACGCAGATAAATCTTGTTCAATTCTTCGTGAATAAATTCCGTCGCATCATAACTGGTGTGAATTTCATATCCGGCAGGCAACACCTTTTGTATGGCCTCCATCTCTTCTTTCACTTGTTTGCTCAATTGCAATTGATTGGCAGTTTCTTCTGCTGTTATCGACAGATAAATGGAGTTAAGTCCATTGATGCGATAATAGCTTTGGGGGCCTCTTCCATGTGGGACACAGTTACAAGCTCGTCCAGACTGATCAATTTACCTTCGGCACTCTTCACCCGGATACGGGATGCATCGAAACCCTCATCTTTTGTTTCAGGCATCAGCGCCAACCGGATCCACTTTTACCTCCTGTAGATGATTCGACATTATAGGTACCGAGGAACTCTTTCAGATAATAGCGGCTGACAGCCTGCTGGATATCACTCAAAGTAATTCCCAATCGTCTCAGTTGTTCGCTATCATACTCCAAGACCCACTCCATGGGAGTAGCTCCGCTCAGGTCTATCTTATAGATGCCCTGAATCTGTGCCAGTCTTGTTTTGATATGCTCATCGGCATATTGCTGAATCAAGATAGGAGTAGAAGGAGCGTTGAGTGTAAACGACATAAAAGGGCGGGAAGCATTCTCGTCCGGGCGCTTCATCCTGATATAAGGATAGCTCACTCCATCGGGAAGCTGCGGCCAGGTCTGCCGGATAATGGTAGAAGCCTCAAAACGTACTGCATCTATATCCGCATACTTATCCAATTCAATGGTGATGCTTCCCGAACCATTATCGGAGGTAGAATAGATATTCTTTATGCCCTTGATACGTGCCAACATAGCCTCCAGTTTACTGGTAGCCTCTATTTCCACCACCCTCGACGAAGTACCGGGCATACTGAACTGCACCGTAAAACCGGGCAGGGTTCTCGAAGGGTTCAGCTTTACGGGAAGCAGGGGGATTAAGGCCAGACCGATCAACGCCACGCATATAAAGGCGACAATCAGCGTAAAAGAAGAGGCTTTCGTCTGCGTTTTTATTTTAGAAGGATTATCCATCGTTTCAATGTTAGTTAGCACTATCGCACCAATTGTCCTCCCGCATAGTCAAACTTGTCAGTCAGCGAGATTCCGGTAGCAAAGTCATGTAACGTCAGTTTACGTATCTTATAATAGTTCAGCCAATAGTTTTGCAAGGCTGAAATGTAATTCTGTTGTGCCTCTTGCTGACGGTTCAGAGACAGGGTCAGACTGTTGATATCTGCTTTCCCGATGATAAACCGCTGACGAGTCTCGTTATAGGCCAGGATAGAGAGGTCTAGTGCTTCTTCGGCACTGGTGATCATATTCTGTTGAATATTGAAATCGTTCACAGTCATGATCACTTCTTCGTCCAGGCTGATTTCATCCTGGCGGGCAGAAGTTTTCACCACATTCAGGTTATTGCGGGCCATGTTATATTTACCTTTCCTTACCCCCCAGTCAACCAACGGAATACTGACACTGACTGATACCAAGTCCTGCTGCATGGGTTTGTAGTACACATCTCCAAAATTATCAGCCACCTGGTTGAAACCGATACTGGCATTCACGCTCGCATTGAAACGCGACTCTTTTTTCGTCTTGTCCACATTGCGTTCGGCTTCCAGTACGTTCTGCTTTAACCCCAGTAACTGAGGATTGTTTTCATGTGCCATCTGCAATGCCTTGTCCACCGGTATCACCAATTCCTGAGGCCGGACAGGCAAGTCGATATCGATAACCGTATTCTTATCTAGGTTCAGGAACGAAACCAGCGAAAACATGGCGCGTTTCAGAGCACTAGCCTTGTTCTGCAACGTATTGCGTGCATTCACCACATCCAACTTCAGTGTCAATAAGTCGGCTTTCGAGATGGCTGCTATCTTCTGGCGTTGCACTCCGATGCTATAAAGCGTATCCGAAGAAACCATATTCTCCTTGGCCAGGTTATACTCGGCCTGCGCCATAGCCAGGTTAAAGAAATACGTAGTGGCCTGCACGGATACGGCTTCCACATTATACACAAACTCTTTCTTTACTTTTTCATATTTCAAGGGTTCAATCTTTCTCTCCCACTTGAACGAATTATATCCGACCAGGCTCTGTGAATATCCCAACCGGATAGGTACACTGGTAAACTGCGTTGTCTTGTTCCCACCAAAACTACGCATATATCCCAATTGCGATTGCAGGTAGAAAGTACCGCCGGTCAAATCGAAGTTCTGCTGGATAGCCAGATTACCCGATGCATAGAACGACTGTTGGCTACGATAAACATCCAAGTCCTTTTCCGAATCGTATCGCTTGGTGATATCCCGGTTATACTCGGCAGGAGTCATATTCAAAGTAAGGCTCGGCAGGCGATTGGCCTTGTAAGTCCGATACTCCCAGTAACCGGAAAGATACATATTCTGCGTACGGAATGCCTCCAGTGAACTGTCATTGGCCAATTGTATCGTCTTCTGCAAATCGAGTTTTATATGATCCTGAGCCTTCGCTACAGAAGCCCCAAACAGCAAGGCTGCTATTACTATATAATATCTTTTCTTCATATCTATCGTTTTTCTTTATTTCTATAAATAAACCAATACAACAAAGGGATGATGAACAAACTCACCAGGGTACCGATTGTCATAGTACCTATCATGGCTATGGACAGCGGTTTCTGAAGTTCGGAACCAAGGTCGAACGAAAACAGTAACGGTACCATTGCAAAAATAGTGGTCAACGATGTCATGATAATCGGTCGTAATCTTCTTCGTCCGGCTTCATGAATGGCCTCCAGTAATGGTACTCCCTCCTTACGCAATTCGTTGATGGCATCCAGCTTCAGGATGGAGTCATTGATCACGATACCGCAAGTCACAATCAAACCGATGGCCGACATCAGGTTCAATGTATGTCCGCACACCCAAAGCAATACCAATGCAAACGCCACGTCAATCGGTATTTCCATCAACACCAGCAAAGGCTGCATGAAACTCTCGAACTGAGCCGCCAAAATGAAATACATCAGCAAAAGGGAGATGAACAGAATGACCACCAGTTCGTCCAGCATCTTCTGATTGGAAAAGAAGCTTCCCGAAAAGGCGATGTCCCAATCTCCTGTCTCGCTAGATGTTTCTTTAACCTGGGTCATCAACTTCTCCGCATTCTCCACTCCATAGAATTTATAAGGAATATACTCCCCATTTCTTCCGGCTGTAATACTCTTCAAATCTTCTGCGGGAGTCACTTTTATCAGCTCCCGTAAGGGAATAAAGTTCACCTCTCCCGTCTTGCTGTCCGGTTGTGTCTGAATCAAGGTTTCCTGTAGAACCTGGTTAACCGTCTTTTCGTCTCCTGCAATGCTGATAGGCAGATATTGCTGATAAGAGTGCAACATAGCTACACTGTTTTCCTTGAAAGCAGTTCTCAGCACACGATACAACTCGTTATAAGAGATTTGATACAACAATAGCTTTTCCTGATTAATACTGAGGTTCAATTGGTTTTCGAAAGCAATACCTGTAGGAGGTATTCCTGTCTTCTGACCGAATGTTTGCTCCAATCCACGCAAAGTACCGGGGCCGGGTGCCCTGTCCTTATTGCGGGCATATAATTCGGCCACAATATCAGCCTCACCGGTCACAAACAGTTTCTCAAAAACTGTTTCAGGAGGAGAGAATGAAATCACAGCCAAAGGATAACGTTCTTTCAGCTTCTGATAAATTTGTTCCTGCAACGGAACAATCTCTTTCGAGGTTTCGGTCTTAAAATAAAGTTCCGCCTCCGATGACGACAACTCTTGTTCCCGGTTCAAAATGTAATCCTGCAATCCGATGGACGCTGTCTGCTCCACAGATGCTCCCTGCAACTCACGGAACAATTCGTCGACCCGGCGTTGATTCTCGTCCACATGAATGTTTTCGTTCCATTCAATACGGGTAATCAATTCATTTTCGTCGATATCCGGCATTCTTTCTTTATCGATAAAGTAGAAAAAGAAGATACATAACGGAAAAGAGATGGCACAGAACAATACACTCAACGTCTTATGACTGAATACCCAATCGATACCCTTATCGTAGAAGCGGTCCAGAGTATGTTCTTTCAAAGGATTATTAATTTTCAGCCTCAACCACTTCGGACCACCTTTGATCCCGGTACGATAGACCAACATATACAGAACAGGAAGCAACATGATACCGGTGAAATAAGAGACCATCAATCCTACCGTAACGGCAAAAGCCTGATCGTAAAAGATAGCACCCGCGATACCACTCATAAATACCAAAGGTACAAATACGGCGATTGTCGTAAACGAAGAACTCAGCATAGGAGTCACCACCTCACTTGTTCCCGCCACGCAGGCTCTCCGCAACGAATAACCCTTTTCCCTGTATTGCGATATATTTTCCGTTACGATAATCGAACTGTCGATCATCATACCCAGTGCCAGGATCAGTCCGGACAGGGAGATGATATTGAGAGACATTTTACACAGGTAGAAAAAACAGGAAACTGATGACAATAGACACTCACCATACTCAGCCCAATAATGAATGGAGATTTGACATCTCCCAAGAAGAGTACGGCAACGATACAAAATGAAAACAAAACCGAGTGAGAGATTCTGCTGAAGATTGGATATTGTATAGTCCAGCAGTTCGGTTTGATTACGACTCACGCTAAACTCGATATCCGGATAGATCTTTTTGAAATAATCCATTGTTTCCGACAGAGCATCTTTCATATTGTCCATGTTCTCGTCGGCCTGCTTAATGATGGCAAGCGTCACGGCCCTTTTACCGTTCGACACAGATACTCCTTTTTCTTTGACCGGTACTATCGCTATCCGGCAAAATTCTTTCAACTGTATGATGCGATCTCCCTTACGGATATATATATTCTCCACATCTTCCGCAGTACGGAGCAGAGTTGAGAACTTGATGTTATATTCATAGTATCCATCCCGTACGGTCATGCTTCCCGGCTCTACATTGTTTTGCGCCAGAGCCGTCTCAATATCTTCAATGGATAATTCAAGCATAGCCAGTTTATCCATATCGGGTACAATCTGCAATTGTCTTTCCAGCAAACCGGTAACGTCTACCATTGCCACTTCCGGCAACTGTTCGATACGGCGTTTGATTACCGATTCTGAAAACTCACATAAATTCAGGAAAGCCTGCTGATCCGTCTCTTCATAAGCACTGTCTGTCTTTAAAGTCAGATTCAGATAGAATACCGGAATATCGGTAGCACTTGCCTTGATCACCTTCGGACGATCGGTATCTTTAGGCAAATAGTTCATAGCTGCGTCAATCTTTTCGTTAACCTCTATGAATGCCAGGTCCGTATTGGTACCAAAAATCAAAACTAAGCCGGATAATACCCGCACCGTCACGCGTTTCACTGGTCATGTCTTTTAGGGCAGCCACCTGAATCAATTGCTGACGGACAGGCTTCACGACTGTGTTTTCCAATTCACGTGCCGAGGTATTTTTAGCTGATACCTGTACGGTAATCTCCGGAATGGAGATATCCGGCAACAGCGATACCGGTAATGTGAAGTACGTCACCAACCCCACTATGAAGCAAGCCGTAAAAGCCATCAATACGGCAATGGGACGTTGTATCAGGAATTTAATCATAATTGTTCTGTGTTAGTGATTCATCCTTATTCAATGATTGTGACCGGAGCTTCGTGTGCCAGGTTAATGTTTCCGCTTACGATGACCGTATCTCCTTCTGTCAGTCCGTCGGCCACACTATAACTGTCTGCATTTTCCAAAGCGGTATGAATATAGTTCCATTGGGCCATCTTCCCATCTTTCAGGGTAAATACAACCTGCTTGCCCGAACGAAGTACGACTGCGCTTTTCGGAATCACCAACTGCTCTCCCAACGAACGATGTACACTGACACGTACATTCATCCCGCTAAACAGCTTACCGGCCCCGTTCACCCGGGCTTTCACCTTCACCATTCCTTTATCATCTACCAAAGGGTTGATTTCCGAAATACTTCCTTCGTGTACTGTTGCGGCATCCGAATAGGGCTTGATCACTACCTTATCTCCATTCTTTATTAATGGCAACTCACTTTCAAGTACAGTAAAATCTACTTCCATCCCCTGCATATCGATCACCGTACAGAATACATCCGAAGTACTGGCCAGATTGTAGGGTTTCGAAAACAGGTTAGCAACTACTCCGTCAAAAGGTGCGGTCAAAGTAGCGTGCTCTGCATTGTATTTCGACATTTCATATTGTGATTTGCTCTGATCATAACCACTCTTCACCTTTGCCAGCTTCATTGCCTCTTCGGGTACCTGACTAATGTCGTCTGCCGGATAGCCCTGACTGATAAGTACATCCCTCAATTCCAATTCCGACTTTTTTAAAGCGTCTTCCGATTGCGACAACTGGTTGTCAAGTTTGAATTTGTCCAACTCCGCCAACTTCTGCCCCTTTCGTACCCGGTCTCCGTTCTTTACCCAAATATGGGCTATCACTTCACCACTTTCAAATCTCAGGTCAGCCATTCCCCGGGCAGAAATTTTTCCATTACTCACCAATTCATGATTGAATATCTGCTTTTTGAGCGTCATGACAGACACCTCGTTTTTCGTGTCGGGCAACACGGTTTCCACTCCTTTTTTTCAGAAGCACTCTCTTTCTTCTCACCAGGAACAAGCTGTCAGCATTGTCAATGCCAGACAAAGCGTATAGAAGGGATACTGGTTTTTCATAATGTTATTAAACTTTTTCTCTATTAATTATGATTGCAAATATAGTTGGTTACTTTCTAAAACTCAAAATAAATGGTGGACTAATTCCGGATAGTACAGAAGCTTAAACCCACTAATTATTAGCAATTTACGATTTTTACGTTACTTACATAGGTGGACAAAAAACTTTTCTTCCAATTAATCCGTCAAGATTCGGATAGGAAAACTGCATTTCATTCCCGAATCTTATTTGTAGTTCGTTTATTCTGTTTATCATAGCAAATTCTATTTATTTGATGTCTTATTTCCAAGACATATATATATATGATGTATTTCATATTATTAGCATACAGTCACAAATATAATTGCTAATCTTCAGAAACGCAAAAGAAATTGTATACTTTTTCTTGCATTTAAAGCATATTAATCATTTACATTTCTGCTATTTACGATTTTTTCGTTACTTACATCTATAACTAACTTCCTTATTTCATCTCTCATTTCCCGTACGGCTGTCGACTGTACTTTGGGTTCCTTTGGTCAAGACCAAGTCCGCCATTTCATGGAATTTATCGGGCTGTAAATATCCAGGCGAGGCATATAGCTTCGCCAACAAGTAATATGGATAAATCCTTCCCGGCAATAAGTGAGTGGAACGCAAAAGCCATTTTTCAGCTTGAGCATATTCTCCTTTTTCCTGAAAATTCTTACCAATAATATTTAGTATCATCGGATCGCAACTTCGGGTAGAAGCTTCTTTCAATAATAGAATCGAAGCATCCGCCTCCTTTTAATTTATGCAAACAATGCCCATACTCAAACAAAAAGGCCCCTCTTCCCTTTAATTTCGGATACAAACGTTCATAGCCTTCTTTTGCACTTTGATAAGCACCTGCCTGATACAACATACGGCAGTTGGCCCAGTCCTTGCACTCTTGATGCACATCTGCCTGCCACCAATGGTATCCGAAAATCCCAACACACAAGCAAACGCCAGTTGCCAGGCAAGAAAGCGTCCTGCAATACAAGCCATCAGTAAAATCAGGAATGCAATAACAAAAGCAGGCAATTGCATCGGATAAGAAGAAAAAGCAAATACCAACAAAGAGATCACACTGCCACAAGGCCCCCAACGTTTCAGTTCCACACCTCTCCGTAGACAAAATCCTGCAAAAGCCAGGCAACAAAGCAATACGGGTATCCCCCACTCGAGTGCTATCTGCAAATATTCATTAAAAGCATATTCCGGACTTCCTGCCACCAATTCTTCCCTGAGGCGAATAACTCCCTTCGGCAAAATAAGCTTCCTGACTTGTCCCATATGCCAGTGCAAAATTTCCTTGCCCATAGCCTGTAAATGGTTTCTCTGCAATGGCCCGGCTACTGATTTTCCACATGAACAGTCGCCCGCTGGCCGAATCTTTTTTCAGGTTAAACAAACAGACTCCTCCGACCAACACAACTATACATAACACAGAGGTGACGGCCAGCACCTTTGTCTTTTTGCGCATCCACACTCTTTTCAAGCGTACCGGCCAGGATTTATGCACTCCATATACCCAAATACCTGAAATAAGAGCAGCCACCCATGCCGAACGACTCATTCCCGCAGGAAGCACACAGAGTATAAGAAACAATACTGCCACGGCCCCATAATATCCCGTCCATTCCATCCAATTCTTATTCTCCCTTTTCCGTAATCGTAACCATTGATCCAGACAAAGAGGAAATATCATAGCCAGATAACCGGAATACGGTCCGGGATTAAAAAAAGATCCGGTCAAGGAATACAGAGAATGATGGGAAGAAGTAAAACCATAAAGCTGCCTCAAGCCATAAATAGCCTCAGAAGCAGCCAAAACAATAAAACTCCAAATAACGACCTGATAAAAATCAGCCCCCATATCATACCCCTTTCTATAATAGAGAAAGGCCAACACCACCCAACCGACAGCAGCTCCCATAGCAACTTTTTGCCAGATAGAGCCATTGCCCCGACAACTCACCTGCCGGAAGCATCGGATCATTTACCCATACCACAGACAGCAGTGCACATACCATTGCCAGAAGTCCTCCACGAAGTATAATATGCATATAATCTACTTTTTCTCTCATCATTTTATTCTTTTTAAATACCCGGTTCCAACGAATCTTTCTCCGTAAAGGATCGTCCGACCGCCATATTGTAAATGCCCTACCTACAATATATGATTCGGGCAACATTCCCCAATAACGTGAATCCTTGGAATTTTCCATATTATCCCCCGATACGAAATAGTAATTCTCTGTGAATTTATATTCCGTTATCGCACTATCGCCCAGACATACCGCCCCTCCTTTTTGCCGCAGTCTCTTCTTCTGCTCCCAATGGATCAATCTTCCGTAAAGCAAACAAGACAATGTATCTATTTTCACCACCTGCCCTTTGGCTGGTACCGGAAGAGGTCCGAATTCCTGAATGGTCCATCCCAGACGTCCGTCCCACGGAAAAGCATCCATCACGATCCCATGTGAATCTTCCCTTCTGACACGTGCAATCCGATGTTGCGCCTGCACATTCCCCACACTGTCTGTGATTCCTTTTATATGATAATAGCCCTTACGTATTTCCAAAGTATCACCCGGCAAGGCAATACACCGTTTCACATAATACTTCATTATATCAAATCCGATGCTGTCGCTCCCATCCTGATAAGGGAAATTAAAAACAAGCACATCGTCCCGCTGAAACGATCCGAAACCCGGTAGACGATAGATATCCACTTCTTCTCCTCGCAATGACGCAAAGATATTAAACAGACGTGCCCCACCGGTCCATTTATCCACCAGTATTTTGTCTCCCGAAAGCAATGCCGGTTCCATTGAATTGGAGGGGATTTTGAAAGAAGTCAGGCAAAACACCTGCAATACCATCCAGGCAACAAAAGCCACACAAGAATAGAAACAGATATTCACAATCCAGTTCCCGATTCGTTTCACCAGTTTTATCCAAACCTCTTTCTTCATATATATACATTTTAATGCGATCCCCTGTCAAGAATCCAAGGAAAAAGAAACCAGATAAAATTATGAGTTTCAGAAAAAGCAATCCCATACAGTTTATTTGGTTCCTGAGTTGAAGCACAAATTCTCAAAACGAGGCAATCAGTATTATATTTGATTAATTCCCGGCCATCCCAATCAAAAACAGATAAGTTATTAAATAAATTGGGATTCTTGTCACCTATAAATACACTATAAATCCTTTCATCTGTAGCACATAACGCAGAAAAGCCCCAAACAGTCTCCTCTGTGTTTTGGATAGTTCCGGATAAATATTGCACGACCGGAGGATAAAATTTTCGGATTGCTCTTAATTCTATGTTTTGTGATAAATCAAATAATTCAAGGATTCCTCCATATAAAGTTCCTACGGCCATCTTTTTACAATCCGGAGATATCGCAATTGCTGGCGATGACCAAACGGAACGTTCTTTCGGAGTATCTATAGGAAAATCATTGTAATCAGCCACCACTTTTGCATCTGCCAACATCTGAAAACGTTTTTGCTGATCCGACTTTGTTCCCAACTGACCATCTACCAAAAACCTACCATTTCGAAGTTCCCACACCCGGCGTAGTGTACCTCCTAAATCATAAAAAGACCGTTCTTCTATCAACGCTCCCCAATTATCAGCGTCTTTATCAAACTGATAAGTCAATAACTTCATAGAAGATTCGTCATACACAGAAATTTTCTTTTCACGTGCATTATAATAGCACATGTTCGCAGTAGTCGCTTCACCCGGTCCCTGCCCTCTTGTTACAAAACTTCCAAGCAGTTGCCCTGTAGTCTTATCATATACCTGCAACCAGGCATTATCTGCCAAAGCCAATATAAAGATATAGTCCTCACTAACAGCCATATCCAAAGGATAGCTGATCAGGAGTTCGTCCGACAAACGATGAGCATGTATTTTCTTTACTTCCGGAAACGTAGGGGTGCATAAGCACTACGTTGTTTCTGACAAGAACACAAAATAGTTATTAAACAAACATACAGCGACAACTTCTTCCACATATATTAGTCAAGGCTACTTATTGCGATATTCTTTTCTATACTCGCAAAAATAATACATTTAAATTATAAACACATCTTATTCCGTAAAAATATTACCAAATGTTTTACTTAAAGTTCCTTTAACGACGCCACAATATCTTTAATCTGCGGTAGCAGTTCTAAAAACAATGAGCAAGACGTAAAACTGATATAATATACATTTTCACGCCCCTGCAAATACCATTCAGCCTTTTGCAAAGCAGATAATTCGTTAGTTTCCGGATGACGCTCTGCCTTATACGAAGTAAAAGCCATCTTTTTAACCCCATTCTTACTATTGACAGACTTATATATCACCTTCACCTGCGTAGTATCCGTCGATGCCCAAATACTGTCTTCCTTAAATATTTCCTGAAAAGATGCACATTTTTGTATTTCCATAATGGTCAATACCGCACCACAACGATCTTTACGTTTTGAATATACTCTCATAAACTTTGTAGTTTCGTATTTCCCATTAACGCGTTTCAAAGGTTCATCATTGCAAGAATGCACAGCAGAAGGACGTTTCCATCCTTTCGGCACCTCAATCACATACGTCTCACCACGCAAAAGGTTTCTATCGGGTCGTGATACTTGCCCAACAAGTTGGGCACAAAACAAAAAATAAAAAATCAAAATCATCCATTTCATAATCGGGGTAAATTAAATACAAATATGATCTTCGTCTTCAACAAAAAGCTCCATAAATCTTATTTTGCAAACTTCATCAACGACAAAAGTGTTAATAAAACAATCGAGTTTATATTGTGTAAGTGGCTTTCCTTCCCAATCGAATACTTGGATGTTAGGAGTAGTTTTCCGATTCTCAATTTCCTCTGTTGTCATATCCAGATTTAATGTATAAATATAACTGTCCGTTGCATAGACACTTATAGATGTATGAATCTCAAATAATCATCCACTTCAGGACGTTCTTGCCCGGAAGAATATCTAAAATAACATCTCTTTTAATTCTCCATCTTTACCATAAATTCTGAAACGGCGTATATGTTGGTAGAACGAAACAAAACAACTCTTATCAGGCTTTTAAGGACGGTCGTCTTTATATACGCCTGATTCCTGCCCAAGCAAAAACAGATCCGAAACGTTCCTCTGTTTCAGGATATTCTCCCATGATTCATGATTTCCGTCAGGATAAAGAAACCTAAATTCTTTTTCATTCTCAAACCTCCATTACAACAATAACTGCTATCGGAAATACTTATCAAGTCATTAAAACAATTAAATCCATAATTTAAAGTCGAAGTCTGTACGATAGCTTTGTCTTTCTCGACACTAATATGTTTCAGGTTAATTCCGTCTAACATGACAAAACCGTTCTTCTTATGTTCCACAGGAGAAATAGAAGGAAGAAAAAAATCACCCGGTCCCTGCCCCTGTGTTCCAAAACCATATTGAAAGGTCAAATCCGGCAAATGGAAGCATTGAAACATGGTATCCATTTTTTCATTGAATACTACCAGATTACTATCACATAAAACCAAACTTCGTGGATACAATAACACCGAAGGAACCTGTATTCTATCGGATTTCAAATTTATGGTATGCTCAAATTGAGCATAATGCATAATCCTATCAGATTCTATACAACTTGATACAGTTATAAACAAAATCCCCCATAAAAAACATCTAACATTCATTATTTATCTCTTTTAAAATATCTGGCTCTCGATTATAAACCGAGAGCCAAACTAATTAATTTCTATTTTCTACAATGAGATCTATCTTGCAAATTTCTCCCTTTCTTTTGATAACAATTGTTACAATCAATAAATGTTTGATCAGAATGAAACCAATCTGCTGATGTATAAGTAGTATAACAAATGTAACCATCTTTATCCACTTCATTATATTCAGCCAATGCTTCTATATTAGCCAGCGCTAATTCCGATAAAGTAATATCTTTCTGTGATACATAAATATTATAACCTGCGACAACCGCTACAACAGCAACAATCATTTGCTGTAAGAATTTTCTTTCCCATAATTTCTATTTTCATTTTAATGGGTTATTAATTTCATTTTCTTTTTCTCCTTCTTTCTATTGGAAAAAACAATCTATCGATTGCATAATTCCTGTTTTATCTCTAAGTTTGCATTCAAAAGTCCCTCCTCGGACTAATTTAGGATGGAGCAGAAGCTATACTTGCAGAGTCCGGCAGAAGCTCCTCCTTCTTTAAATGAATATTCCTATTTTAGTAATGACGACATACCATCCTCATTCTCTTCTACCAAAACTGTTGTCTCCCATCGGTCTTCTTAAAGATCCGTTCGTCCTTTCCCTGCGTATGATTCTTTAAAAATAAGGCTACCCCTTTCGGAATTACATAATTCAAAGAATCTGCTTTTGCCTGCCGACCTAAAGAATTCCATTTCTTGTCATGCCAATAGAATAATTCATATACATCTCCTTTATGGATAAAATTATCCGAATTACGAGGAATATAAGTAAATTTCTTTATCCGGTGGGGAATGCCAAAATCTAATCCGACCCACCCCTCATCAGGAGTCTTATAATCCATATAAGTATAGGGATTGCCATCATATACTTTGTAATAATCATGCGAGCCGTCTTTCTGAAAACAACCCGGAGTTCCGATGATCTGCCCTTTCAACGCCAACGTATCCGAGGTATCTTCAAAGAAAGCCATCTCTGCTATATTGCAATAACTCCCCTTCGGCCCCTTGTACCGAACATAGCGATAAGACTTTTCTTTCTCCGGAAAAATAGTGTTGTTCAAGCGGAAAGGCCATTGTTTTACATAATACAATGTATCTGCAGAGCGAAACTGCGAATCATTACTTCCTTCAAAAACTCCTCCGGGCATACGAAGGATACCTAAGTCGCAGAACAGCGGAAACTTAAAATACAAGGTTATATCTTCTTTTTTTCACTTTGAGGAGTGAGCAAAGCAATCGTTCCTGACATTTTATCATAGGTAAACGGCTCGGACTGCATCACAAGACGTTTTCCATTCCATGTAGCCAGACAACCAATCACACTACCTTCCGTATCTTGAAAGCGCAATGAGTCTTCTTCAAAAACAGTCCATGCTATAGGTACCCAATCCATCCTTGTGGAAAGGCAAAATAGACAATATCTCCCTTTATGAACTTCCTTACACAAAATATCAGAAGACACTACCAGATCACGATTCAAGCTGTCGGCATACACAGCCGTGACATCCTGATATAGAGGTTTTCGAAACGCCGGATGCATCATTTTTTCCCTGTTGTCTCTTTTTACATCTTTCCAGTTTAAGCCATACGTATTCCGGTATACCTTTGCCTTAGGGATTATACATACTCACAGCCCGTTTCCAATTAGGATCGGGAAATTCCGTAATATACGTTTTCCATCTTTATCCAATGTAAAATTCCAGAAATGCGGCACGTTATTATCTCCACGCATCGCCATATAGTCTGTCCCGCAAGGAATACCCAAAGCACGCATTACATACACTACCAAATCGGCGAACTCGCGACAGCTCCCCGCACGCCATGACACTGAAGGACCTAAATGCGGACCGGCGGGAAACAGACCGGTAAAATGGGATTGTTCCACAACAAGCGAATCCATCAACACCTTTGCAGCAACCAACGGATCCTGAGCTTGAGGCAACAACCGGATACTATCTAATATTGGATTATAGCGTTTATAAATATCTTCTCTCCAGAATCCAAGTGGTTCATCTCCCAATCGATAAGGTAGAACAAACTCACAAAAATTATCAAAACTTACATTCTTGCCCCAAGGCTGCTCTCTCCACACCTTAAAAGCCCAATCCACGTTCTGCACCAGTAAAGAAGAATCAATATTGGCAATATCCTCTATCCATTTTAATTGCGAAACAGAAAACGAATTTTCTTTTAAAGAATCAATCACTTCGTGCGGTCCTAATTTTCCTTGCGCGTAAATATCAAAATATTGGTAATAATGCTTCAAAGCATTTCCCTCGTATCCTGCATGAAAAGGCATATTCCTGATTAGAAAGCAAACGGCCTGATACTTCAGGCTGTCATCTTTATAATGATCCAGTACTTTTTGTAGTTCTTCTTTATTGGCGAGCGGAAGAGATAAAACCTCTTCAAGACATTTTCTCTTCTTGAGTTCGACAAGATATGATGCCCCACATCATAATTACCAAGGTTAGCCACATCATCCCACGAACTCCCAGTCTCAACTTCATTATAGTCATACTTTTTACATTGATTTACCTTACAAAGTTTGAGAAAAAATAAGATTAAGGAAGCTAATATCCGGTCAAAAACAACAAAATCAGACCATTCAGCGATTTACAGTCTATTTTACAAAATAAATAAAAGAAATTCCTCTTTTTTTTGATCTGTTTCTTTCCTGTTTTTACCACTTTACAAAGAAAACCTGCCGACCGTCCTCGTTTCGAAATACGGTTTCTTCTCTCCCTCTTGATAAATTCCGAAGCCAAAGTACTGAATTTTGGGGTATATTGTCATAGTGCAATGTTAATTCTGAGGCTACTTGCCTGCCTAAAGAAATCCAACCACGAAATCCATCCTGATAAAACAGTTCATACTGATCCCTAACCGAATGAAGTTATCATCGTTACGAGGCATATAGACTATTTTTTCAATCTTTTCCGGCTTACCTAAATCAAGTGTAACGAATGCTCCCTTCTCTTTCGTAAGAAAAAAGGTTAATCCATCACCGTCATTCACTTTAAAACGATCAAACCGGTCATCTGCAATAAAAGCATTACTGCCATCGATGACCTTAGCCGCTATTTTCTCTTGATCATCCACTTTTCGGAAAAGCTGTAATTCCGCCAGTTGAAGTGTTTTTTCGGGGGTCGAAGTATAACGTATATACCGGTATCTCTTCCGGGATTGTGGATAGACTACCTGATAGCTTACCTTAGGTGTATCCACTATCTGATGCAACAGACAGGCATCCGAAAAATCCGAATGATTGGCTCCCTCTATCTTATCCCCCACTACAGCGCTGAGATAATCTTTCAGATATTGTCGCAATAAGAATTTACGGCTCAAATCCATACTTCCTTTCACAGCGCAATCGGGTTTATGATACTTCACCTCTCCCTTTTCGTCTACAAGGAAAGGGTATCCGCTGCCACCCACTTCATCCCGTTATCATATAGCGGTTGAAACAAAATTCCGGGTTCTACATTCATAAAGGTTGCTTTATTTCCTTTCTGCACAGTTATATCTATGGGCATACATCCTTCCAATGTAAACACACCCAGACAGATATACTTTTTATCAACCTGAGGATCAATTTCTATTGTAACCTGATTTGCCGGGAAATAGTCACTTGTAACATCTTTTAAATATGGATCTTTCAGCGGAAACGGAACAGACCGATCGCGGCGGATACCTGATACTTTCTCCTGCTGTGCTCCAAAACACCGCCTGTATACCTTCCCTTTTTCTCGTTTATCACTTCCGCCTCGCTCCACTTTAGTCTGGAATAAACCAGAAAGGAACATAGCCACCGGTTGTATCCTCAATACATTCCAGACATGACCGGCTCCCTTACCGGGTCCATAATGATAAATATCCGTTGTAGCAGGAATACCAAGCGCACGTAACACATAGACCGTAAAATCACAAGACGCCTCACAGCTTCCAACCCTGTTAGCTAGCAAAAACCTGCACCTAAATGGGGTAAGTCCAGCTCAACACTATACCTGAAGTCTTTTTCCTGACGCAAATAAGCCCCTAAACGATCGGTGGCTTCTACCACATCTGTCCCTTGATAGAGCGAATCCAATATAGATTCATAACGCTCCCTATACCAACCACGCCATTCCTCCAAGGGTTCATCACCAATCCGATATGGCAAAATCAATTCACAGAAATCATCAAATGGCAAATATTTATTCCAAGATCTTTTTTCAAAAACTTCAAAGGCTTGATCTATGTGATGAATCAAGAACTCAGCTTTAATCACTTTAGCATCATAAACTTTCTTTAAAGTCCGAAAAGAAAAATGTTCCCATTTTTTGCGATCTTTTTTATTCACCCATCCATCCGTATGTTCTGTGGCTGCATGAATTGCTTTTTAACGTATCCAATTGCCATCCTTCATAACTAAAATAACGGGGCATATTTTCAATCAAAAAGCGTGCGGCATCCTGTTTCAAGTCCAGCTATCATTATAGTGTTCCAAAACTTTTTCAAGCTCTCCCCTATTCTCCCCGGCAAACTCAACGCATATTCAATCGTTTATTTCCTGTACAAGAACAGCACAAGCTACCGACTAACAGCACCCATAATAGGTAAATCATTTATTTTTTTTCCGCTACTCCTGTCATATACTATCCTTAATCATAAAAAGCCGGCTTTTCGGTGAATTGCAGCAAGTTTACCAACTACTCCCTAGAAATAAACCATTGAACAAAATCGCCCCCATGGTTATTTGTCCACTGCGCCTCAACCGTCAGCCGGCAATCTCTTAACTTTTATTTAGCATCTCCTTTTATTTTCAATTGCAAGGTGAAACAGGCGAGTTACAGTAGACAGTAATCGTCTTGTTAAAATGCTCTGATATTCAGCCTTATGCAACCAGACACAGTACATTCACCGTCTTCTCTTCCGACCGTACTGGAACCGTTCTCTCTGAATACCCACTGTAGTACATCCGCACGAAGTATTGACATCATCAATCACAAGCAACCTTTCCTCAACCAAATACAGAGCCTCTATCTTCAAATTTGTTTGATCGTTTTTCATCTGGAAGAAGCGCCACCTGAAAATATATCTCAAAAAATAACCTATTACGCCCGGTTAAGTGAATGTTACCTAATACAACCTTAGTTTCCCTTATTCAGCAAAAAGTCTGAATCTTTACATCGTCAGAAATGATTTTAACTTATTAAAAAGAATCGAGTAAAAATAACACAAACCGGAGATAGGTAAATTGTATTCATTCTCATTGTAATAGATATATGTCTCTTCCATTCGGGAAAGAAAAATGAAACTGTACACGGCTCAGACTGAGTGTGAACCATAATGGGATTAACTCTTCCATTTAGACAAGTAATTTAAATCAAGTGCAAACTGGCAGAACTGTAACATAATCTTATATATTCGTATCTTTTTATATAATGAAAATCAACATTCTTCTAACACTGAATACTAAAAATGTTACTTTTATTCTGGAAAACAATTCTTTATCTAATTCATTCCTCAAAACATTCTGCAATAAGCTTTTCATTCCTTACCCTTTACAAAGAAAAACAAAAAGAAAAATAATAACAATAAGTTTCTATAAATATCTAATAATTTATATCTAAATCAAGTGAAATAGACTCGCCCATTATTTGAGTTAATCACTCACAGATTATATATCCTGATCTATAAAAGAAAAAATCTTTCATCCAATCAGATAACGCGCCGCTATTGCCCATACCTCCCAATCTACTATAACTGAAACTGGATTGGGCTCAATTCTCCGGACATAGTAAATAAATGTATTTATCAGTAACAAAATACCCTACAACGTTGTCCAACGTTTAGATCTGCATCCATAAATAACATATTTATTAGATGCATAATCAAGACATACATCGTGCAATAATCGGGCACTCAAATCATAAACCGGAAAACGGCGAGTCCCCACATACCAACTAAGATGACTTCCGTCCGGTTTTTCATACTCTTCGTGCGCATAGGCAAACTTTCTTTAAAGTCAAATATCGTTTTAAATCTTGTACCTCAGTACGCTGCCGATAATGCCCTTTAGATATAAGATATTATTCTCAGCATCAAGCATGTAGAACTCATTTAACCCCAATATCATTATAAGAAGGGTCCAAAGTATGAATGAGCTGTACACATTTTATCATTCAATTTCTTAATTTTAGATAATCGAATCTTTTTTATTTTCATATTATAAAGGAATGAGAGTTGTCGTTTTTCTGCAACAAATCTTATCTGTTAAATGATATAAATATAACAGAATCACCTTACCAGAAAAGCCTTCATTGGCCAATATCTGTTTATATTCTGACAAAACTACCGGTATAGCTCAAAAATTTCATTTCCGATAAGCAAACACAAAGCATGGGGCCAGAATCTTGTAGTTGACGTACGAACCAATACTCCGCTTATCGCCATCCCACACCATACACCGTGCATTTATCTGTATAGGATCCATTTCTTTGTACTTTAGAAAGCATAACAGTAGTATCTTTCAAGGAGAGAAAAGCATTTAATAATAAGTAATAGGCACGTCAACCTGTGGGGCTCAGATGAGATAAAAAGCATACAAGCCACCCAAATAATCCCAAGCTAATTCTATAATCATATTTCGCCAATGCAAAAATCAGGATTAACAATCTTCTTATCATACATACAGAGTATTACTTCGTGTCCGTCAGCGCAGCAATGCGCATTACAGGCAGCATGCCCAAATTTATTAAATTTTCAGTAATTTACCTGATCATAATCATACACACAAAAAAACCGTATTGACATTTACTTTAATACGTCCGCTGGATGTCCCTTTCATCCAACGGATCAACTTCAATGTCTAGCAATAATATAATCTTTAGTCATGCATATGGTCTCTCACCCCCATCACGCCATGATCAAACCTAATCGCCCCATCAACAACAGAATAGTTTTTTCAGGCATGTTCTATAATAAACTTAAAATTATCCCCCCTTCCTTTTTATACAGCCAAATAAGAAAAATTAAAGCGACCAAAAAGCAAGGAGTCCACGATCTTTATCGTAAGTTTTATATGTACCCATATGGTGTTTCACTTCACGAATCGGATAAACCCCAAATGTGATTTTTTTCCCATTTGTACTCACTTTAAAACAATCGCCCTCACCCATTTTCGCTCTTGTCAGATACAGTTGTTCATCCAATTTAGCTTTATCTGTATATTCCGATCGTAACTATAAAGACATAAAAGGTCTTTTTCCGACAATTAAACTGTCAATAGATAAACAGCCTCTGGTTTTCTCCTTGCATAGCATCATATGTTGGTGCGCAATACAGCGATTAATGGAAAAACGATTGATTAAAGGACTTACAAATTCCTGTGGACCTTCTCCTTGCCCCATAGAACCGATATATTTTCCATCGGAAGAACAACGATGTACATGCAAAAATTTGTTATCAGAGAAAGGATCAGGACCAAATTCAAATGTCAATCGTCTATCAAAGCAATAAATCACCAGGCAGGTCAAAAAGACTATCATTCATTACCTGGGGTTGCAAACTCACCTTATCAGGTACATCAGTAGTTGTGCAGAAGTAAACACTGTTAAAACAGAAATAATATATAGAATTATCTTATGCATAATCTTAAAAAAGTTGACAAAAGATGTGTCGCCAAATACATGTCTCCGACATTACCCTTTTATTAAATTTTAATTTGTATAATGGCATCCACTTTACTTGTATAGCAGCTATTACCAGTCACTTCTATTGCTACAAGCATAAGTATAATGAATATAATCACATCTTACAACATTCTTGTGACCAAGAACCTTCACAATTTCCATTCGAAAGTTCTCCATTTGCCAATGCTTCTACGTTAGCCATTGCAAATCAGATAAAGAGGCATCCGTTTTTTTGAATTTGAAACCATTATATCCTGCAATGTAAACAACTACAGCTAATAACGCTGCATAATATTTCTTTTTCATTCTTTTTATTTTATGATTGATAATAATAATTTTGTCTATTCTCCTTTCTCGGAAGATGTACCTGTTAAACTTCCTTTTCTAAAGGGTTGTCAGGAGGGAAAAATAGCTTCCCATCAACAAGTTTGGCTTTACCCCACTTTTCGAACCTTGTTACACTTGACTTTAGCCAAAAGTAAACTCCACAATGGTTGGTCGTTATTAACACCTGTTGCTGTAATAGTCTTATTTTCATCAACATGGAAATTCGTGATATAACGATCTAAGGTATATTTTACATAAAGGTTCCCCTTGTAAGTTGAAAACATAAATGTATTGTCCACCATCTGTAGCTCTTCCTTTTTGGTGTTGTGCCATAATCTTTTAAAAGTGACCATGGAAAAGCATAAATAGCCCATCCGTAACCTGTACATCCGAGAATCCCATGATCCCATCCGAATAGCATACCCGCCCGCAGTTTGAATTCCGGTTCCCCTTTAGGACCTAAACAGACCCTATGAAAACCGTTTTTCTGAAGATTATAAATCTCAAGAACTTTCACCTAATTGAGTAGCAGCAACCAACACCCGTTATGAGGATTATAATCAATAAAACTGCGCCAAGCTTGTGCTAAGGCAGGACGCGCCCTTTTCAATGCTTCTTTCTGTTCAATGAAGGAATCACTCCACTTTTCTTCAAAAACTTCCCTTGTCGGTTCACCTTAAACAGAATCGGGTACTCCCGAATAGTCAGGTATCAGAAAGTCGTATCATTGAATGCCACAAAATCAAGAGAGCACGCAGAATGCCGCCCTTTATCGAAAGAGATCGCTCTGCACGCAGAAGCGAATCTCTATCCGAAACAAACTCAAACCCAGTTAACTCGCCTTTGTTGGCATCTAAAGTCCAAAATGCGAACCATCTATACATTTCACTGTTTCTACTGAAAGCATCTCACCCGATCCCGTAATGGAAATCAGGATAATGAAAAATGGCAATACACATCAGTACCATGTAAAATCCAGGACAACAGCCTGATCACCGGACACATGTACCCGAAACGGATAACGCATATAAACCGAATCAAGCTGAATTACCTTAGAATGTAGTGTCCCTCCTTAGGAAAAGAAGCATACAACATCCGATCTTTCGGCAAATCTGAAGTACCAATGAGGAGCCCACCAAAAAGAAAGGCATGAACAGTATTTCATGAGATTTTAATAATAATATAATACTTTCGTCCGTCATTGGGACAAACCGCGAACCGTATCCAACTTACCATAGCAAGGTGAGGGAGTCACTCTGTCGCCAACGCTTCCACATTCATCATTACTAATGATGAAGGATCTTCTCTTTTCTCTCATAAACATAGGAGACTATAACTACTGTAACAACGGCTAATACCGCTAAAATCTTTATTTTCATTTCATCAATAATTTAATAAATATCAGCAAAGATAAGCGAGAGTGAAAGATAGAAGCATGCAAACATTCTATGTCAACACTTTTATTGATAACGTCATTTTATTTAATGACGTCTAAATATCAACTATATTAGATTCTAATAAGATGGCAATTGTTTTATTACTAATTCAACAAATAGGGTGGTAAATTCAAACTTTTAAAGTAACTTTGCAACACCAACACAAGATCTGGCAAATATGAATAAAAGAATATTTTTAGTAATTGGAGTCATTATACTTTTTATTATGATTGCCATAGGTGCCTCAACCTATACAATCATTCACTCTCTTATTCAGAGAAGCATTCAAGCCACAAGTTGGGCAATATCTTGAAGGAGGCAGTTGCCAACAATATCAATCCATGTAAAGATATACCCTTAAATGGTTTTAATAACTCACCTAATAACAAAATAGGGTACGTAAGGAGACTCAGGGACCTTCTGTTCAAAGAGATACCTTGTTTTACCTTATCAGCACAAAATCAAGACGTGGATAGTGAAATATTATCTTCGCTCGCCAATTGGGGTTGCTGTTTTATGACATGGATAGTTTACAAAAGTAGTCATATACAAGCCCCACAATTAAAGACATCTAAATAAAAATGATATAAAGGATATATCAATACTGGGAATAATTGTCTCCAAACATCTACAAAAGAGAATATGGAGTCAATGAAATTGTTAGTGTAGATTACATAATGTATATCGACGCGTGCTCTCAACTTTTGTGTAGCGATTGCTTAAAGCGTCACGTGTAACTGAACAAGTACAATTGA
>VOFI01003057.1_pt1 | contig 39258 bp, 48 predicted proteins | sample 5384131 | NCBI WGS metagenome assembly VOFI01 (sample SAMN12384728, study PRJNA508395) | human gut metagenome | isolation source: healthy gut H | host: Homo sapiens | reverse complement strand
AAAGTTACGTATTGTTATCAACCGTATGTCCATGTTGCCTGTTTCGTCACATCATGATTCATATACTCCAGTCCTTGTGTAAAGGCATACACGTGGAAGTCCTTGATACTGTTTGTCGTAGTAGCTTCACCCAGTACGGTATTTTCCCGGCATACTTATTAAAGGTAATGCCGTCGCCCTGGTTCATTTCTTATCGTTTCCTGTCGTGGTACATGCGTCGTTACCAATGCCATGGCCGATAGTGCCAAAAATTGATCTCTGTTTGCATAATCCCCTCTAAAAAATAATAAAAAAATCAAAAACATATGTTTTGTACAATCACATTATAATGTCGTTTTCCCCACTTCCTGCCAGTCATCGACCCTCCACGTCAAATCCTCCGTCTTCCGGCAGCGGCTGGGGAATTCGGCATTGTCGATGATGATACGCACGTGCCGTTTGTCCGGAGCGCTGTGCACCTGGTCGGTCACGTCAAAAGTCGTATAGAACTTTTCCTTGTTGGAGTACCACACATAGAGCGCCATCATGTGCGGTTCCATGTTCTCCTCATGATGTCCGAAAGTATAGAACATTCCGGTCATCGTTGAATTTTCCGGATGCAGGTTCGTCTCAAAAGGCACCGTCACACACCCTTTTGCCCACCTCGTTGGCAAGCCGTATCGAAGGCGCCATGCCCGAAAGCGAGCCGCATGCCTGCGTCATATACTCATATTCTTCACATTGCGCACCTCCCCATACGTGTAGGTACATCAATTCTGCCGGGATAGAGCGTGATGATATGTTCCGTACTTTTCCATCCACCCGTCTTGTCCTTATCCTCAAAAGGCACACATTCATAGCTCAGTCCCGCTTCGGTGATCTCCACGTTCATCGCGTTGCATCCCCACATCATATCCGGACAGATAACCACCCGTTCATCTTCCGCTCGCTTTGGCAGGAGGCGCATAATGGGCAGCGTTGCCATAAATACTTTCAAAACACATTTCCGTCGCGTGTATACCCCTCGTGCGCGTTGAAATCTTCCATTCCCCTGAACTGTACGGCTTCCGTATCGTTATTGTAGCAAAGCACTTTATACCTTCCACCTTTATATCTATCTCTCCGCCCGTCTTTCCCGTAAAGTCGAAACGTACCGGTTCTCCCCCCTCTTCCGGATAGAAGAACACGCACATACCTTCCGGATTGGCTTGCGGAGCATTCTTCCAGTCAAACTCAAGCTTCACGACAGCCACATGCGGATGATGGTAGCACAAGTCCTTATGCTCGCACGAAAAAGAATCATGGACAGCAGTCCGCATACCATAATTTGTATCCTGCTCTTCATCGTCTGCCTCCCCTTTCCTTCATTAAAGTTTCCGCGGCCAATCAGCCACACCAATGACACTTCCGCCTTTGTAGGTCCAAACCAGTGCCGTTCTTTCGTACTTTGCCATACATAGCAGTTGTCCACAGGCTTATATTCGTAATAAGTACCGCCCCAATAGCCCACGGCAATGCTGAAATCAATATTCAGCCTGTAGGCCACCGGTAATGAATAACCATATTCCACCCCTGCCGAATAGTTCATCTTGTCCCAAAGCGTACCGCCGGGTTTTCCGCCTATGTATCCTTTTCCGCCTGTTTCAAAGTCATAAGTAAAAATCTGTCCGTAGACTCCTAAATGATGTCCGGTCAGCGGTTTCGCCTTAGCAGCCTTTCCCAGCCACTTGCGCACGGAAAAGGTCCCTCCGTAAGTACGCCAATACCAGTGTCTCCGGTCGGTTTTCCACCAGGCATACATCCAGTTGGCTGCCACACTCCAATCCTGCCCAAATAAGCTTCCACACCGATGTTGGGTACAAGCAGCGCATCATACAGCATATTGGTCTTTACAGCCATATACCAATTTGCGCGGTTGTGGAGGCACGTAAGGAACAATCATCGGCTCTACCGCCCTTGTCTGAGGCATGGTCGGTTTAACGGGCGGCATTGATACAGGTGCAAGGATTCCACACCTTTTCATACCACAAATACAACCGCGAAGCACGCAGTTCCGGAAAATATTTCCTATACATGTACCAATAAGGCTCTCCGCCGCGCAGCCGTTGCATACGCCGCAATGGTCACCTTTCGACAAATCGTTGTTTGCCGCATCCTCCGCCAACTCGTACAACAGTTCCATCGTCTCTTCCCGGTAAGGCAGATTCTCGTCATCCTTTACCAGCCGTATCAGTCCGTTCCAGTCTCTTCCGAGAAAGACATTCGTTTTCAGCGAGTCGGGCAGTTCACCATAACGGGACAAATAATTGAAAAGCACCTTTGCACGATTCACAGACAAACGCCTGTTCAAAGGGATACTTCCTTCCGGTGAAGCTCCGCCCACAACCATGATACGCCGCAACTGATAAACAGAATCTGCATAACTGGTCTTCAGACTGTCCGCTATCCTATCCAGCGACTGTTTGTTGTTTCTTCGCGAAAGGTCCAGCACGGAGTATCCCCTGCCGGAAATAGATTTTCACGGAATCACGCAGTTCCCTGTGCCTGGGCATATCCGCCATAAAAGCAACAAATAGGAAAAAAAAAAAGATCCTTTTTATTCTCATGTCAATCCATTTTATTATATGTACCATGATTATCACCGGCATCAGACGGCAACCGATCCACGTCCGGGTAACTACCGGAAAAAAGACAACAGGTCTATAACCTATCGGTGAATATATGTCCGTAAAACAAATAGGCATATCACCAATGCAAACCTCTCCGAAAAATTTGATACAATCAGCAATAATCACCATATTATTTTCCTATATATTAATGTATATTTATTCTTTATCCGCCTCGCAATATGTAAGGCATCTTTTTTATTACATACCATTCAGCTAAAAGACTTTGTTTAGCATTTTTATATCAAGAAAAAATATTCACATCGCAAATGTAGTAAAAAAATATAATATAGAACAAAAATTGGGAAGAAAAAAGCCATTAAAAACTAAATTATATTAATTATAATATGGTGATATTTAAGATAATAAGGCTTTTTATGATAGAAAAATCACTATTTTTTTCCATCTCATATATCTACGATTCTATTCTTAAAAAAAAAGCCACTTATATTTATGTATTTTACACAACAAATAATCTGTTTATACCTACCTTATTTAAAATATAATTATAGACTAAATATTTACAATAAATCACCAAGTCCAAGTATTTAATTGAAATTAGCCTCATCCGGCATCCAGCCCATCGGACTATACATCACAAAAGCCGGGATTATCCGTCAGCTTCATCAATCTCTTGCTTTTATTTCCCTCAAATAAGAATTCTAAATCTTACTTTCTTTGCATTACTGATATATTATTCAAGAATTGCAACGAAAGGGATGTTATAGCTTTTCTTTATACTGGCATATAAAGAATAGCATATGGCTAATTTACATCTCTTTCTGCTTTCTTAAAGCTTTTAACGGTCTTCAGTCAAATAGAGAATTGTATTATGAAAAAGAAATTTGAGTTGGCAATTTGAGCAAGAACCTGCCGTACTGTATGAGCTTTATACCTGCGCATTGAATCTTTACAGCTTGACGACGATGACGAAAAACAGCACGCAAGGTAACGGTCCTGCACCACCCCGGCATTCCTCGTCGGTTGTCGATTTGGTGTACGCGCCACTCCATGTCGTATGCTGACGTAACCTACAATGAAGACGGAAACCATCAAAGAAGCGGAAGTAGATGGAAACACTTCTGTTTTCACCATGCCTCTTCGCGCAATAAAAGGTAGACCCTATCCGAAGTTTCCTTTAATCAGGCATCATCATCCGAACGAAAGAATGGGATTAAGCCTGATTTTACTTTCAACACTTCAGGGTTTGTCACCGCCTATAAATTAAAATATACGGATACGAATCTTTAGAGAAGAATGAATATAGCCGAGGTTTTCAATTACAACGTGGACGGACAGATGCAGAAAAATCAGCATGAAAGTCGACGGTAAAGAGCGACGAAGCTGTTCCAATTCGAATCAGGTGAAATCAACTACAATTTTACAACAACAAGGTATTGAAAAATAGAAACAAAAAGCAACAACATCACCTGCAGCCAAAACTCAGGCGAATATACCCAGGCAATAAAGAACACCTATAACGCCATGCCTCTTTCCTCCGGAAGAGCTGGCTTCGACGATTGCGTATTCAACGTCTTGCTATAACCGTTATCTGGGAAATGCCGGTGCAAACCTGCCCACCGCAGCGACTATCAAATACACCTTATCCGGAGGGATTCGAGCGAGAACTCAACCGAACGTTATAATCTGAGCTACACACTCAATAAGAGAATAATGCCATATCTTCATACACCCTCAAAGTAGATATGTCGAAATCGCTTACCAGCTGGTATCTGAACTCAAAATTCATCGCCCAGTTACGAGGCAGTGCAAATTCCGCCCCCTGCCCCAGATTTACACCGAACCGGCATTCGTTATGATTGCCGTTATCGTCGATATGCACATGGCCTTCGTCCATATCAATATCAAAGTCGTGCATGTCGAACATCCAGTTGGACAATGTCAAAACGAACAACGGATAAAAAAGCTTAACGCTCTTGGCCACCGGAAACAGATAGTGAAAATTCACGTTCAAATCCAGCATGCTTACATTGTCATTCTCGAAGAAATAGTTGAAAGACGGCTCTATACGGATAGGATTGGTAATATTGTACTGATACTTGATACCCAACCCGATACTTTCGATTTCCGTTCCGTAACTCAGGCCAAAAACCTATCGCCTGTTTTTCCTTTCTGTGCATGGGCACTACCCAACAGCACAAAAAGCAATCCGAATAAAGTTAATACTTTTTTCATACGTTCATTTTTTATTAATTTATTTAAGTTAGAGTGTAATATTCGGCAAAATTAATGTTTTAATTCTATTTAGGAAATAATACGCATTATATATTTCATACGCCACAACCGCCCGGATTTTGATTATCTTTTGCACGCTGAATATACACCTATTTTATAATATTATTTTATTTATTGCGAAAAAGAAATGAATTTCTTACTTTTATTGAACACCCCGCCGCCGGTGGGAAACTCGAACAGGCATTGGAAAAACTGATAGATTTTGGAATGGATGCCGGCAAGGACATATTAATCGCCATTTTAATCTATGTAATCGGACGTTTCATCATCAGGCAGATAAGCGCGTTGGTAGCCAGAATACTCGAAAAGCGGAAGATTGAAACCAGCGTACAGACCTTCCTAAAGAGCCTGATAAAGATTCTGCTGAATATGATTCTTGCCTTTGCCATCATCGGCAAGCTCGGTGTGGAAACCACCAGCTTTGCGGCGCTGCTTGCATCCGCAGGTGGGCTGTGGGGTGGCGCTTCCGGAAACCTGTCCAACTTTGCTGGCGGACTGATTATACTGATTTTCGCCGTTCAAGGTAGGCGACTGCATAGACGGACCGGGAATAAGCGGCACGATAAAGGAAATACAGATTTTCCACACCATACCGTCCACCCTCGACAACCGTATGATTTATGTGCCCAACGGAAGCCTTCAGCAAAATGCCGTCACCAATTACAGCAAGCAGGACAAGCGCCGTGTCGAATGGGTGTTCGGCGTAGAGTACGGCGAGGGATGTGAAGCGAGTAAGAGCCGTGCTGCAACGCATCATCAATGCAGACAGCCGCATATTGACACCCCTGCCCTCTCATCGTCTTAGGTTCACTGAGAGCGCAAGCAGCGTCGATATTACGGTACGCGCATGGGTAAAAAGCGCCGACTACTGGAGTGTACTGTACGATATCAACGAAATCGTCTACCACAGACATTCAATGAAGAAGGTATCGGATTCCTGTTCCCGCAACTCACCGTACACCAAAGTCGAAAAGAGTAAACAGAGGATGTTCCCCCAAAACACTGCGTTCTGCCGCAATCGGGAAACATCCTCTTTAAATATCCCTTTCTTCAAATATCACTGGCCTGGTTCAGGCCAGGCACCGGCTCATTCCTTTCCGCCGGCAACTATCTTCCATGCCCCGGCATCAGCACCGCACCGATAAACGGGGCCTTACAATGAAAATCCAATAACTGGCTCAAAAGCCTCCCACCCCTGAAAGAGCGCAGGGCCTCGGGTACTGCAGCCGATTTTCAACCTGGAAGTACTGTATAAATGATGCAGCCAAATGTGGCTGGGTACCAAAAGTTCCAAGTGGCAAGTCTCGGCAAAATTATTTATGCCCCTTTTGGTACTGGTAGTGCCCAACACCACCAGTGCCAAACACAAATGTAAAACACAATCCGGCCAGAAGTGCCTGTTACGGAAACTCCTTCCTGGCAGGCATTGGCGCTCTGTTCCGCTCACACCCGAATTAAAGTCAGCAATCAAAGAACGGCAGAACCTGTAAATAGCTCCGCATACTCGAAACAGCATGAGCGATATACCGGCATCCGCGCTCATACGACCGGAAAGCAGGCAACTGGCGGCATCGCCGGCTCACGCTTTAACATAAAAACCAAAGAAAACTCGTACCTAACCGTGGCCGCCGATATTCATTATAGCGAAAAATCATGGTTCCCAGCAAATTCCTTTTTCAATCATTTTTTAACAATATCGACTTAACGGCTTTATCAAATTACAGTTATAACTTTGCATATGATTAAGGAAAGGAAGCCACTCGCTTGTAACATGCCCAATATTTACAGAACGAATTACAAAATGAAAAACAAACCAAGAAAAATACTCAAACTGTCCGGTATCATACTGGGAGCACTCTCCAGCCGTTGCAGGCATACTGATTGCCGTAGTCCTGAACTTCATATTCACTTCCGAGAAGCTGACTCCCATAGTATTGGAAGCCGCCAACCGCAACCTGAACGCCAAGCTGGACATGAAAAGCGTGGAGCTTACCTTTTTCTCAACATTCCCCCGCTTCGGAGTGCAACTGACCGACGGAACCCTGGTTTCCAAAGCCATCCGCGACACGTGTGTGGCAACGGACCGACACCCTGGTATCATTCAAAAAGGCCGTAGCGGTGTCAACCCCATGGACTACCTGCGGCAACAGAAAATCAGCATCCACCGCCTGGCGCTGGAACATGCCGATATCTACGCCTATAAAAAAAAAAGACGGCATTGCCAACTGGGACATCACCGTTCCGGATACGGTACAGTCCGCCTTTCACCTGCCGGAGACGCCATGAACATCAGCGAGCTCGACATCCGGCAAATTTCCATCCAGCACGCCACGGTAACCGTGGACGACCGCGACACACGCATTTTCGCCAACCTATGGGACACAGACCTTACCCTGAAAGCCAATATGAAGAAAGGCCATTCCATGCTGGCGGTAGATTTCCCGCAACAAGAACCTTCTCTTCTGGCAAGACGGGCAGTTGTTGGCAAAAACCGCATCGCCACCCACCTGCGCACCGACCTTGAACTGAATACCGCCCGGCACTCCCTGCTCCTGCACGATGCCATGATTGACATCAACGGTACGAAATTGGGAGTAAAAGGAACCGTGCGCCGCGACACCGCAGCCAAAGCGCTCGACGTCGATTTGCAATACGGGCTGCACACCCCCTCACTGGAAACCGTACTGCACATGATTCCGGAGAGCATCCTGAAAAAGGCGGAAGTATCGGCAGGAGGAGAAGTAAGTTTCATCGGCACGCTGAAAGGCATGTACGGCAAGCAGAAGATGCCCCTTGCCACGCTGGACATCAGGATAAAAGACGCTTTCGCCAGATACGCCGGGCTGCCTTACGGCATAGACAAGGTAAACGCCGACTTTTCCGCCCGGATAGACCTCATGCGGAATACCCCCTCTTGCCTGAACCTGAAAATCTTCCAGCTCAAAGGCGCCGACACCGACATATTGGCCGATATGAAAGTGGACAACCTGCTCACCGACCCGACATCACCTTTCATACCCGCTCTACCGTCGACCTGAATACGCTGGCGCAGATTTTCCCTCTTCAGGAAGCGCATCGGCATGGATGGAAAGATGAATGCCGACCTGAAACTGCGTTGCCGCCTGTCCACCCTCAAGAAACAGGATTGGGGACGGGTAAAGATGCAAGGCAAAATCAGAACGGACAAACTCGTGCTACGCCATACCCAAAAGAATTTCGAGTTCACAAGCAACGCTACGCTGGACTTTGCCGGCAACGAATGGCTCGGAGGGCGTGTTGAAATCAAGGATATGACGCTCCGCTCACCTGCCCTGAACTCAGCCACGGAAAGCTTTACGGCGGCAATCAGCACCTATCCTTCCCAAAGACACACTGCGCCCTGCCAAGACGAAATGCAAGATAGAGATGAACAAGTTGAGAGTATCCCTGGCGGATTCGCTCGACCTCTTTTGCGGAAAATCATCTGCCCGCCTCAAGCTGCAACCCGGAGAGCACAACCCTGCCAATCCGCAGATGGGGGCTTACACTGGAAGTGGACACACTGGTGTTCTGCCGCATGGGCGACACCCGCCTGGGAATGGACAAAGCAGGCATCGGAATAACAGCCGAAAAAGTACGCGATTCGCTGTGGACACCCAAAGGCATCATCGGTTTCCACCGCATGGCGTTCCGCACCCCGGAATGTGCACTTCCCATACAGGTGCAGAAAACTTCCGTCACGGTAAACGACCGCGTCATCACCCTGCGCAATGCCACCATGCGCATCGGCAAATCCGATATCACCGCTACCGGTTCAATTCACGACCTGTACGGCGCCATGCGGCATCACAAGCTTTTGCGCGCCAAATTGGACCTATCGTCCGAACAGTTGGACTGCAACCAGCTGATACGGTCGATATCACTCCCGTCGGATACACTGGCTGCGGAAAGCGATACGGTCTCCACCGAAGTAAAGCTGTTCGTCATCCCCAAGAACCTGGATTTTGAACTGCAGACCGATTTCAGGAAAAATCTTTTACGAGAAAGTCACATTCAACGATGTCCGCGGAGCTGTAGACATCCGCAACCAGTCCGTCTACCTGAAACAGCTCAGCATGAAAGGCATGGGTTCCGACATGAACACCACTCTCGTCTATCAGGCAAAATCTCCGGAAGAGGGATTTGCCGGTTTCGACTTCCGGCTGCACAACATCAACATTGGGAAGCTGGTAGACTTCGCCCCTTCCCTGGACACGATTGTCCCCATGCTGCGCTCATTCGAAGGAACGGTCGATTTCAATGTGGCTGCCGCCGCTTCCCTGGACTCCGCCCTGAACATCAAAATCCCCACCATGCGGTCGGCCATTCATGTCAAGGGAGACAGCCTTGTGCTGATGGACGGTGAGACTTTCGCCGAAATCTCCAAAAAATTCTTCTTCAAAAACAAGAAAAGAAACATGATAGACAGCATATCCGTAAACATCGGCATCAAAGACGGAAATGTAACCGTCTATCCGTTCGAAATATCAATGGACCGTTACAGAGCGGCGGTAGGCGGCACACAAGGACTGGATATGAAGTTCGACTATCACATCTCCATCCTGAAATCCCCCATTCCGTTCAAACTGGGCCTGAATATATCCGGAACTCTGGACGATATGAAGTTCAAGCCTCGGCAAGGCTCGCTACAAAGATGCGGGTCACACCGGCAGAGGTACATAAAGTCGATAGCGATAGTCAATATGGGGCAGCAGATTGCCGAGGATTTCAAAAAGATTATGAAAAGGTAAATTTTCAGCGAATCGCCAAAGACAAAGAGGGATGCAGAAAGACGCTTGATGATTTTAGGCACAATACACGGAAAAACGCGGATTTTCTTTATTTTTTCCGTGAAATCCGTGTATTCCGTGCCTAAAAAGAAACATTCAGTAAATGTCTCTAAAAGTGTAACCATTCTATCTAAAACGGCCAAAGGCGATTTAAGAAAATATTATACAAACATATTCTGCATTAAATCAATTGCCATTTCCAAAACGTTTTTCCAACTCATATCCAATCTGGATTAATTCAATGTCATCTCGAGCTGTAGTTTGCACAACCATTCCATACCCTTTTTTCTGTCCATGTTAATACAATTTCAATTCGACCTGTACCATAATGTAATTTTTTACAAATGTTTTTGAATCAGGAGTATATGCCAATGATGTAACTACACTCAATATATGGAAGAATAAATAAACTTTCCTTAGCAAACTTTTTCAACACATCATTGCCGTGATGATCAGACGATAATTTGCATTGTTTCTTAGTTTTCTAATCCGCAATCGCAAAAATTACAAGGTTTTGTTTTTGCTCGCCATTGTTTATATTCTAAAGTTTTATAGTCTTCAGGATTCGAAAATGATAAAACTTTGCGTTCTTTTTTTTGCCTGAATCATCAACGTCATATATCACATATTCTTTGCTTTGTTCCCAAAAAATCACAAGAGCAAAGATTCTGACCAATAGAATTATATAAATGCACAGCAGACAAAACCATAAGCAGGTTTCCTTTCCTCCTGATTAAGATCATTAGTAACAGAAACAGAAAAGGTATTCTCTATATATGTTTTCTTCCTCAGAACCAGGTTCAAAATATGGTGGATGCAACATTGATAATAACAACATTTCCTTAATTCCACGTAAATTTTCATTGCAAAAATCTGCAATCGAATAGTCTTTGGCTCAGAAGAATTTCAGCCATTCCTCTATCATGACAACGTACGACATTAAAAACCCTGTTTCTTCGTTTCGATAGCAGCGAAGCAAATTTGTACGCTCTTTCTTTGCACATTCCTTTGATTTACATAGAGGAAAACAAGAGAGTTCGTTAAAATAAGCGTCCATAACTCAAACTAAAGTAACTAATTGTTTTGTCCATTCATCCAAGAAGTCATCAGGATAATCACTTAGCTCTCCAAAACGATCACACTTAATTATCTCTACAGACGAATTTGTATTTATATCATCATGAGAGAAAAAATAATCTCAGCATCATTAGGGAGACAAATCATTTAATTTTTGTTTCATTGCAATACGGAGCCCATTTACGACATGATCACTATGGGTTTCAATCAAAAGTTGGATATTTTTTTAATAGATACTTCTATAAGGAATTTGGCCAATCTTGATTGAGCTCCTGGATGCAAATGAGCTTCTGGATTTTCAACAATCAGTATACTTCCTTTTTTGCAAGCAGAGCTGCAACAATAACAGGTAAAACATAGCTATAACCAAACCCAACATTGATTGGGCGAAATTTATGACCATTATTTACCGAGTCAAGAAAAGCTCAACACTATCATTATCTTTAGGTTTAGCCTCTAGAGTAGCGCCTGTTAATATTTCCGATAAAACTTCACACACTTTTGCTTGGAATAAAAGCACCTTGATTTGAAAGTACATTAATAACGTACTCGCCTTCACCCCTAACCAATTATTATCCAATGAATCTATTCTAGCAGAAATATTCTTAGGTCCTAAACGTTCGGCTGAGACATACTGCAACAATTTGAAGTTTTGTAACATCATGATATCAGATGTCGTACTAACAGATTTATTTTCACTAACGATATCTTTATCTGAAGTTGTTTTTACATCAAAACGATTTTCCCCATTAACTAATAGCTCGCATAGTTTTGCCATTTGAGTTTTTTTGAGGGAGCTTTTCAAAAACCTAATCTTATCCGATTATCGTCATCTTGAAATGCCCAATAAAATTTTTTAAAACATTTTTTAGATTCCGTATTGACATTCCTTCACCAACAAAAGACTGAGCTATAGTAGATTTTGTCAAATACAATTTAATTTGAGAAAGGGGAATTGATTGCCTTTCATGGAAACACTTAAAACCAATCACCCATTAAACAGTCTTAGACAACCGCCCTTGACAATTTCTCATCAGTAAACAATGTCATTACATAGCTTATGGAGTTAAACGGTTATCGCCTTCTTCTTCCTGAAGGCACTTTAGATTACTTTGATCTTGTTGATGTGAAGGAAAGCGTAAATGAAGTTGTGATCTACCTTGAGGAGAAAAATATCGTTCCTGAGAAGTATACAGATCAGGATACTGAGAGTAAAGGCTTTTATGATCCTGTTATTGTTCAAGATTTTCCTCTTCGTGGCAAGAAGGTCTTCCTTAATATTCGTCGTCGTCGCTGGCTCTTAAAGAAGCATAATGAGTATATCTCTCGTAACTGGCGTATGGTGGCTGAAGGTACTCGTATGACGCAAGATTTTGCGTCTTTTTTAAAAGAACTATATTGATAGCTATCCGATCAGTTTATTGGAGCGTCAATACCGTAACCATCTAAGTGGTTATCTCCATTGGGACCAACTTGTTCATGCAGAGAGTTGGCTACTATTCGAAAAGAATATCGGTGCTTGTATCTGTATTGATGAGGTAGCCCTCTCGCGTGGGGAACTCTATACTGTCCCCGGTACGGTTACCCGTACGTCAGTTTAGCAAACTGGTGGTTTCAGCCACTCACCCAAACTTCCTTAGTAACCAACATTTGTTCTCAAATGCGGTGCAAATGTATGGCAAACTTTTGGACTATGCAAATCTTTCCCGCATATTTTTTTCAGTATTTTTGCAGGGAAATAGATAACACGCTAACACTCAAAACACAATACCCTGTTTAATTTTTCTTCAAAAAGTATTTTCTCAGGCTCCTTTTAGAGTATCCCCGTTCAGTTTCCCTCTCTTTACCGGTGCACACCCCGTTTACTTCCCATAAAGAAAAACGGTCTTTCGTCCCCAAGCCTATCTTATAAAACTCTTGCTTGCCCATTTCATGCTGTACCAACGGCGCACAAAAATAGCCCCGCGGATATTCTCGTCCAGCAAAAACGCTACCCACATGCCGCAAATGCCCCAGCCCAACGGAATGCCGAACAGATAGCCAAGCCCTACGGCTACACTCCACATCACCACCAGCCCCACATAGAACGGATAATTCACATCGCCCGCCGCACGCAGCGCATTCGTCGCAAAGATATTGACAGGACGCCCTATCTCCAGCACAATATCAATAACCAGAATGGTAACCCCCATCTTTATAATCTCGGCATTGGACGTCAGCCAGCCGAAAATAACATGCCCGAAAAGAGCAAGAATACAAGACAGAATCACGGTTATCATCACCGACTTCTTCATTACATACTTCCCCATCAGAAAGCCGCCCGCGGTTTCTTTTCCCCTATCAGATGCCCGATGCATATCGCCCCGCCCTGTGCCATGGAAATGCTGAACAGATAAGCAAACATGATGATATTGACACAATAAGTACGCGTGGCAAGCGCTTCCACTCCCAGCATGTTAATGAAATAAGTAATCACCACCTGCGACGAACTGTAAGAAAGCTGCTCGCCGGCAGAAGGCAGCCCCACCTTCATCAGGTTCTTCAACTCCACCCAGGGAAATGGACGGAAGTAGGCCGGCGGGAAACGGTGGATATGCTTGCGAAACAAGATTACAAACAGGATCACCATGGACACCCCTCTACTGAAAGCCGTAGAGATGGCCGCCCCCTCCACTCCCAATTCCGGAAAGCCGAAACGTCCGAAAATCAAGGAATAGTTGCCTATTATATTCAACACATTCACCACCACCGTCACCAGCATCGGATACACCGCCTTGTTGGCGCTGCGCAACGAAGCGGAAAGAGTAAGCGACAATGCCTGGAAAAAAGGCGAACGCCCCTACAATACGCATATAATCCATACCGTCCTGCATCAGTTCGGGCCCCAGCCCCATCAGCCGCAAGATAGGCTCCGCACACCCGAACAGCAGCATGCTGATGCCTACACCCACCGCGAAGTTCACCAGAAGGGATACCCCCACCACCTGCACCACCTGTTTATGCAGCCGTGCGCCGAGATACTGCGAACACAGCACGGAAGTACCGAGATTAATCACTTCAAACACCAGGAAAGTCAGCATGATAATCTGATTGACCACCCCTACGGCAGCCACACTATTGTCCGAATGGCGGCTCAGCATAACGGTATCCACCGCGCCAAGCATCATGATTAATAATGTCTCTATGAAAATGGGGGCAGCCAGCCTGGCAAGCCGTTTCTTCAGATTCTCCTGCTGTATCATTGTTGTAGAAGCGCTATGATAAAAATCGCGCAAAGATACGGAAAGGAAAGGGAGAACAACTTGACGCATATCAAATATTTTTTGCTACCTTTGCCACGCTAAATGACACCCAAACCTGCATAACCGTTATGGACACATTACTCAAAGAAACAGTGAATGCCACCGTCAACTCCCGCTATCCCGGCATGGCGCCCGAAGGCAGACGGCAGTTGGAAGAAATCCTGGTCCGCAGAGAAGTGGAAAAAGGCGAACTTTTACTGAAAGAGGGACAGGTAAGCCATAATATCGTACTCGTCGGCAAAGGCATGTTGCGCCAGTTCTATTACAAAAACGGAAAAGACGTCACCGAGCATTTCTCCTACGAAGGATGTATCGTCATCTGCATTGAAAGCACGCTGAAGAAAGAGCCCACCCACCTCATGATTGAAGCGCTCGAAGACAGCGTGGTCTACCTGCTGCCCTATGACAAGCTGATGCTTCTCACCGAAATATCGTGGGAAATCAATATGTTCTATCGCAAGATACTCGAATATTCCCTTATTGTTTCACAAATCAAAGCCGATTCCTGGCGGTTCGAGACAGCACGCGAACGCTACAGCCAGCTGATGGAGCAGCAGCCGGAAGTCATCAAGCGCGCCCCCCTGTCGCACATCGCCTCCTACCTGTTGATGACTCCAGAGACCTTAAGCCGGGTACGTTCGGGCATACTCTGATTTTTACGGGAATGCCCGGACCGGTCATAATCTGAATCCATATAGAAATTTACCCTTTCTATATACGGAGTCCTTTTAAATTTTCTTCAAGAAGAACTTCCCAAAGAAGCTGAACAAAATTTAAACGGGCTCTTAAACCTGTCTTATCTCAAATCTTTTTTTGAGATAGCTTGTTATCAAGCTCATTATCCAACTTAAAATTCAGATTATGACTACCATATACACTTTTGCGCAAAGCGCAATCGAAGAAGCCAGAAGCGCCGGCCGCTACGGCACAGCCAACCTGTACTCCGGCGCCATCAACAGTTTCCGGAATTTTACCGGCGACATCCCTCTTACCTTCAAGGAAGTGACGGCGGGAATGATAAAACGATACGAAGAAAGCCTGTTACAGAAAGGCCGGCGCCACAACACCATCTCCGCCTATATGCGCATGCTGCGTTCCATATTCAACCAGGCATACCAGCAAGGCATTCCCGATACGATACCTGCCGACGAGCTGTTCCGCTTCGTTTTCACCGGCTACGAGCCTACCGCCAAACGTGCCATCTCCCCCGCCCTTATACGGCGTCTCTCGCAACTGAATCTGGAACACTCCCCCCACCTGCGCTTCAGCCGTGATTTATTCCTGCTCAGCTTCTACCTGAGAGGCATTCCGTTTGTCGACCTGGTTCATCTCCGCAAAACGGACATGAAGCACAACACCATTTACTACTACCGCCGCAAGACCCGCCAGCAGCTATCGGTCTACCTCGAACCGTACGCCGCCGAGATTCTGCGACGCTACACCGACAAACACTCCCCCTCTCCTTACCTTCTGCCCATACTCTCATCGGTCGGTCCGGAAGGCTACCGGCAGTACAAAAGCGCACTGCGTCTTTACAACCAGCACCTGCACCGGCTATCCAAGATGCTGCGCCTGAGTGTGCCGCTCACCTCCTACGTGGCACGCCACAGTTGGGCCACCACCGCCAAAGAAGAAGGAGTAGCCATCGCCATGATAAGCGAAGGACTGGGACATAGTTCCGAAAAGGTGACACACGTATACCTCTCTTCTTTTAACAATAATGCAATGAGCAAAGCCAACCGAAAGGTAATTTCCACCATCCATGCCAAAAAGAAAAAGAGAAAAAAAGGGGAATAGAATAAAAAACAGCATGTAAATTAATATTACTTGCTATATAAAATTGTTTCATAGATAGTTCATTCTCTTACTTACAAGGTAAGAGATGGCCTATTTACAAGGTAAGAGAATGAATAAAATACTGTAAAAAAGCTTTTTATAATAACATGAAAAGCACTTTTCCTATTGTATCCCTTATGCTTCTATAAAGGCATGGAAGCGAAATGACATTTTTGAAACTTTGTTAAACAAAAGCGATGTATGCAATGAAATATGTAAATATTTAATACTTTAAAAATATGTTTTATGCCTTTTTATGAGTAGTTATGATGGGGATTTGAGATTTAAAAATAAATATTTTTTTGCTTGTAATGATAATATTTTTCATACCTTTGCAAACGGAATAATGGTTCTCTTACCTTGTAAGTAAGGGTAGGCCATCTCTTACCTTGTAAGTAAGAGAACCCATAATTAATCATAACAAATAAGACAGGAAAATCAATTATTTTATTTACAAAAATTCAATGATTGATAGGACATTACGAAGATCATGAAACAAATTTTGCGTTTCAACAAAATTATCAAGAGTATCATCATTGCCGGTGATTTATGCATTCTCAATGCACTCTTTGTAACCTTGTACTATGTATTGGGCACAGATACCCAGCGTATCCTTCTCTCCGATTCACTGCCGCAATTGTTGGTATTGTTGAATTTGGTCTATCTCTTATGTAACTATTCCAAAGGCGTCGTGCTTCACCGCCGCATCGTACGTGCAGACCACATCGTAATGCGTGCCGTACGCAATACATTCTGCCATGCGGTAGTATTCATCAGCCTTATCACGCTGGTGCATTTCGGTAGCTTGTCCACACGCTTCCTCGTTATATTCTATACGGCATTCCTTGCACTGCTTGTATTATACAGACTCTTATTCAGACATTTCGTCAAGATATACCGCCGCAAGGGAGGCAACCGTCGTACTGTTGCACTTGTGGGCGACGGCTCCAATATGGTCGAACTCTACGAAGAGATGACCGCCGACCCTACTTCCGGCTTCAAGGTAGTGGGCTATTTTGCCGAGCATCCTTCCGACAACTATCCGAAGGAATGCCACTATCTGGGCACTCCCCAAGAAGTAATCCCTTATCTTAAGAAAAGTAAGGCCGAGCATCTGTACTGCGGTCTTACTTCCTCGCATAGCAAAGAGATTCTGCCCATCATCAGCTACTGCGAAAACAACCTGATTCATTTTTACAGCGTGCCCAACGTACGCAACTACCTGAAACGGCGCATGCACCTTGAACTGATAGGAAGCGTACCCGTACTGGACATTCGTCAGGAACCGTTGGCGCAACCCGAAAACCGGTTGGCAAAACGCCTGTTCGACATCGTGTTCTCACTATTGTTCCTATGCACAATCTTTCCTATCATCTTCATCATAATAGGACTGGCTATCAAGATAACCTCGCCTGGACCTATCTTCTTCAAGCAGAAGCGCAGCGGCGAGGAAAACAAGGAATTCTGGTGCTATAAGTTCCGTTCCATGCGTGTCAACAAGGACAGCGATAAGGTGCAGGCTACTTTAAACGACCCGCGCAAAACCCGTCTGGGCAATTTCATGCGCAAAACAAGCATCGACGAACTGCCGCAGTTCATCAACGTTCTGTTAGGCGACATGTCCGTAGTAGGTCCCCGCCCGCACATGCTGAAACATACCGAAGAATACTCCAAGCTGATTGATAAGTATATGGTACGCCACCTTGTCAAACCCGGCATCACCGGTTGGGCGCAAGTCACCGGTTTCCGTGGAGAGACCAAGACTCTGGCAGATGGAAGGACGCGTGGAGCGTGACATCTGGTATCTGGAACACTGGACATTCATGCTCGACCTGTACATTATCTACAAAACCGTGAAGAATGCGGTAAAAGGAGAAAAAGAAGCCTACTAAAACGAGTTGAAAGCTGAGAGTTAAAAATCAAAACACATGAGAAAAAGAAAAAGTCTGATTATTTTATTGTTGTTGCCGCTATTGCTGGCAGGGTGTCAAAGCTATAAAAAAGTTCCTTATCTTCAGGATGCACTGCAAGAAGTTGCCGCCGGAGATACCGGCACGGCTGATATGCCGTTGTATGATGCACGCATCATGCCGAAAGATCTGCTTACCATCGTAGTGAGTTGCCCCGAAGAACCGGAGCTGGCCATACCGTTCAATTTGACGGTGACAAGTCCAATGGAGAAAGGTAACAGCTACTTAGTAAACCAGCCAGTATTACAACAGTACTTAGTAGACAATGAAGGTAATATAGATTTTCCGATTATCGGCAATATTCACGTAGGTGGTCTGACAAAAAGCGAAGCGGAACAATTGATAAAAACAAAATTACAGCCCCAATTTCGTGAACTTCCTATTGTTACAGTACGCATGTTCAACTATAAAATTTCCGTTATAGGTGAAGTTGCTCGTCCGGTACATTTACTATCTCCAATGAAAAGGTAAACATATTCGAGGCACTTGCCATGGCAGGAGATATGACCGTATATGGCATCCGCGACAAAGTAAAACTGATTCGGGAAGACAATCAGGGAAAGCGCGAAATCATTACCTTAAACTTGAATAACAGTGATATCATCAATTCACCCTATTACTATTTGCAGCAGAATGACATACTTTATGTCACTCCCAATAAAACAATTTCCAAGAATTCCGGTATAAGCAATAGTACCACCATATGGATTAGTATAGTAGGAACACTTGTTTCATTGGCAAGTTTAATTACTACAATCGTCAAATAACGACAACCGGACAGAATCACCATTATAACTTATTCAAGATTTTATGAAAGAAGAACTTTACGACGACATATTAGAAGAAAAAGAGGAACAGGCAGATATTAAAGCCATCCTTTTTAAATATATCATCCGTTGGCCTTGGTTTATTGCCTCCATCATTATTTGCATAGCATGTGCATGGATTTATCTAAAACAAAGTACTCCTATCTACAATATAACTGCCTCTGTTATCATCAAAGATGAAAAGAAAGGTGGAACAATGGGAAATGAATTTTCGGGATTGGAAGATTTAGGGCTGCTTAACCCATCCAAGAACATTGATAACGAAATAGAAATCTTACAAAGTAAATCCTTAATAAAGGATGTGGTTAATGAGTTAGGACTATACATTAATTATTGGGGAAACAAAGGTTTTAAGACCACAGACCTTTATGGAGCATCCCCCATACTTGTTCATTATTCCTTTAAAGATGCAGAAACGCTTAATGCGCCTATACAGCTTACCATTAATTATCAAAAAAATGGGAATCTGAATGTAAATATGATTACCGACAAAGGAAATGACAACGAAAAAAAAATAAATAAAACTTTTACAGAATTTCCCGCCGTATTATCTAGCGAGAAAGGTGTTATTACTTTTATAGAAAATCAACAAGTACCTATTGTAGAAGATGTAAACCTTGATATTACCATATCACATCCACTTGCAATAGCTAAAGGATATCGTAGTGCACTTTCTATAGAACCTACCAGTAAAACAACTTCTGTAGCTACCATATCAATAAAAAACACAAATAAAAAACGTGGTGAGGACTTTATCAATAAATTGGTAGAAATGTACAATCGTGATGCCAATGATGATAAAAATGAAGTAGCTCAAAATACCGCCCACTTCATTGATGAACGTATTTCTGTCATCAATCAGGAGTTAGGAACAACAGAACAAGAGTTAGAAAATTTTAAACGGGAATCCGGGCTGACCGACCTTAGTAGTGATGCACAACTTGCTGTTGCTGAAAAATCAGCATACGAAAAACTCTGTGTAGAAAATGGCACACAATTAAATTTGATACAATATTTGTCAGATTATCTCAAAAAACCGGAAAATGCCAATACTACTCTTCCGGTTAATGTAGGTTTAAATGACAAATCGCTTACAGAGCAAATATCCCAATATAATGCATTGATTTTGGAGCGCAACCGGCTTCGCCGTACTTCTTCCGACTCCAACCCCGTAGTCCGCCGGCTCGACAGCAATATTGACGATATGCATGCCAGCCTTCTGACTACCATCAACAGCGTATACAAGGGATTGCTCATCACTAAAGCCGACCTCGACCGCCAGGCAGGCAAATATGCCGGTCAAATCAGCAATGCTCCTGCACAGGAACGCCGCTTTGTCAGCATCCAGCGCCAGCAGGAAATCAAGGCGGGACTTTACCTGATGCTGTTGCAGAAACGCGAAGAAAACAATATCGCACTTGCCGCCACCGCCAACAACGCTAAAATCATAGATGACGCATTGGCGGATGATGTACCCATATCGCCCAATAAAAAGATAATTTACCTGGCAGCTCTGGTACTCGGTTTCGGCATTCCGGTTGCCGTCATCTATATACTGAGCCTGCTCAGCTACCGCATCGAAGGACATTCTGATGTCGAGAGACTTACGCGTGTTCCTGTTATCGGCGATGTTCCCTTGAACGACTCCGATGAAAAGCATGCCATCGCTGTCCGCGAAAACGACAACGACATCATGGCAGAGACTTTCCGCAGCCTGCGCACCAACCTGCTTTTCATGTTGGGCGACCCTGACAAGAAAGTAATTCTCGTCACCTCCACCACAAGTGGCGAAGGAAAGACTTTCATCGCCTCCAACCTCGCTGTCAGCTTGGCGCTATTGGGTAAGAAAGTAGTCATTGTGGGACTTGATATCCGCAAGCCGGGATTGAACAAAGTATTCCATATTTCGCACAAGGAACGCGGTATCACCCAATATCTGGTTGCTCCGCAAAGTACAGACCTGCGAAGCATGATACAGTCTTCGGACCTGTCTGCCAACCTCAACATCCTGCCCGGCGGAACTATCCCGCCCAACCCCACGGAACTGTTGGCACGCAAATCCCTGGACGATGCCATCGAACTGTTGAAAAAAGACTACGACTATGTCGTGCTCGACACCGCCCCTATCGGCATGGTCACCGACACGCAGCTCATAGCACGCGTTGCCGACATCAGCGTTTACGTATGCCGTGCCGACTATACGCATAAGAACGACTACCAGCTCATCAACGAGCTGTACTCCAACAAGCGTTTGCCCGGTCTGTGCACCGTTATCAACGGCCTAGACATGAAAAAGAAGAAGTACGGCTACTATTACGGCTACGGCAAGTACGGCAGGTACTACGGGTACGGCAAGAAATATGGCTATGGCTACGGGTACGGTTATGGCGATACTTCCGATTCGAAATAAGATATTCACCCCATAAGCCTGGGGAACTTCTACATGCAATGCTGTCCTTGTTTCCGGGCTTATTTTTTGTTTGTTTGCTTGTATGCTGTGGCAGCAGAGCGCTGCTGCCCGGCATACTTTTTAACCCAACCGAACGTAAAAAACAATGCAGAATACGAATCACATAGAAACAAAAACCAATACAGCATCCCGCCAATGGCTGGTGGCCTATGTACAGTCGTGCCTTGAGAAAAAGACTGCACAACGGCTTGCCGCTATGGGCATCGAGTGCTACCTGCCCGTCCAAAGCGAGATTCGCCAGTGGAGCGACCGCCGCAAACGGGTAGACCGTCTTGTGATTCCCATGATGATATTCGTGCATGTCACTCCGCAGGAACGGCCGCTCCCCCTGAGCCTGCAGGCGGTCAGCCGCTATATGGTACTGCGCGGCGAAAGCACCCCTGCCGTCATCCCCGACGAACAGATGGACCGATTCCGCTTCATGCTCGATTACAGTCCCGAAGCGGTGGAAATGTGCAGCGCCCCGCTGGCTCCCGGCGATGCCGTGAAAGTAATAAAAGGGCCGCTTGCCGGACTCGAAGGAGAGCTTATCACTGTGAACGGGAAAAGTAAAGTTGCTGTGCGGCTGGATATGTTGGGGTGCGCGCATGTGGATGTACCTATAGGATTTGTCGAGAAAAAGGGGGAGGGAATGGAAGGACAAAAGAACAAAAAGACAAAAGAAATATAGAAGGCAAAAGAGATACAGAAGAGGAGGCAACAAGAAGAAAAGGCTGTACGATGATTTTACTATCACCCTACAGCCTTTTCAGCATCCCGCTATCAGAATTCCTTCCCTACATCAAAGCAGGGACATTGCTTGGTCCACTCCATGGGTTCCACTTCCCCGTTTCCGTTCAGGTCGGGACTGAGGTCCCTGTGCCCCACTACACACGTACCGGGATATTCCTGTAATAACTTTCCCACCAGCACACTCAGCGAATGTCGCTGCCACTCTGTCCTCGTATCTTTCGGATTTCCGTAACGGTCCAGCCCACCTTCATAACAGATGCCTATCGAGTGAGCATTGTAGCCCCGCGCATGCGCCCCCACTTTGCTTACCGGACGGGTAGCCAGGACTCTTCCGTCACGCCGCACATAGAAATGATACCCCGTTCCGTCGAACCCTATAAGCCTGTGAGAAGCCTCCAGCGCCTGTTCGGTCAACGCATAGTTCTCGCGCGTGGAGCTACAATGGATTACTATCAGGTCAATCGCTCTCATCTCCTAATAATGTCATCGCATTCGCACCAAACACACCCAGCACAGCCGAAGCCACTGCAATTACCACTTTCAAAATCGTATCCCAAAAACCTTTACTTTTTCCCATACTTCTTTTTTTCAATTTAAAAATTTAAAATTCATCATTCAAAACACCTTATCCTTATCCCAACGGATTCTCTTCCTCACCGCCGGCATTTCCGCCGCCGTTGCCGCTACCGCCCGATGTCTTGTTGTCGTCGGACACCAGCTCGAAATTGATATTGTTGGGTGCGCCCTTCGTGGTGGCAACCGAGTCGTTCACCAATCTGAGCGTAGTGGCGACCTTGAAATTAATCCGCACCTTGTCAATATTCTTCACCGTACAATCCTTGGGATTTTCCGTTGCTATGCAGTGAAACGAAGTGCGGAAGATACCGAAATCATCCAGACGGACACTGTTGCCGTCGGTCAGCTTCTCGCGCATGTTTCTCACAATTGCCTTGCCCACGTGCAGCACATCCTCTGCCGACATACCTCCCAAAGCCTCTATTTCTTCCGAGATGCGTTTCAAATCATACATCTTTGCGTCGCGCGGTTTTCTTTTCAGGATATAAACCAACGGAGACGTCTTGTCGCCAATCTTCTTGTAGCGCTGTGCGCGTACCACCAATGCTGTTGCCATAATTCTTAAGTTTTAATTGTTAATTGTAAATCATTCATCGCTCAATCCGAAGGGGCCCTTTCTTCTGACCGGCGATACAAAGATAGCACCTTCCCCACCCGCTTCCGCCCCTTTCCGCTCCTTCGCACATCATTGCACACCATAAAGCGTTTTTCTGCGACTTATGACACCTTACGACGCGATAAACTCTCCTTTTTTCTTTCGCAAACCACTAATTTTCACTAACTTTACATCATAAAAACAAGTAATAAAGAACATGGAAAAATCCTCTTTCATCCCCCGCAGCTACAGCAAAAGCGAGCTGGCAATCTTATACAGTCCCAGCATCACGCCCAAGGCAGCCGTTCGCAAGCTCAACCGCTGGATAGCCTTCAAGCCCGGACTCCTGGAACAGCTTGCCGCCACCGGCATGCTTCCCAATGCCAAGTGCTACACTCCGATTCAGGTGCACGTCATCGTAGAAGCATTGGGAGAACCATAGCTCCCGAAAAGCCAGGCGTTTAAAAACCGAATGCCCGGAGTTTGCATCTGAAACTCCGGGCATTCCAGCCTGAAACATGAGGCATTCCGGGAGCAAACACCCGGTCTTTCAGGAGCAAACTCACGGGGTTACCAGCCCCATCCACGGCAGCCTGTCCTTATCCAGAACCTTCCCCTGCATCTCGGTCATTATCTGCTCCTCCGATTCCCGTTCATCATACCGTCCGCACGGCTGCCTCACGAACAGCACGCTTCCCGTCCGGCACAAATCCTGGTCGCGCACTTTCAGCATATCCAGCCGGGTATAGCTCCTGTCCGGTTCCTCGATGCGGCTTATGGAAAAGATGAAATCGGCAAGGTTTGCCCAATTGGCACTACCCGAAATGGTGTACATATCTATCTCCTCCAGCTCGTTCTTCCCGTTCAGTTTTTTCAGGCTGCGAGGATGCGCCACGATAATCACCCAGACACCGTTGTTACGCCCCCACGCCTGCATCTGCGTGAGCATGCCCTTAATGGCCTGCGTCTCTGTGTTGTAGCGTCCGGTTTCCATTTCCATAAAGAGGTACGGGTCGATGATGAGATACTTCAGCGGCATGGCGCGTTTCACCCGCTCCGCGCGCTCTATGATATTGGCGGGCGTGGGCGAAACCTCGTGCAGGTCCAGATGCACCATGTGCCCGTCCAGGAAAGAGACGATGGGCTGCAACTGTTCGCGGGTGTATGCCGCCGTATTCACCTTGCCCAGCATCAGGCGGATAAGATTTGCCATGTGTTTGTTCTTGTCGGGAACCTCAAAGGAGAGGTAGCACACGTTACGCCCGTCTTGGCCATGAGGCGGCAGGTCAGGTCGTTCAGAAAATCGGTCTTGCCGCTGTTGGGCTTTCCGGTGGCAATTATCAGTCCGCCCTGGTCGGTTGGATGAAACACCCGGTCGGTAAGCGGGCCGTAACCCACATCGTAGCCGTGGTCGTAATTGCCGTTCAACACGTTCATAATCTCATCCGCACGTTCGCTCACGGTGATGATGTCCGACGTACGGTGCGGACATGCCGAACCGATAATCTCGCGCACCACATCGGCGCCGTACGCCACAAGCACGTCGGATATGTCCTTGCAGCCGCCGGGCAGGATGGTGAACAGGCACCGCGTACCGAAATAGTCGGCAAGATGCTTCACAAGCGTCCTTCCGGGCAGGTCGCTGTCGCCGCAAATCACCAGCTCCTGCACCCGGTCCAGCCAGAGGCGGAAAGCCTCGAAGCCTTTGGAAAGGTCGCTTGCCGCGCCGTTGGGCACGCTGATAACATACGGATAGCCCGCCTCGCGCAAGGTCAGCACATCCCTTTCCCCTTCGGTGACAATCAGGCGCGGAATATTCTCTTCGGCAATCAGCAGCGGGTTGATACAGTCGATATTGTAAGGCGGGCAAGGCGTGGTGGGCGAATCCTGGCTCCAGCATTTGGTATAGCCGGAAGCGGTGGCATCGCACGAGCGGTACTTCACGTTGACGGGCTGCCCGTTGATATAGTTCACATAGGCGATGCACTGGTACATCATCCCCGCAGCGTTCTTTTTATCCTTTCCGTCCTTGCTGTCCTTGCCTCCGAAGCAGCGGTGCACCAGGCAGCCGATACGCGCGTCGATGGCTGTTTTCAACGAGATTCCCATATCGGCAAGATAACGGCGGGCGGCAAGCTGTCCGGTATCGGAAGTCTCCGGGTCATCGGTCAGCGGTTTGATTTTGGCAATTACCTCAGGAGACAGCCGTTTGTAGTCTTCGGGAATCATCGACACCTCAAATGTGGCGTTCCCTCCGCCTGCCGATGCCATACCGCCCGGCTCTCCTTTCCCTGCACTTCCCTTCGCCATCGGCGAAGCTCCCGCCGGACTTCCGGCATCCTGCCATCCCGTGTTTCTACGCTCTGTCCAGAAGTCCTTCAGTTTCCCGTGAAAGTCGCACCCCGCATAAAAGCAGCAGTACAATCCCGTATCGCGCGAAATAGCAAGATGTTTTTTCCCGCACTTGGGACACTCTGCTATATAATTCTTCCCCGCTCTTCTACGCTCGGGAAAATCACTCAAATAATAAAACGGCTTCATCCTCCGAAATTTTATAATTTATAACTCATAACTCACAACTCCCCCATTTTCCACTCAGCACGTTCCACTCCGCTCCCGCTCCCGGGCGGGGCGGTGCATTGTCCGGTATGTTCACCATCCCTTCCAGCGGGTCATCGTAAAAGCGCAGGCCGCTTTCCTTATCCGTCCACTCAAACTCGCAGAGCGGATGGTTGTTGCGTTGTTCACTCCGCATGTCGGCAAGATTCTGTACCCGCTGTCGCCTTCCGGCATCCGTAGCATCTTTCAGCATCCGCAGCCCCCCGGCGGATTTCAGCAGGTTGCTCAGCCAGCACAGCCGCCCTACATGGGTGGATTTCATAAAGCGTTCCTGGCTTGCGAAGTAAGGTACCAGCAATTCGTTCACCAGGTACACCAGGTTGGCGCAGGCATCTTCGCGCGCCAGTCCCTCCTTCTGCTGGAAGCCGTCGATGAGCGGGTGAAAATCCGCATCTTATCCATCGGATTTTTGTTGATGAGGTGAAAGAAATTACGTGCGGCTTCCAGGCTTTTTTCCGCAGAAGAAATCCTTCCGGAGGATGTATTATTCTTATTATCCTGTATAGTATATATATTATATATATCCCCCTGCGGTAATTTTACCGGTAAAGTTTCCGCGGAATCATCCGTTTTTTCTTTCTCTTTCCAGAGGTAGGAATAGAACGAACTCATCCCGTACACATTGTCGCCGGGTACGATGCCGAACGCTCCGCTCAGCCTGACCGCTTCCACCAGATACCGCGCGTTCTTAAACTTCAGCGCCTTGCTGATATCATAGAAATTCTCCACAGGATAAACCGCATCCTCGTTCATGTAGGCGGTCATCCCCAACATCAGTTCCAACAGCTTTGCAATGGTGGAATCCGTAATTTTCCGACTTTTCCACTGCCCTATGGTCTTTTGCAGCTCCCGTACGGAAAGAGTAGTTTTATGTGCTTTCATAGCATTTATATTTTAAATTGTTTTAAAAACTGTTGCAAAGGTATACCTTTGTACCCAAATTACCTGTACCCACTATATGGGTACAGGAATCAAATATTTCTATTTTATTAACTAAAACAAATTTATTATGAAATCGAACAGATTTATTTCCGATCATCCGGAATTCGGTGCGTTCCTCAAAAAAGAACTGAAACAGCTTGATATCCGAAGAGAGGCATTCCGTTCCACCTGTCACATGAAGCAAAACTATCTTGAGGACATAAAAAAGGGCTCCATAATTATGAGGTAGACAGCTACGAAATCATTCTGAGCGCATTTAAAGAGTTCACAACACCTGAAAACGCACAACGTATCTATCGGGAAGGGGTAAAGACTTTATTTCCTAAGCTGATTTTATAAAAAGATAACCCTGTATCTCAAGGGCTATAAATACAAAGAGATGTCTCTAAAAAAAACTCAACTTTTTTCATAAAAAAAGTTCTTTTTTTCACGAGACATCTTTTTACTTTTTATGAGTTTTGTAAATTATACCTTATCCTTTTAAAGGGTGTGGCAACAGGTCTGCCAAGCCCTTTGAGTAATTATCATCATATTTGTGGACATGATATTGGAAGTAATTCATTCATTACGTGAAATCCACAAAAAATCAGATAAAACGCTATTTATTAATTATTTATTGCTGCAATATGATTTATTTTATCTTCTTCTGAATTAAATCTATCTCTAATTTTTTTGGCAGGTACACCCGCATAAATGGAATAAGCCTCCGTATCATGGGTAACAACACTTCCTGCGGCAATTATTGTTCCTTCTGCAATATTAACCCCGCTCATAACAATAGCCCCGTAACCAATCCACACATCATTACCGATAAATGTTATTTCATTACTTCCTTTCCAATTATAATCAAAATCTCGAATACATTTTGATAAACGGACAGGCGTACCTATTTGTTGATAATTATGGTCATACTTTCCTACAATACCAACATTATTAGCAATTATCACATTATCTCCTATAACACAATTGGTCTCAATTATAGAATATTTACCTATATAAAAGTTCTTTCCTATCTCAATACGACTACGCCCCCATATAAACACCCCGCGTCCACAGTGAAACCCTTTGCCTATTTTGTACTTCCGCCAAACTATGTGCTGATAATACAAATCTCTAAAACGCTTTAAACAATGAATTAAAAACATATTATTTACTTTCAAAACCATTAATAATATCTTGATAGAATTCTTCAAAACTCTTTGGCATCAAGCTACAGTGTCCACCTTTTTTTGCCCTATCGAAAGTCAATATCATCTTCTTCTTTAAATCCTTTTCATCATCACTCTTAAATACATAGCCATTTATACCGTCTGATATCAATGTATGTGCACCTGCATGATCTGAAACCAAAGTAAAACAACCACCAACCAAAGCTTCATTCACAACAGCTCCGAAAGCCTCTTGATAGCTTGCTAAAACAAAAAAATCTGCTAAATAATACCAAGCATATAAATCATCACCATATAAACTTCCTGTTTGCAGTATATTATCTTCGAGCCCTAGTTCGTGAATCATTTTGTCAACAATCGATTTCATTTCTCCATCACCAACCAATACCAATAAATTGTCATCTTTCTTCACTTCAGCATATGCTTTTAATAATAGAGGCAAGTTTTTTACCGAAACAAATCTACCAACATAAAGCAATATTTTTTTATTCCCAATAGAATATTCATTACTATACGACTCTGCTTTTTTCCTATTAGCATTAATTTTCTTCGCTAACAAGATATCATCTTGTATTATAGGAAAATATATAAATTTACACCTTGCCTTAGGATAAAGGTTTTCAAGGTAGATTTTAGTTTTTGTACTTACCACAAGGAAACCATCAACCTGTTTTACTACAAAGTTTCTTAAACGTTTACGGTTCTCTGAATAAGATTCAGCCATCTGCAAACTATCATCACATGTAATAAATAGTCTAAACTTATAAAAATAACGGCTACAAATAGCAGCTAAAGTATTTAAACCGTATTCATGCGCCAACACAACATCAGGCTTAAACTCTTTTATAGCCTTAAAATAAATTGTAGATAATAAATGCCGACCTATATATCTTCCTTTATTGTAATAATGATAATCAAACTGAGCCTGCTCATTTATTTTCTCTAAGTTAAAGCCCAAACCTGATATTTCATTTGGATGACCTGTTAATATAACCTTTACTTCATAATCCTTAGCCAACCGATTATATACATCAATTCTATAAGTTGCCAAATATGGATGGAATATTAATAGTCTTTTCTTATTTTTCATATCTACACCGACTTTATATTAAGATAATGCTTTCTTTAGAAAATCAAAAGATTTCACTCTCAACTTATTAACTTGTTCATCTACATTATCCCAATCTATTTGCGCTTCGAGTTGAGTTATGAAATTCTTTTTCGCATCATATATGCGCTCTGTCAAACCTAAATTTTTTAACAAATCATAAAATCTAAGATTTTCAGCAGAACTATTTCCCTTTTGGGGAATAACAAGGAAAGGAGTTTTCATCACAATACTAAAAGCAACACCATGAAAAGAAGATGTTATAACATATCCAGCATCATGTATCAATTGAAGCCACTCTAAAGGGTCAGGAGATTTCAAAGAACTGTGTTCAAAAGCAAACTCTGCGCCTTGAATAGCAGTTGTTATTACCTCCATATTATTACTTTCAGCATAATTTATAATATGTTTCCATGAAATATCCTCTAAACTGTTTATCGGATTTACCCAATAAGAAAAGATATAAGGTTGTTTAACTACTCTACCTTTTTGTAAAAAAGCTTCATAATCACTTTTGTACAGCAATAGTGAAGGATCACATACACAAACCGCATCGCCACGTCCAAAAAAGTCTTGCAATAATCAACTCCTGCTCTCTCTCTCACAGATATATAATCCATACCTTTTTAACCTCCATGTAAAAAGTATTTTATTTAGGAGACCTGTTTTAGGACTTCCAAAACTTGCTGCATAAGATATCTTCTTTGTCCCTTTTGGAGCAAAAACTAAATATCGTTCAGGAGAAAGACCAGCCCATACTTGATCGCTACCTGTTATATAAGCATCTGCTTGGGGAGGATTTTTTTTCAATTGAGCAAACGAATTATATTCCTGTTTCGTCTCACAAAGGAACTTGTTTTCAAACAATTGAAAGCCATCAACATTTTGATGCTTATAGCTACGATTTCTATCTTTTCGCTTCAATAACAAATTTGCTAACTTATATTTCAACGTAACTTTATCACCTGAATTAAAACGTAACCAAGCAGTCTGATGACCACATTTTTTTCCAAATATTTTTTGCAAGGCAAAAATACTGCAATATAGAGCCATAATTATTGGCTATCTTTATCCATGCATATGATGAATACACACAAATTCTCATAATCGTTTAATATTAAAATATAATGCATAAAGTCCTGTCCTCAGCATAAAATGCTTAATCCAAAACTTAATTTTAATTTTTTGATTCTGATTAATATATTGATAAATTACTTGTTGAGGGTTTGTTTTTAAATCCTTATAACTGTTATCCCTATACAATGGTCGTTGGGATGGAGTATACAAATTATGATTGTCTACTTTTATATAATCCACTTGTGTTTCCACAAGAGACAAATTGCTCTTTATTTTATCTAATATTTCTTTTCCTTTACTTGTATTAACCAATATAGCAGAAACGCCATTCAACGAATTTATCTTATGATATCGCTCAATTCCCCAATAATCAGCCAATGTAATATCGCCACTTCTTTGTTCACAGGCATATGGACAAACAAAACATGATTCACGAAAAAAGTCCCCAGACATAAAAGCTTTCATATAACCTGCTAACACAGGATTAAACAAATCTCTTCGTATGCCCTTTTTAGTTTTGTAATCAACTGTTTGAGATCCCGACCAACCACCTGCATATTTATCTCTACACCTATAGTAAATGACCTCTCTATTTGTCAATTTCTCATAAGTTGAAACAAATGTATCAAACAACTTATGAGAAGGAACTCCATGACAAATAAGATCGGAGGTTATCAAGTTATCATAACTCTTACGTAAAAAGTTTTAGCGCAGCCACTTGACACCCCGTCCCTACAAAATAAACAAGTTTCCCATTACGCAATTGTTGTCTAATTTTTGGAAAGCATTCATACGAATATGATTGCAAGTATTTACTCCCCCGCAATAGTTCCAAATCATTTATTACCTCAACACCTCTATGCGCCAATTTCAATTTTTCATCAAAGCATGCCCCATACACAACACCGCCATTCTTAATAACATATTCTGCTATCACAGAAAAAACACCTCCGCTTGAACTTTTCTTCAGAATACCTCTATTCTGATTTATAGCAGCATAGGATGCTTGTATTTCATGCTTAACAAGATTCTCACTTTTCATGGGGCAAACGTTATCGCATCCCCCACAATCAATGCAAAAATCCATATTCAAAACAGGTCGAAGAAAACCTTCCTCATCTTCCTCCATTGTTAAGGCCTTTTTAGGACATATTTCTACACACGCCCCACAGCCACAGCATTTATTCCTTGATATAAAATTTAAAATCATAATTTACTTCCCATAATTACAATAAATATCGTATATACCGAAAATAGACAAAATGATAAAATTGAGTAATTCTATCATATAGCCAATATTCATTCGCTAACAGAGTTAAATAAGCCCTATCCTTTAGATATTGAATTTTGCAAAATTCACCAGCCCTTTGAAAATGAGCAGCTTTATTTTCTATTATTTTAGAAAGTTGTGCTTTCCATACACTATCTGTTAAATATTGTTTATAATAATTATAACTATTGTTATATACAAAGAGATAATTTTGATGATGTTGTATTATATCAGAAAGTAAATCTATAATAGCCTGTGCATCCCCCTGTTTTACTACAAAACCATTCTTACCATTACTTATAGCATCAAGGCTACCATGTTTGGCATCCGAAACAATCGGAATGCAACCACACCGCATAGCTTCAATCAATGTGATAGGAAAACCTTCGCCCCTTGACGGAAGTAGAAATATATTAGCATCAGCAAGTAATTGTTTGGATATATCCCTATCTACAGGGCCTATATGCTTTATACGTTTATCTTTAGGCAAACAATCTTCTATATTATTGGTATGAATATACTTTTTACCACCACCTGCTATTTTCGTACTTCCTAACCAATAGAACTCGAACTGCAAATCTGTTTTCAGCAACTTTTTCAATGCTTTACACACAACTTCAGCACTTTTGGCAAATGAGCACCCACCAGGATAAACAATTTTAAGAATAGAATTTTCTTTCTTATTTTGGAAACAAGCAGAAGATTCCGGCATAAAATTAAAAACAACTTGTGTTTTAGCCGTATCGTGTATTTTAAATTTTTTATCAATGTATTTTTTGCCAAATGAAGACAAAGAAATAATTGTATCTATATATTTTCCATTTAATCCTGCATACCAAGCATACCGCCCATTTACAAAATGACTCACAGTAACTATCCGGACTTTATTATCTATATATGGAGTCACTAAAGCCAATAATGCAAAAGCACTATTGACAATTATGTCTGGCTTTTCTTCTAATATTATTGACAATAAATACTTAGCATTTTTTATAGAAAGGTCTAAATAGTTACATTTATGAACTTTCACAGCACTTTCTTCCGTTGTCCCACTTGCAACTACTACAATTTCATATTTATCATGAAACGCCTCTATAAAATCAAATGCATAAGAAGATATTCCCCCTCTTCCTGTTTTAAAATTGGCAGTACAGAATAATAATTTTTCCATATTTTTTCTATTTATTGCGATATCTTATTACTCTTATAGGATTTCCTCCAACAACTGCATATGATTCAACATCTTTAGTAACAACACTTCCAGCCCCGATTACACAATGATCTCCAATATGCTTCCCCCCTGTAAACAAGACTTGACGTCCTATCCAAACATCACTTCCTATAATCGTCCTGCCTGGTTTTACCATACGCCCAGCCTGCTGCATCGGAATATCCAACCTTGAAATATCATGAGTATCATTGGGAAGAATAAAACATTTCGGTCCCATCATTACATAATCACCTATTTTAATATCATTAGGAACATGACAATCAATACCTAAATCACTATAGTTCCCCAATTCTATACCGAATCCTTTCCCAAAAAAAGCATGACGTTCAATGTTCACATGATGTCCACACTTCTTAGCAATATGCTTAAAGAAAAACCTGCGCAAACGCCCACTATAAAGCCCAATCTTACCTAACGAATATGTTGAAGGCAAATGATACGCAAAACCATAATAACATGCTAACCAAAATATTTTCATATATTTTTATAATTTTCAAAATCAACCTTCTATTACCGAATAATATTTTTCTACTTCGCTTGTATTATCCCAATCTTTTGATTTTAAATTAGTTATAATAGCATCCACTAAATTGGGATTTGAATGCAATCTTGTTATAGCATCTGCTACAGCTTGCGGTGTCATCTCACATATCAAACCTGTCTTTTCGTTTTCTACGACATCAGCAACAGATGTATAATTAGTTGTAACTATAAGTTTATGAAGAATCTTAGCTTCGTCTAACGCTATTGAACGCCCCTCAAATTTTGAAGTCATTACAATCATATCTGCAACTCTCATATATTGATAAGGATTTTCCCTAAGCCCAATCAACTTAAATACTTTCCCAAGATTTTCCTTTTCAATCAGTGCTTCCAACTTTGCTCTATCAAAACCTTCCCCAATAACATACCAAAGGAAAACAATTCCTTTTTTCGCAATTCACTCGCCGCTTGAATAGCAAGAGGATAATTTTTTTGATCCATCAACCTTCCTATTGAAAGCAATTTCAACCCTTTAAAATTTTTGTACTCATTTTCTTCAATTGAGGATAATGAGAACTTCTCTATTAATTTACCATTAGATATATTTTCCAACACAATAAATTTCTGTTTCAATTGTGGAAATGTATGTTGCAAAGATTCCACTCCCGACTCTGACATAGTAACAACATTATCTGCTTTACTAAAAAAATCAAAATCAAAATCTGGATTATATTTTAATGCTGTATAAACGTTATGAATCCAAAGTATTTTACGTTTAGCTTTCACTTTATCTATTACAAAATAATTCATACACCCTTCAACATACCCTATAGCACAATCATATTCTTTAGGCAAATTTTCTATATTCTGACTCCATGTTTTCCAATGAGCTTGTTCTTTATGCAAATTCCTAAAAAAACATTTTGATATCAGCCGGGAATATACCACCTTCATCCATAACCAGATTCCTAATTTAAAAAAATATTTAAACTCTGCAGGAGAATGATGAATCAGAGAAAAATTTGAACTACCTTTTATTAGATTAACATACTCTGGAACTTGGGAAAGAAACAGTCCTTGACTATTAAGTAAAACAAATCAATCGAATATTTCTCTGGTGAAATTGTATTTAAAAGTGAAACAAGACTCTTTTGTGCCCCACCCGCAGCTAAATTATAAATGGCTATCAATATTTTCTTTTTACGTTCCATACTAAAACTATTATTAAGTGAATTAATAAAATAATTAATACATCGTGTTTTCAAGGGGTCTCCTTGTTAAGAAAGGGTATATCTGAGGAAAAATATACCTGCATATTTAGAACACTTATATAAATTCAAAAATATTTTCTCTATTTTTCTATTAGGAACCAACATTTCAAATTTTTCAGTCTGGATTAGAATATATATTTGCCTTACTGTCAAAATACCGCTTCTTATAATTGGATAAAGAAAATATCGTAATATACTACGTTGTATATATGGCTCAAAAATTCGCCTTAATTCAAACTTTTGAAAAGCCTTAATACTTTTTATACACTCTTGCGGATTTGATATAGTACAAGCTGATTCAGCATTAGCCCTATAATTATAGAACAAATTATTGATTCTATTACAATATTTGCATTTGGAAATATAACGATAAACAAAAAGTTGGTCTTCTCTAATTTCAAATCTGTATCAAACCTTAAATTAGCAGCCTGTATAATATCTGCCTTAAAAATTCCTCCTCCCACACATATACCTATTTTTCCCGTTCTAATATATTCCTCTGCACTTAGTACTGCTGTTTCCTTTCCATCCGCAGAAAGAACACGACCATTATCATCTACACGTTTTAAACCAAACTGAAGAAAATCCAAATGGTATTCATTTATCAGTTTTAAGCATTTTTCAATGCAATCAACTTCTAACCAATCATCACTGTCTACAAAAATAATCCATTTCCCATGCGCATTCATCAATCCTGTATTTCTAGCAGCGCTGACACCTGCATTTTGCTTATGGAATACTTTTATCCTTTCATCCGTCTGAGCATATCTATCACAAATTTCACCACTACGGTCAGGACTACCGTCGTTAATCAAAAGCAACTCAATATTATCATAAGTCTGCCCTAAGATACTTTTTATACATTTATCCAAATACAATTCTGCTTTATATACAGGAACTATCACTGAAACCATGGCATTTATTATTAATTAAAAAACATATCACTTTATACAAAGCATTTTACCAGTCTGCCTGTTTTTTCGTTTATTCACTTGACCTTTTATCTGTACATACTTCAAAAGCATTCCTATAAAAATCATGCATATAGTAAAAACACCTCCATATGTACCTGTAGATATAATAAAAAATAGAAAAGAAAGAGTCCAAGCAACTCCCATACTAGAATATTGTTTTACACTCAACCGCTTCAAAAAATACCATAAAATACTCAAGAACAACCAGGATACGGCAATTATCATAAATATTCCCTCCTCAACGAGCAACTTATATCCATACCCCTCTAACCCAGCCAAAGCTTCACTTGCAGCCGCATCTTTTAATACAATTACCTCTCTAAAATAATTAAAACCGCTTCCAAAATAAGGATGTAAGTAGAAATATAATAAAGATGTCTCCATTTGCTTTTCTTTAAGCTCAACATTACTTCCTTCTGTTTTTGTGCCACCAGTCAAAAATATATCTAATACACTATCTGCCGTATCTTGAACAAAAGGAACAAATTGATATAAGATACAACAAATGAGAATGACAGAGAAGGCATATCCCAACAAACGAAAAGAAAGTTTATATTCTACTAAAGCATATACCACTAAAAGAAACACCCCGGCTACAATACCAGTTCTTGAATTTGCAAGAAATACATTTAAGAATACCAACAAAGACAGGCAGAAATAAACATTTTTACTAAAATTATCACGCTGCAAATAGAGATATGTAGTGGCTATGAACATAACAAAACCATATACAATCGGATTATTTAACGTAGAAAGCACACGATAGCCACGAGACTGTACTTCAGACCAAATGCCAACATCATTACCAAAAGCAATATGCAAAGCATCATCATAAGGATTTCCTTGTAAAATAAAAGTTATAAAGCCATAACATCCCATAACACAAAAAATGAGAGCAAGCTGCTTCGATGATTTATACCAGACTGCTAATGTTGATATAGAAGCATATCCTATGAATAATGCTAAAAACGTGGAACAAAGTTGTTACATATACGTGACAAAAAAGTCAAGGGTGCAGAAACACGTGGGTCAAATAAAACAACCAAAATATGTATTACAAAAAGTACATACATAATTTTTTTAAACGGGAATCTTTTCCACTCGGTCTTGAGTTCTTTATGCAATAATAAAGAACAAAAAAATGCAATACAAAGTAATGTATATGAATTGAACGGATTAATTCGTACTGTATCATTCAAAAAGAAAATACCAATCATCAGATACAAACTCCTCTCTTTCCCCTTACGTAGGAGAATTAGAAAAAGTATAATCAAAAGAATAAATATAAAAGCTGATTGCATAAAAACATTTTTACAATTTATAACACTTATCAGTTTCTGAAAAAGCCTATCTTTGCAAGTATTAGTTTACGCTGATGCTTATTAAGCATCACTATATATATGAACAAAGCTGAGAATACCAATGAAGCTAATGTTGACAGAAATAAACGTAAAAGTCCAGAATCAAAATTTATTTGAATACCATAAAAAAGGCAATACTATTGCTATCATCAATAAATTCAATCCATATCCTTTAAATACAACATTTTTAACATTCAATTGATTAATCAAAGATTTAGCTATATACACTCCTACCATTGTTGTTATAATATCAATAGGAATTAAAACAAAATATGCGATATATGCTCCACTACCTAAATTCATCACAACATACATCAAAGGGATATTAAGTAAAAAAAATGTACCAGATATAAAACTTACCATTTTTATTTTACCTGTAGCATGAATTGCAATATTCATGATATTGCTACCCAACCTAAAAAAGCTGCAAATCAATACCACGCGAAGAAAAAACACGGTATAATCAGGAACGGTTTTAAGCCACAATTTAAGAACATAATCAGCTTCCGCAAATAAGGGGAGGGCTATTATTAAATACAAACACAAAGTAAACTTAATAGCATTTTCTATCAAATAGGACATTCGCCGAATATCTCCCTCTGCATAACCCTTAATTATCTGTGGACGAAAAGCCATTATCACATTATTTGCAAATCCAAGAATAATACCATGCACATTATTCGCAATGCCATTAGCAGCATTCAATAACGGCCCATAAAACATATTAAGAAGCATAGTTACGCCTTGAACCCTAAATGAAACAGCCATATTTCCATATAAGTCCCAGCACGAAAACGAAAGCATGGGCTTAATAACATCTACATATATTTTTCTCTTCAAATGACATTCACTAAAATGCCGCATACAATAAACCCTATAAATCAAAGCTATAATCAAAGATACAATAAATGTCAACAAAGCATACAATATAAGTTTATCAGTTTTCCCTAATAAAAGAAGAAAGACAATACCTAACTTCAAAAACACATTAAGCAGTTCAACATAAGCATATACATCCATTTTCTCATGAGCTATAATAGAAGCATTATATGGAACTTGTGTAATTGTCACCATCATCGCAAGAATAGAAAGTTGAAACACTATATGCTGCAAGCATTCGACTTTCCGGAATAACAAGTTTATTCATCAAGAACCATATACCAATTGTCTCGGCCAATATAAAAACAGCCACAGCAATACCTATATGAATAACCATTGCGGAACTGAATGTTTGCTCCAACTTAAATAGATTATTCTTTCCTAACTCATAAGTCAAGAAACGAGATGTTGCACCGCTCATAGAAGCATTTAGAAAAAGAGAACATAGCAACTATACCACCAACCACATTATATACACCATAATCTTCCACTCCAAGTGTATTTAACACAACACGGCTAGTATAAAGTCCAACTATCACAGAAATAAACATTCTTATATAAAGCAGAACTGTATTTTTCGCTATTCGCTTATTATTTTCCGATGTTTGAGACATATCTGATTAAATTAACTACTATTTTTGATATTATATATCCGTATTTTTAAATAGATAATGCAATTATATTAGCAACAAAGGTTTCATAATATCAGTGCATTTTCAAAGTAGCACTTCATATAAAAATTCTCTTAGAATTAATTTGGCTTCAAACATTTTCATCATTACCAACCCTTTTTTTATTTGAAGCATTTTTTTTGCAAAGATACAGTTTTTCCACTACTTTCTATTTATATAGTATATAAAAAGTAAATATTTCTTCTTTCATTGACGCATTCAAATTATCATACTACATTATAGCAGACAAGTATTTAACCTCAATAGAACTCATGCTTATATCAGGAATATAAATATAGACATCAAATTTACTATATATTATAATATAAGAATGCCTCAATACAAAGAATACGCCAATAGCCACTTATAGCAAAGCTTATAAATAATTACATTATACATACAAAACCAACAACATATACCATATAAAACATAACAGAAAAAGAATAAAGCCACAAATGCAATTTCTTAAATCTTCAACACAAGAAGAAAAAGAGATTACAGCACTTAATAAATATAAATTATTTATACCTTTTTGCTTATTTCTAAAATAATATATACATTTGCTGAAATTTTACAATTTATTTCGTTTATTTCTTTGGAATTATTTCTAAGAAAACTTTGTAAAAAAAGCAAAACGCTTTCTTCAATTTAGTTTATTATGTTTTCAAAAAGAAATCAAGGTATCAAAGCGTTATTTTTCACAGCTTTATACATGCTAAGCAACACTTACCTTTTTGCACAAGTAAGTGTAAAAAACATTCAATCTATTCTTGAAAAAAATAATTTGATTTCTGATACACAAAGTTGCTCTGTTCCTTTTACAATGCAAAAAAATGAAATAGTGCAACTATCCCCGTATATTCACAGAAAACGACTTCAAAAAAGTGGAGCCTTCTAAAAACCACATTATTTTGATATACGATGCGATATAAAATTATCTCAAACTGTAAATTTTCATTCCGATAAAGGGATTATCATTAAAGGAAATGGACATAAAATCTATCAAACCCTCCAAAAGCACAAAGAAATATATAAAAAAAGATTAAACTATATATCAGAATACAAAGAAAAAATAAACGGAACAGAAGTATTTACCAACTCCAAAGGAA
>VOFI01002874.1_pt1 | contig 39302 bp, 68 predicted proteins | sample 5384131 | NCBI WGS metagenome assembly VOFI01 (sample SAMN12384728, study PRJNA508395) | human gut metagenome | isolation source: healthy gut H | host: Homo sapiens | reverse complement strand
TTTTCGGATTTTGTAACTTTGTTCTTAAATAATAATGTTGCAAGGGCGATCGCACATGGAGGCGTCATTCCACCTGCCATAACTGCCGCCATCATATCGAACTGTCCGCTGGCAATTGACGCTGTGCCAAATACATAGGCTGCTTTATTGAATGGGCCTCCCAAATCGATTGCCATCATTCCGCCAAGGATCAGTCCAAGCACGATCTTACTTGAGCCGCCCATTCTGTCAGTCCATTGTTCAGTGCTGTGTTGATCGCACCCATGATCGGTTCTACTGCAAAGTTCATAAGGAGACCGATTCCCAGAATTCCAAATACCGGATAGATCAGTACCGGTGCAATTTTCTCAAGTTGCTTCCGGAAGTTTATCACATAATTTTCTAAGAAGGAGAATCAGATATCCAGATACAAACCTGCTACCAGTGCTCCAAGGAACTTGATTTTCCATTTGCGCCATAAGTCCGCCTACAAAACCAACTGCAAGTGCCGGTCTGTCACCGATCCTTCGCCGATATAGCCAGCCAGTACCGGAAGCATCAGTCCAAATGCAAGATTTCCAATGTCGCTGATAATGCATTCATATCTACACAGAAAGTCCGTCAATCAGAATGCAAGTGCGATCCAACGGTACCTGCGCATCGGCGCTACGATGATTCCGTCTGCCTCTTCAATCTCTTTGGCCGTCAGGGCATTTTTGCTCCGCCGGAACCTCTTGTCTACCTTGACTGCACATTCCCTTGCTTTCGGCTGGCTTTTTCCTTCTGCGGCCATATATATGTGTGCGCAATTCCTGTCGACGCAGGATGTAACTGCAAGAATCTTTACTTTTCCGGTTGTCTCTTCTGCTGTGCTTTCTTCATCTGCTCCTGCAAGTCTCTCATCAATACCTGCTTCTTTTCATCCGCATCATTGATAATATTCATGAACTCTTCAACTGTCTTTGCATTTCTTAAGGATTCTGTAAATTCTTCATTCATCAGAAGAACAGATAATTTACTTAATACGTCCAGATGAATGTTTATCTTCTGTATTCGGTGCTGCGATCAGGAACTGTTACCGGTTCGCCGTCCAGTGAATCAAAATCCACACCGTCCTTTACTACCATTGCGCCAGTCCCTTCAGCTCTTTCATGATCCGGCTTGTAGATATCATCCGGCATAGACGCTGGATACTTCCCGCAAGGAATAAGATATCTCCTTCTTTCATCGTATTCAGACGGTCCATCAGTTCTTCTACTTTGTCTTTTTGGAATCTCAGGACCACTTCCTTTAAATTGATTCTTGATATTCCTTCTTCAATCTGATGAACCGATGTTCCGTCTTCTTCCAGTCTTCTTTGTTATTTCTTCCTGTAAATCCTGCCATGAACCCAAGGCTGTACTTTCAATTCCAAGATTCTTAAGTACGATAGAAACGTTGATTCCTTTCCACCTGGAAGCATGAGTTCTGAGCTTGTACGGTTTTGTAAGTCCGAGTTTAAAATCATCCACTGAAACGATGTAATCCAGCGATGGATTAAACGTAACTGTAAAATCATATTTCTTCAGCTTTACTGTATATTTTGTCATCTCAGGACCTGCCACCGGCAACTTCTTCCGAACGTATGGCGATCAAAAAGGCTGCCATCCAACGAAATTTTTTCGTCAGAATGGCAGCCTCTGGCTATCCGTTCTTTATTAATTATTTCACGAATTCTTTTACTTTTGCATAAATGCTGTCTGCATCAAGACCATATTGTACGCATTAATGCGATATCTTCGTTACACTGATGTGTTGCTCCGTCTTCACCAACGGAAATACCTGCATGAGTAGCACCGATTTTTACATTCAGCTTCGGATAACGATGGAGTTACGGATCTGTTCGAAAGCGCGTCCTGCGGCAAACATTGCAAATGTACTCGCAAAAAGGCACTTTACCGGTTGCGGCAAGCCCTGCGGCAATGCCCATCATGTTGCATTCCGCAATACCACACGTCAATATGTCTTTCCGGAAAAGCTTTTTAAAGATACTTGTCTTTGTTGCTCCGGCAAGGTCTGCATCCAATACGACCATATTTTCATGTTTGGCGCTCCAGTTCTGTCAGGCATTTCCATAGCTTTCTTTGTCGCGATTTTCTTTTACTTCTGACATAACGCTTCACCTACTTTCTCCAAATCTGCCATTGCCACCTGATACTGCTCGTCGTTTGGCGCTTTTCCATGCCAGCCTGCCTTCATTTTCCATGAAGGAAACTCCCTTGCCCTTTACAGTTTTGCGATAATGGCGGTCGGCATTCCCTTTGTATTTCTTGCCTCTGCAAATGCCTGCTCGATCTGGGCGAAGTCATGGCCGTCGATGCAGATTACATGGAAATTAAATGCCTCAAATTTCTTTGTCAATTGGATAGGGGGAGCAAACCTCATCCACCGGGCCGTCGATCTGAAGTCCGTTATTATCCACAATTACGACCAGATTATCCAGCTCCCGGTAACCTGCGAACATGGCCGCCTCCCAGACCTGGCCTTCCTGGATTTCACCGTCGCCAAGGAGTGTATAAACACGAAATGCTTTGTTCTGCAGTTTCGCAGAGAGTGCCATACCGACCGCAGCAGAGATTCCCTGTCCGAGGGAACCGCTTGACATATCCACGCCTGGAATATGCTTTCTGTCCGGATGTCCCTGTAAATAGGAACCGGGTGACGAAGGGTCTTCAAATCCTCTTTCGGGAAAATCCACGGTGTGCCAGTGCTGAATAGTATCCCGGCGCCACATGGCCCTTTCGATAATACAAAACGGTCACGGTCGTCCTTTTAAGGATTTTCGGGTCCACATTCATCTCTTCAAAATACAGATATGTAAAAATATCTGCTGCGGATAAAGAGCCGCCCGGATGGCCGGCCTTTTGCACATGAACGCCGTAACGATCCTTTGCGGATGTCATTGGCCATCTTCTGAAGTTCTAACTTATTCATTTTTCCTCCTTATTTAGTTGGATAAATATCGGGGATTGTTCCCTTTGTTCCTACCATATTTCTTTTATGCAATCATGTTTAGGTCTTATTCACCAAATACTGCTTTGTAGTCAGCCTGGAATTTTGCGATTCCTGCGTCTGTCAATGGGATGTTTGTCATCTGCTCGATTACGTTGTATGGAACAGTTGCAATATCTGCTCCAGCCAGTGCGCAGTCGGTTACGTGGATCGGGTTGCGCACGCTTGCTGCGATGATCTCTGTTTCGATGCCTGCAACGTCGAATATCTCAACGATTTTGCACGGATCAGATCAACGCCGCGGGTGCTGATGTCATCAGTCTTCCAAGGAATGGAGAAACATAAGTTGCACCTGCTCTTGCAGCCAGAAGTGCCTGGTTTGCGGAGAAGATCAGGGTTACGTTTGTCTTGATGCCCTCTGCGCTCAGAACTTTAACAGCTTTGAGTCCTTCTACGGTCATCGGAATTTTAACAACCATGTTCGGATGGATCGCCGCGATCTCACGGCCTTCTTTGATCATGCCTTCTGCATCTGTTGTGGTCGCTTTTACCTCGCCGCTGATCGGTCCGTCTACGATCTCGGTGATCTCTTTGATGACCTCTTTGAAGTCACGTCCTTCTTTTTGCGATCAGGGACGGGTTGGTGGTAACGCCGCAGATAACGCCCATATCGTTGGCTTTTTTGATGTCCTCCACGTTTGCTGTGTCGATAAAAAATCTCATGTTGTTCCTCCTCCCATATTCAACATGAAAGGTTTCGATTTTTATTTTTCAAACGGCTCCGTTTTTCTGTTATCTCCAATTATTAGATAATTTGGTTTTCCGTCAATAGCCAATTTTTTTATTAGTAATTTTTTTTTTAAATAATAAATACTATTTTATTAATAATTTTTTGATGCCGTTTTTTGGATAATTCTTTATTTTTAGCGTTTTCACGATTGTTTTATTCAAAATTACTAATAATTTTTTTCAAAACAAACTAATTTTTTTTTTTTTTTTTTTTTGCATAAGACGTCGTTCCCCACACAATCAGTTTCGGCTCATATTCTACATGATAGATGCTGATCGGTTCATCTCTGAATACTGGCTGTTCCGGATGCCATTTTCTTCATAATGATATCACAGGCATCCCGGCCTTTAAAATCACAAAGTGGTCGATCGTCGTCAGGAAATATGATCATTCGCAAACAGTGTATTATCACATCCCATCACGGAAATATCTGCCGGAATGCGCATTTTTCTTCGTGCAGGCATCCAGGATCCCAAATGCGATCATATCATTTAGTCCGACGATCGCAGTAAGGTCATTATGTTTCTCTCAAAATTCTTTCGTCAGATCATATCCGATCTTGTACTCCGAATCGATATGCTCGGGATGCTCATATCGTCGACTCCTCATCCGCCGATTTGACGATCACATTGTCTTTTATCCTGCCTCCCTCAAACTCGCGCACAAAGCCCTCCACCCGTTTCAGGCGCTTCTGCCCTTGTAAGTCATGGAGGTGCAATATACGCCACCTGGGTGTCCCAGTTCCAGCAGGTGGCTTTGCCATCAATCCTTCCGGTTTTGGAATTGTTCAGCTCTACCGCATCACATTCAGCATGCTCATTCTGATTATTGATGATGACAAGCGGAATTTTTCTGCTCAACCCTTTTATCGTATCCATAAAACAATGCTCGGATTGCAGGTGTAGATAATGCCGCGCGGGCGCACCTCTTCATCATCCGAAGATAATTCTCTTCGATTTTCAGATCCCTCTGCGTATTGCACAAAACAGCCCGTAATTCCTTCTCTTTTGCAACTTGCTTCGATGCCGTGCAAAAGCATCACATAATACGGATTCGTCAGCGTCGGACAGAAGACGACGATCAAGAGTGCCGTTCGACTCTCTTCTCATCTTCCGCCGCGGAATCTGGTAGCCCAGCTCTTTGCCGCCGCCTCCACTTTTTCCACCCCGCGTTTCCCGCGAGAATGAAACGTTTTCTCTCCGGTTCAGGATCATGGAGACGGTCGAACGCCGGCATATGGGATATCCGGAGGCCGCCACCATCACTTCGATGTCACTTGCCCATATTACAGCTCCGTTCTGCCCTCTAACGCACGCAAAAGAGTAACTTCGTCAATATTTTCCAGATCTCCGCCCACCGGAACGCCGCTCGCAATCCTGCTCACCTTTGATTCCTGTCGGCTTGATCAGTTTGCTGATATACATGGCTGTCGTCTCCCCTTCCAGACTGGAATTGGTGGCAATGATCACTTCATCCACATCCCCCTGAAGACGCTCCATCAGCTCCTTGAACCGGATGTCGCCCGGCCCGATCCCCAGCATCGGGGAGATCGCTCCGTGCAGGACATGATAGACCCCGTTGTATTTTCCAGTCTTTTCATAAGCTGCAAGATCTCGGAATTTTCCACAACCATGATCGTCTTATGATCCCGCTCCTCGCTGGCACAGATCGGGCATAATTCTTTGTCAGTAAGCGTGCAGCATTGCTTGCAGTATCTTACATTATTTCTTGCATCTACCAGTGTCGTTTTCAAAGCCTTCTTGCCTGTTCCTTCGGCATATTAATAATATGAAAAGCCAGCCTTCCGGCTGACTTTGCTCCGATACCAGGCAGTCTTGATAATTCTTCGATCAGTTTACTGATCTGACTGCTGTAATAATCCATCTTTTACACTCCCGTTCTAGAACATTCCCGGCATTCCGCCAAGTCCGCCAGTCAGCTTGCTCATAGCGGAAGTATTTGCCTCATCGACCTGACGAAGTGCTTCATTGACTGTTGCCATGATCAGGTCTTCCAGCATCTCTACATCATCCGGATCCACAACTTCTTCCTGAAGTTTTACCTTTCTGACTTCTTTTTTTACCGCTTACGGTCACTTCTACAGCTCCGCCGCCTGCAGTTGCTGTAAACTTTTTTCTTCCATCTCTTTGCCTGCTCTTCCATCTGACGCTGCATCTTCTGAGCCTGCTTCATTAAATTTGCCATGTTTCCCGGCATTCCGCCTCCTGGAAATCCTCCTCTTTTTGCCATAACTAAAATCCTCCACTAAATATTCATCTTCATCGTGATTCCATATTGATCACTTTTCTATATCCACAAAACTGTCTTCAAAATGCGTCCTTCTCATCCACGGACATCGATGTCGCCACCTTTTTGCCGATTTTGGTCTGCTCAATCAGATTTCTACAGTTTTTCTTTATGTCTTCTGTTCCCTAACGGTGGCGGATCTGCATCCGGCAGCCGATCAAAGTAGATGGATGCTCTCTCTGCAAGGCTTTAGTCTTGCCTCGCTTCAGATATGTCCGAAGCATTTCGGAACGGCTCATCTGCAGAAACTTACGGAAATTTTTGCCACTTGTTTTACATCTTCCCTTCCAGGATGCGTTTCCGGTTCCGGTTCGGCTTTTCACTGGCCGGTGCTCTGACGGTCCATTTACATTTACAATAAACCGCATCCCGTGTTCCGGCCGCCAGCACCCGTTTTCCCTGCACTTCCTTTTCCGCTCCACGGTCAAGCACCATCATCCGGATTTGCGCTCCATTTTTTGACGAGGCAAACGCTTAATCAGTGCTACGAGGTTCCAGCAAAACCCTGCTGTTTGCATATTTTAACTGACCTGTCAAATCTGAAAAAAAATCTGAATATAACTGAATCAATGCATATCCTTCAATCATCCCGGCCTCTTCTTTTAAGGCTGCATCATATTTTCTGGATACATCCAGAACAGTCCTCTTCCATATTCATCAGATGCTTCTGACAAGAAGCAGGTTTCGCAGATACCACGTAAAATCTGTAACGAACTGTCCCAGCTCATCGTGATCGGAATCTTGTGCCTTGTTGTTGCCAGAATAAAAATTACATATTCCGGGGGCTCTCCAAAGTCTTTAACAGAGCATTAAATGCACCTATTGAAAGCATATGCACCTCATCGATGATATACACTTTTATATTTCCCTCCGTCGGACGGTAGGATACCTCTTCCCTGATCTCACGGATATTGTCCACACCATTGTTGGAAGCCGCATCGATCTCAATGACGTTCATGGAAGTACCGGCTGCAATATTTTTTACACATGGTACATTCCCCGCAGGGACTTCCGTCTACCGGATGCTCGCAATTGACTGCCTTTGCAAAAATCTTCGCTACTGTTGTCTTTCCGGTTCCTCTTGTGCCACAGAACAGATATGCATGTCCGATCCTGTCCGCCTTTATCTGATTCTTCAGCGTTGTGATAATATGATCTTGTCCTTTTACGTCTTCAAATTCCGCAGGACGGAATTTACGATACAGGGCAGTATATGACATGTTAAATTACTCCTTTACTCATCACCAAAACTGATTCCGACAATCTTGGCTTCTTTGATGATATCCGCTTTCGGATCTACCATCTTCAGCTTTCCGGCAACCTCTCCAAGCGGAACCTTGCGGATGTTGCCGTTCTTGATTCCTACCATATATCCGTAGTCCTCTTTTTAAGATCAGGTCTGCTTCCAGGATCAGCTGCTGCTCCAAGTCTGGTTGCAAGCACACGGTCATACGGACACGGGCTTCCACCTCTCTGCGTATGTCCCGGCACTGTGATACGAACCTCCTGATCCATACGGTTCTGGATCTTCTCTGCAAGCTCATATGCCACAGACGGATAGCCCTTCTTTTCCTGTTTTTTTTAATTTTTTCTTCGGAAGGGCTCGCATCTTCTTTTGTGATCGCGCCTTCTGCAACCGCGATGATCGTAAAATGCTTTCCTGCCTCTGTACGGCTCTTGATCGCACGCACTACGTTATCCACATCATACGGGATCTCCGGGAGAAGAATAATATCTGCTCCGCCTGCGATTCCTGCATGAAGAGTAACCCATCCTACTTTATGTCCCATAACCTCTACAATAAATACACGGCTGTGTGAAGTTGCAGTTGTATGGATTCTGTCAATTGCTTCCGTTGCGATATCTACTGCACTCTGGAAACCAAATGTCATATCTGTTCCCCACAGATCGTTGTCGATCGTCTTCGGAAGTGTAATCACATTCAGTCCTTCTTCTCTTAACAGATTCGCAGTCTTATGTGTTCCATTTCCTCCCAGTACTACCAGGCAGTTCAGGTTCAACTTATGATAAGTATGCTTCATCGCTTCGACCTTATCGATCCCATCCTATCCAGGTACACGCATTAGTTTGAACGGCTGTCTTGAAGTTCCAAGGATTGTTCCACCCATCGTCAGTATTCCCGAAAAAATCTTTTGCTGTCAGCATCTCAAAGTTCGAATAAATAAGTCCTTTATATCCATCCTGAAATCCATAAATTTCCACATCGTTTCGTTTTGAACAAAGTCCTTTTACAACACCTCGCATGGTCGCGTTCAGTGCCTGACAATCCCCACCACTGGTAAGCATTCCAATTCTAAACATAATTGTCCATCCTTTCCCTGTTCATCTTTTCCAGATCAGTCTGTTATTTTCAGTTATAATCCCTTTGTATTATAACCGATTCCCGAGTCCTATACAAGCAATAGTTCTGCTTCAAAACCGATACATACCGCATCCTGGTCTGTCATTTTGAATCACATCTGGCGAAATGCACAGCACAGATTGACTTTTTGTTCCGGAATGGATATATTATAGAAGTGAAACAGTTAGTGCAGGCATACATCTGATTTTTTGTGATTACATCAGACTCTGCACGTAAAAATTTATAAAAGAAAGTCAGGTATTCTCATGGAAAGAAATGAATTGTGCTGGTGCGGCAGCGGAAAAAAATACAAAAAATGCCATCTTATGATCGAAGAAAAGATCGCATATCATGCAGATAAAGGAGAAATCGTTCCGACAAGAGATATGCTCAAGACCATTCCTCAGATTGAAGGAATCCAGAAAAGTGCAGATCTCAATACTGCCGTACTTGATCATGTAGCAGCCCATATCCACGCAGGCATGAGTACAGCCGAAATTGATAAATTAGTTTATGACTATACAACCGAACACGGCGGAATCCCGGCACCGCTTAATTATCAGGGATTCCCAAAGAGTGTGTGTACTTCTATTAACAACGAGATCTGCCATGGTATTCCGGATGAAAATATTATTCTGGAAGAAGGCGATATCATCAATGTGGATGTATCTACCATTCTGGACGGATATTTCTCAGATGCATCCCGTATGTTTATGATCGGCAAGGTCAGCGAACGTGCCGAAAAACTGGTTCGTGTCACGCAGGAATGTGTCGAACTTGGACTTGCGCAGGCAAAACCATGGAACCATCTCGGAGACATTGCAGATGCGATCAATTCACATGCAAAAGCAAATGGCTATTCTGTTGTAGAGGAAATCGGCGGACATGGTGTTGGTCTTGAATTCCACGAAGAACCTTGGGTAAGCTATGTTACACCAAAGGGAAGCGAAATGCTTCTGGTTCCGGGTATGATCTTTACCATCGAACCAATGATCAACGAAGGCAGTCCGGAATTCTTTGTTGATGAAGACAATGACTGGACGGTTTATACCGAAGATGACGGACTTTCTGCTCAGGTAGAATACATGGTGCGCATTACGGATGATGGTGCTGTCGTTATGACAAAATAATTTTTTATTATTAAAGGACCGGATGGCGAACTGCCATCCGATCCTTTTACTATTACTATTTATCTTATATTTCTAATTCTGTTTTGCGTTTTTTCTACGTTCATCCAGTTCTTTTCTAACTGTCGGATATACCTTATCGATTCCCATAAATAAATACCAGATGATTAAAACAACGACTGTGATAGCCAGTGGCAGATATAAGAACAGACTCTTAATTGCAAAGATCGCACTGTCCGGCTGAACAGCCGCCGTTCCATTATAATTTCCTGCCGCAAGGATCCATCCAAGTCTTTTGCTGTCCCAAGACCTGTTCCGATTTTCTGTCCAAAGCTGGTTACACTGTAAGTAAGTCCTTCTTCTCGGATTCCGTCTTTCCATTCACTGTAATCCACTACGTCTCCAACAATTGCGAACAGGCAGGAATACAATGCCGCATGACCAATTCCCTGTAAAACCAGTCCTCCATAAATCATCGGAAGATTGACCGGTCCTGCAATTTCAAGAATAAGTCCTGCTCCATAGAACAGGAAGCCCACAAATAATGCTTTGATCTTTCCAAATTTTTTTTGCAAAAATAGGGATCAGCATGATCGTAAGGATCGTTGGGATATAGTTAAATAATGTCATTGTACTGTTGATCATCTCATTGCCAAGTACATATTTTGCATAATAAATTCTTGATCCACCGGTAAGTCCGAGTGATGTATAAATAATTGCAAATGCTAATGTGATCAGAATAAAGTATTTATTGCTTTGCCAAGAATTTTAATAGTCTTAATCGGGTGTTTTTTCTTCTTTTCAGTCACTTCCGGTTTGATCGGTTTATATCTTTCTTTTGTTCCGGCAAATGTTGTAATAAACATTCCAAGTGCTACGATCGCATAAATAATACTCATGCAGGTCCAGCCCTTCTGGCCGTTTCCAGAAATGTACCAGCGGAATCGTAATCACATTGATTACCAGCTGTGCGATCATTGTAAATTCAAACCGGATTGTATTCATTACATTTCGGTCATGCTTGCTCGGTTGTTACCAGCGAAAGCATGGTATTGTAAGAAAGATTTGATGCAGTAAAACAAACTGCCTTTGCAAGGAAAATATATACAAGCGAAGATATAAATTGCTTTTCCGTTTGCTCCGATATTCGGAACTGTAAAAATCATAATCAGACTGACAACAAGCGGAGGTGCACTCCATAATACCCACGGACGAGCCTTTCCCCATCTGGTATTTGTCTTATCGATAATAACACCCATAAAAAAGATCGGATACTCCATCAAACAATCTTGCGATCAGCATCAGGGTTCCGACTACTCCTGCTGCAATTCCTGCCACATCTGTACAGTAAATCGTCAGGAATGAAGCTACCGTTGTCCACACAAGGTTTGCTCCGATATCACCAACTCCGTAACAGACTTTTTCTCTGGTGGAAACCCGCATACCTTCTGCTTCTTTTTTGACTGCTTTACTTTTTGTTTTTTCTTTAATTACTCCGACGGAAATTTTTTCGGCTGCTTCCATCTTACTTCCTCCTCTTCTCAATTTCTGAACCTACTATAGCAAATTCAGATTTTTAAAAAGGAGAAATTTTTTTAAAAAGAGGAATTTTACAAACTGATTATGTATTCATCCTCCGATATTCGTTCGGAAGCATCCCTACTTCCTGTTTAAACACCTTACTCATGTACTTGGGATCCGAAAAACCTGCCATTGAAGCAATCTGATTCAGCTTTAATTCCGTATCCAGAAGTAATTGTTTTACATGTGCGATTTTATATCGCCTTATGATCTCCGTAAAAGAAGAGCCTGTTTCTTTTTTTTAACTGTGTACCCAGATACTGTTCGGTAACATGCAGTCTCCTGGCTGTTTCCTCCAGATTAATTCCGTCACTGTAGCATTCTTTAATAATAGAAAGAGCTTTCTGTACCAGAAGCTCTGCCGAAGTCTGTTTTTTTCATCATTTTCTATGCAGACAAATAATTCCAGCATTGCATCCATGATTTCTTCCCAGAAAACAGCATTTAAAATCGTATGTAATATTTTTTTTGGACAAGCAGATCTTCATCCCGTAATGTTCCACACTCTTTTTGCCGTATTGATCACAGCGTAAGCAAAACGGATACAAACCTCTCTGATTTCCTGCGGGCTGTGGACTTCACGTAATCCTGCCTCCATAAATTGCTGAAAGCACCGGGTAAACGCAGGATAATCCAGATGGATTACCGCACTCCTTGCCTGATTCTCCAGATCTGCCGGATAAGTAAAACGATTTGTCCTCAGTTGCGCGATTTTTTGCACTTGATCAATACCCTGTTGCCAAGTATTAAATGCCATCCGCATGCTTCGGTCAGCGCATTTTCAATCTCCGCCAGTTCTCCCAGCCCTTGACACTCTTTTCCCGCAAATGCCCCATGATCATGGATTCTCATAGAAAAAGCCGGTACTACCGATTGCTTCAAATACTGTATAAAATTTTTTTTGCTTTCACATCATAAAAACAGATAAAAACAGACTGCCTCTTCTCTCTCCATAACCAGCACATTTTTTTGTCCGGATTATGTTCCCGGAATTCTTCTAAAAAAGCTCTGCTTCTTTTTGTTCGGAATCATAATACTTTCCCATAAAAAAAGATACATACAGTAAATTTGTTTTCTGCCGGAGAACCCATATTTCTCCAAAAGCGTCTCCTCTAACCTAGAATCCTCTTCATACTCGCCTTCTAACGCATCTTTTATGACCGTTTCAAGTGAAAGAGAATTTTTCCCTCTCTGTTCTACGAATATCTCTTCCTTGATTTTAGAAAGGGTGTTCTTCAGTTCCGTAAGATTAACCGGCTTTAGCAGATAATTTTCTATTCCGAGTGCAATTGCCTTTTTGCATAATCAAAGTCAGAGTATGCCGTAAGAATCACAACCTTAGTCATACTTCCTCTTTCTCTTGCTTCTTTTAACATCTGCAGACCGTTCATATCCGGCATCTGGATATCAAGCAGGATCAGATCCGGATCCTGTTCTTCAAGAAGAATTAAACCTTCTCGCCCATTTTCCGCGCTTCCTACCACCTGGTATTCCGGACTGATTTTATTCAAAATATGTACAAGCCCCTCACGAATCGGTCTCTCGTCTTCAATGACTGCTATCCGCATCGTCATTTCCTCCCTGTATCGGAATAAATAAATGTACTTTCACGCCACCCGAAAGAATATTTTCAAAATAAACTGCTGTATCTTCTCCGTAATAGAGTTCCAACCGCTTTCTCACATTGGAAATTCCGAGATGATTCTTTATCTTCGTTCCTTCATTGAGTTCTTTTAATCTGACTTTCTCAATACACTGCCCATTATTTACAATGATCAGATGTAATTGTTCTTCTGCCTTCACAGCTTCGATGGTAAGCCGGTGTTCGCCCTTACATCCACGGAAACTGTACTTGATCGCATTTTCCACAAAAGGCTGAAGCAAAGATTTTATGAATTTTATAAGTTTCCAATTCCTCCGGTATTTTAAATATCAGCTCGATTTTTTCTCCTAATTTTTCCTGTTGCAGAAAGAATATACTTTTCCAGCCATACCTTTTCCGCTTCAATCGTTGTCAGTTCCCCTGCATCATTAATGGCATAACGCAGGATTTCGGCAAGCGCCACTAACATCTCACTGATTTCATACTGCTCATTTTCAATGGCTTTCCAGTTGATGGTATCCAGGATATTATATAGAAAATGAGGATCGATCTGTGCCTCCAACGCTGAGATTTCTGCATTCTTCTGCTCCAATGCAGATTGTTTCACCTGACCGATCAAATGATAGATCCGTTCAGTCATATCATTGAAGCCTTCCGATATCTTCTGTATTTCTATACTGTCATTTTCTTTGATTGCAAGCTTCTCCCTGAAATTATCTTTCTCCAGATTTTTCATCGCATCTACAATCTCATTTACCGATACCATGACCGGTTCTGTAACTTTATAGATCAGAAATACAAAAACAAGCAAAGACTGCCACTGCCAGCAGCAGCCAGAATACGATCTGTTCTCTGATTGCTCTCTGATATTCACTCAGCGACTGGCACAATACGATTTTCCAGCCGCTCCGGGTATTTGTAATGGATTTTTGACTGACCCTTTTCGTTTCTAAAATATCTTCCGTCCTGCCCAGTAATTTTTCATTTTCCGCTCCGACGATCCTTCCGTCATCTATCAGATATATTTCCGATCCTTTTCCAACATCCAGCACGGAACTCAGTTCATCTGCATCGACTGACAGAATCACTTCTCCCAGATCTTCACTGATATCCCAGTAATTTACTACCTTACGGCTGATATGAAACATCCTTTCCGGATTTTCATTCTCTTGATCCATCGTATAAGACAGCATCTCTTCTGTCTCCGGAACTGCAACCTTTTCAATCCAGGAACTGTTCACCGAAGAAGAAGAAAGCCTGTCATAAAAGATTCTTTTTCTATCTGCCAATACCAGCTGAATCCCGTCCACTCCCTGATTTCTGTTACAGATATGTGAAAATTCACTTCGCATATTATAGGCATCTGTCTCCATAATATCAGCAGATTCTTTCGCGGTAACCGCAAGATTTAAAAAGTCTTCAGCCGTAGTGATATCATACAGAATCGTCTCATACTTATCCAATGTCATATTCAGACACTGATTTGACTTCTGAAGATCTGCCTCTGCCTGATTGTTCATATTATCAAGGGTGCTTTTTTCAGACGTGCCTGCGATATCACTGTAAAAATAGTGATCGGAATGCATGCCGTAATAATAAATGCAGGAATCAGAATCTGTCTCAGATTTTTCTTTTTTCATTTCTCTGCTCCGATTTTCTCTATCTTTTCTGCACTTTTATTCAATATTGTCTGCGGATCCTCTTCCTCCACCAGTATCTGTCTCAGAGTATCGGAAAGGGTCAGGGAAATCCGTGGCCATTCCGGAGAAATCTCACGAATCCCGGCAGCCTTATACATTTTTATAAATGTTCTCTTTTCCGGATCTTCGGCAAATTGTTGTTCCATAATATCCTGACGCGGTGCAAGAAAACCAAATGCATCAATATATTCTTTCATTCGGTCTTTATCTGCCAGAAACTTTAAAAAACGGATTGCATACTCTTTCTTTTCATTCTCCGCTACTGCCAGAATTTCTCCTCCGGCTACCGAAACCGATGTCTCTCCTCCGGAATCGGTGCAACACCGAATTCCAGATCCGGATTTCCTTCCCTGATACTGTCAATCGCCATAGAGGAATTGAACATGATCCCAATTTTCCTTTTAGAAACTGATTTGTCAGATCTCCCATGGTAAGAGAAATGCTCTGCAGACTCAGACTTCCTTCTTTTTTTTCCATCTGATCCAGCAGAAGAAATGCTTTTTACTGTTTTCTTCTGCAATTCTATACACGTCCCCTCCCATTGACCATAAGATCGGCAGAAATTCATACATACTTTCTTCTGTCTGTAAAGCAGTGATCGCAAACCCTTTTACATCTTCATTGCTGATCTTCGCCGCTGTCTCTTGAAATTCTTCCCAACTTTCCGGAACTTCGCATCCATTTTTCTTCCAGGAGTTTTTATTATAGAACATCCCTGTACAGTTCACACCAAAAAGTTTTGCCCATAAATTCTTCCATCTATCGTACATGGTTCCAATGCTTTTTCGTTATATTCCTTTAATTCCGGAATAGCATCTGTAAGATCAGCAAACGCTTTCATATGATGTAGAAATTGAAAGTCCGAGGAGTCCACTACGGCAATATCCGGCATCTTTTCTTCCGACATCGCCAGGGCAAGCTGTTTTTAAAATCTTCATCCGGAATATAAGATACTTCTATCTTAATATCATCCTGCATCTTATTAAACTGCTCTACCAGCTCTTCCAGATGTCTCTGATTATCCGGTATATCCCAGTAATGCCATAATTCAATGGTTTCTTTCTCTTTCGCTTTTTGTTTCTTCCTTTTTCCGGCATCCTGCACAGCTGCATAAACTAACTGTCATGACAACACATAAAGCGCATGCAAAAATCTTTTTCACTCTATTCCAACTCCCTTCACGGTATGCACGGAGCGGCATTTTAAGTGCCTCAATATCCTCCTTGATCTTCTTTCCGCTATCTGTATCCCGCACCATCAAACGTTCTTTTCGGTCTCGACCAGTTCTGATTTTGACTCGATATCCTTATTTTCCGTAAGTCTTGCATACACACTCAGGAAAGGCTGGTGGGATTTGATCCGGATACCATGGGAATTGAAGATCAGTGTATACCCGGCAAATTCCGGTAGTCTTATGGTAGCTCTTGCAGAAACCTCCATCAATGACCATTAATTTTCCATTCGCACGGATACCGATGCTCTCCTTTTGAAGTTCTGACCGGTGTATGCCCATTAATGATTATGCGCACGCTCGGAATAAAAGGCCAAACTCATGCAGGATCATATTGCAGACCTTTTTTCTTCTTCGTAAAAATTTATAATATGGATTTGATTCTTCATACCATGTCGACTCATCCAGCACATAAGTACGCTCAAAAGGTTTTCGTATTTCTTCCGGAAAGTGGAGACTTTCTTCCGCACCACAGATACCACATAAAGTCTCTGTCTTTTTTCTTTCGCCTCCTTCGACCAGGCTCTTCTGGCAACATGCTCTGCATAGTCCAGATATTCTCTTTCCTCGATAGCATCTCTTCCCAAATACAACGCCGTCAAAGTTTCCGCTCTCATCCAGCGGCACACAGCCGTGATACAGAAGATTATCGTTGAAGATCCGGTACATACTTCCTTTTTATACAGGAAATCTATATGCTGTCGCAGACGGATACTGTTCACAAAAGCCATCTGAAGACCTTCCATTACATTTTCTTCCTCTTCGGTCAGCTGATAGACTTCTTCCACACTTTCAGCGGCAAAACTTACAGTTGGAAATTCTTCCTTCTTGATCTTATATTCTTTTCCGCCAATTTCAACAACCTGACGTTTCACATCCACTTTATGAAGCAGCAATTTATCTTCCATCTTGTAATCCGGATTACGCAGGATCACCTGGCCTTCCAGCTTAAAAAAAGAAGTACAGAAATTGCTTTCAGTGCCGCTTCCATCGGATCGATCTGCGGGTATATCTTTTCTGCAAATAAGGTCAGATTTCGCAGACTGATCCCATAGCTATTCTCCATGATCTTCATATTATCATATTTCAGATTGTTACGGATAACTGTTGCGATGCAGGCTCTGCTTCCTGCCGCGCCCCCATCCACAGGATATCATGATTTCCCCATTCAATATCAATGGAGTGATAAGTCGTAAGCAAATCCATGATCCGGTCTGCACAAGGACCTCTGTCAAAATATCTCCGACAATATGTAAGTGATCCACCGCAAGACGTTTGATCAGACCTGCCAGTACTTCGATAAACTCGTCTGCATTCTGAAGCTCAAGAAGTGTATCCAAAATATTGCGATGATAGATAAGCTGATTGTCATCCTCATCCTTCTGCACATGGATCAGTTCGTCCAGGATATATGCATATTCCTTCGGCATCGCTTTCCTTACTTTCGAGCGGGTGTATTTGGATGAAAATAATCTTGCGATATCGATTAGTTCTCCCTAAGATCACACGATACCACTCTTCATTATTTTTCCTTCCTTTTTTTATCATTGCTAGCTTTTCAACTGGATAATAGATCAGCGTACAGATTTCTTCCCGGTCCAGATCTGATAAAGTATCTTCAAACAACAGATCTACTTTTTCCCGGATCACACCGGAGCAGTTATTTAATATATGGCAAAATGCCTCATATTCTCCATGCAGATCACTCATAAAGTGCTCTGTCCCTTTTTTGGCAGGCTGAGGATTGCTTTAAGGTTAATAATCTCTCGGCAGACCGCCTGCTCAGTTGGGTATTTTTCTGCCAGAAGTTCTAAATATTTCTCGTCTCTCATTTGCGTCCTCCAAATTTATTTTACATAACCCAAAAATACATTTCCGCTGCCGCTTACCATTTGCGCCATCTCTTCGGGCGTAGCCGAATGACGTTCTCCGTCAGCCGGATCAATATAAGCATATTTTCACTGGTATAGCCGATTACCAGTACCGCGTGATCCATACTGAGCATTGCGATCACCGGTGTCTCATGGCTGATCGTATAGCGGATTTCTTCCGGTGTACATCCGGTCAGATCAAAACCTTCTCCACCGGTTGCTTCTGTCAGGATTTCTGCCGGCGACTTTCCGTTTTCCAGCTCTGTTGATGCATTTATATCTTCTGCGCCTTCCAGCTTCAGGATCCGGTTCAGGCACACGCTGCAAGTGTACTCTCACCTTCTCCTGTCCGGAACTCATCCATATTATTTACTTCATAAATATCCGGCGTATTTCCGGACTCCCATACATATTCCTGTGATGAAGAAATGACCACACCTTTTATCTTCTCCGCTTCCTGGATCGCATAAGATGCTTTTTCATACACCCCCTGCAGACTGCCAAGTGCATATACATAATACTGATTCTTTACCTTCGGTTTATCAAAGCTGACAACCATCGGTTTATCAAACAGTACCTGCTTTGGTTTTAAAATTTTTGCTTTGCTGTCTTTGATTCCATTTTCATAAGTCAGACGAACCAGGGTTCCCCGCAGATCATCATTGTAGGTCTCAACTGTGATATTGCTCTCTTCCTTCTCCTGATTGTTGGTAATATAATCTGCCGTTGTTGAAATATAGGTATTCTCATTTCTGTTTACCCGATTAAGTGTCATCATATTGTCTGCCACATAGCCATCCAGAATGTAAAAATCCTGTACCTCATAGGTCTTGGCTATCTCCTGTTTCTGCGTGATGATATCCACTTTATACATCGGGTACACACTCTGTCCGGATATATTGGTTCCTGCATCGCTTCCACGCGGCGTGCCATAGGCAAAATCATTCCGGATAAATCCGATCGGTTTGACATATTCGTCTCCTTCGGATGTAATATCAAAGGATTTGCCCGTCTTCAGATTCAGCACGATAATCTTCTGCGACTCATTGATCTTTCCGCCCTCACTCTGGTAAGCAAGCAGATGTCCGTCTGGTGAAACCTGATACTGCCCTTCCTCCAGATCTTTCACCAGCACCTCTCTGGTGTTGTCCTTCAAATTCACAAGATACAATGTACCATCTATCATTACATAAAGATTTTCATCAGAATTGCTGTAATATACAAATTTACCCAGATCCTCTTTCATCAGATAATATCCGTCTTCGCTAGGGACAAATGCTTTTTCCGTAACGGAATTTTTTTTCTGCGTCAAAATAATAGACTGCTACACCTACCTGCCCTTCATGTACACCGCGATTCATATAACCCACTACAGTAAATGTGGTATTGCCTTTTCATCTACTGAAATCAGGCGGATATCATGCAGGTCGCATAATGTACGCACATCCATGTTTTCCGCATCTGCGAAGCCGAATACCAGTGACATTTCATCCTCTTTTTTCATAATGCCAGAGCTGGTTATCCTCTATAAATGCTACAATGGTTCCATCTGTATTAGTCTCATACTCCAGGTCCGTCGGCGCAATCCCAACAAGAACACCCTTCTGGTTCAGCGCAGTTGTCTTACCATCAAATCTCTGATTCATCGTGCGATCATAATCAAGCAGATACTGTTGTGCATCTTCCCCGGTGCGGATCCGGAAGAATTCCTTTACACTGTAAAGCCGATCAGCATAATCAGTATCCCCGGTGCACTTTACCTGGTATTTGAGAACAAGTGATGTGTAATTCTCATTGCATTCCTTAATTTCCCAGTATACATTTCCCGATACCTGCGGTGCAAGCGACCCCCATGTCACCTGTGACTGTGTCGATGCAAGTGTGACCTCCTGATAGGTGGATCTGTCCTCACTGGAATCTGTTTCCAAATAGCTTTCGACCTTATCACCCTGATTTTCGAGTGCCGCATTGTGGAAATCATTTGCGAAATCCAGGCTTTTCTTATAGTTGCAATCTGCCGAATTCTTGATCCTGGTATAAAAATAAATATTCTGATTATCCAGGTACAAGGTTACTTTCAAAATCCTCTCTTCTTTCAGGATCTTCGTATTCTTGAAATTTAAAGTTACTGTATCCTGAACATCTTTAATGGTTCCCTCCTGGTTACATTTTTTTTTTCCCGTTCAGTGTGTAGACCTGCCAGTAAACCTTCTGGATCTGATTATCATATTTTGCAATGTTCATATCCAGCTGGTTATTTGTGACGGGTGTCAGTGTATCACGCATTGAAGTAAGCGTCATATCGCTTTTTATATCCCGGCAGTGAGTTTACTTCATATCCTTCTGTCATAAAGGATATTCTTGGCAGTGTCGCACCTCCCATATCTGCACTCATATCAGTGTTGCCTCTGTTCGTCACATAACTGGATACGATAACTGCAAGAATAAATACAGTAGTCAGTACCCCTGTCTTTATTGCTATCTTTTTAAACATTGTAATTATAGTCCCCTTTATCTTAATCTGCTAAATTTATACTCCTTTTTCTCCCTCTTCATTCTGCTGATCCAATAATCTCCCCAGCATTGGATCGATGTGAAGCATTTCTTCACATGTGCGGATTGCCTCTGTATTTTTTTCCTTTATTTCCCGTGTAAATGGCCCGTATCAAAATATTCTTCGGTGTATGCTCCATATCGATAAACTCCAGGATCTGTGTGTCATATCCCTCCCTCTTGAGATATTCTGCACGCATAGCATCCGTGACAAGAGCGCCATTCGCTCTTTGATCAGTCCGTAAGAAAACAGCGGTGCAAGTGTTTCATTTGCAATCTGACGGTTCACTTCATGCTGACAGCACGGAACCGAAAGAATGACCTTCGCTTTCCAGCCAACTGCTTTTGCAAGTGCAAAATCGGTAGCGGTATCGCAGGCATGCAGCGTCACGACCATATCCACTTCATCAGAGCCGGTATAATCTGCAATATTTCCTTCCATAAACTTCAGTTTTCTATAGCCATATTTTTTGCAAGCTGGTTGCATGCATAAATGACATCCGTCTTCAGATCCAGTCCGATGATCCGGATATCATAACCTTTTAACTCATGCAAATAATAGTAAATTGCAAATGTCAGATAGGATTTGCCGCATCCAAAATCCAGAATCGTTACTTCCCTGTCCTTCGGGAGCTCCGGAAGAACATCCTCGATAAACTCCAGGAAACGGTTGATCTGGCGGAACTTATCAAACTTTGTCCGCACGATTTCCCCTTCTTTTGTCATAACTCCCAGATCCTGTAAAAATGGAACTGCTTTTCCTTCCTCCAGGATATAATGCTTCTTCCGGTTGTGTGACAGATCAATCTCTTTGAACCTCCCGGTCTGAAGCCGTCTCTGAATCGTCATTTTCCCTTTTTGCTGACCAGAACCTGATAGCGGAATTTCCTGGTCTCCATCTGCATCTGTTTGAATTCCTGCATGGCATTTTCAATATATCCTGTCTGCTTCTTCTTCATTCAGATTGTGGTGAAATACCTGGTTGTTCCGGTGTTCTTCGCACTGGTACAAAATATTGTCTTTATGCTCCACAGGGCGGATCTTAATCTTTACAATTCCGCCTTTTTTCACGTGGATTGCTGATTATTGCTGATAAAAATTCTTTATTTAAACTCTTTTTAAGATATTATTCAATGATTCCATTTTTAATTTCCCCTTACATTTTAGGTTATATGTACGAATCCAGTTTTTTTATTGTAAAGCGAAATAAAATAGAGCGCAAGGGAAATTTCCCTTACGCCCCATATTTACCTGTTACTGTTCGACTTCCTGATAGACATCTTCCGTTTCTTTTGGAACCGGGAAACGGATCAGTACCTTGAACAGATCTCCGTCAAGATACAACTCGAATTTTCCCCCTTGAAGCTTTGTCAGATTCTGTGCAATCGAAAGACCGAGTCCGCTTCCTTCCGTACTCCGGGAAATATCTCCTCTGATAAATCGCTCTGTCAACTCATCTGCCGAAATATTCAGCGGCTGCTCTGATACATTCTTGATCGTAAGCTGTACTTCCTCACCTGTCTGAACCAGATCCACGTATACACGGCTTCCCTCCATTGCATATTTTGCCGCATTGTTAAATACATTTGCAAGAACTCTCCACATTCGTCTGCCGTCTGCGTAGATTGTTGCCGGTTCGGTCGGAAGATTCATGATCATTTTCAGATTCCTTGCCTCAAATTTTTTCTTCAAACTCTGCACTGGTCTGGTTAACCAGCTCAACCAGATTCAGATTCATCATTTCCAGGCTGATATTGCCACTGCTTACCTTGGAAGCTTCTACCACATCCTCGGTAAGTGTCTTCAGACGATATGCTTTTTCTTCCAGAACCTGAAGATAATTCCGGATCTTCGGATCCTCAAAATCCTCTCTTAAAAATTCACATAATTTATGATTGATGTAAGCGGAGTCTTGATGTCATGCGATACATTTGTGATCAAATCCGTTTTGAGGCGTTCATTTTTTACGCTCTCTTCTACCGCCCGGTCCAGTCCATCTCCGATCTTATTGATGCTGACTCTTTCGCTTCAAGCTGTCCGCCTTTTGAGTCCATTTAACGGAATCTGATAATCAACCTGACCGTCTGCGATTGCTTTTCCCCCTTTGATGATCCGCGCTCTTCCGATGGCTCTGCGCATCAGGTAGAAAAATGCCCCTGCCTCTGCCGCAAGCATTACGAACAGCCAGATTCCCGGCTCCCACATGGCGATCGCGATCCAGTGAACTACAACCAGTACTCCAAACAAAATCGCAGACTTTCCAGACCTCCCCCAGATGCCGGATCCCAATCCGGACGTATTTGATGATCAGACATAAAATACTGTTCTTCCACAAGGTCTTTGCCTTGATCCTTCTTACCATTCCAAGCCAGAAAGTAAGTCCTGTCATGCAAACGCTTACCGCAACAATCCCTGCAAAAAATCAGTACCGATGTGCCATTGAAACCATCTCCGCTAAACCAGACTCCGTTCAGCAGACCGTAACTTAAACTGATTTCCCCATAAATACATATCACCATAACTGCAACCGACAAAAGAATAAAGATTTCTGTCTTCATTTTATCGACCCGATTTAACACAATGCCTTCTTCCCGGTTTGATCTGCCTGCAACAATTGTCAGCCATGCCAGAATTACAAGCATTGCAAATCCGGTTGCAATCACAATCCAGAAAGTAAATCTTACCTGCGGTGCATACTCCTGATAAATCTTGCTCTCCTGATAAAAGTCATCCTGGATTGATAGGAAGTATCTACCGCGAACACGCATTCGTAATTATCCATCCACATATTGCCACCGATCAGTGATTTCCACTGTGATCCGTCCATATCAATATCACTCTGGCACTCAGTAAGCTTTGGTGTGGCAACCGCATATACTCCCAGCTTTTTCATACTTTCCAGATTCTTTTCCCATTCATCAAATCTCTGATATGCAAGACGGTTGGTATAAACTTTTTATTGTCCAGATCTACAATCATATATGCAAGATTGGTATTACCTTCTTTATATTCTTCCGTTACATACTGCCACGTCAAAATTCATCCCGTACACTGTCCACAGTATTTCCAAGCATGGACATCGCATCACTTAACTTGCCGTTCCATCTGGAATCCTTGTTCACAACTTCCAGAAGATTCTTCGCGCCCACCGGTGCACAGTTTTCGGAAACTTTTTTCTCCGTCATACCGCCAGCACTTTGTGTAGACCTGGCGATTTTCACTGTCCAGAATATTGCGGTAAATACTTGCGGAGCTCTCGATCCAGTCATTGATCAGAGAATCGATCACTTCTCCGGTGCTTTCCAGTGAATATTCATCTTTTGCCTCATCCATATTACCAAACTGAAGGTTCCCGTTTTTAAATTCTCGACGAAATTCTTTTCATAGTAATAATGGTAGGTTCCGTCATCCTTCTGGCAGACGATGATCTCATCATCATTGTCTCCATCTGCCATCTTGGTCCCGTCTGCGTAGTACATCTCCTGATCGTTTTCCCAGTAATTCACAAGATCACCAAGACGGTATGCAAGCCCATTTACATTTTCATTTGAAATCTTACGATCTGAATCATATTCTTTCAGATCTACAATTCTGTTTTCATCATATTCTCCTTCTGTTTCAAAATTGCTGTCGTATCCTTCCGCACCGTAATATCATTTGCGGCACTCATCAGCTTGTCGGTAAACCCTTTTGACTGTTCATACTTCTTATGTGGCTTTTCAAACAGGATTCCTGCCAGATTATCGCCCGGATAACTGAATGTAAAAACCAGACATGTGATCATCACCACCGCTAAAATATGCTCCAGTACGATCAGGATTCCTTTACATGGTGCACTCTGATACCATTTGTTATTCATAAGACCTCCTAACCGATCTTCTCTACCTTATATCCGACACCCCATACTACCTTCAGGTAACGTGGCTCTTTCGGATTGATTTCGATTTTCTCCCGAATATGGCGGATATGTACGGCAACGGTATTGTCCGCTCCGATTGCTTCTTCATTCCAGATATTTTCGTAAATCTGATTGATAGAGAACACCTTTCCCTGATTTTTAACGAGTAACAGTAATATATTGTATTCAATCGGTGTCAGCTTCACTTTTTCGCCGTCCACAGTCACTTCTTTCAGATCATCCCTGATCACAAGTCCCCCGGTCCGGAACTCACTCTGGTTGTCAGATCTCGCCGTACTTCCAAGCTGGGTGTAACGTCTGAGCTGGGATTTTACCCTTGCTACCAGCTCCAACGGATTGAACGGTTTGGTCATGTAATCATCTGCACCGATATTCAGTCCTAAAATCTTGTCCGCATCCTCTGATTTGGCGGATAAAATAATAATCGGGAGGCTCATGTTTTCCCGGATCTTGAGTGTCGCCCGGATTCCGTCCAGCCGCGCATCATCACATCCATGATCAGAAGATCAACTTCATTTCTTTTCAATACCTTGATCGCTTCGTCGCCATCATACGCCTTCAGGACTTCGTATCCTTCCTGCGTCAGGTAAATATCTATTGCTTCTACAATGTCTTTATCATCATCACATACTAATATTTTCGCCATCTTTTTTCACCTCCTCTATACTATACAAGGTTAACAGAGATTTTTAAGAGATAGGGCGGGATTTTCTTAAGAATTTTTGAGATTTAAAAATGTGGTGCGAGATGATCTATATTTGTCAGATACAGATTCTTGTGCAAGCACCAATCTGCACCTGACTCATCATATACGCAAAAAAACTCCCGGCAAGTTTTACTTTACCGGAAGTTTTCTCTTGTGAGGTAATATTTATGATTTCTACTTTTCGTCTTCTCTGTGATCTGCTTTTATATTGCGGTATCCTGCGATCAGTCCAAATCCGATCAGTCCAACACCAACTATCAGAAACAGAATCGTCGCCACAATCATAACAAGCTGTTCATTACCATGACTCGTGGAAATCGCCCTGAACATCTGGTATGCCAGTGTCAGCAGATAAAACCCGGCCATTGCATAAATCGCCAGTCTTGCATTTTTCTTCCATCCGTCATTCTCCGGCATCTTATTCTCGTCCATAACATTTCCCAGCCTTTTCTTTTTATTTTCTTACCAGATATTTTCTCATATCAATTGCACATGCGATCAGAATAATCAGACCTTTGATCACATACTGCATATTCTGACTTACTGCCAGGAACTGCAGTGCAACGAAGATGATTCTCAGAATGAACACCCTAAAACAACGCCGCTGATCTTACCGGTACCACCTACAAAAGATACACCACCGATTACACAGGCGGAATCGCATCACACTCGTAGTTCAGACCTGTATTTGCCTGGTTGGAACCGATACGTGCAGATTCGATGAATCCAGTGATACCATACATGCATCCTGCAAGTGTATGTACCAGAATGGTTGTTCTCATAACATTTACACCAGATACATTGGCAGCTTCCGGGTTGGAACCAACTGCGAACATATTCTTTCCAAATGTTGTCTTATTCCACATGAACCACATGAATACAACTACGACACAAGCGTACCATACATAGTTCGGTATCGGAACGCCACGGATCTTTAAGAAACTTCCTGTTACAAAATTCTTAAAGGATTTGTCCAGTCCGGAAAGTGGCTGTCCGTTGTTACCGTTCAGCATAATGTACATCAGAAGAATTCCGTATACGATCAGCTGTGTTGCCAGTGTTACAATGAATGGATGTAAGTGGAATTTCGCTACGAAGAATCCATTTACCCATCCAACAATACCTCCGACTACGATTACGATCAGAATAACCAGTGGTATCGGAAGAACCGGAAGATCCGGGAAAATTTTGGTTGCATAAGTTACTGACTGCAAAAGTGATGCAGAAATACATGCTGTAAGACCTACAACACGTCCGGCTGAAAGGTCTGTACCGGTAAGTACGATCGTTCCTGCAATACCACACGCGATCGGAATGTTCGCCGCAGACAGCGAGATAATGTTAACAATAGATGCCACGCTCAGGAATCTGCTGTTCTGTGTGTAAGTGTAAATAACTGCGATAATGATCAGAAGATAAATCGCATTATTGATAAGTCCTTCTTTCCACGCTTTTACCTTGTCTGCGGAATCCAGTGCTTTGTATTCTGCATAGCGTGATTTTATATTTGCAAATGCTTTCATCTGGGAAGCCTCCTTCTTTTTGTTTTGAAAATTACACATACTTTGCTTTGCGTAAGTCATGATCAGTTCCTGTGTCGCCTCTTCTGCGTCAATCTCTCCGGCAAGTCTTCTACCGGACATAACCATGATACGGTCACAGATTCCGAGAAGCTCCGGCATTTCTGAAGAAACTACGATAACTACTTTGCCGCGGTTCGCAAGATCGATGATGAGCTGATAGATCTCGTACTTTGCACCGACATCGATTCCTCTTATCGGCTCATCCCGAAGCAGTACTTCCGGATCGGTAAGAAGCCATCTTCCAAGGATAACCTTCTGCTGGTTTCCACCGGAAAGTGCACGGATCTTTGTCTCCTGCGACGGTGTCTTTGTCCGCAGCGCATCAATATATTTCTGCGTATCTTCTTTCATGGATTTTTCACTCAGATAAAATCCTTTTTTTGTGTCTCTTTAAGCTGGAGATAACGGTATTTTCACGAATGTTCAGGATGCCGAAGATACCGGTTGCTCTTCTCTCTTCTGTCAGAAGTGCAAATCCGTTCTTGATCGAATCCTGTGCATTCTTATTGCTGACTTGTTTTCCGTCAAGTTTTATCGTTCCTGATTTCCTGGTTGCAATTCCAAAAATTGTCTCCAGAGTTTCTGTACGCCCACTTCCGTCAAGTCCGGCAATTCCAAGAATTTCTCCTTTTCTTGCTTTGAAGGAAACATCATTCAGGATCGAATACATTCCGGAAAGGTGTTCCACTTCAAGCGCTACATCGCCCGGTTTATTTGTCTTTGGCGGGAACTGATTGGTAAGCTCACGTGCAACCATCAGGCGGATGATATCATCCATCTCCAGATCATCTGCTTTCTCGGTTGCTACCCAGGTTCCGTCACGCATGATCGTGATCTCATCTGAAATCCGTTTGATCTCTGCCATTTTATGTGAAATGTAAATGATTCCGCATCCTCTCTTTTTTCAGCATCTCAATGATATCAAACAGATGCTCTACTTCCTGCTCTGTAAGAGAAGAAGTCGGCTCATCAAATACGATGACTTTTGCATTCACAGATACTGCTTTTGCAATCTCTACCATCTGTCTCTGTGATACCGGCATCGTACTCATGATCCTTTTGGATCTACATCAATTTTCAATTCTTCAAATACTTTTTTGTGTCGTCATAGATTTTTTTCTCATTTACCATGACGCCGCCCACTTTCGGGTAACGTCCGAGCCAGATATTATCCATGATATTTCTCTTCAGTGCCTGATTCAGTTCCTGGTGAACCATTGCAACTCCATTTTCAAGAGCTTCTTTCGAATTCTTGAAATTAATCTCTTTTCCCTCCAGCTCAATCTTGCCACTGTCTTTGTCATAAATTCCGAAAAGGCATTTCATCAGTGTTGACTTTCCGGCTCCATTTTCACCCATCAGTGCATGGACAGTGCCTGCTTTAACTGTCAGGGACACATGATCTAATGCTTTTTACGCCCGGAAATTCTTTACAGATATCCGTCATCTGCAGTAAAACATCCTGTTTCATAGCTGTCCTCCTGTCTCTCATCTTCTAATCTCGCATACCTTTCGAACCTGCCGCTATGCAGTTCCATCCGGCTGCGTCACAACTTTAGAAAAGGTGGCTGGCCAACCACCTGGCCGCCACCTTTATTTTTTTTTTTTTTTTTTTTTCCTGAGTATTCCTGGTAAGGAATGAAGATCTTGTTGCTTACTTTTCGGAAATATTGTAAGAATCTGTTCCATCCATCAGATCTTTTCCACCTCTTTGCATTCTTAGCAAGGTCTGCGATACAAGCTGCCATACCATCTGCATCCTGTTTAACAGTTGCTGTCATCTTGCCATCAGCGATCAGCTGTTTTGCTTTGCGTCTGTAGCATCAACACCAAATACCGGGATCATCTTGCAGTCTTTGCCTGTTCAAAGGTTGTATCCCTTATCATTCAGAGCTGAGACTGCACCCTCCGCCATACCGTCATTGTTGCAGATAACAAGTTCGATCATGTTATTGCTTCCTTCGTTGTACTGGGAAAGGTTGGTTGTCATATAGTTGTTAGCTGCTGTTGCACTCCAGTTACCATCCTGGTCAACCTGATATTTGTCACTGTTAGAAGCGTCAAAGTATTCCAGTGCCGGTTTGCCGGCGTCTGTGATGATCTTATCTGCATCTTCTACAGCAAACTGTGTACGGTAAATAGCTTCTGCATTTCCGAGCTGTCCCATGAACATTGCGTAAGAGATCTTTCCATCTCCGTTGAGATCCATTTCATCAAAATGTTCTACTACATAGTTACCGATCATTTCGCCCTGCATATGTCCTGCTTCCGGAGCGTCTGTTCCTACGAATGCACACTTGTCATAGCTTCCAAGTACATCGCCTTCTGTCTTGTCATCTTCGATCGCACGGTTAAAGAAAATAACCGGGATTCCTCTTTGCTTCTGCTTTTTCAACGATCTGAGAAGAAGCATCTACAGAACCAGATGTAACGATGTTGACGATCAGTGCTGTAGCACCTGTCTGGATCGCTGTATCAATCTGTTCGTTCTGTGTTGTCTGGTTGCTGTTTCCATCATAGTCCTGATATTCAACACCCATCTCGTCAAGTTTTTGCATCGAGTGCTGTACGGACAGATGCGATATAAGTATCAGAATAGGTATAGTAGAATACTGCGATATTAGCGTCTGATGATTTCTTATCACTGCTTCCACCATCACTGTCACTCTTACCGGAGCCCCCGCATCCTGCAAGCATTCCAAGTGCCATCACACCTGCGAGCATCGCTCGCTACAATTCTTCTTTTCATAATTTCGTTCCTCCTTGTATAACGTTTACTTGATGATACGAGTATAACAAGAAGGGAATAAAACACCCATGTGAAAAACTACGAGGAGTTTGTGAATTTCAACGTTTATATAAATTTTTACTTAATTTCGTCCATAAATGTTTCAAATGCCCAATTCTTTAAAAAGCTGTAGTCCAAATATTTTTCAGACTACAGCTTCTATACTTCCGAGCGACTACAAACATTTCACCCGTTACTTTTCTTCAAATGAAAACAGCGCCTTCTGGCTCTTATCATCATACATATTTTCTCTTGTCACCAAAATACTGCTGGTTGCCGTCTCTTTCTTTTTCCGGCTTCTGACCATTCAGTAGTGTATTGATCTGCTCAATCCCCAGGTATCCCATCGCATATGGGTTCTGGACGATCAGCGCATCTACATTTCCTTTTTCCAGCATTCCAATGGATTTTACGTTACTGTCAAACGCAACAACCTGCGTCCGCTCTCCGGCGCCAAAGTGCTTCTACCGCATCCCCGACTCCAAGGGTTGTCCATTCATTAAATGTCACGATCACATTGATCTGCGGATTGTCAAGCAACATCCTCTCGGTGCCCTCTCTTGCGTCGGTGATCGTAGACTTCACATTGATGGACGCCGTAATATTTACCCGGTCATCCTTAAGAACCGTATCCCGGAATCCCTTTTCACGAAGCTGCCCGTTCTCCGTACTCTTATCAAAATTTACGATTCCGATATTTAGATTTTCCGCCGGATTACCAAGCACTTCTTCTCCTGCCATACATCCGGCTTCATAATTGTCTGTACCAATATAGCATTCCACAGCCTCACTGTTTACCGGACTGTCCACAACCACAATTCTGATTCCTGCCTTTGCCGCACGGTCGATTGCTTCCGCATTCTTTTCAAAATCAATGGCAGAGAACAGAAGTGCATCTACCTGTTCCCGGATTGCCCGGTCTATCATTTCATTCTGCGCCTCATAATCTTCCTCACCGTCTCCATCCGGTCCTTCGCACACCAGATCCAGATTATATTCCGCACTTGCCGCACCGGCTCCCGCATATGCAGACTGCCAGAAAGAAGAATCCATGGATTTTGTCAGAAACACTACTTTTTTCTTCTCGATGACGCTATTTGTACTGCCTTCTTTTCCTTCCCAAGTCCGTCACCCGTCAGGACAAAAAACAGAATTGCAAGTAGGATCACACCTGCATCAATTGCAATAAATGGTTTTCTTCTACTTTTTCTCATATTCTTCCTCCCTGACCTTCGGCATACGGATCGTCACACAGGTTCCTTCATCCAGCTCACTTGTGATATTCAGTCCATAATTGCTTCCAAAATAAATCTTGATCCGGTCATTTACATTCTTGATTCCGATTCCGGTACGGTCTCCCGGCTCTTTGCGCAGAATCTCCCGGCACTGTTCTTCCGTCATACCGATTCCGTTATCCTCCACCTGGAAAATAATATCTTCTCCGTCCTCAAAAATACGAATCCAGATCTCACCCTCATCGATCATCTGCTTTACACCATGATAAATTGCATTCTCGATAATTGGTCGCAAAGTAATTTTGTTACAAAGATACGAAAGACACGACTCTGCCACCTCAAATGAATAGGTAAATTTGTTCTTATACCGATAATTTTCAATCTTCAGATAACTCTTTGCATGTTCCACTTCTTTTTCTATCGTAATCAATTCATGCCCTTTACTGATACTGATTCGAAAAAGCCTTTGCAAGTGACGTTACCATGTCTTCTGCATCCTGACTTCTGCCATCTTCACACATCCATGCAATCGCATCCAGTGTATTATACAGGAAATGTGGATTGATCTGCGCCTGAAGCGCTTTCAGCTCTGTTTTCCGCAGTGTGATTTCTTCCTGTCTGACCTGCTCCATCAGCTTCTGGATCTTCACAACCATGTGTTCAAACGAGTTGGATAAAGTCGTGATCTCTGTAGTTCCCGCCATCGGCTCAAATACAAAATTTTCAGCATTTTTTTCAAACCGGTGCATGTCATCGGCAAGTTTTACCGGTGCTGAGAACAGTTCTGAAAATGCCCATCCGAGAAGAAAGACTGCTCCCATAACCAGACACAGGACGATCAGAAGTCTGGATACCGCACTGCTTACCTTCTCCGTAATCATTTCATCTACATAGCAGACACCTACAATTTTCCAATCACAGTTCTCCAGATTTTTCACAGTATAGATCGCCTGTTCCTGAATATGTGTCCCTTCTTTTAAATCCATTCCCTTCTCTTCTTTTTAACCCGGAATAAATGAGTTGGCTTTGCTGTGGATGATAGATCAGATTGCCTTTTTGTCCGCAATATAGGCATAGCCGTCTTTGCCCGATCCCTACATCATCAACATAATTGGCAATGTCAGAAAAACGGATGTCAATATTTACCTGTATACTGGTTCCGTCTTCTTTCTGAATCTTCTGGTAAACGGTTACAACCCATGGATAATATCCCTCAAACAAAGATTCTACATATGGTTTGGTTATACGCAGCCTGCCATCGTCATCTTCCATTTCGGTACTCTGAACAATGCGATAATTCTCTTTCAGCTTCTGCCCTCTGTTCCAGTAACGCAGAAGCTCCCCATCTTCACCACAGATTGTTACCGCTACTACATCGGAACGGATATTTACCAGATTCTGGATATATTCCTCAGAATGATTATTCTCATGACGCATTCTCGCCACGATCCCTTCCAGTATGATCCGCATATCCTGTGTATAATTCTCAACCGTATTCTGTACCTGTTCACAGCTCTGGGAACTGCTTGTCACTGCACTTTGCTCCATTGCATTCCGGTAAATCTGAACAAAAATAAGCGTTGCAGCCACTACCGAAATCAGGACGATTCCCATTACCATTGCAATAAACACACCGGAAATAGATATATTCCATCCCTTGTGCTGATCTGCTTCTTTTTTTTACGCCTGTTCATGTTCCCTCCTGTATTTGTTCGGTGATACTCCAGTCAGCTTTTTGAAGCAGTGGCTGAAATAATACTGATCCTTATAACCACACAGCTCTGTAATCTCACCGATCTTCATACCGGTACACTGCAGAAGCTCCATTGCCTTTTCAATTCGTTTTTTCGTCAGGATCTCAACCAGTGAACTGCCTGTCGTCTTTTTTTATCAGACTGCTGAGATAATTCGGCGACACCCCGATCTCTTCACTGATGATCATAACAGACAGATCCTGTTGGGCATAGCGGTCCTGTATGATCTGCACTGCCTGCTCGCAGATCACCTCGCTGCTCTTCTTTCTCTGATCCATAAGCATTTTTTAGCCTCCATACACAGCATTTTTATGATCTGAAAATTCTCTGCCATACGTTCCATTTCACGCATCTGCTTGCATGGAATATTTTTTTTTCTGAAGAACTTCTACACCACATTCCCCGATTGCCATATAAATAACCTTATATACTGCCGCCCCAATCTCGGTCAAAAGTATCGTACTAAGTACCAGTGTATTCTTGCCTCCATTTCGCAGCTTCTTTTCCAGATCATCCAGATAAATCTCCAGATCCTCTACCATTCCACCACGTAAAAATTCTCCATCGTTGCTGTAATTTCCTGTATTTCTCCCTGTTCCAATCCCGATCCGTGCTCTGCATCGGAAATGAAATAGACACTGCTTTTATCCTTTCTGGAATAACTGAGCGCATTCATTGCCTCCAGATAGCTCTCTGCATTTTCCAAGAGTATTCACACTCCTGCTTACCCCGACCTGACAGCAATATCCCATAATACGCTCCACACTCTGAACAATTTCTTCTACAATAATATGTAAATACTTACCCATACCTCCCGGAGTCGTCGCGATCAGCGATACCACTCTTCCTTCCAGATGGCAGCTTACATAATGAACATATTTTTCAGGATCATATCAACTGCATTTACACTGCTATAGCTTGTCTGATCCTTTCCATTTGCATCACGGATTCCGGTTACAAGCACCACATACTGCATATTATCCGGCTTTGGATTACGGATCAGCTCACATTCCTCTGCCCGCTCAAGAAGTGCCTCTTCGGACACCCGTTCATTCTGAAAGCTGTCGAGCAAAAGCGGAATAAGGAATTGCGTCTTGCGGATGTCCAGCTTCTCTTTTCTTTCTTTTGTAAATTCTTCCACTCGCTGATCCATGGCTTTTTAATCTTTATCAATTCCGCCTCGATCTCTTTTGCTGAAATCGGCTTCAGCATATAGCTTACAATATTATATTGAATTGCCTGTTTGCGCATAGGTAAAATCATCAAATCCACTTAAAAATGCGATCTGTACCATCGGGCGAACTTCCCTGACCGCCCGTGCCAGCTCAATCCCCGATAAAAATGGCATCTTGATATCGGTAAGGAGCAGATCTGGTTCCAGCTTTCAACCAGTTCCAGCGCGTCTGCACCATTTTCAGCTTCCCCGACCACTTCAAAACCAATCTCTTCCCACTTTACCCTGCGAACAAGACTTCTTCGGTTTCCTCCTCATCGTCAGCAACAACAACTGTATATTTCATATTTCTCCCTTTTTCACTTACTGTCAAACTTTCATCTGGTTACAATTTCTCTTTTTATATTATAGAAGATTCTTATCCACTTTTCCATAAATATATCTCCACTCAAATTTGTAAAATTCTACGATTGTATACACAACAATAATATAAAAAACGGACAGGCTGAATAGCTTTTCAGTCTGTCCGCTTTTTACATCTTCTTATGCTGTTTTAAAAATTACATTTTTATAACGATTCAATGCAGTATAAAGGACTAATCCAAGCACACCACATCCGACAACTTCTCCGACACCAACTGTCAACATCATAAACGGAATCGGAAGTGCTACTCCATATCCGTAACGAAGTACAAACGGAACGATTACTGTGTTAGCAATAATCGGTGGTAACGGTGCAAGGAAACGGTTTTTGTTACGAAGCTGATAAGTAAAAAATGCTCCGATCAAAGTTGCAATGCTTCCGAAAATGATATCCGGCAGGATTGCTCCTCCGAGAATGTTTCCAACAATACAGCCAACGAAAAGTCCAGGAATTGCTTTGCTGGTGTGAATACCGGAAGAATGGTCAGGGCTTCTGAAATACGAACCTGTACCTCTCCGAATGAAAATGGTGCGAATACATAAGTAAGCACCACGTAGATTGCAGCGATCATCGCTGCCTGAGTCATAAATGCTACATTCTTGTTCTTCATATGAAATTCTCTCCTCTAGTTTTGTTTTTTACGAGTGGAAGGTCACGAACACTCGATTCATTTCGCGCAGACAATGAGTCTGGCATCCATGCTTGCATGGACATCTGACGAATGCCGCGGAAGGCATATACTGTAAGTATATAACCTTACGCCGGAAATCGGCGGAACCCCTTTGTACGACCTTGTTTTCGGGGTTTTGTAACGGGTGTTAGTATAGCATGGTGGGGATGAAAAATCAAGGTAAGTACCAAAAAAAGTACCAAATCGCCAAAACAGCCTTACAATCTTACCGATATAAACGCTTACAACTCTGGCAAAGACAATAAAAATAGAGGGATGCCACTCCCTCTAAAATACATTTGCTATCTTCTGCATTTCTTCTGCTTTGGTATCTGGCAAAACATGACTGTATAAGTCCATTGTCATTGCTAAAGAATATGCCGGCTGATTTCCCGGTTGAAAAATATAGTGAAACGGATTTTCAGAAATAATAATGATACAATGGTTGCCTTGTCTGCTTGCCATCATGGTAAGATACAGACAGGGGAAACCAAAGCCAGGCGGCTACCCTCTGTTACGGAGGGGTAAAAAGCACCCTCCAGACGAAAGAAAGGAGGGCGATACGATGGTTACATATTCTGATCTGATTCAGTTTAGTATATTCATTGTTGCCCTTGTAGGTCTTTGCTATGAGATTTTCAAGGGTAAACGAAAATAGCCGCCACTACCGCAAATAGTGACGGCTGTTCATAAATAACAGTCAACTATACAATTGGGGGTAGCCGCTTGCGGTTTCCCTCTTTGTGTCTTAAATATAGCATATCTGGTAGCAGGACGCAAGGGATAAACGAAATGTTTACCCTTATAATCGAGCCGACATTTTAACGTACCAGTCAAAATGACTAATTTTTCTCTATAAATCAGGAGCCCGGTCACCACTTTGGCGACCGGGCTCCTGATTTAAAACATAACAAAAGCGGGTGATGGGAATCGAACCCACGTATCCAGCTTGGAAGGCTGGTGTTCTACCATTGAACTACACCCGCGTGACTCTTATTATTATATTCTTCATTCAACTGTTTGTCAACAATTTTTTGTTTTTTTTATTTTTTATTTTTCCACTTTTTTTCTTTCCCTTACTTCATTCTGATGTTATAATGAAGAGACTCAGTATACTGATAGGAGGGATTAAATATGAAAATTACAGAAGGCTACATGCCTTATCTTGGATACAAAACCTACTACCGTATTGCAGGCGAATGCTCCGGCAATAAAAAACCACTCATTCTGTTGCTTCACGGAGGATATGGTTCTTTCTTGACCGACTTGCTGATGAAGGTCGTGCAATTATTTCCTACGACCAGCTCTTGATGAAGGTCGTGCAATTATTTCCCACGGCTGCGGTAATTCTTATGTAGAAGGACATTCAGAACTCTGGTGTTCTAAAACATGGATGAATGAACTGATCGAACTCAGAAAATATCTCGGACTTAATGAACTTCATCTTCTCGGACAATCCTGGGGCGGAATGCTCTCAATCGAATACTTATGCGATCACAAACCAGAAGGGATCAAATCCGTTATTCTTTCCAGCACCCACCCATCTTCCAAATTGTGGGCCCAGGAACAACACCGGATGATCAAATTCATGTCCCAGGAAGATCAGGACGCCATTGCCAAAGCTGAAGCAACCGGCAATTTTGACGATCCGGCATATCTCGCAGCCAATGAACGCTTTATGCTTCTTCATGCCGCCGGCGTACCAAAAGACACCGATCCTGAATGCCTGCGCCGTCCAAAAAAATTGGAACAGACTCTTATATCACCGCGTGGGGACCAAAATGAATACACGCCAATCGGAAATCTCAGCAACTATGAGTACCGTGACAAACTGAAAAATATCAAAGAACCGGCACTTATCATCAACGGAACCAACGATCTGTGCACTCCACTGGTTGCAAAGACCATGTATGACAGTATCCCGAATTCACGCTGGGAACTTTTTGATGACTGCCGTCATGTATGCTTCGTTGAAGATACCGACCGCTATTGCAGGCTTTTAAATGAATGGATGGAGCAAAACGACTAAACCTGCTCAGCGTGATTGGATATATTGTTATCTTTGGCTCTTCACTTTCCATGTTTTTCTATAACCGCTCGTGGGCCAGCTAAAACAAATATCACTCTCTTTTTGTATATCAAAAAGTGCAGATCCCTGTGAAAATACAAATCTGCACTTAGCTCATCATATACGCAAAAGACGCATATTCCCGACAAAATTTTTGTTCAGGCATATGCGTCTTTTTGCACTTTTTACTGCTCTCTGAAAGTGATCTCACCCGTCTCACTGTCCATAGCTTCTACAATCGCAAGTGATTCCAGCGGATATCCAAGGTTGCGGATGATTCTTCCGCCGGACTGGAATCCTTTTTCGATCACAATTCCAATTCCCTCTACAGTTGCACCTGCCTCTGTAACCAGCTGAATCAGCCCCTGCAGCGCACATCCATTCGCAAGGAAATCATCAATAATGAGCACATGATCTTCCTCTGAAAGAAATTTCTTTGCTACAATTACCTGGTTCTTGCATTTGTGGGTAAATGATTCGACTTCTGCTACATACATCTCCCCTTCCAGATTGATGCTCTGTGTCTTTTTTGCAAATACAACCGGTACATGAAAATGCTTGGCTACAATACAGGCAATCCCGATACCAGAAGCTTCGATTGTCAGGATCTTGTTGATATTCTTATCTGCAAATCTCTTCTTGAATTCCGCTCCGATCTGGTCAAATAATTCAATATCCATCTGATGATTCAGAAAACTGTCCACCTTAAGAACATTTCCCTCTTTCACGATTCCATCTTTGACAATACGTTCTTCCAAAAGTTCATCTTACGTTCTCCTCTTCCTTTAATATTCCATGTATTTTTTTCATTGTATCAGTCTGAGCCATGAAACGCAACCCTCTGCGCTATTTTACCAGAATCTTATAATCCTTTTCAAAAATATCGCCCGGTTCCAGTTCATTCCCCCACTCCCTGTTTTCCAGAATATGGTCAAAATCTTCTCTGTCACTTCTTCCATACCATGGCTCAATGCATACGAAAGGTGCGTGTTTTTTTTGCCGGAGACCAGATTCCAAAAAGTGGTGCCTCAAATTCTACTTCCAGATAAACCTTTCCATCTGCATCCGCAAGACCGATCCTCTGTGCCTGATGATTTTCAATAATAAGTGCATCCTCATCAAATAAATGTTCCTCAAGCTTCAGACATTTTCCGAAAAGATTTAAGATTTTTGTCCGTGGACAAAGTGCACCTTCTTCATTCAGGATGTCGCTCGTGAGCGGTTCTGTATCAAATATCAACTGACAATCCTCCTGCTTTCTCCTTCTTTCAAAGGACAGTTAAATGCCGGATGCCCTCCGATCGAAAAATACATCTTCTTATCATTTGGATTTTCTACTTTCCACATTACTTCCACCTGACGTCCGAGAGTCGGTATCCTACTTTCAGAATAAAATGAAATGGATATTTTTCCAAAGTACTTTCTGTATCTTTCAGTACAAACCAAATCTCTTCTTCTGTCTGGCTCTCCAGATCAAATTCCATGTCTCTTGCAAACCATGCTTTGACAGCGTATATGTCTTTCCTTCGTATACCGACTGCTTCTGCACATAATTTCCTACGATCGGGAAAAGAACCGGTGATGTTCTTCCCCAGAACTTTGGATCTGCCTGCCACAGATATTCCTACTCTGTCTTATTGTCTTTTAGCGATTTCATTTCTGCGCCTGCTGAAATAACAGTCAGTGTAAGTTCTTCATTTTCAGTTGATATGCTCCCATTTTTATGCCTCCATTCCTTTCTGTATCTACTTTTCTGCCTCTACGCCGGTAAATTGCGTATTTAACAGAATCCCGGTTAAACAAAAAGCAGGAGAAATGCTGTAAATTCAACGTTTCTCCTGCTTTTCAAACACTGCCGCAGACCGGAATCGAACCGTTTTAGATAACGACAAATACTGAAAGAAAGGGGCTTTGAAGACTTCATCAAGTCTGCGGTGTTCAAAAAAGTGTTCAAACGCCTGTCACTCACAAACTGGAATTTTCCGAAGTTTACTTTATACTGTTAAATACTATAAATTCATCCCACAATTCATCATAATTGTCAAACTCATAATATCTGTCTGCAACTTTAAAATATTTACCTGGACTAATTGTCAGCGTTTCATCTGTCGCAAGATGGATAGTATAATAAGAAACAGCACCACTTGATAATGCTTTGTTTTCGTCTACTTCGTCACCAAGTTTTACTTGATTCAACAAATTTATAAACTCGATAACTTCATCATCTGAAAAAGAATACGAATAATTACCGTCTATCCCACCTGTAGTTCCTATATGTTCTATTTGTTTGATTTCCGACGCCTCAATGCTCTCCAAGTCCTTATTCACATCTTGTTTTCCGCATCCTAACAATGTACCTGTAAGGGAAATAAGTATAAGTAAAACTATTCCAATTTTTTTCATTTACATAACCCTCCATTTACATTGCATTCCATGCTCCACCACCATTTTTCGGCGAATGAAAATTACTTTTAAACATAATACACTGTGTAAAATCTGGGCTTAGATTTTGACCTTTTGCCAACTCATTCATCCAAGCAATATTCTCTTCATTCACTTCATCATCAGAAGAATAGAAAATATCGTGTAATTCACATCCTTCCCATGTGGAGAACTCTTCTTTAATTAACTCGATAGCAAAGATTCATATCTTCTTCTGAATAGATAGACGATGACCCATAATTGATTTTAGCATCCGATACAGGTTTTACTCCACATCCAACTAATCCGCAAAAACAAACCATAAACAGTAAAAGTGTCACTATCTTTTTTCATATATACCTCCTCAAATTCAAATTTGCTTAACTATTATTTAGTATAAATCATATATGTTCAACGCACAAGAAAAAAAGTATGCAAGACTTTCACATCTCCACATACCCTTTT
>VOFI01002434.1_pt1 | contig 39322 bp, 65 predicted proteins | sample 5384131 | NCBI WGS metagenome assembly VOFI01 (sample SAMN12384728, study PRJNA508395) | human gut metagenome | isolation source: healthy gut H | host: Homo sapiens | reverse complement strand
CGTCTTGAGCAGGGGTTTGAACAAGAAGGGAGCAAAATCATAGGTTAGCGTGCGGCATCGCAGCTGCCGTGCGGTTGCTTTCGGCGGCTACTTACGCAAACCGCCCGCACGTTCATGCAGCGCATGGCGTTGAGGATGGCGAGGATCGCCACGCCCACGTCGGCGAACACCGCTAGCCACATGTTCGCGATGCCCCAACGCGGCCAGCACGAGCACGACGAGCTTTACGCCCAAGGCGAACACGATGTTCTGCCACACGATGCGCATGGTTCGCCGCGCCAGGCCGATGGCTCGCGAGATGTTGGAGGGGCTTGTCGTCCATAAGCACCACGTCAGCGGCCTCGATGGCGGCATCCGGGCCCCATTGCTCCCATGGCGATGCCCACGTCGGCGCGGGTGAGCACTGGGGCATCGTTGATGCCGTCGCCTACGAAGGCCAGGTTCGCGCCGTCCGGCTTCCTCGGACAGCAGGCGCTCGACCTGGGCGACCTTGTCGGCGGGCAGCAGCTGGGCGTGGAACTCGTCGATGCCGAGCTGTTTTGCCACGGCCTTCGCGCCTCCTCGGCGCGGTCGCCCGTGGGCGCATGACCGTTTTGCGCCGCCTGCAGCGTGAAGGCGCGTGATGGCCTGGCGGCATCTTCTTTCACCACGTCGGCGATGACGATGTGGCCGGCGAGCGGCCGTCGATCCGATGTGCAGGATCGTGCCCGTAAGCTCGCAATCATGCCAATCCATGCCGTGCGCGTTCGCATGAGCTTGTCGTTGCCCACGAGGACCACGTGCTCGTCGATCACCTCGACCACGCCCGCGCGCCGTGGCCCGCCTCTTCGCGAACGTCGTGGATGCGTTCGGTCGATCTTGCCGGAATACGCGGCCTTGACGGAGAGCGCGATGGGATGGTCGAATAAGTTCCGCGTGCGCCGGCGTGGCTCCGGCACGGTAATCAGGGTCGATGCCGGTTCGGCATGCACCGCCACCACGTTGAAGGTGCCGTTGGTCAACGTGCCCGTCTTGTCGAAGACGACGGTGTCCACCTCCGCCAGCGCCTCAAGGTAGTTCTGCCCTTTACGAGAACGCCCGGCTTGCTGGCGCCGCCGATGCCGCCGAAGAACGATGGCGGCACGCTGATCACGAGCGCGCACGGGCAGCTGACGACCAGGAAGGTCAGGGGGCCGCGCAGGATCCAGTCGCTCAGGCGCCCATGCCCAAAAGCGGCGGATGATGGCGAAGGCAGCAAGGCGGTGCCCGGTGACGGTGGGGGTGTAGTAGCGGGCGAAGCGGGTGATGAAGTTCTCTGTGCGGGCCTTCTTCTCCGCGGCGTTTTCCACCAGCTCGAGGATGCGGCTGACGGTGGATTCCCCGAAGGCCTTCTGCGTGCGAACGTGCAGAAGGCCGGTCATGCTGACGCAGCCGCTGATGACGTCCATGCCGGCTTCCACGTGGCGCGGAACGGACTCGCCGGTGAGAGCTGCGGTGTCAAGCTGGCTTGCTCCTTCGATGACGGTACCGTCGATGGGCACGCGTTCGCCGGGCTTCACCACGATGACGTCGCCGATGGCCACTCGGCTGGGTCGACCTGCACAAGTCCGCCGTCGCGCTCGATGTTGGCGTAATCGGGCGCAATGTCCATCATGGATGCGATGGATTTGCGCGATTTGCCCACGGCGTAGCTTTGGAACAGCTCGCCGACCTGGTAGAACAACAGCATCACGGCGCAACCTTCCGCCATCGAAGGCTCCGCTTCGGGGAACGCGATCATGGCGAATGCGCCGATGGTGGCGATGGACATGGAGCAGGTTCTCGTCGAACACCCGGCCGTTCTTGATGTTGCGGGCTGCTCGCAGCAGCACATCGTGCCCGGCGATGAGGTAGGGCACTAGGTACAACGCGAACAGCAGGTAGACTGCAGCGGTCCTGCTCCCAAGCAGATCGGCCAGCGGCAGCGAGGTGTTCGACGGCGAATGACGGCGAACAGAGCCAGCGCGACCAAGATGCGGTTGCGCCACTTACGTTGCTTTTTTTGTTCATGAGAGTGATTCCTTTTCGACGACGTGCGCTCGTTTCCTAACGAACGATGTCGCAATCGGGCTCGAACTTGTGGGCGACCTTTTTTGAGCTTCCATCGACGATCTGCTCAGAAGCGGGCGTCATCGGCGTCGATCATGAGCTTCTGGGTCATGAAGGTGACCTTGGCGTTGTTCACGCCTTCGATCTGCTTGATCCCCGCTTCGATCTTCGCTCCGCAGTTGGCGCAGTCGAGCTCGTCGAGTTTAAACGTCTTACGCATGATGGGTTCCTTTCGCTTGGTGGATGTTTCGAATGGTATCGGGCGGGTGCCCGGCTATTCGCAAGATATGGGTCATGCCTTGTGCAAGCATGGTGTACACATGGTCGTCCGATAGGGGAATAGATGACGGATTTGCCGTCGCGCTGGAACTTCACCAGGTGGGCTTTGCGCTTGAGTTGGCGTAGCTGATGGGAGATCGCCGATTGCGTGGCGCCGATGGCCTCGGCAAAAGCTCGCCTACGGACATGGCGCGTGCCATCAAGGCGAACAGGATCTTGATGCGGGTGGTATCGGCGAACACCTTGAACAGGTCAGCTAAATCGTAGAGCAGCTCCTCGTCGGGCATGGTGTCGAAGCGTTGCGTTTCCTGGCGGTTGCATCCGCATGGGCAATCGTCGTCTGGGGTTTCGACTGAACCGGCTGCGGTGGATGGGCGGTGCGCATCCCGGATGCTATCGGCTGGTCGATAGCAGCAGCATCGCATTGCTCCGTCTGCGGAAAGGCAGATGGGATATCGCTTGCCATAGATCGAACCTTTCGATTAAGAACTAAACATATGAGCAACTGTTCATAAGTATAGCGCAGGTTGCGAGCTTGTCAACCTATCGGGCATGTTCGCTACGGTGGACGAGCGACCGGCGCACGGGTGCTCATCGATGCTTGCCGCCGCAGCAGGCAGCGTGCGTTTGGGCAATGACGCCGGCGAAGCGGCAAAGAGCAAGGTGCCTAGGAGATAACTTTATCTTGACGATACCCATAAGGGGTATATACTACATGAACATCACATGCCCCTAGGGGGTATATTGCACATTTGATGGTCCAATACGAGGGGTCGAACAGCGAAAGGATGCGTATGAATGCTGAAGCTTGCGAGCCCAGCGAAACCAAAAAGGCAATGCTGCTGCCATCACAAGGCCACGCCGCGCAGTCAGCAGATGCAGGGTGACCTGCAAAACGGCTGAATCGCGTGATAGGCCAGCTTAACGGTGTGAAGGCTATGATCGACGACAACCGCTACTGCGGCGATGTGCTCATGCAGCTCTCCGCCGCCGAAAGCGCCGTGCACAGCATTTCCGCCATCTTGCTGCAAAATCACCTGGAAACCTGCGTGGTCGAGCAAATCGAGCAGGGCAATACGCAGATCATTGATGAAGCCATGCAGCTCATTAAGAAATTCGCGCGATAAGCGCCGGAAGACAAGCATGAAACGTACATTCGACGTAACCGGTATGACATGCGCCGCATGCTCGGCGCGTGTCGAGAAAGCCGCCTCGAACGTCCCGGGCGTTGCCACGGTGTCGGTGAACCTGCTGACGAACAGCATGGAAGTGGATTTCGATGGCGAAGCTGCCACCCTTGCCGCTGTTTCCGCGGCGGTAGAGAAGGCGGGTTACGGCGCATATCCGCGGCCTGGAGGCAGGGGCTTCGTCCGCTAATGTGCAGCAGCCTGTTTGCAGACGATGAACGATCCCGCCGCGGAAGCGAAAAAGGGTTCGCATGCGCCTCATCGTGAGCTTCTGCTTCACCATCCCGTTGTTCTATCTGTCGATGGGGCATATGTTCGGCTGGCCGCTGCCCGTGGTCTTCTTGGGCCACGAGAACATGCTCACGTTCGCGTTTACCCAATTCCTGCTGCTGCTGCCCGTCATCTTCGTGAACTTCAAGTTTTTCCGTGTGGGCTTCAAAACGCTTGCCCACCGCGCGCCGAACATGGATTCGCTCATCGCGCTCGGTTCTGCCGCATCTGCCATATATGGCATTGCCGCCATCTACCGCATCGGCTGGGGCATGGGCCATGGGGATATCGATTTCGCGCATGCGGCGGCTATGGACCTGTACTTCGAATCCGCTGCCATGATCTTGACGCTCATCACGCTTGGCAAGTACTTCGAGGCGAGGGCGAAGGGCAAGACCGATGCCATCGCCAAGCTCATGGACCTGACGCCGAAGGAGGCTGCGCGGCGCACACCGGATGGCGGCGTTGAGCAGGTGCCGGTCGAGCAGGTCCGCGTTGGCGACTTGCTCGAAGTCAAGGCCGGTCAGAGCGTCCCCGTTGACGGCATCGTCATCGAAGGGGACGGCGTGGTGGACGAGTCGGTCATCACCGGAGAGAGCGTGCCGGTCGGCAAACACGCCGGCGATACCGTCACGGGCGCTACCTGAACAAGTCCGGGTGGTTCGTCATGAGGGACCGCGTCGGCGCCGACACTACGCTTGCGGGCATCATCCGCCTTGTCGACGAGGCCACTTCCACCAAGGCCCCCATCGAGAAGATAGCGGACAAGATAGCCGGCGTGTTCGTCCCCGTCGTCATCGTCATCGCGGTTGTGACGTTCCTCGTATGATGGTGCTCTCCGCCGATGTGTCCACGGCGCTCACGCACGCCATCTCCGTGCTCGTGATCAGCTGCCCCTGCGCGCTCGGCCTTGCCACGCCAACTGCCATTATGGTGGGGAACGGGTCGCGAGCTTCCAGCGGCATCCTGGTGAAGTCGGCCGAGGCGCTCGAGATCGCCCATGATGTCAAAACGGTCGTGTTCGACAAGACCCGGGAACCATCACAACGGGTAAACCCGTGGTCGGTCTGATCGTGCGCCAGCGGCGTGGACGAGCGGCCTTGCCGGTCTTGCGCTTTCCATCGGCAGCGCAGCGACATCCACTCTGCCCAGCCGTTGCAGCTTGGGCGAGTGCCGCCGGTGATTGGTGGTTCAACCGGTTTCGGCCTTTGGAGCAGGTTGCCGGCGGAGGCGTGCGCGCAAACGTCGGCGGGGCGTGCGCGTTGGCTGGCAATGCCAGGTTGATGGAGCAAGCGGGCGTGGACGCTTCCCGCGTTCGAGCCGCGTGCCCGCGCGCTTGCCGATGAGGGCAAACGCCCGCTTGTTCTTCGCCTGTGGTGGCAAGGTGTGCGGTCTTGTCGCCGTAGCGGACACCGTCAAGCCCTCAAGCGCCGCCGCGCTTCGAGGAGCTGCGCGCCATGGGCTTGCGCACCGTCATGCTCACGGGCGACAACGAATGCACGGCGCCAGGCTATACAGCGCCTGGTCGGCGCAGATGAGGTGATCGCCGGCGTGCTGCCCGAGGATAAAGGAGCGCGAGATCCGCCACCCCGTACAGGGACGCGTGGCCATGGTCGGCGACGGCATCAACGACGCGCCGGCGCTGGCCCGCGCGGATGTGGGAATCGCCATCGGCGCGGGCACGGACGTTGCCATCGAAAGCGCCGATGTGGTGCTCATGCGCTCTGACGTCCTGGACGTTCCGCTGCCATACAGCTTTCACGCTCCACGCTGCGCAACATCAAGGAGAACCTGTTCTGGGCTTTGATTTACAATGCGGTATGCATCCCGGTGGCTGCCGGCGTGTTCTCGTTCGCCGGTTTCACGCTCAATCCCATGATCGCCGCGGCGGCTATGAGCTGCCTCAAGCGTGTGCGTGGTGTCGAATGCGTTGCGTTTGCGTTCGTGGAAGCCCCGGTTCGGCTCGAACGCTGCGCAGCAAATCGCCGCCAAGCAATGCGACATGAAAGAAGCTACGGATGCAACCGCATCCGAGCAGGATATCCAGGCAATCGATGCGGGTGCGCCCGCGGATAAGGAGAGATCATCATGGAAAAGAAGCTCACCGTCGAGGGTATGATGTGCCCGAAGTGCGTCGCCCATGTGAAGAAGGCGCTCGAGGACGTAGAGGGCGTGTCGGAGGCCGTCGTCGACCTTGATGCCGGTACCGCCGTTGCAAAGCTTGCCGATGCGGTGGACGATACCGTGCTCGTGAACGCCGTTGTCGAAGCCGGCTACGAGGTGAAGGGTATCGAGTAGACGGTCGTTTCCGGGCTCGCCAAATCGCGGCGCCGCCATCGTATCGGACCGTTGGCGTCCCGGTGCGATGGCGGCGCCGTTTTCGTTGGCCGGGTCAGCTTCCGGCGACGATCTGCCGCAAAACGGTGATGAATCGCTCGTTGTCCGACCTTGTGCGCACGCTCACGCAAAAATGGCTTCCGGGCGAGACCCCGGGCGTGCGATCGAGCGTGCGAACCGGGAATCCACGCTTGTGCAGCTTGCGCACGAGGTCAGGCGTATCCGCGGCTCCCAGCTGCATGGAGCGTCCTGGGGCGAACGAAGCACATCACGTAATTGGCTTCCGCTGGATAGATGCTGATCCCGGGTACCAAGCTGAGCATGCACTGCATCCAAGGTATCTCCGTTTCAAGCACCTCGCGCCCCCGTTCAGGTGATGATCGGGCGTGGCCAGCTTTCAGCAGGCGCGCGCTGAGCGCGGCGGAGGCCGGGCGTTTGGCTATCTGGGAGATGCGGCTGGCGACGGCGGGTGCGCCAATGCGCACGACAGGGGCATGCCGGGCAGCGAGAACGTGTCCGTGAGCGACCGGATAACGATGAGGTTCGAATGCTCATCGATCATGGTTGCCGTTGATTCGCCGCCGAACGTCAGGTCGATGCCCCCTCGTCGACGATCACCCATGCGCAGGCTTGCAGGTAATCCAGCAGCGTTTGCCGCGCCAGCAGCCGGCTGGTGGGAAGGCGGGGTTGGCGAGCATGGCCGCATCGAAGGATAGTCCCATGCGTCCGAACGGCCTGCGGGTCGGGGACCACGAAGCCATCAGGGCCGGGAACCTCCACGATGCGATGGCCGGCGGTTCCCAGGCATCGCTCATAGGCGGCGCGAGGGGCACGGGCACGCACGGATCGTGGCTCGAACGAGTTCGCCACGGCAGCTAGCACGTCGGTCGCCGATGCCGACGGCTACGCAATCGGGGTGTACGCCGTAGCGTTTCGCCAGCAGCTCGGGGAATCTGGGCTTGCGCCGTGCGTTCTTCTTCCGGCGTGATGGGATTTCGCGTCAGCAGGTTCAGCGCAGGGCTGAAGGCCTCGGGCATGCCGGAGCGGATTGAGCGTCTGCGAGAAGTCGAGCCAATCGATGATGGAGATCTCGGAACCGGGCAACATGTCGGGTGCCGTCGATACGGGAGCGAAGGCGCCCCATCCTGTGGTGCGAAGGCGTCCGTTCAATCCGTCCAAACCGCCCTTCCCGTTGGTGCCCGATATCGCGATAAAGCCGAACGCTTATAGTAGCACAGCGTTTCGAGCCCCCGGAACCCCGTGGTAAACTGGAACACATGATCGATTCGAGCGAACATGAGGGCATGCTGCCTTTGGAACCCGGGATGGGCCGGCAATCCTGCTGGTCCGATCTTTTGACGCCGCGTTCTTTTCTGCCTCCGTCGAGCAGCTTGACCATCCCGGCTGGCGTGGCAAACCCGTTGTCGTCAGGGAAGCGCCGACAAGCACGGCGTGGTGTCCACTTGGGCGTCCTATGAAGCGCGAGTATTCGGCGTTCGTTCCGCCATGCCCGGGCGGGCAACGGCGCGCAAGCTGTGCCTCAGGCAATTGGGCCGCTGGCAGGTTCGAACGGCAAAAGCAGGTCAGCAACCAGGTCATGTCCATCTTGAACGACGAGACGCCGCTTGTGCAGCAGGTCAGCATCGATGAGGCCTTTCGACGTCACCCCCCCACGCGCACCAACCGGGGAGCATCCTGCTGCCGTTGCGCGGCGTATCCAGCAACGAGTCGAACAGCTTTGGCGTAACGTGCTCGGTAAGGGGTGGGGACCTCGAAGACGGTTGCGAAGATCGCTTCCGATATGGACAAGCCCCGCGGCCTCACCGTCGTCTATCCGGGAACCGAGCGCATGTTCCTCGATCCGCTTCCCGTGCGCAGCATGAGCGGCATCGGCGCTGCAGCGAGCGGCGCCTGAAAAGCCATGGGTGGAAACGCTCGGGCGCTGGTGTGCGAGGGCCCTGGCGCGCCTTTGAGCGCCTGTTCGGGGAAGAACGGACGCGTCATGTATATGCGGGCCTGCGGTCTTGACGATTCGCCCATCCAGCAACATGCGCCGGTGAAATCGGTGTCGAACGAGGTCACCTTCGCGAACGACCTTCTTCGTATGCGCGAGGATATCGAGGCGGCCATCAGCACGCAGGCGGCAAAAGTCGGCAGACGCCTGCGCGCCAAGGGCTTGCGCGGGTCCACCATCGGCTTGCGTCTTCGATATCCCGACAGGTCCGAGCCGCTCGGTTCAGCGCAGGCTTGCCCGGCCGAATCGACGACGAGCTGCTGTTCGCCCCGAGCTCTAGCATGCTCGATGAGCTATGGGAGCCCGGCATCGCTGTGCGCCTTATCGGGGTGTCCGTGTCCGGGTTTTTCCGAGCCGGAAGGCGAGCAGGGCAGCCTGTTCGACGTAAAGCAGCTCGCCCCTCTCGAGGGTGATGCGAAGCCGCGTATTCAGGACGAGTCGAAGCGGCGTGGCCTGCTTTCGGCAACCGACCTGGTGAAAGATCGCTTCGGGGGAAGGTGCGGTGCGTTTCGGTTAATGAGCTTCTGCGCAACGACGGCAACACCACCGGCACCGCCGCTAAGAACCCTGCTGATTACAAGTGAGCATGATGCACGCAGCGCCTGCGTTCTCGATGGCGACGTAGGCGCTGCGATGCATCTTCAGCCTGCTACGGGCGTGGCGGTGACGAAGTTTGCCCGTTGGCTCACGGGTTTTGATGGTTCCCGCTTGCTGGGCGCCTCCATGCGTATGACCGATTGGAGCTGCAAGGATAAGCGGATGAACGGCCATATTCCCAGTAATCCTGTATCAACTCCTGCCTGTTCGCTTTCTGCGATTTCTTCAGGATATTGTGCACGTGCACTTTCACGGTTCCCGGTGCAAGCGATAGCTCGGCTGCTATGTTCTGGTTGTCCTTGCCAAGCAGCACCAGTCGCAAGATCTCGGTTTCGCGAGGCGTCAACAGGGATGCCGCGTACGGTACCAGGTTGTGGTCGATATAGGTTTCCACCTGGTCGCCACCTTTGCGGAGGTTCGCTATGGCGTACGGAAAGGTGTTTGTTAACGAAGAGCGCAGGGCCACGAACTCGCAGACCAGGCAAGCAGGTTCTCTGCGAAGTTGCGTTCCGGGAAGAAGCCCAGGGAGATCCACGTGTCCGGGCCGATCAGCAGCAATACCAAGCCGTTTTCGGCCACCACCGCAAGCAGAGCAGAACCAAAGCAGCACATAGAACTTCGGGAAGCGGCTTAGCCTCAGCCGTAACCGATCGTCCTCAGTGGTGATGTATTTATATGCTGCGAAAAACAGCATCCAGGCGATGAACACCTCGCGCAGCGAATAGAACACGAACATGTGCACATACCCTGCGGAAGGAACAACGTCACGGCCAGGCTTGCGCCGACGAACAGATACGCCGGGCCGAACTTGACGATAATCGAGTCTTCTTCCACGTAGGCGCACACCATCAACCAAAACGACATGAGCGTAGCGCAACCGAAGATGATGGAAAAAGGCGGGGTCCCCCGATGAAGAACGCACTTCATGCGATACCGCCGACCCTGATGCCATCACGTAAATCGTCATGCGGAACACCAGCATGCAGTCGGCGTAGTACATGAGAAAGCCCACGAAGCAGTACAGCTGCACCTTTGTTGCGCGAGACCAAGTAGGACGCCAGGCAGCATGCCGAGGTCAAGATCGCGCATATCTGCATGGCGATCGAGTAGTAAAACAGGAACATACTTGAATCATAGCGCATCGCTTTCGTTCGGTTATGGGTCCCAGTCAGAACGGGTTCAGTATACGCTACATCTCTAAACAAAGAAATACCTGATGAGAAGTACCTATACCCGGTTTTATACCTTCATCTATACCCAGCTTTCCTCTGGTGATATATGCCTAAACCTGGCAATGATGTGTGTGTGCAGCCCGAAAGCACGGGCGCAAGTCGCTCGCAATCAAGCGGACTGAGCCAGCGGAACGTGGAAGTTGCGACAACGCTATACCGGATGAGAGTCCGGAACTCCATGAAAGGGGGGTGCATATATTCTACCGAGGCCGCTGCCGTCGACTCCGCAGGCGGCCCGTGAAGAAGAAGACGAAGAGAAGAAGAAGCTTAGTTTCCCGACGGCGTTCACCATCCTGTTCGTCTTGACCATCATCGCGGTTATCGCAACGTCGTTCGTGCCGGCAGGACAGCACGCGAAGCTTCAGTATGTGGCCGACTCCAATGTGCTGACGGTCACGAGCCCGCAGGGCGAGATCAGCGATTGCCGGCAACGCAGGACGAGCTCGATCAGCTCGGCGTGCAGATCGACATCGAGCAGTTCACCGGCGGGTCCATCACGAAGGCCATTTCAATCCCCGGCACCTATGAGCAGCTTCCAGGCTCAGCCCAAAGGGCATCGCCGATGTCACGCAGGCGATGGTATCCGGTACGATCGACGGCGTCGACATCATGGTATTCATCCTGGTGCTCGGCGGCCTGATCGGCGTGGTCAACGCAAATGGGCGCTGTTCGAATCCGGTCTGATGGCCCTGACGAAAAGACCAAAGGCCATGAGTTCTGTTGTGTTTATGGTTGCTTTGCTTTATGGTGCTCGGCGGCACGTCCTGCGGCCTTGAAGAGGAGGCGGTGGCGTTCTATCCGGATCCTGGTACCGGTGTTCCAGCGCTCGGCTACGACTCCATCGTTTGCGTCGGCGCTATCTTCCTGGCCGGTTCCATGGGCACCACGTTCTCCACGATCAACCCGTTCAGCGTCGTTATCGCCTCGAACGCGGCGGGCATCAACTTCATGGAGGGCTTCGGAGTGGCGTGTCGGCGGCTGCATCGTGGGCGCCATCGTGGTCATCAGCTACCTGTACTGGTACTGCAAGAAGATCAAGGCCAACCCCGAGGCTTCCCTACACCTACGAGGATCGCGAGCACTTCCGCACAACTGTTCAACGTTGAGCGCGGCGACCGCTGCCGCCCATGCAGAAGGCTTCAGCCTGCGCAAGAAGGCCATCCTGGTGCTTTTCATCTCCGCCTTCGTCCTTATGGTGTACGGCGTCATGAACCCTTCACTGGTGGTTCCCGCAGATGGCTGCCATGTTCCTGGCCATCTCGATCATCATCGCTCGGGTACCGACGAGAAGACCGTGGTGAACGCGTTCATCAACGGCGCATCCTCGCTGGTCGGCGTTTCCCTGATCATCGGCCTGGCCCGTGGCATCAACCTGGATCATGGAAGAGGGCCTGATCTCCGACACGGCTCCCTGTTCTGGTCCTCCAACGCGGTCCAGGGCATGGCGGGCCCGGCGTTCATCCTGATCATGATGCTGCTGTTCTTCCTGCTCGGCTTCGTGGTCCCCGTCTTCTCCAGTCCCTACCGTTTTGGCAATGCCCATTATGGCTCCCCTGGCCGATACGGTCGGCATCGATCCTTACTCCATCGTCTGCGCTTATCAGTGGGGTCAGTACGCGTGCTCTACCTCGCACCTTACCGGCCTGGTTTGGCAACCCTGACCATGTTGGATATGAAGTACTCCAAGTGGTTCAAGTTCGTGTGGCCCATCGGTGTTCACGTTGGTGTTCGGCGGTATCCCTCCTGTGCGCGCAGGTCATGCTCGCATAATGCCGCAAACATACTCTTATGAAGAAGGCTCCCCGCGGGGAGCGCTTCTTCATGTCTGCGCCGGCTGTGCGATCGATGGATCGTCGGGGCAAGTCGCGCTGCCGCAACAGACCCGTCATCATTTGCTTGAGTTGCGCGGTCGCTTGTCGATCAAGCAAAGGTGATGTCGACGCTTCAGATTCCATTCGCGCGAGCAGGCGATTAAGCCAGGGCACGTTATTTTGTATCGGACGGTTTCTAATCGCGGTTCGATGCCAGAAGAACAGCGCCATGGTGCCCGGGCCGGAATGCGCACCGATGACGGGGTCGACATCAGTTGATGCGGATGTCTTCGACGCCGAAACGTTCGCGGATCTTCTTCTCGAGCCATTTCGCATCATCGATGCAATCGCCATGGGTGATGAAGACCGTTTGCTCGGCGATCGGCGCCGTGCCGGTGCGCTCCCCGTATGTGGTCGAGCAATGCGGACAGCGACTTTTTTGCGTCCGCGCACCTTTTCCAAGGGGACAAGGTGCCCATCGTCGTCGACGCATGACCGGCTTGATGTTGAGCATCGTGCCGGCCCAGGCGCTCGCTTCGAGACGCGGCCGCCGCGCCACAAGAACATGAGGTCGTCCACCGTGAACCAGTGGGCCAGATGCAGCTTGTTCGCCTCCCGTCCAATCGCGCACTTCCTCGATGCCCTCGCCTTGCTGGCGCGCTGGCATGCGTGCCACACGAGCAGACCTTTGCCGCCCGGAGGCGGAAAGCGTGTCGACCGTTGCAGCTTGCGCTGCGGGTACTCCGCAATTGCTTTGCGAGGAGCTCGGTGGATTCATAGGGTGCCCGAGAGACCACTGGAAAAGCCCAGGTATAGGATGTCCCCTGCCTTGATCGAGGCAAGCTGCGGAACAGCGTCTCGGTATCGGCGAGGTTGGGAAGCGAGGTGCGGAACACCTTTCCCGCGCATCATTGTGTAGAACTGCGAAAAGGTCGGTTTTCCGGCCTTTGAGATAGCTGCGATACACATGTCGTCGCCATCGGCCATGAACGAGAGCGGCAGCACGTGCAGCTCGTAGCGGTCGATGGTTTCCTCGGTGAGGTTGCAGCAAAGAGTCGGTCACTATCTCGAAGCTTCCGGTTCATGGTCGTGCCTTTCCTAGCAGGTTGCCCGTCTGCGGGGGTGAGACGTCGCAAAACCCTTTGGATTCGATGCGGCGCATACGGCGCAACGCCCCGTATTCAGCTTTACGTAACCACACCAGTATAACCTTCCGAAAACCATATCGCTGCGCTACCGCAACGAACGGTACCGCGTTTTCTCTGAGTGCTTTTTTCGGAATGTGGCCTGCGCGCGTTTCGTTTTCGTGGATTTCCTATATACTAATCGGGTTTATAAGCAGGACGGCATGCGCCGTCTGGGCATAGTTAGGCAAAAGGAAGGCGCGATCTCGTGGCGAACACGTACAAGAACACCATGAATCTCCCGCCAGACGGATTTCCCGATGCGAGGCAACCTGCCGGCATCCGAGCCGAAAAGGCTTGAGAAGTGGGAGCAGGAGCACATCTACGAACAGGTTCTCGAGAAGAACAAGGACGGCAAGCCGCTTCGTCCTGCACGATGGCCCGCCTTATGCCAACGGCCCCATCCACATCGGCCACGCCTTCAACAAGGTGCTGAAGGACTTCGTGAACAAAAGCCATGCCCAGCGCGGGTACTTCACCCCGTATGTGCCGGGTTGGGACTGCCACGGCCAGCCTATCGAGCATATGGTCGAGGTCACCTTGGGCCCTGATAAGATGAAGGAAACGCCGCAGCCCGAGCTGCGCCGTCTGCCGCGAGTGGGCGACCAAATACGTCGGTATCCAGCGCGATGGCTTCAAGCGCCTGGGCGTCAACGCCGACTGGGATCACCCGTATCTGACCTATATCCCGAACTACGAGGCCGGCAACGTGGAAATCTTCCGCGATATGTACCTGAAAGGGCCAGGTGTATCCGCGGCCGCAAGCCCATCCACTGGTGCAAAACTGCCATACGGCTCTTGCCGAGGCCGAAATCGAATACTCCGACGAGGTTTCCCCTCCGTTTACGTGAAGTTCAAGCTTGACGCCATGCCCGGCATCTTCGAGGCCGCCGGCGCCACCGGCGATGCGTACGTGCTCATTTGGACCACCACGCCGTGGACCCTTCCGGCCAACGCCGCTGTGTGCCTGATGCCCGACGCCGATTACGTCATGGTCCAGGTCGACGGCAGCAACGTCATCTTCGCCAAGGAGCTTGTCGAGGAAGTCGCCGAAATCGCCGGTTGGGAGGATTACTCCCCTGGTGTGCGGCCAGGACGGCCAGCCTGTCGTGCTCAAGGGCAAGGGAGCTGTGCGGCCTTTTACCTATACTTGCCCCATCCGCCAGGACCTTAAAGGCAAGATCATCTACGGCGACCATGTAACGCAACGCTCGACTCCGGTACCGGCTGCGTTCATACCGCCCCGGGCCATGGCCAGGACGACTACCTGGTCGGCCTTGAGTTCGATCTTCCGATCCTCATGCCTGTCGACGATAATGGCGTGCTCACCGAGGATGCCGGCCCGTTCGCGGGTTTCGATACCGACGACGCCAACCCCGTCATCATCGATTGGCTGCGCGAGCAGGGGACGCTCGTGGCTGCGCGCAAAGATCAGCCACAGCTATCCGCATTGCTGGCGTTGCCATCAGCCGGTCATCTTCCGCGCGACCGATCAATGGTTCGTTTCCATGGAGGAGAACGGCCTGCGCGGCAAGGCCATGGACGCCATCGACGCGATGTGACCTTCTATCCCGGCTGGGCCGTCAACCGCATCGGCTCCATGGTGTCGGACCGTCCCGACTGGTGCATTTCGCGTCAGCGCAGCTGGGGCGTGCCCATTCCCGTGTTCAAGTGCGCCAAGTGCGGCGAGACCGTGGCCAACGAGGCAAACGTTCGATGCCGTCATCAAGCTGTTCTACGAAGAGGGCGCCGACGCCTGGTTCACCAAGAAGCCCAGCGAGTATCTGCCGCGGCACGCACTGCGAAAAGTGCGGCTGCACCGAGCTTGTCCCTGAGAAGGACATCCTCGACGTGTGGTGGGAATCCGGCGTCACGCATACCAGCGTGCTCAAGCACCGCGCAGACGAGGGCCTGACGTTCCCGGCCGATATGTACCTGGAAGGCTCCGACCAGCACCGCGGTTGGTTCCAGTCCAGCCTGCTCACCAGCGTGGGCGCATATGGCTGCGCACCGTATAAGAACATCCTGTCCTGCGGCTTCACCGTCGACGAGCAGGGGTCGCAAGATGTCCAAGTCCCTGGGCAACGGCGTCGACCCGGCCGATGTCACCAGCAAATGGGGCGCCGATGTCTTGCGCCTGTGGGTCGCATCCGCCGATTACGCGCAGGACGTGTCCATCTCCGACAACATCTTGAAGCAGGTCTCCGACGCGTATCGCCGTTTCCGCAACACGTTCCGCTTCCTGCTGGGCAACCTGTCCGACTTTGACGATCAGGCGAACGCGGTTTCCAACTGGGACGACCTCGAGCCCATCGACCAGTACATGATGGCCAAGACCGCCCAGCTGCTCTTCCGACGTCGAGCAGGCCTACGACAGTTTCAAGTTCAACGGCGTCTACCGTGCCGTCTACGACTTCGTCAACGACCTGTCCAGCGTGTACATGGACGTCACGAAGGACCGCCTGTACTCCGAGTCGCCCGGACAGCCCGCGCCGTCGTGCCGTGCAGACGGTGCTGTTCAACATCCTGGAAGTGCTCGTGCGCGTGCTTTCGCCCATCCTGTCGTTCACGGCCGATGAGGTGTGGGAGTGCTATCCCGAGGCCATGCGCAACCGCGAAGGCCGCGTGTGCAACGTGCAGCTGGCCGGCTGGCCGCACCGCTCCGACTTCGTGCCCGCGCTTCCCGGCAAGGCTGCCGAGGACAAGGTGCTCGCCGCATTCGGCGGCGCCCCCGAGGTGCGCGACGTGGTCACCAAGGCGCTTGAGGACGCTCGCGGCGCCAAGGTCATCAACAAGAGCCAGGAAGCCATCGTTTCGGTTACCGCCCGCAGGCAACCCTCGATGCGCTTTCCGCCTTCGATGCCTCCGTGTTCGAGGAGCTGTTCATCGTGTCCGGCGTGACGTTCGCCGCAGGCGACGAGCTTTGCATGCGAGGTCAAGCCCGCCGAGGGCGACAAGTGCCCGCGTTGCTGGAACTATCGCGAGCTCGGCGGCAACGCCAACCACGCGGATGTATGCCAGCGTTGCGGCGACGCCCTTGACGCCATCGGCTTCACCGAGGAGTAAACGGTTTGACCCAGCATGAACCTATGAACATCGCTGGAAGCGAAGGGGGGCCGACGCGGTATGCGCCGGCCCCGTGCCTTCGGTGCGCTCCCCAGGCGCTTCGCTTGGGGGCCATGGGCGTTTTGGCCCTGTGCTGGATCGCCCTGGACCAGGCGGTCAAGTTCCGCTTGAACGCCCATGCGGCGGGCAGCGTCCTTTCCGGTCCCATTGCCGGTTTGTTCAGGCTCCACCTTGTGCATCAACACCGGCGGTGCCTGGAGCATGTTTTCCGGCGCCACGGCCGCTTTGGGCGTGTTCTCCATCGTCATGTGCGCGGCGCTTGCGGCGTTCGCGGTGCACGAGCGCGCCCGCATCAGCTGGCCTGAGCTCATCGGGCTAGGGGCTTGTTATCGGCGGCGGTATAGGCAACGCCATCGATCGTTCGCCTTAGGCTACGTGGTGGACTTCATCGACCTCAGCTTCATGGATTTCCCTGTGTTCAACATCGCCGATATCGGTGTGACCTGCGGTCTTGCTTTGTTTTCGATCGGATGGGTCGTTCGCGAACGACATCATGAGGAGGTGCGCTAGATGGGCGCGTTGAAAAGCTACCGCCTGCGCCGAAGATGCCGGTTCGCGTATCGATGCCGTGCTGGCCGCACACGGGCTGTATCCCAGCCGTAGCGCGGCTGCGCGCGCGGTGGACGACGGCGCAGTATACGTCAACGGCTCCACCGTGGCGAAAAAAGCATACGCTGTGCGCGGGCGATAAGCAGTGGTTTACGAGGTGCCGGACGCCCCCCGAACAGGGGCCCTGTGCAAGGCCAGGCCATCCCGCTCGATATCCGCTACGAGGACGACGACATGCTCGTCATCTCCAAGCAGGCGGGGCTTGTGTGCCATCCCTCAATTGATCACTCCGACGGCACGCTGGTGAACGCCCTCATCTACCACTGCGGCGCCGAGAACCTGTGCAACGTGCAGGGCGAAAGCGATCCTGGCCCGGCATCGTGCATCGCCTCGACCGCGACACAACGGGCCTTATGCTGGCCGCTAAAAACGATGCCGCCGGCTTTGGCGCTTATGGCCGATATCCGCGATCGTGCGGTCGATCGACGTTATCTTGCCTTGGTGCACGGTGTCATCCCGCACGATACCGGCATGATCGACGCGCCCATCGCGCGCGTTCGCTCAACGAGCGCACGCGCATGGCGGTTCGCGATCGCCCTCGGCGCGCGATGCGCTCACCACCTTCCGGGTGCTCGAGCGCTTCGAGCACGGGGGGCGCGACGACGGCTACACGCTCATCGACTGCAAGCTGTACACGGGCAGAACCCATCAGATCCGTGTTCATATGCAGTACGCGAAGCATCCGTTGGTGGGCGATCCGGTGTACAACTCGGTGCGCCCAAGGACGCCGATGCGAACTTTGGGCTGGATCGGCAGTTCCTGCATTCCTTCCAGGTGGGTTTCACCCAGCCCATGACGGGCGAGGGACCTCTTCTTTGCCGATAACCTTTACCGATGACCTTGCTGCCGTGCTTGATCAGCTGGCACCACGCAGCCTCGGCCGTACCGAAGCGGGTAGGGAAGTGTTCGAGTTGCTGGCAGACTCGCCGCACCCCACGGCGCCGGTACACCATCTGGAGGATTTCGGAGTTCTATAGCATTTTGGTAGCGTGTTTGCGTGCAAAACACGTTGCATCGGGCGGCTTTGCAACAGCCGCCTTCTTGTTTCGCAGTTGAAGTTTGGAGACGGTTGCTATGACGGCATATGAGGCCACGCGTATCGGCGTGCTGCTCGCGAACACGGGCACGCCGAAAAAGCCCCGAACCGCGCGACGTGCGCAGGTATCTGGGAAGGTTTTGATGGACGAGCGCATACGTCCTATGGCCAAGGCGCCATGGTGGTTGATTCTGCACCTGTTCATCGCTTCCCACGCGTTCGGTGAAGTCCGGGGAGGAAATACGGGAAGATCTGGACCGAAAGCCGGGTTCTTCGACGTGGAGCACGCCAAGCTTCGAATCTGCTGGAACAACTGCTGCAGGGCGATGGCATGGATGTGCGGGTGCAGGTGGGGCAGAGCTATGGCGAGGATTCCATTCAAGCGGCCCTTGCCGCCCTTCGTGAGCAAGGATGCACGCAGGTGGTGGTGCTTCCCTTGTATCCGCAAAGCGCCCATTCGACCACGTTGAGCGTCAAGGACGGCGTTGCGGCGGCTATGACCGAGCTGTCATGGCAGGCGCCGGTGGCGTTCGTGGATTCTTATGGTATGGACAGCGCCTATATCGATGCGATCGCCGAAACCGTTTCGGCTGCGGGTTTCAACGCGCAGGCGGGCGATAGGCTGCTGTTCAACTACCACTCCATTCCGATGAAAGATATCGAACAGGGTGATACCTACGAGCCTCAGACCGGCGCAACCGCTTTGGCGGTGGCGGGTCGCCTTCGTCTTGACCGAACGCAGTGGACCATCGGCTACAACTGCCGGTTCGACAAAAGCCGCGAATGGCTGCAGCCGTTTACCTGAGGCGTTCTCAAACGGTGGGCACAGGCGCGAGATGGCCGTGTCTTCATGGTTTTGCCCGAATTTCGCGGTGGATTGCCTTTGAAACCCTTTTTATGATATCGATTATTTTAATTGGTGCCTTGGTATCGACAGGCCGTCGAGGAAGCCGGCCGACCGTACGAAGGCAGCGGAGTTCGCTGCTATGTTCCGTGCCTCAACGGCACGCCGATGCATGCTTCGGTGCTTGCCCATGTGCTTGCGCCGTATCTTACCGGGGAGGATCATCATGAGTAGCGAGGCTGCAAAACCTCAGAAAACGGTGCTGCTGGGCGTAACCGGCGGCATTGCCGCATATAAATCCTGCGAGATCGTCCGCGGCCTTCAGAAGGCCGGCGTGCGTGTGGAAGGTATGCATGACCGAGCATGCCACGCATTTCGTCGATCCCCGTCACGTTCCGATCGCTTTACCCACGAGAAGGTGGCGGTCGACCTGTTCGACGACCCTACCGATCCCATTCATCACATCTCGCTTGCTGAGGGAGGCCGATGCCTTCGTCGTCGCGCCTTGCACGGCCAACGTCCTGGCTAAGCCCAACGGCATCGCCGACGATCTGCTCACCACCACGGCCCTGGCGTGTACCCGCGCCGCTCGTGTTGGCGCCGGCCATGAACGTGCACATACGAGGCAGCTGCCCCGCGCTACAACATCGGCAAGCTCGGCATTCGTCGTCGCCGATGAGGATATCCTGTGGCGATGGGGACGCGGCCGTTTTGGCGGAACGCGCACGCTCGAGGTTCTTGGCGTGAAGCAAGACCTGGCCAACGCCGTCATGATCACCGCCGGTCCCACTGTCGAGCCCATCGATCCGGTGCATATCTCCAACCGTTCCAGCGGCAAGACGGGGTACGCCATCGCGCGCGCTGCCCGTCGCCGTGGCGCCGATGTGACGCTGATCACCGCCGGTTTCCATTCCGCCCCCTCGGACGTCCACGTGGTGCACGTGAACACCGCGCTCGAGATGCTGCAGGCTTGCGAAGAGGCGTTCCCTTCCGCCGATATCGCGTTGTTCTCCGCAGCCGTCGCCGATATGCGTCCGGCGCTGGCGGACCATAAAAAGAAGCGCGGCCGATGCCGGCACCATCACATTGGTCGAGAACCCGGATATCCTTGCCGGCGCCGTGTTCGCTGCCGAACTGATAACGTCATCGCTAACGCCCAGGCGAAGCTTGTGAAAAAGAACGCCGATGTCATCGTCGCCAATCGTGGGGCGTGGGGCTTTCGGCACCGACGGATGACAACGTGTGCTTCGTGGACGCCGACGAGATCGACGAGACGCCCAGCATGGGACAAGCTGGCGGACGTGATTCTCGACCATGCGTTGGAGTATCTGCGCTGGGTCGCTGAGCGAAGATGCCGCGTGCGGGCGAACTTTCATGATTCGCGAAAAAAAGTTTGAAATTTCACCCCTTGCACGCTTTCCTGGTTTTGGTATTATAAATGAGCTGCTTCGGACAGCAAATTTGAAAGTTCGGGTTGTGGCGCAGTTTGGTAGCGCACTTTGACTGGGGTCAAGGGGTCGCAGGTTCAAATCCTGTCAACCCGACCAGCTTACACAAGCGGGTCTCAAGATTACTTGAGACCCGCTTTTCTTTTAGCTCGACTGATTCGTCTTCTTATCTTGATTTTCTACCTTCTCCGTGCCTCAACCGTGACGTTTGCTGTTTTGAACACGCCGCATGTCGCAGCCTCGGCTTTCTCTTTGCGGGCATGACACGGGCGCATGGAGCCCGCCGAGGGCGCTATGGGGCAATCTCTGGGGGCGGCCTCACATTGTGGTACGGTCGCGTATGACGATATCGGCCTTTTTTCCGAGGTAATACCTAGATTCGGTTATACTGCGGAGGGGCAGTCACAGAGGTTAGGATACAGATGGGTAGCAAAACTTATCGCGCTTATCGTCGTTTCGACGTTATTGGCGTTACGCTTCCTGCCTGCGTATTCTCCAGCGCGAACGACCCTTCGAAGTCGACGGGCTGAAAACCCTTGTGATCGGCACCGATCCCCACCCGCCGTTCGTTTCCGACGATGCGGATGGCAATACCAGCGGTATCGATGTCGATATCCCCTTACCGAGGCGTTAGGCCGCATCGGGTATAAACCCGAATTCAAATACATCGCTTGGCAAAAAAAAATGAGTTGCTTGCCACAGGCGAACTCGATTGCGTCGCGGGCTGCTTCTCGATGACGGATCGCGAGGCCGATTATCGCTGGGCTGGTCCGTATATGAAAAAGCCGTCAAGTGGTTGCCGTGGAGCCTTCGAGCTCGATAGCCTCGTTGCCGATCTTGAGGGTAAAAGCATTGCCGTGCAATCCACTACCAAGCCGGAGGGGGCATCTTGCTTAACCACACACGAACCCCACATGCCGGAGGTGGTGAACGTGTTCAGCTTCTCCGACCGTTCGTGTTTGATCCCGCGTTATTGAAGGGCTCCGTTGACGCCATTGCGGCGCACGGAGACCTCTATATTGCAGTATGAGCAGGATTACGGTGACTGGACGTGCGCATCCCTAGATGAATCCTTATGATGTCGGTCTTGGCTGCGCGTTCGATCTAAACGACCATCGTGACATCGATGTTCAGCTTTCCGGGCGCGTTTGAGGACATGATCGAAGATGGCACCATGTATGAGATTCTCTCAGTACTTCGAGGATCCTTCGCCGTTTCTGCAGGTAGGCGATGTGCGTGGCTAAAAAATATCAACTAGGCGGACGTTTCTGGACAATCGCCATCGTCGTCGGCGTTATGGTGGCTTGTGTGAGCGGGATGTTCGGTTTTCGGTTCGGTGCTCAGGGGCTGCCCGACGCTCCGGCAATAATGATTGGTTTGCGAAATCGCAGAGCCTGACCTATGATTCTTTCAATGATTCCGTAGCTATGACAAGCCAGGTTCTTGCGCTTGGGCTTCTCCAGCTTGCTCATAGCATCTCTATGGTGGAGATGAGGTCGACCAAGCCGATCTTGAGCGTGCTGCACGGCTGCTTGGCGTTTCAAACGCGTTCGTTTTTGACCGTTGACGGCCAGCTGGTAAGCTCATATTCCAACAACAACGTCACATTCGACATGGTTCCGGCACGAGATTACAGCTGATGTAGCCCTTGATGTGGTGGATCATCCCCGTAAAGTCTACGGTACACGCATCGTTTTCGATGACGGGTCGTATATCCGACGTAGGTTGCGCGGCGCGCATCGACCAGGCGAGGCATCGTTGTTGCGGGCTACTATACTTCGGAGGCATTTTCCCATCGTTATATGCTTTCGTTGCAGAATATGCTGGCGGGTTACGATGTGCGGGGCAGCAACGATATCGTGGTGGAATCCGATGGCTCGGTTGTGGCAGCCAACATGGTTTCCGATCAGATGAGCAGGGGGATATCAAAGCAGTCCCGTTGATGCGAAGGTGGTCGAGGATATCAAAAGCCGCTGCCAGGGGTCGGTGAGACCACGCTGTTGATTTTCAGGGTCGAAACCTATATCGCTTCCTCGACAAGGCTCGTGATTACTATGTTTTCACGTTCATGCCGGTTTCGTCTTGTTTGAGCGAAGTGGCGGGGCTCGTGTTGGTTTCCGTCGCGTTGTATTGCTTCGTGGTTGCCGTGTTCGCCTTCTCTCGGCGCAAATCCGAGCACGAGCACTTGCATCAGCTTGTGCTGCAAGAGCGCGAGTACGCCGATCGTCTTGCTATGTCGGCGCATCAGGCGCAAGCGCGAACAGGGCGAAAACCGAGTTTCTGCAGCGCATGAGCCATGACATCCGTACGCCCATAAACGGCATCCGCGGCATGGTGGAAATCGCTAATGCCTATGATGGAGATCTTGCCAAACAGCGCGAGTGTCGCCAGAAGATCTGGACGGCGTCGGGGATACTTTCCGAACTGGTCAACGAAGTTCTTGACATGAGCAAACTCGAAAGCGGCGAGGTGAAGCTGGACCTGCAGCCCACCAATCTTGTTGAAGTCGTCGAGGGGATTTGCCAGATCATGGAGCATCAAGCCGCGCAACTCGGTGTGACCATCAGCTGCGACCGAAGCGGCATATCCCATCCCGTGGTCATGGCGAGTTCGCTGCATCACAAACGCTTTGATCATGAATATCGCCAGTAATGCGGTGAAATACAACAAGCCGGGCGGTGCGGTATGCGTTACTTGCTCGGAGCATGCGCAAGAAGGCGGTGCGGCAACGTATAGGTTCGTCATCGCCGATACCGGCATCGGCATGAGCTCAGACTTCCAAAATCGAGTGTTCGACCCGTTTTCACGTGAGCAGCGAAAGGGATGCCGAGCATGTAACGGGTACGGGATTGGGAACCGTCATCGCCAAGCAGCTTGCCGGGCTCATGGATGGGGACCTCGTATAAGAGCCGCTTGGGCGAGGGCACGGTTTGCACCATCACGCTTGCCCTTTGACCATAGATTTCGAAGTTATCGTCAACGCTGAACGAGCACCATGCGCACGATCAGGCGAAGCTCGCCGGTATGAATATCCTTTGGCAGAGGACAACGACCTGAATCGTGAGATCGCTCTATTCATTCTTACCGAGGCGGGTGCGAAGGTGACGTGCGCGGATGATGGCTTCAAGGCGCTCGGCGCGTTCGAGCAGGCCGATGCCGGCACGTTCGACTTTCTGATTCTCATGGACATCATGATGCCCAATATGAACGGGTATGAGGCAACGCGTGCCATTCGTTCGCTTTCACGCGAGGATGCGCGCACCATCCCCATCGTGGCCATGAGCGCAAACGCCTTCACCGAGGATAAGGTTCGCTGCCGAGAAGCCGGTATGGACGGGCATCTGACGAAACCTATCGATTCGGATAAGCTCATCGACGCCCTTTGCGAAGATCATGGCGGCGAAGGAGGGGTAGGTAACGCGATAAGGGGTCGTTGTCGGCGCCTTATCGGTCGGATGCCCTCAGATATGCGCGTTGCTCAGCATGCATCCTGGAAGCAGGGGCTCGACTTACGTTTCTGTGAAAAGACGGCCCGGATCGCAGTTCGTCGTCGATTCTGCGATCCGGGCCGTTGTAGTTATCGGGAAGGTGCACGTTGCGCTATTCGGCGCCGGCGCGAAGCTGGCTTGCGGCCTTCCGAACGCTCGGCGGCAGTGTCGCGAATCACATGAGGCTGCTGTGCGTCTCCTTTTGCAACGCGGATCTTCAAGCACGCCGAAGACCAAAGCAACAAGCCGATAGCGGCGCATGCCATATAAGCTGCGCTCGTGCCGGCTACCGTCGCCTCGACGGTTGCGGCGCGCCCGCAAACCGCGTTCGGTGGTGACCGTGGTCATAAGCGTGACGATGATGGCGGTCCCCAGGCCGCCTGCAACCTGACGCCCGGTGTTGGCGATGGCGTTGCCATGGGCGATCTGGCTGTTCTCAAGCGCGTTGATGCCCCAGGTGTTCACCGGCATGTTCGCCAACGACTGACCTGCAGCCTGCGCGGCGCACAGCACCGCCACCATCACGATCGAGCAGCTTGCATCCATGCGCGAGAGAGCCCAAGCGCCACGGTCATGAGCGTCAAACCGCCCACGGAAATGGCTCGCGGGCCGAACTTGTCGAACACCACGCCCGGAGATGGGGCTGATAGGATGCCGACCGCGGCGGCGGGAAGCATCGCCATACCCGTTTGCAGCGCCGTCGCGCCCATCGCGGTCTGCAGCAAAATGGGCAGAATGGTGTTGGTGACCAGGCACGCCGCGTTGATAAGGGGTGACGACGATGGCGGCCACGGCGAAATCGCCTCGATTTCAGGCATCTCAGGTCGAGCAGCGGGTCCTCTAAGCGCAGCTGACGGCGAGCGAATGCAGCACCAGGCAGGCCACGCCCGCGATGATGCATCCGAGCACCACCGGGCTCGTCCAACCCATCGAAGATGCGCTGGAGAAGCCGTACAGCATGCCTCCGAACGCCACGGTGGAAAGCGCGATGGACGGCACATCGAGATGCGGTCGCTTCCCTTCCCCAACGTTATCGAGCAAGAACACGGCACAGGCAAGCGAAGCAAGGGCCAACGGCACGATGCAGCCCAGGCATGCGCGCCACCCGTACGCGTCGATGATGGCCCCGCCCACGACGGGCCCGATCGCGGGACCTGCCGACATCACGATGCCGGCCATGCCCATGGCGGTTCCGCGCTTCTCCACGGAACACGAGCATGGGAAACCACCGATACCAACGGAAGCAGCACGCCGGATGCGGCCGCTTGCAGCACGCGTCCGCAGATCAGCAGGAAAAACGTCGGGGCAACTGCGCAAAGCGCCGTTCCCGCGGCAAACGCCCCCGTTGCGGCGAAGAACAGCTGACGGGTGGTGAAACGGTCGATCGTCAAAAGGCTGAAACCGGCACCATGATGCCGCTGACCAGGGGATATATTGACATGATCCACTGCGCCGTGGAGGCATCGATGGCGAAGTCGGCCATGATGACGGGCAGGGCGGGGGACATGACGGTTTGATTGAGAAGCGCCAGGAAGGCGCCGAAGACCACGACACCCGTGATGCGCACACGGTGTGCAGCGGCGGAGCTTGCATTGTTCAAAAAGAAAATCCTCCAAAAAGCCGATATGATACGTGTTCGATATGCGCGGTTTTGCGCGCACGCATCATATGAGCATGGAGGTAAGGCTGCATGCGCCGAAGGCTGCGCAGCGGGCATGGCGCGCACAGCATGGAATCCGTGCGGCGGATGCGGTGGAATATGTCGGCAATCGATCGAAACATGACGGTGGGTTATCCTAACAAACCCCTCCTGTGCGTTCGGAGGTTTTCCCACTGTCATGGAATCGTCATCTATGCGCACTCCTCGGATTCGTGCGAAGGCGCGATGTTCCGACTTGCGGGGTTCGGGTTGCTGCGAATAGCGTGCATTCTGTACCCCAATATCTTCGGAATGAGGGATTGTTGTGCCCACCATATGCCGTCTACCGGTATTTTGTTGTCAAAACGGACCCATTTACCGAGCATACCGTCCGTCCTCAATGCTGCGAGCTGAAACTGCCGGTTGGATGGTAGGGCTATCCGTGCCCGACTTCGGGCACGTTCGGCTTTATGCGGCGGTACATGGTTCGCGGGGTCGGATTCGGCCTAGCAAAGGAAATGAAAGGGGGAGGCAGCGTGGCTCTCATCGGGTTTCTGATTCTGTTCCCGTTGCTCGTGGCCGGTGTGTTGCTGCTCGTGGGCAACGAGACGGCGCGACGCGTCATCGTGTGCTCTTCAGCGGTGATCATCGGATTCGGGTCGGTTTGGCTGGTTTTGGCCAACCTGGGCACGCCGTGGGTCGGGATCGAGTTCTCTTCAGGTGCGATCGACATCGCATGCACGCTGATCGGCTTGGTCATCGCCGCAGTGATCTTGTGCTTCGGCGTGAAGTATAAGAACGTGTTGGCATGCGTGCTTGCCGTTGTGCAAGTCGTGGGCTCTTTGGTGTTCGACGTGTTCGTCGCCCATGGCATGGAAGTGCAATATGGTCTGTACCTGGACAGCCTCACGCTCGTGACCACGTTCATCATCGGCGTCGTCGGCAGCGGCATCTGCATCTACGCCCTTGGCTACATGGAGGATTTCCAGGCTCACGAGCCCGCCGATGCTAAGGATCGCCGTCCGAGGTTCTTCGCCCTCATGTTCGTCTTCCTTGTCGGCCATGTTCCTCATCGTGTTCTCCAACAACATGGTGTGGCTGTTCACGGGCTGGGAGGTCACCACGGTGTGCTCGTTTTGCTCATCGGTTACACCAAAACGCCTGAGGCGATCAAGAACGCCTTCCGCCAGATCATCATGAATCTTGCCGGCGGCATTGCCTTTCTGGTGGCGCTGTTCGCCATCGCGCTGACCATGGGCACGCTCTCGCTCGTGGAGTTCATCGCCTCCGGCGTCATGGCTCCGGCGCTTGCCGCCCTGCCTGCGGTGGCGTTGGCGTTCGCCGGCATCACCAAGGCGGCTCAGATGCCGTTCCACACCTGGCTGCTCGGCGCTATGGTGGCACCTACCCCACCTCCGCGCTCCTGCATTCATCCACCATGGTCAAGGCCGGCGTGTTCTTGCTCATCAAGCTCTCGCCGATCTTCCTCGTCTGCCCCGTGGCGGTCATGACCATCCTCGTGGGCGGTCTGACCTTCCTGCTGTGCAGTTTTCATGGCCATCTCGCAAACCAACGCAAAGCGCGTGTTGGCGTACTCCACCATCGCCAACCTGGGTCTCATCGTGGCCTGCGCCGGTGTGGGCACTCCCGAGGCCGTGTGGGCGGCAACGTTCCTGGTGCTGTTCCATGCTGTGGCTAAAAGCCTCCTGTTCCTGTGCGTGGGCACCGCCGGAAACATCATATCGGCAGCCGCGACATCGAGGACATGGATCTCATGTTCGAGCGCATGCCACGTCTGGCCCGTTTCATGATGGCCGGCATCATGATCATGTTCGTGGCCCCCGTTCGGCATGCTTATCGCGAAGTGGGGGCACGCTCGTCAGCTTCGCCGGTACCGGCAATGTCGCCCATTATCCTCATCCCTGGGCTTCGGCTCTGCCGCCCACGTTCCTGTTCTGGGCCAAGTGGCTCGGCAAGCTCTCGGGCATCGCCGCCATCCCTGAACGTCGAGACCACCGTGCATCGCGGCGAGGTGGATCGCGCTCATGGTCATGGCCGTGCTGTCTATGCTGTGCTGCGTGGGTCTGCCGTCCTGTCCACGTTCCTGGTCGAGCCCTACATCTTCGACGTGTTCGGCGTGTGCTCCCAGGGTGTCAGCCAGGCAAACCTCTGGGTTGCCGCCTGCTTTCGGCCGTGGTGTTCGTGGTCCTGTTCGGCGGCCGGGTTCCAAGCAAGGTCAAGCAGGTTCCCGTCTACGAGCCGGCGTCAGCGAGAACCTCGCCAACCGCACGTTCCGCAACTCTTTGTCAGGGAGACCATGGCCTATCCCGCAACTGGTACATGGAGGGGCGTCTTCGGCGAGCAAGATCACTCCGGTGGGCGTCTGGGCCACCAGCATCATCATCGTCGTTGGGTTCTGCGCAGCTATCGCCACGCTGTGCGGGCTGCTCTAGGAAGGGAAGTGTCTCATGTATGTGATCCCCCATCATCGTGGGCACCATCGCCTTCGCCGTGCTCGCTCCGTGGTCGGCTGCCTGCTCGCCGGCCTTGACCGTAAGCTGTCCGCGCGTATGCAGGGCCGCGTCGGCCCGCCCATCCTGCAGCCCTACTATGACGTGCGCAAGCTTCTGGAGAAGGACCGCGCGGCGGTGAACAACCGTCGAGGGCACCTACATCACCTGCGCCCTCGTGTTCGCCATCCTGGCAGGCGGCATCTTCTTCGGCGGCGGCAACCTGCTGCTGTCCGTGTTCGTGCTCACGCTCTCCAGCCTGTTCTTCATCCTGGCGGCGTACTGCACCTGCAGCCCCTACTCCGAGGTCGGCGCAGCCCGTGAGGCGTTGCAGATCATGGCCGAAGAGCCCATGAGCCTGTTCATCGCCGTGGTGTTCTTCCTGGCCACGGGCTCGTTCGATGCCAGCGCGGTTTTTGACCTTGAGGTTCCGGCCATCGCCGTCACCTGGATCGCCTTCTTGGGCTTCCTGTTCATCCTCACCATCAAGATGCGCAAAAAGCCCCTTCGATCTGAGCTATTCGCACCACGCCCACCAGGAGCTCGTCAAGGGCGTCACCACCGAGATGAGCGGTCGCACGCTCGCGAAGGTGGAGGTCATGCACTGGTGCGAGAACGTCCTGGCGCTCGGGTGGATCGGCCTGTTCTTCGTGTGGGCAACCCCGTCTCCCTCGTCGTGGCCGCCATGGTCGCCGCTCTTGCCGCGTTCTTCCTGGAAATCCTCATCGACAACAACTTCGCCCGCGTGAAGTGGCAGCTCATGCTCAAGAGCGCCTGGGCGGTGGCCCCTGGTGGCCGGCGGCATCAACATCGCCGTCCTTATGTTCCTGTAAGGAGGTCGCAATGGCTTATTTCGCATCGAAATCGCCGTGGGTCATCCACTACGACGCATCAAGCTGCAACGGCTGCGACATCGAGGTTCTGGCGGCCCTGTGCCCCGGCTTCGACGCCGAGCGCTTCGGCGTGATCAACACCGGCAACCCCAAGCACGCTGACATCTTCCTGGTCACGGGTAGCGTCAACGAGCAGAACATCTCGGTCGTCAAGGAGATCTACGAGCAGATGCTCGAGCCGAAGGTGGTCGTGGCATGCGGCATCTGCGCATGCTCCGGCGGCATCTTCCACGATTGCTACAACGTTATCGGCGGCGTCGATCAGGCCATTCCGTCGACGTGTACGCTCCGGGCTGCGCCAGTGCGCCCCGAGGCCATCATCGATGCGGTCGTCGGGCCGTGGGCATTCTGGAGGAGAAGCGTGCCGCAATGAAAGAACAGGAAGGGAGGCGTAAATGCGCCATGGCAATACCCGCACAGTACCAGGAGATCTCGGTCGAGGCCTGCCCGCCCTGTCCGAGCGTATGCGAACGGAGGGCCACCGTTTCGTGCAGGTGCTCGCCGTCAACACCGAGGAGGCATCGACGTGCAGTACCTCGTTTATGAAAGACGGCGTGCTCGAGGTCTTCACCATCGGCGTGAAGCAGCGGACTGAGATCCCCATCCATCACCGACCTTCATCGCCGCGTTCGTGTTCGAGAACGAGATCCACGACCTGTTCGGCGTGAGCGTCCGCGACATCGCCATCGATTTCGGCGGCAACTTCTACGTGACGGCGCAGCCCAGCCCCATGACCATCATCTCGCCGGCTCAGAAGGCCGCCCGCGAAAACCAAGAAGGCGGCGGCAGCCAAGGCCAGGGCTGCGCCCGCCAGGCGGCTGCGGCCAACGCAAGCTTCGTCGTCCACCCCGACGCAAAGGGCAAGGTCTCCGGCGTGGCTCCTTCTGCCGATGTCGAGGACATCGAGCTGAAGATGGCCGGCGCCGACAGAAGATCGCCCGCGTCAAGGCCGCGCGCTCGCCGCGCGAAGGCCAAGCGCGCCGAGGCCGAAGCGCAGGCAGCCCGCCCGCAGGTTTACGATGAGGCGCTCGAGGCCAAACTTGCCGCCATGGACGACCCGGAGAAGGCCGCCAAAGGTGCGTGCGGCTATGGCCGCAGGCCAAGCTTTCGGGCATGGAGCCCGAAGGCCCAGGCTGTCCGCGGGGCGCTTGCCAACGAGGCGAAGATGGAAAGCCAGGGGCCACCGGCCGAGCCACGGCCCAACAGCAGGCCGAGCTCGACGCCAAGCTCGCCCAGCTCGATCCCGAAGGCCGCCAAGGTACGCGCCGCGCTCGATGCGCGCGCACGCCGAGAAACCGCTCGGGCCGAGCACGATGAGAAGGTCGCCGTGCTCGAGGGGCGTTTGAAGAACATGGATCCCGAGAGGCAGCCAAGGTGCGCGCCGCGTTCGAGGAGAAAGCAGCGCCAAGCGCAGAGGAAAACGGAAGGCTGGTGAATAGCATGGGAAAAGGCAACCGTCATCCCCTTCGGACCCGCAGCATCCGGTTTCTCCCGAGCCGCTTCATCTGGATCGTCGTCGAGGACGAGAAGGTCATCAGGCCATGCCCCAGATCGGCTTCGTGCATCGCGGCCTTGAAAGCTCGTGGAAACGCGCGACTACAACCAGTTCATCTATGTCGCCGAGCGCATCTGCGGCATCTGCGCCTTCCGGTCATTCCATGGGCTATGCTGAAACGGTTGAGCAGCTCATGGGCGTGGAGGGGTTCCCGACAGGGCGCCCGGCGCTGCGCGTCATGTGGCATGAACTCGCGTATCCACTCGCATGTCCCAATGGCTCCGGACTTGCAGCCGACGCCTTCGGCTTCGAGTCTGTTCATGCATTGCTGGCGCCTGCGCGAGCGCGGTTGCTCGACCTCTTCGAGAAGACCACCGGCGGTCGCGTTATCCTCTCCGTGGTCAAGGTCGGCGGTGTTGTGCGCGATGTCGACGATGCCATGTTCGCCTACATCAAGCAGGTCCTCGAGGGTCTGAAGGACGAGTATCGCCAGATCATGAACACGCTGCTCACCGATACCTCGGTGAAGAACCGTATGGTGGGCGTCGGCTACGTCAGCCACGACGACGCCGTCGCGCAAAAGCATGGTCGGCCCGTTCGGCCGCGCTTCAGGGCGTGAACTACGATGTGCGCATGCTCGGCAACGGCTGGTACGGCAAGCTTTCCGGTTCCAGCCCATCCTGTCCAACGACGGCGATTGCTATGCGCGCGTTCAGGTGCGCTGTCTGGAGGTGCTCCAGTCCATCGAGATCATCGAAGGTCATCTCCCGAATGCCCGCCGGCGATATTGAAGTGAAGGTCAAGGGCAATCCCGCCGATGGCGCCGAGGCCTGCAACGTGCTCGAGCAGCCTCGCGGCGGGGTGCTACTACTACGCCCGCGGCAACGCAGCAAAAGTTCTTGGGCGCATGCGCATGCGCACGCCAACCTCCCAGGCATCGCAGGCATGACCATCGCCCTGAAGGGCTGTGATCTGGCTGATGTGAACAACATCATCCTGACCATCGACCCTTGCATCAGCTGCACGGAAAGGTAGAGCGATGAGCGGATTCAAACTTGGAAAAATGACGTTCGGCTCGCTGTTCAAGCCCGAGACCGTGCTGTACCCTGTGGGTGAAACCAGGCCCCCGTGGGCTTGAAGGTCATGTGGAGGTCGACGAGTCCACCTGCATCTTGTGCAGCCTGTGCGTCAAGCGCTGCCCTTGCGGTGCTATCGAGGTTGACAAGAAGGCCCGTACCTGGGCCATCGACCACTTCCGCTGCGTCCAATGCGGCAGCTGCACCGCTATAGTGCCCCAAGGGCAGCCTTATCATGCTGCCCACCTACGAAAGACCGTCTCGCGGCAAAAGCGCGTGCACACCTTCAGCATCCCCGAGCGGCCCCAAAGCCGCCCCTAAACGTGAAGATGCCGGTGAATAGGTAGCCCAACCGTAACCTTTCGATGCTCGGTAGGTTAGTATAATCGCATTCGAAACTTGCGCGGGGCGCTTTCGGGCGCCGTCTTACGTTGCAGGCCACGGGGGTAGGGAACACATGTCATCTCAGAAAAGCGAAGCAGTCACTAACCGCATCTTCACCATTCCCAACGTTATATCCTTCATCAGGTTGTGCATGGTGCCGGTGTACATGGTGCTGTTGCTCAACGGCTACGATCTGCTCGCCACGTTCATGTTCGCGCTGGCGGCTGGCACCGGTTGGATCGACGGCCAGCTTGCGCGGCGGCACAGCTGTGTCGAAGCTCGGACAGCTGCTCGACCCTGCGGTTGACAGGATCCTCATGAGCTGCGGCGTCATCGGGCTTATGCTCGTGGGCCGTTTGCCTATCTGGATCGTCGTCGTCGTTTTGGGGCGCGATCTGATGCTCCTTGTCGGGGAGCGTATCTGCTGAAGCGCTATCACGAGCGCGCGTCGCCGTCATCTATCCCGGCAAGGTGGCCACCACGTTTTTGTTCGTCGGGTTCGCGGGCTTGTTGCTGAACATGCCCCTCATCGGCGGGGCTTGGCTGGTTTGAAGCATCCTGGTTGCCGGGCTTTGGTTCCGAGGCATGCTCTTGGGGCATTTGGTTCGTGTACGCCGGCTTGCTGATTGGCCTGTTCACCACGCTGTACTATGTGTTGGCCGGGTACCGCAAGATGCAGAAGGCTCGGCGGCGAAGCGAAAGGGGCGAGTAAGGTGAGTGCTCCGCAGCATAGCAGGTCTTCGCGAGGGGTGCTTCCGCGTCCTGGCTCGCAAACGCGTTCGGTGATTACGCTCACGTAAACACTGGAAGGCCCAGGAGCAGCGACGGATCTCCTCGACATGCGGCCGCGCATTCCTCCTCCGGCGGATCTTATCAACATGCATCCGGCAGCTCCTGCGCGGGTGCGGGTTCGCCTCGTGCGCCAAGACAAGGGGAATAGAACGTCATCGACGGCCCGAACCGCCCAGCGGTCGGGTCGTCGCATGCATTCTGCGGGGACCGAACGTTCGGGCGTGCAGCCAAATCTGTGGACCAAGCAGCAGCGCACCTCTTCGCGTCCTTCCGGTGCTCGCGATCGCGGGCAAGCGCGTTCTGGCGGCGGGTCCGCCATTGCATCAGTTGCCGGGAGCGTGCTTTCCTTGCTATTCGGGGTTCTTACCACCCTTGTCCGCGCCATCGGGCGCGTGGCGCCTTGCTTGCTTCGCGCCTGGTTCAAGCTTGTGCGGAAGAGCAGGCCCGCGCTTATCGTGTCGGTGTGCGCTATCGCGCTCGTCGTCGTTTGCGCCGTCGATGGGGTTTCCCATGCTGGTCGTGCGTACTCCGGCGTCAAGGTCGGCGATATCGACGTGTCCGGGCTGAGCGCCCAGGAGATCGAGCAAGCGCTCGACCAAGCCTACGCGCAGCCGCTTCAGCAGGTTAGCGCCACGGTGTTCGCTTCCGACGAGGCGGCGCAGCAAACCGACGAGGCCGCTGCGGCGCAAAACCAGCAGGATGCGGCGCTTGCCGAGCAGGTGGCGGTGGACGAGGCCATGGCTTCGAAGCAGGCGTGGCAGACCACCGGCGCGGAGTTGGGGGCGTCGCTGGATTCCGGCCAGCTTGCCCAGCAGGCGCTTGCTGTGGGGCGCTCCGACGGCGGCGTGCTCGCGCGCGTGGGCGCGGGTTTGTTCGGTAAACGCATCGAAGTGGAACCTTCCTTCGATGAAGGGGCGCTCGAGGACTTTGCTTCCGGGCATCGATGCGGCCATCGGGCAGGCGCGCGTGGACTACGATGTGAAGGTTTCCGGCGGCGTGGCCTATGTGGTGCAAAGGTAATGACGGCTGGGAGGTCAACCGGCAAACGCTGGCAGGTCTTCTTGGCGATGCGATGCTCGGCTTCTCCGATGGGCGAATCATCGCGCATACCGAGTACACCCCGTGCGCATATCATCCGAAGCCGCTGCTCAGCTGGCTCAGGACGTCACTTCGGCGCTTGCCGGGGGCGCACGTTTCCAGTTTGGCGGTCGCCCATGGCAGGCAACCGCCTCCGAAGTCGGCGCCTGGGTATCCACGTGCGTGGAGCGGGCGGGGGGATGGCTGGCGTTTGCGCCCCTATATCGACCAACAGCTTTCCAAGTCGGCCATGGCATCGGGCATCCGTCAGGCTGAGGGGCGATTCGCTCTCAGGCGTCGGTTTCGAGACCGATGGGTCCGGCCAGGTGAGCGTCACCACCGACGGGCAAGGCAAGCTCCCCCGATGTGTCGGATGCCGCAGAAGCGTTGTCATCTGCGTTGTTCGGGCAAGGGGGCAGCGTTGCCCCGGCGCAACAGGCTCCCCGTGATCGAGGTGGATGCCGAAGATATGCCTCAGCGTCTCACCTTCCAAAGGCCGTCGATAAAGGCGTGGTCGGTCCCATCGGCACCTTCACCACCACCTATACCACGGGCCAAGGCACCGAGAACCGCAACCACAATATCGAGCTGGTCTCCCAGATACTCGACAACTCCATCTGCAAAATCCGGCGAGACGTGGTCGTACAACGGGACTACGGGGATTGCAACGAGGAGAAGGGGTTCTTAGGAGCGGGCGCCATCATCGATGGCGAGTACACCGGTCGGTGGGCGGCGGCATCTGCCAGGTTGCCACTACGGTGTTCGATGCGGTGTACGAGTCCGGTCTTCCGATCGTCGAGCGCCACAATCATTCGCTCTACATCGCCAGCTATCCGGCCGGACGCGATGCGGCCGTCTCGTACGAACTTGACCTTGTGTGGCGAAACGACACCTCCAGCGATGTTTTGGTAAAGGTTTCCACCCAAAGTCGGGTCGGTAACCGCTACACTGTATGGAGTCGATCCGGCTATCAGGTAACCACCAGAAACCGGTCAATGGGGAGGCGGGCAAGAAGTATTCGACCACCACCAAAGTGGATGATACCCTTGCGCCGGGCACCAGCTACGTGAAAACGCGCGGCACCGACGGTTCGACCATCGAGGTGACGCGTACGGTCAGAGACGTGAACGGAAACATCGTGCGCCAAGACCTGTTCGCCAGCGTGTACGATCCCATCAACGAGGTTATCTTGAAGGGTCGGATCGAAGCTGGCGGGTTACTTCATATTTAAGCGGCGATACGCGCCCGCACACGCCAGGCGCCGCGCACAAAAAAAAGGTAAGAAGGTGTACTTCCAGCCGGAAATCGAAACGATGTCACGTGAGGAGCTGCGCGATCTGCAGCTCGAGCGCATGAAAGTGGTGCGTGAAGTACGCGTATGACAACGTCCTTTCTATCAAAAGAGCTTCAAGGACGTCGGCGTCGAACCGTGCGATCTGAAAACGCTCGAGGACATCACAAGTTCCCGTTTATCCTTAAGCAGGACATGCGCGACAACTACCCCTGACGGCCTGTTCGCCGTGCCGCGCTCAAGGTGGCCGACTGCATGCCTCTTCCGGCACCACCGGTCAGGCAGCGGTCGTCGGTTCCACGAAAACGACCTGAAGCATTGGGGCGAGTGCTTTGCGCGCGGTCTTGCCATCTGCGATTGCGATGAAAACGCCACCATGCAGATCGCCTACGGCTACGGTTTGTTCACCGGCGGCCTGGGTGCCCATAGGGGCGGCGAGACAGCCGGTTGCGCCGTCATTCCCATTTCCTCAGGCAACACCAAGCGTCAAATCCAGATGCTCAAGGATATGCAGGTCGATGTGCTGGCGTGCACGCCGTCCTACGCCCTGCATATCGCCGATACCGCCATCGAGATGGGCATCAACCCTGCAACCGATTTGAAGGTTCGCGCCGGCATCTTCGGCGCCGAGCCCTGCAGCCAAGGCATGCGCGACGAGATCGCCGAAAGCTGGGCGTGCAGTACTGCGACGTGTACGGCCTGTCCGGGTCATGGGCCCGGCGTGGCCTTCGAGTGCAAGGAGATGAGCGGCCTGCACCTGGCCGAGGACCACTTCTTCGCCGAGATCGTCGACCCCAGACCCTGCAACCGGTGCCTGATGGCGAATACGGCGAACTGGTGTTCACCACGCTCACGCGCGAGTGCTGCCCGCTCGTGCGCTACCGCACCCGCGACATCACCCGCATCATCTCCGAGCCCTGCGCCTGCGGCATGTGCGCATCGCAAGATCGACCGCATCATCGGCCGTTCCGACGACATGCTCATCCTGCGCGGCGTGAACGTGTTCCCCGTCCCAGATCGAGCAGGTGCTCACCGGCTTCCCGAGATCGCCACGCAGTACCAGATCATCCTCACCACGCGCGGACCGCTCGACCACGTCGAGCTGCGCGTCAGACCATGCCCGAGTTCCCGTTCGACGAGATCCGCAAGCTCGAAACGCTCAAGAAGCGTCTGGCCGCCGAGCTCAAGGGCAACCTGCAGATCGCCGTGGACATCAAGCTCGTCGAACCCAAGTCCATCGAGCGTAGCGAGAGCAAAACAAAAGCGCATCATCGACCTGCGAAAAAGGAGTAAAGGCTATGATTTCCCAGCTCACCGTTTTTTTGGAGAACGAAAAGGGCCGTCTGGCCGCAGCTACCCGATGCGGTCGCGGATGCCGGCGTCAACATGCACGCGCGCTGTATCTGGCCGATACCGAGGATTTCGGTGTGGCCCGTATGCTGTGCGATACGCCGAATAAAGCCGCCGAAAGCTGACGCTTGCCGGTTGGCGAGCCGCCGTCACGCCGGTCATGGCCGTTCGCGTCCCGGATGTTCCGGGCGGTTTTGGCCTCGCTGCTCGAGTTCTTGGACGAGAGTGCGACGTCAACGTGGGCTATGGTTACTGCATGTCGGTCGAGGGGCGGGCATGCCATCGACATGTGAAGGTATCTGGAGACGAAATCGAGCGCAAGCTCGCCGATGCCAACTTCGCGCCCGTTTCCGCGGAGGATGTGTACATTGTCGACCCAGCTTTACGTTGCATAGTGGGCTGAGCAAGCACGCACGCGCCATCGCGTGCGTGCTTTCGTGCGGCCCCTTTGCCGGCGGCGTCGGCAATGCGTACGCCGATATTGCGCAAAGCGGACATCGTCATGGAAAAACGGTTGATGCTCGCGGCTTGGCCGTCGCGCAGTGCCCGAACATCGACGCCGAACGCGCGATCGTGGTGGATACAACGGCACCGTGTATTTCGAGCGTAACGCCGATGATGCCGCATGCATCGCCTCGGTCACGAAGATCATGACGGGCGTGGTGGCGCTCGACGCCGTCGCCTCCGGCCTGACGTCGTTGGATTCCACTATCACCGTTTCGGCTGATGCTGCTGCGGTGGGCGAGTCCTCCGCCGGCTTGCAGGAACCATGACGCTGAAAACCATTACGCTGTTGGTGCCGTCGGGAAACGATGCCGCCATCGCCATCGCCGAATCGGTGGGCGCGGCCCTGCGGTCGAGCGGCACCGCATCGGGCGATTCCGATGTGAAGGCGTTCGTTGCGCAGATGAACGCCACTGCGCAAAACTCGGTTGCACGAACACGGTTTACGAGAACCCGCATGGCCTCGACTTCGACCAATACGGTGGCAACGCCTGCATTCCCTGCTGCCGACCAGGCGAAAGTGGTTGCCTATGCCATGACCAACCAGACGTTCCGCTCGGTGGTCGGCGGCGGGTCAACCACTATCACGGTGAAGCGAGGCGGGTCCTCTGCCGATGTGTTCCTTGAAACCGACGGTTTCTTCGATATCAACGATACCATCGGCGTTAAGACGGGCTACACCGAGAAGGCCGGCGCTTCGTTCGCGCCGTCAGCAAAGACGGGCAGGAGCTGTACGCCATCGTATTGGGATCGACGTCCGGAAAGCCAGCGCTTTTTCGATGCGGACGAGCTGGTAAGTGGGTATTTTGAACACCGTAGAAGTCCTATCAGCTTGCCAATTTGCGACCAGAACGCAGATGGACGGCGCTTCCGTGCCCTTGGTGGCTCAAGTGGCGCATGATGACTGGATAGACCGTACAGTGCCCGCAACGTTCTCCGATCCGCAATGCGCCGTGGAAGTCTTCCCGGCGAACGGCAACGATTAGTGACCACCGTGGAGTTCAACGAGCTGCACGGCTCGGTGAAGGGGTCAGGTCGTTGGAACCGTCACGTTCAAGCAGCGCAACCAGGTCATCGCGACACAGACTTGGTGGCCTGCAAGGATGTTGCCCGCGCCGAACTTCTTCGAGCATCGGCATCGCCTTTGACAGGTTTATGCGCGTTTCTCAGGCGAGGACAAAACGGCAACCTCGCAGCTTTTGAACACCACGCCGCTCATCGTGGACCGGAAAACCGCGTCGACGCAATAGCGGCATGTAGGAAAAGGCATCATGGCCAATGTATGCCCGGTATGCAACAACCCGGTAGGTCCCGAGGATTCGGCCTGCCCACACTGCGGCCAAGCTGCAGGGTTCCACACGGCGTTCCGCACCGCTGCAGTTCGGTGAACCAGCTGGTCGCTGCCGCGAAGACCAAGCCGGCCGTGCTTCACGTGGTACGCGGGCCCCAAACCGGCGTGTCGTTCAAGCTGGGGATCAAAAGCTCAATCGGACGCAGTCCTGTTACATCTTCGCCAACGGTATGACCGTCTCCCGCACGCACGCGTCCGTCGAGCCAGTGGATTTCGGGCTACGAGATCTCCGATGAGGCATCGTTTAACGGGGTATGGGTAAACAACAACAGCATCGACGACCTTCTGGCTGACCGGCGACGTCGTTAAATCGGCGCGTTCTGCCTGGTGTACAAAAGAAAAGAGCGCGGCCAACGCCGCGGGAGTCGCGGTTTGGACTCGCGCGTTCGCGCGTTTTTCTGAACAGAGCGACATGGAACTGTTATCAGGAAACGAGGCGATAGCCCAGGGCGCATGGGGAGGCCGGTTGCCGCATCGGCGTGGCTTATCCGGGCACGCCTTCCACTGAAACGCTTGAGACCTTTGCGAAGATGGACGGCGTGTACGCGGAATGGTGCGTCAACGAGAAGGTCGCCGTTGGTGGGCGTCGGCGCAAGCGCGGGCGCGCGCGTGCTGGTATCCCACTGAAGCACGTCGGCGTCAACGTTGCGGCGGACCCGCTGTTCACCGCCATACCGGCGTCGGCGGCGGGTATGTGGTGCTTGCGGCCGACGATCCCGGCATGTATTCCTCCCAAAACAACAGGACTCCCCATTACTATGCAGCGGCGGCTCCTATCCCCATGATGGATCCCGCCGATTCCGCTGAGGCCTTGGCGTTCACTCGCGATGCCTTCGATCTTTCCGAGCGCTTCAAAACGTGCCGTTCTTCATCCGTTCCTCCGTGCGCGTGTCCCACGAAGACCCCGGTCGAGCACGGTCCGCGTACCGAGCACGAGCTTAAGCCCCCTATCAAAGCAACCCTGCTAAATGGGTCATGATGCCGGCGTTCGCTAAGCCGCGCCGCAAAGGTGCAGCTTGAGCGCATCGACGCAGCTTTCCGAATGGGTTGAAACCTGCGAGTTCAACCGCATCGAGCACAAAGGGCGCTGCTGTTGGCGTGGTGTGCGCCGGTGCTGCCAGCATGTGGCGGAGGCTCTCCCGGGTGCATCGGTGTTCAAGCTCGGCGTCGTATCCCTGCCCGCGCAGCGCGAAAGTTCGAGGCAGAGCAAATGCGCTGTACGTAGTAAGAGGAAGGTTCGACCTACTTGACCGACGCGGTGCGTGCGCTGGGCGTTTGCGTCGCCGATTTCCCGTGCGGCTTGCCGCGCGACGGCGAATTGAGCCCCGGCCTTATCCGTGCGGCGTTCGGACAAAGAGCGCCCGCACATGCGCAGGCGCCTGCCGACGTTCCGGGCCGCCCGCCCCGCGTTGTGCGCCGGTTGCCCGCATC